>VYME01000032.1_pt1 | contig 108930 bp, 99 predicted proteins | sample 5115281 | NCBI WGS metagenome assembly VYME01 (sample SAMN12291780, study PRJNA351875) | freshwater metagenome | isolation source: freshwater lake | place: USA: Michigan, Wintergreen Lake | collected 2013-08-08
CGTCTGCCCCGATTAACCCCGCTTACCCATCCCCAACCGGTGTCGCCGCTGCAGCAACAACGCCCTCTCGTCGGAGATGGGCTTAGGTTATGGGGTAACGGATGGGGTGGGATAAGTTTTGCTTTGTCCCTGCTGAAATAGCCCATGTCATCCCCGCCGAAGCGAAGCGCAGAGCGGGGACCCCCAAGGACTTTGCGGCACGAGGTCCCCGATAGGCTGACGCCTTCGGGGATGACAAGGCGCGGGACTGAAGGGGTATTTGTAGCACCTACTCCGAAAGCTCTAATACCAGCCAATCTCACGCAAGGCTTTGGCATAGGTGCGGCTGACCGGGACTTGGGTGTCGTTGGTGAGGGTGAAGACGGCTTTGCCGTCGCCGCGTTCGACGTCTTTCACTGCGCCGCGGGCCACCCACCAGGAGCGATGGACCTGTGCGCCTTCAATGCCGTCCAATTCACCAATCGCATCGCTTAAGCGCATCAAGATCAGGTCCGTGCCACGCGAGCTATGGATACGCAAATAATGATCTTCGCTGGAGACCGCATAAATCTCGGCTCCGCGCAGCGAGATTGGCAGGCGCTCTAGGAAACGAATGGGGGCAGGGGTGTTACCCGCCTCCCCAGTTGAAGGGGCGGCGTGGGTCTCTCGCGGGGCTTGATTGGTGAGCGTTAAAATGCCCGACATAAAAGCGGAGATGATTGCGACCGGGGCAAAGTAAAAGGGTAGAGCCCCTAGGTTTAGAGTGCCCTGAAATGCCAGACCTGTGATGAGCCATACAATCACGGTCATCGGCAGGGCTACCAGCACGGTCACCACCGCCCAACTCATGAAGGGTGAGCGGGCCCAACGCTCAATCGCCACCAATTTCCAGCTGATCAATCCGCCAATCAAAGCACCCGCCAACATGACGGGGAGCCAATAGGCAAAGCGCAACCAGAGTGGCAGCTCTATGGTCTCAAACGCGCCTGATATTGCCAAGAGAGAACCCAGAGCTTGGCTGATCCCGAGCCCGCGCAAGGTTTCAGGACTTGTAAAATAGTGGATCCAACTGGTGTTTGGCGCTTCGTGAACCACAGAGCTTGGTGTTTCGCGCATAATGCCAGTTTCTCCACGTAAAGGCGCGTGCAAGCGCTGAGGCACCTTTCTAACGATGTCCTGCGTCTGCCGCAAAGACCTTGTGACACGATTTGGAGCCAAACCACATGACCGACATTTCCTCCCCCAAGAACAACCATTTCACAACTGTGTCGAAGCGCTCATTGGCCAGCTTACTGGCAATCCTTCAGCCGCTACTCGGCCCTGCATTCGCAATTGGCATCGTGGCTGTGGCCCTCTCATCCTTCGGACCAAACGTGTGGGCTTATATCTTAAGCCAAAACTTTGTGCCGCGCGTGCCAGATTGGGGAGTCTTCGCCAAACTCCCCCTAGTAACGCTCATCCACATTGGCGGCGCCACCAGTTCCTTGGTTCTGGGTGGCATCGTGCTCTTTGGACCGAAGGGAACACCGGGCCATAAAATGATGGGCCTGATCTGGGCCGTGATGATGGTGACAACAGCGTTTTCCAGCTTCTTTATGAAGAGCTTTGCTCCCATGCTGGGCCAATTTGGTCCCATCCATATTTTGTCGGTTTGGACGCTCTACAGCTTGCCGCGCGCCATCTGGTATATTCGTCAAGGTAATGTGGAAGGCCACTTAAAGACGATGCGCGGCCTCTATTTTGGTCTGTGTTTGGCAGGGGTGATGACCTTCATTCCAGGTCGCACCTTTTATGCCCTGTTAATTGGATAGGGGTGGCGCTTAAGCTCGCTGTCTCTCTCTCCCCACCGCCAATCAACCTCTCAAAGGAGTCTATTCGATGCGCGATCTGTTCCCCCTTTTCCCTGTTGCCGCGATCACGCTTTTCTTCGCAACCGGTCCGTTTGTCATGGCATCCCCAACCAGCACTCTGGCCCCTGTGCAATTTGTCTTTACGGGCTTTAAAAAGCAGGCTGGCCAAGTGATGGCGCAACTGTCGTGTGCGGAAAAGCCCGGCGATAAGGGCAGGCTCATCCCGGCGCTAGCCGACGTGCGCGGTCCACAAGTTGTGATCCGCTTTCCAGATCAGCGTGTTGGGCAAGTTTGCACCATGCGCGCGTTTCGCGACGAAAATGGCAATCAACAGCTGGACATGGGCCCATTCGGCATTCCGAAAGAACCCTTTGCTTTCTCAAACAATGCTGTGGCCACCTTGGGGCCACCTAAGCCAGAGGCCACCCGCTTTGTGATTCAGTCTGGTCAGAACAGCCAAACCATCCTGATCAAATAGGCGAAGGGGTAAATGGGCTTGCATCGCTCTGGCGGTCATGACTACGATGATGCTCGAAGCGACGCAAAAGGGGTAGGTGATGGGTAAAGTAAAGGTCTTGGTTCTTGCAGGTCTAATGGCATGGTTGCCGGGCTTGGTGACTGCACAAACCAAGGTGCCAACCCCGCCTGCCAAGGCTTTGGTCGAGGCGGCCCTGAAAGACGACCGCGCCTATGCCATTACCCGCGATCTGAGCACCGATATTGGGCCAAGGTTAGCAGGGACTGAGGCCGAAGCCCGTGCGCGGGATTGGGCGGTTGCACGCCTGACCCAAGAGGGCTTTACCAATGCACGGGTTGAGACCTTCCCGCTGACCGCTTGGGAACGAATTATTGAGACGGCCACGATTGTCGGACCCCATGCCCAACGCCTTGAAGTTCATGCAACAGGCGGATCGCCTTCGACCCCGGCTGAGGGCATCGTGGGCGAAGTGGTGCGCTTTGCCGATATGGCGGCCTTGCGTGCCGCAGCGCCGGGTTCCTTGACCGGAAAAATTGCGTTTGTGGATGACATCATGCCAGTCACCGAAGATGGCAGCGGCTATGGCAAGGCGGTGGTGAAGCGGCGGGAATGCGCTTCTGTCGCGGCAGAGCTTAGCGCGATTGGCTGTCTCATCCGCTCTGCCGGCACGTCTGAGCGCGAGGTCCATGTCGGCCAAGGTGCCCGCGGCCAGCAGGGCAAGCTGCCTGTGCTGATCCTCGCCAATGCTGATGCCAATCAATTGGGACGCGTCTTGGAAAAGGGGCCGACCCAAGTTCGCATGCAAGTTCAGACAAAGGTCCAGCCCGAAGCCCAGTCTGGCAACGTGATCGCCGAAATGCTCGGTACGGAGCGTCCTGACGAGTATGTCGTGTTGGCCTGCCATTTGGACTCTTGGGACCTTGGCACGGGCGCTTTGGATGATGCCGTTGGCTGTGGGATTGTGACGGCTGCAGCAAAGCTCGTACGTGACATTGCCGGGCCACCTAAACGCTCCATCCGGATGATCTGGTATGGCGCTGAAGAAGTTGGTCTGATTGGGGCGGCTGCCCATGCGCAAGCGATCAAGGGGCAAGCCGGTTCTTATGTGTTTGCAGCCGAGTCTGACTCTGGTGACGGGAAAGTCTATCAGGCTGATTTCGGCTTTGGCGCGGGGACTGGCCCGGTCAAAGAAGCGATTGCAAAGGCCTTGAAGCCTTTGGGCGTGGCCCGAGGCACCGACGATGCTCGTGGCCAATCAGATATCTCAACCTTGCGTCCCTTGGGTGTGCCGGTGATGGATTTGCAGCAAGATGCCAGCAAGTATTTTGCCATTCACCACACGCCCGATGATATTCTGGAGAAGGTTGACTTGGCCAGTGTCCGTCAGAATGTTGCCGTTTATGCCGTGACAGCGTGGTTTGCGGCTTGGACAACGCTTGATTTTCGGGCGGAATAGTCATCACCCGCATGGAAGATGATGAGTTTGCCGATGTTGAAGCTCTAGACGCTCCTGATGTCGCGCCAAGTCTGCAGGAAGTTGTGGTGCCGCAAGAGGCGGCGGGGGAGCGGCTGGACAAGTTCTTGTCAGAAGCCTTCCCTGCACTTTCACGATCACGCATCAAGCATTTGATTGAAGCAGCACGGGTTTACCGCGACGGCGTCAAGGAGATGAATGTCTCCGCCAAAGTGAAAGCGGGCACCCAATACCGCATTGAAGTGCCGCCACCAGAGCCCGCCGAACCCCAAGCTGAGAACATCCCACTCTCGATCCTCTATGAGGATGCCCATGTGTTGGTGGTGGATAAGCCTGCGGGCCTGTCGGTCCACCCGGCACCGGGCAATTGGACCGGGACTTTGGTCAATGCTGTCCTCTGGCATGCGGGCGACAGCCTCAAAGTAGTCGGTGCCACGGGCAGGCCGGGCATTGTGCACCGCTTGGATATGGACACCTCGGGGGTGATGGTTGTGTGCAAGAGCGAGTTTGCTTTGGCCTCGCTCGGCCGACAATTTCAGGACCGTACCATTTCGAGGCGCTATCGTGCCTTTGGTGTCGGTCAACCAAAAGCGCCTTGGGGCAAGACGGGGCGGGTGGATGCACGGCTGGCTCGGGACCCGCGCGACCGTAAGCGCATGGCGGTAGTGGCAGACACGGCCTCTGCCGGCAAAAATGCGGCGACCAATTATGAGATCGTGAAGCGCTTTGGCATCGGCCTGCAGGGCAATCCCGGTGCAGCGGCGACGGAAATGGTGTGCGTCTTGGAGACCGGTCGCACGCATCAAATCCGCGTCCACATGGCCCATATCGGCATGCCGTTGATCGGCGATCAGGTCTATGGCGACACCAAAGCGGCGCGGGCCTTGAACACGGCCTTGCCCGAAGAAGTCCGATTAAAGCGCCAAGCCCTGCATGCCGAAACCCTCGCCTTCACCCATCCCGCTACTAGCGAGCGAATGAGCTTCCAAAGCGACTTGCCAGAGGACTTGCTGTCCTTGCGCGCCGCGCTTTCCGACCTATAGTTTTTGTTACCAAGAAAGGCCCAAACCATGATCTCGCGCCGCACCCTCTTAGCCACTGGAACTGCTACTCTGGGCCTTGCGGGCCTTTCTTTGCCTGCGCATGCGCAAGAGGCTTCTGCGCCTTTGAACGCCTTGTTCGAAAGCTATTTCGATCAGACCTTGGTGCGCAATCCTGAGCGCGCGACAGGTCTTGGCGATAAGCGCGGGCAAGATCGTTGGAATGATGATTCTGATGCTTATGCGGCGCAGAACCTCGCCTTTCAGGTCAAAACCAATCAGGAGGTTGCAGCCCTAGCTGCCACCTTGAAGCTGAATCAGACCGACGCGCTAAGTGTGCGCCTGTTCGACAAATTGACCCAAAATGCTAAAGCCAATGCGCCGTATCGCGGCCATGCCTATGTGTTTGATCAGCATAATGGTGCGCAGTCCGGCATCCCGACTTTCTTGGCAAATAACCACACCGTCTCGAATTTAGAGGATGCTCAAGCCTATATTGCACGCCTTGAAGCCATGCCGGAAAAGGTCGGTGGTCTATTGGCACGCTCGGCCGAGTCTGCAGCAAAGGGCATCACCCCGCCGCGGCATCTTTATGCTTTTGTCCTGTCAAATTGTCAGAATTTGTTGGCCGGGGCACCCTTTACCGAGACGGGCAAGGATTCTGTTTTCTGGAGCGATATCAAAGGCAAGATCGACAAAACCACACTCGATGCCCCAACAAAGGACCGCCTGAAAGCGCAAGCTCGCGCTGCGCTGATGGATAAGGTCAAACCTGCTTATGAAGCCATTATTGTGGAAATGACCAAGCAACAGGCCAAGGCGCGCACCACCGATGGCGTGTGGGCTCTACCCGATGGCGAAGCTTATTATGCAGAGCGCTTGGCGACCCAGACCACCACAAGGTTGACTGCGAACGAGATCCACCAATTAGGCTTAGACGCTGTTGCGCGCATCCATGGTGAAATGGAAACCATCATGCGCAAAGTTGGCTTCACCGGCACGCGCGACGCCTTCTTCGACTTTATGGAGACTGATCCGCGCTTCTTTGTTGCCGATACGCCAGAAGGCAAAGCCTCCTATGTCGCTCAAGCCACCGCGATGATCGACACCATGCGGGATCGCTTGCCGACAGCCTTCAATCTGATGCCCAAGGCCCCCCTCGAAGTCCGCGCCGTAGAACCGTTCCGCGAGGCCTCAGCAGGCTTGGCTTTCTATTCGCGTCCATCAGCGGACGGCAAGCGGCCGGGCTATTACTATGTGAACACCTTCAATGTGAAGGCGATCCCGACGTATCAGATGGAGGCCTTGGCCTATCATGAAGGCCTTCCGGGCCATCACATGCAGATCGCGATTGCGCAAGAATTGCAGGGCATTCCACGCTTCCGCAAATTCTCTGGCTTTACCGCCTATTCGGAAGGTTGGGGCCTTTATACCGAGCGTTTGGGTAAAGATATGGGCTTCTATCAAGACCCGTATTCAGACTTTGGCCGCCAAGTGCTGGAACTGCGCCGCGCCATTCGCTTGGTGGTTGATACTGGCCTGCATGCTAAGCGCTGGCCGAAGGAGCAGGCGATTGCCTATATCCTTGCCAACCAGCCGGGCGATCTTGAAAGCGCCACGCGCGACATCAATCGCTATATTGTCATGCCGGGCCAAGCCACGGCCTATATGATTGGCCAGATGGAAATCTTACGCCTGCGCGCCGACGCCCAGCGTCGCCTTGGCAGCCGCTATGACATCAAGAAATTCCACGACATCGTGCTGGGCAGCGGCTTCGTCCCCTTGGATATCTTGAAGGAATTGGTCGAGGCTTGGGTTTAGGGCAGTTGATTTCGACTGTCCTCACCCCGGTGCGATCATCAGTTCCGGCCGCACAATCGCGTCGAAGTCTTCGCCGCTGATGCCAAGCGCGATGGCCTCTTCGCGCAAGGTAGTGCCGTTTTTGTGGGCGGTCTTGGCGACTTTGGCGGCTAGATCATAGCCGTATTTTTCCTTTAGCGGCGTCACCAGCATCAAGGAATTGGCGAGGCCCTTGGCGATATTGTCGAGGCGGGGCTCAATCCCCACAACGCAATTGTCGGTGAAGCTGACGGCGGCGTCGCCTAAAAGCTGGACGGATTGCAGGAAATTATAGGCCATCATCGGGTTGAACACATTGAGTTCGAAATGGCCTTGGCTGCCCGCAAAGGCGATAGCGGCATTATTTCCCAGAATATGGGCGCAGACTTGGGTCAAAGCTTCGCATTGGGTCGGGTTGACCTTGCCTGGCATGATGGAGCTGCCGGGTTCATTCTCTGGCAATGCCAGTTCGCCCAAGCCCGCACGTGGGCCAGAGCCCAAGAAGCGGATATCATTGGCGATTTTGAAGCAGCTCATCGCCACCGTGGTGATGGCCCCATGGGTGAAGACCATGGCGTCATGGGCGGCCAAAGCCTCAAATTTGTTGGGGGCGCTGGTAAAGGGCAGGCCCGTCAGGTGCGCAATTTCAGTCGCCACGGCGTCTGCAAAGCCGACGGGGGAAGCAAGGCCCGTACCCACCGCGGTGCCGCCTTGGGCCAGTTCCATCAAGGCAGGCAAGGTTTGGCGGATGCGGGCGATGCCATTTTCAATTTGCTTGGCATAGCCCGAAAACTCTTGGCCCAAGGTGACTGGCGTCGCATCTTGGGTATGGGTGCGGCCAATCTTGATAATGTCGGCCCAAGCTTTAGCCTTGGCGTCCAAGGCCGCATGCAAATGCGTCAGTGCGGGCAACAGATGGTGGGTGACTTCCACCGCGCAGGCAATGTGCATAGCGGTCGGGAAAGTGTCGTTCGAGCTTTGGCTCATGTTGACATGGTCATTAGGATGGACGGGCTTTTTCGAGCCCATCTCGCCGCCCAGCATCTCAATCGCGCGATTGGAGATGACTTCATTGGCATTCATATTGGACTGGGTGCCAGAGCCTGTTTGCCATACGACCAGTGGGAAGTGGTCGTTCAGCTTGCCATCTATGACTTCTTGCGCGGCCTTGATGATGACCTCGCCCAAGTCCTTATCCATTTTGCCGAGCTTCATATTGGCGAGCGCTGCAGCCTGTTTGACAATGCCGAGCGCTTTGACAATCGACAAAGGCTGCTTTTCCCAACCGATCTTGAAATTGCCGAGTGAGCGTTCGGCCTGCGCACCCCAATAACGGTCAGAAGCGACTTCGATGGGGCCAAATGTATCGGTTTCGGTGCGCGTGCTCATGGGGTGCCTCTTAGATGATGTTGGTGACGGCTTAGCTGGATCGATCAGCGTTTTGAAGGGGGTGATGTATCCTCAGCCGCAGCAGCGACTGCCTCAAGTGCCAGTGGGGTGAGGCGCACCGGTTTCCCACCCAGTACGAGGTCGCGGAGTTCCGGTTCGGCAGTTTTAATATCGCCACGCTTGAATGCCTCTTGCGCAGTTTCGTCATAGAGGCGGATCGACTGGACCAAGCCTACCCAGCCAGACGGCGTTTGTTTGAATACCGAAACGCCCTCGTCGCGCGACAAGACCACAACTTCGTCGCCTTGTTCCCGATCAATGTTGAGAAGGGCTACCGTGCATCGGTCGATTTCGCGCGCTGGTTCATACATGAGGCAGCGCGGCACGACATAGCCCGGCAAAGTGCTGAAGTCTTTCGTAAGGAAACTGGCTGGCAGTTTCGCGCCCTGGGGGCTGACAACTTTCAGACGCGAGAGGTCGGCTGGTTTGGCATTTTCTGCCTCAAACGCTGGTTCGTCATAATAGCGGCGGCGTTCCAGCTTGCCCTCGCTGGCGCGTTTGGCCCAGCTAGCGATGGAAGGCTCGGATGAGGCTACAAGCTTGTCGAGTGCTGACTTGCCGTAGGTACCTGTGTCGGCACTTAGCACGAACCAGTCAAAGCGCTCTGGCTTGATCTTGCCCGAAGTGAGGCGCTTGACCTGATTATCGACGCTCAAGCGGGCAGGCGAGGCCAATGGTGTCAGGATGGCGATGAACACCACGCATTTGAAAACCGCCAAACTAATATTCAGCGGCTTTAGAAGCTCCATCCATGGCCCGCGCCAGAAAATTGCGACGCTATAGCCAATGCCATAAGCCAGCGCGATTACCACCACCATCCCCGCCAACGTGCGATCAATCGTGAGGCCATATTGGTTGATCCGCAGGCCAAGGCTCCACGCCGCGAGAATGGCGAAGACCAACAACAGAATAGCTGCCAGCCGCACGCACCACTTCAAAACCACTTGCACCTTGCGGTCGGTTTCGCCTTGCTGGAAGGCGGCATTGATCAACAGCACAAAGCCGATGCATGCACCTAGAAGCGTGGCCGTCGCGGCTTTGGTATCCCACAAGGGTTGCAAACCACTAAAGGCTAAGCTGACGGCAAAAATCGCTCCGATCAGTGTGATAACGGGTAGAAGCCACGCCAGAACACCTAAAGCAAGGCCTCTTACATTGGCCAATAGCTTGGGTTGGATGTCACCAAGATGTACGGCGCTGGCAAAGGCTAGGCCCGTGATGGGGAAGCCGAAATACTCATTCTGCAATAATTCTGTGAGCCATTTGAAGCCGATAAAGCCCAACAAGGCCGCGCCCAATTGCAGAATGCCCCAAAACAAAAGCGTAAAGCCAATCGCCAAAATTAGCTGCACGCCGCGTTTCCAGGCCTCATCAAAGTAAAGCTCATAGGGGGCAAAGGGCTTGCCGGCTTGGTCAGCGCTCGACACCAATTCATTGGCGATGAAGGTGAGGGCCAGCAGAATTAGGATCGATTGCAATTCACTGGAACTGGCGTCGCCTGAATAAATCCGCACATGCCAAAGGATAAAGAGCAGCACAGCTCCGGCTAATGCCGACCAGATGGCAAGGCTAACTCGCCGCATCACGGCTGCCCCTGCCCAGAGGATAAACGCCACCAGTGTCAGGGTCTGCGCCAAGATTTCCCGCCAGTATTCCGCCAAGATGGAGTCCGCAAGTTTCTTGTTGTCGTCGCCAATTAGAAACGCGACGATCAATCCGATGACCAGACCAACGCTCAAGCGCAAATACAAAGCCGTGCGTTCTGACAGGGGTTGGCTGTTGGCAATCATCAAATTCACTCCATCAGGCAGGCAATGGCCCTGTCTTGCCACGTTTCCAAATCCAACGCACCCCATTATGGTGACCGCATGAGTGATGACACCCCTCTTTGGCAAAGAATGGCGACAGCCGGTGCCATGATGATTCAAGGCACCCCCCAAGCACGCGCTCTGGGCATGCGCGTTATTGCCATTACCGAAGCGCGCGCTGTGGTCGAAGTGGATTGGCGCGAGGATTTGGTTGGGGATCCTGAAACGGGCGTAATCGCGTCAGGTGTTGTGACGACCCTGTTGGACAATACCTGCGGCGTGGCGGCCTTTGCGGCTCTGAGCGAGCCGATGTCTACCGCAACGCTCGATCTGCGGATTGACTATATGCGCCCTGCCAAGAAGGGCGCAACGATACGTGCGGAGGCCCATTGCTATCGCATGACCAAGACGGTCGCCTTTGTGCGGGCCTTTGCCTTTGATGGCGACGATGAGACCGATCCTGTCGCTGCCGCCCAAGCAGCCTTTATGATGGGAACCTCTGGCCGCATGGGAAAGAACCGGAGGCCACCGAAATGAGTGATGCACCCGCCACACCGACGCGCGTCGATCTTAGCGAACTTAGCGCCATGTTTGAGGCCGTGCCCTACGCAAAGTTCCTAGGTGTACAATTAGAGCTCAAGGGCGATGAGCTGACAGCGATCCTGCCATTCAAGGACAGCTTGATTGGCAATCCAATGCTACCCGCGCTACATGGTGGCGTCGTCGGCGCTTTGATGGAACTCACGGCTGTGGCGCAAATTTTCTTAGCACAAGGTGGTAAGAAAATTCCGAAGGTCATTGATATATCTATTGATTACTTACGTTCGGGTAGGCCAGTGGATACCTATGCCCGCGCCCATGTAACCAAGCTGGGGCGGCGCATTGCCAATGTGCGGGTTGAAGCTTGGCAGTTTGACCGCGCAGACCCTATCGCGGCCCTTCACGGTCATTTCTTGCTGAAAAGCGATGAGGCTGAAGCGGAGCCTAAGGGCTAACCAAACACGCGCGCAAAGATCGTGTCGACTTGAGCGAAGTGGTGGCTGTCGTCAAACAGACTTTGGATATGGTCAACGGACAACAGGCTTGTCACTTGGCTGTCTGCAAGCAGGCGGTCCAACAACGCGGTCGCGGGGCGTGGGCTTGGCATGGACCATACCGCCATCGCATTGGCTTGCACCATCTTATAGGAATCCTCTCGGCTGGCCCCAGCTTGGGTGAGGGCCAAAAGCACGCGTTGGGAATTATGTAGCCCGCCCAACAGGTCGAGGTTTGCCTTCATCCGCTCTGGATAGATCAACAGCTTTTCCATCACGCCTGCGAGGCGGTGCAGTGCGAAGTCGAGATGGATGGTGGCGTCTGGGCCAATGCCGCGCTCGACACTGGAATGTGAGATATCGCGCTCATGCCACAGCGCGACATTTTCCAGCGCAGGGACAGCGGCGGAGCGGACGAGGCGGGCAAGGCCGGTCAAATTCTCGGTCAGAACTGGGTTGCGCTTATGCGGCATGGCCGACGAACCCTTTTGCCCGGGCGAGAAGAACTCTTCAGCCTCCAGCACTTCGGTGCGTTGCATGTGGCGGATTTCGGTGGCGAGGCGCTCGATAGAGGAGGCGACGACAGCCAGCGCGCAGAAGAAGGCCGCATGGCGGTCGCGTGGAATGACTTGGGTTGAGACGGGCTCAATCGCTAGGTCCATCTTTGCCGCCACATGCGCTTCGACGCGCGGGTCGATCTGGGCAAAGGTACCCACCGCGCCAGAGATGGCACAGGTGGCGATTTCGGCTTTGGCGGCAATTAGGCGGGCCTTGGCGCGCTGAAACTCGGCATGGAAGCCAGCCAAGGTCACGCCGAACGTGGTGGGCTCTGCATGGATGCCGTGGCTGCGGCCGATGCGAACGCTGTGTTTATGCTCCTTAGCCCGGGTCTCAAGCGCTGCCAGTACCCGGTCGACGCCAGCAATCAACAATTCACTCGCCCGAGCCAATTGCACGGCAAGGCAGGTGTCGAGCACGTCAGAGCTGGTCATGCCTTGGTGGACGAAGCGGGCGTCAGGGCCAACGATTTCGGCAAGATGGGTCAAGAAGGCGATAACGTCATGCTTGGTCTCGGCCTCAATCGCATCAATGCGTGCGACATCAAACACCGCGTTGCCGGCTTTGTCCCAAATGGTCTTCGCCGCTTCCTTGGGAATGACGCCCAAATCTGCCAGTGCATCGGCGGCATGGGCTTCAATCTCAAACCAGATTTTGAAACGGGTTTGAGCGTCCCAGATGGCGATCATTTCGGGGCGGGCATAGCGGGGGATCATGGTGGCGTTCCAGTTTCAAGCAAAGGGCCGCTGGTGAGTCCCACCGGCGGCCCTGTTTTGTAGCTGTTGGCTGTGAGGTCAAGCGCGGATTGCCGCACTTGGGCCTAGGAAGCGGTTGCGGCTTGATCTTTTGCAGTGGCGTCTGCCGTCGCAAGCAAGTCTTCGCGGATGGTGTTGCGAGCCAGCGTGAAGAACAAGATCACCAAAAGACCGACCGAGCTGGACGATAACAGCGACCAGCGGATCCCTTCAGCTTGTGCCGCGCCACACATGGCATCCCCTGCAGTGGCGGCACCCTTAGCGCAGAAGCTGGCAAACTCAGCCCCAGCCGGGCCAATACTGGCAAAGTGCTGGCTCGCGAACATGTCTGACAGGAAGCCAACCGCGGTAGGACCAGCGCCAAGCCCGATCATATTGACGACAAACAGCATTAAAGCCACCGCGGTCGCCCGGCTTTGCGGACGGACTAAGCTTTGCACCGCTGCATAGACCGGGCCGTACCAGACCGAGTTCATCAAGGTTGGAATCGCCAGTAAGAGGATACAGGCCACAGTGCCTTCGATGAACATACCTGCCCAGAAGAAAGGAATTCCGACGATGAATGCCAACATGGGCACCATCATATAGGCGCGTGTATCGCTTTTCGCAGCCCGATCGGCGACAAATCCGCCTATCATGGTCCCGGCTACCCCTGCAAAAAAGGTCATGAGAGCCATGGCCGTACCGATATCCCCCAGTGGCATACCGTGCACACGCGCGAAGAAAATTGGCAAAAATGCAGCATGACCGTAGCCAAGGAAGGAAATTGTTGTCGCCGCCCCAACTGCATACCAGTAGGATTTGCGAGCCGTTAATTCGCGAGCGGTTTGAGTTAGACTTGGTGCCGAACCAGCCGTACCGAGTTTCACCAATCCCAATTTACGCGGCTCTTTGAGGGTGAGTAAGGCAATCACACCAATGATGATCCCGGGGATACCCACGGCAAAGAAAGCAACCCGCCAACCATAATGCTGGGCGATCCACGCCCCAACAATATAGCCCATTGCTGTGCCAACTGGGACGCCGAGCGAATAAAAAGCGATGGCAGAAGCGCGTTTTTCCGCAGGCACATAGTCAGAGATCAGCGAGTGGGCAGGGGGCGTACAACCCGCTTCGCCAACACCCACACCAATGCGGGCAAGCAGCAATTGGGTAAAGTTTTGAGCCAAGCCGCACAAAGCAGTAAAGCCGCTCCAGACGATCACAGCCGTGGCGATAATCCCCGGGCGGTTTCCACGTTCGGCATAGCGCGCGATGGGGATGCCCAAAATGGTATAAAAGAAGGCAAAGGCCAAACCGATCAACATGCCCAATTGGCCGTCGGATATGCCAAGGTCCTTCTTAATAGGCCCCGCCAAGATCGCCACAATCTGGCGGTCGACGAAGTTGAGCGTGTAGATGATCAACAACACCCAAAGGGCATAGCGCACATAGGCCGGGCTTAGGGCTTGTGGCTGCGCTGGTGTTCCAGAGCCAATTATCGTGTCTGACTGTTTGTCCATCCGGTCGTTCCCCTTTTAGGCAGGTCTATGCCCGCCTTTCTTATCGGCCCACCATCGGGCCGACGTGGAAAAAAGCAATGCCATGGCGCGATTTATTTGCATGGTTCAGGGTAGGGCTTAGCTAGCACTCATCGCTTTGACTTCAGCCATGTCCTGCTTGAGTGTCTGGCGTGCAAGTAAAAAGAACGCGACCACCAACACGCCGAGCACGCTGTGCCAGGCAAGAGACAGGCGTAAGCCCTCCGCTTGCGCGACCGTGCAAACTGCTTCGCCAGCCGTAGCCGCTTTCTTGGCGCAATAGGACGCAAACTCAAGACCTGCAGGCGCGTTGGCGGCAAAGTGCTGATGGGTCAAGATGTCGGACACCAGACCTACCGTGAAAGGGCCAAGACCTAGCCCTACCATGTTCAGCACAAACAACATCAGCGCGACCGCTGTAGCCCGGCTTTGTGGACCAACGAGACCTTGGATGGAGGCATAAACCGGCCCGTACCATATGGAGTTTAACAGGGCCGGTAGCGTCAAGAAGGCGATTGCGAAGTAAGCATTTTCGGCAAACATCCCGTACAAAAAGAACGGGACTGACAGAATAAAGGCAACCATCGGAATGGTCATATAAGCCCGCACATCCGTCTTGGCTGCCCGATCAGCGATAAAGCCGCCAATCATAGTGCCCAATACCCCCGCAACGATACCGCTAAGCGCCAAAAGTGTGCCGATCTCTGTCAGAGACAGGCCATGGACCCGCGTTAGCATGACGGGGATGAAGGCGCTCTTCCCATAGCTGAGGAATGAGATCATGGTCGCGGCACCGACCACGTACCAATAGGACTTTCGATTGGTCAGCTCCTTCGCGGTCGCCAAAAGCGTTGGACCAGACCCAGCTTTGGGCTGCGGGACAAGACCAAGCTTGCGTGGCTCTTTTAGCGTAAAATACGCTAACGCGCCGATTGCGACACCGGGCAAGCCGACGATCGCAAAGGCCCAGCGCCAGCCAAAGGCGTCGGCAATCGTTGCCCCAATGATCAATCCCAGTGCGCTGCCAATTGGTACACCCAAGGAATAAAAGGCAATCGCTGATGCGCGCTTGTCGGCTGGTACATAGTCAGAGATGAGGGAATGAGCTGGCGGTGTGCAACCCGCCTCGCCAATGCCTACACCGATGCGCGCAAGCAATAAGTGCCAGTAATTCTGCGCCGCGCCAGACAAAGCTGTAAACGCACTCCAAATCACCACGGAGACGGAGATAATTTTGGCGCGGTTCCCTCGTTCGGCAAAGCGCGCGATTGGCAGACCTAGAATGGTATAGAAAAAGGCAAAGCCAATCCCCATCAAAAGGCCAAGGGCACTATCGCTGATACCAAGGTCTTTTTTGATCGGGCCAGCAAGTATGTTGATGATGCCGCGGTCGAGAAAGTTGAGTGTGTAAATGATCAACAACATCCAAAGCGCATAACGCACATAGGCAGCGCTCAAGGGGGCAGGGGCGCCGGCTGTCGTTGGGAGTTCGGTTTTCGAGCCCCATGCGCCCAAGGTTTCGCGTTCATCTGACATAACATCTCCCCGTTTCATTTTGTATGTGCTTTTCTGACCCAAGCACTTTGATTTGACCTCCAGCTTAACCAAACTTCCCCGCTTGCAAACAACCGAAGCTGTTAGAACACGGTTTTGTGTGAATTTCCTCTGCGATTAAATTTAAATTCCAATAAATCCAAAAAACACAGCAATTAATTCTAAGAAATTTCGCTTGACCTCGGCGTGGCGCATGTTTATGCCTTTGGTAGAAGTTTGAGGAAACCCATCATGCGCAACGTCGCACTTGTACTCGTTAGAACGCCGCGGCTTGGTGAGGGATAGACCTCTCACCAAATCGCGGCGATGTAACACAAGGGGCTCAACTGGCCCCTTTTTTCATGCCCCAAAAACCGCCATAAGCACGCAAAACTGAAAGCCCACCCCGATGTACGACACAGAGATTGAGACCAGCACCATGACGCAAGCAGAACCTATTGAAATGACGGGTGCCGAGATTTTGGTGCGGGCCATGCAAGAGCAAGGCGTGGAGACGATTTTTGGCTATCCCGGCGGGGCCGTTCTGCCAATTTATGACGCGCTCTATCAGCAAGAGCAGATCCACCATGTTCTGGTCCGCCATGAGCAAGGGGCAGGCCATGCCGCTGAAGGCTATGCACGCTCAACCGGCAAATGTGGTGTTTTGCTGGTGACCTCTGGCCCAGGGGCCACCAATGCGGTCACCGCGCTGGTTGATGCCTTGATGGATTCGATCCCTCTGGTTTGCATTACGGGCCAAGTGCCCTCGCATTTGATCGGGTCAGATGCGTTTCAAGAGTGTGACACAACCGGCATCACGCGTTCTGCCACCAAGCACAATTATCTGGTTAAGGACGTCAATGATCTGGAGCGGATCGTGCATGAGGCGTTTCAAGTGGCCACCACGGGCCGTCCGGGTCCGGTCCTGATCGACATTCCTAAGGACGTTCAGTTCAAGAAGACGATTTATCGTGGCAAGCCCAACGACTTGTCGCCCAATTACCGCCCGCCCACGAACCCGGACCTTGTGGCAATCGAAAAAGCGGTTGAGCTGATGGCGAGCGCCAAAAAGCCGATCTTCTATACCGGTGGTGGGGTGATCAATGCCGGGCCAGAGGCGTCCAAATTGTTGCGGCAATTGGCGGCGGCGACGGGCTTCCCCGTGACCTCAACTTTGATGGGCCTCGGCAGCTTCCCAGCCAGCGACCCGCAATGGCTGGGCATGTTGGGCATGCATGGCGCCTATGAAGCCAATATGGCGATGCATGATTGCGACGTGATGATCTGCTTAGGCGCGCGCTTTGATGACCGGGTGACCGGGCGCTTGGATGCTTTCTCGCCCAATTCCAAAAAGATCCATGTCGATATTGATCCTTCCAGCATCAATAAGAACGTGCGGGTGGATATTGGCATCGTGGCTGACGCCGGCAAAGCGATTGCCGCTCTATTGGCCCAATGGCAGGCCCGGGTTGGAAAGCGTGCGGACATTACGGCTTGGAATGCCCAGATTAACACGTGGCGCGCGCGTCAAGGCTTTGCCTATCGCCAAAGTGGGGAGGTGATTAAGCCCCAATATGCGGTGGAGCGCCTCTATGAGCTTACTAAAGACCGCAAAACCTACATCACCACCGAAGTGGGCCAGCATCAGATGTGGGCGGCGCAATTTTATCGCTTTGAAGAGCCTAACCGCTGGATGACTTCAGGCGGCCTCGGCACCATGGGCTATGGCCTGCCAGCAGCAATTGGTGTGCAAATGGCCCATAAAGACGGCTTGGTGATCGACATCGCCGGCGAAGCCAGCATCCAAATGTGCATTCAGGAAATGAGCTGTGCGGTGCAATATGGCTTGCCCGTGAAAATCTTCGTCCTGAATAATGAGTGGATGGGCATGGTGCGCCAGTGGCAACAATTGCTGCATGGTGAACGCTATTCCCAAAGCTATTCCCACTCCTTGCCCGACTTTGTGAAGCTAGCCGAAGCCTACGGTGCCAAGGGCATACGCTGCGAGGACCCAGCCCTTCTCGATGCCGCGATCCAAGAGATGATCGACTATGTTGGCCCCGTGATCTTTGACTGCCGCGTCACCAAAGACGAAAACTGCTTCCCCATGATCCCATCAGGTGCCGCCCATAATGAGATGCTCTTGGGCGATGATGGTCAGGACTTGGGAACGGCGATTGACGAGAAGGGGCGGCAGTTGGTGTAGGCACCGCCAAAACTTGATGTGATCCCAACAAGGTCTCGGCAAAGGAGCAGCCTGTGATCCTGAAGAAGTTTCCGTTTTGGGTGGCAGCTCCGGTTGCAGGTTGGGCGATGCTGTTTGCCGCACAAAACCTAAATGTGCTGCCACCACGTGCGCCTGTTCCCGTTCATGGCTCTGGGCGCGAAGGCTGGGACCCGGATGAAGATGAGTTTGACGGGGAGGGGAAGGCATGATGACCGACCCCACCACCTTCGCCGCCACTTGGATCGCCGATTGGAATGCGCATGACGTGGAGAAAATCCTTGCTCATTATGCAGAGGATGTAATCTTTCATTCGCCAAAGGTCGCGATCCGCAGCAAGGGTGCAAAGACCTTTTTCACCAGCCGGGAAGAGCTGCGTCCCTATTTCAGCTACGCCTTTCAAATCCGGCCTCAGCTGCAATTTACGCTCCTGAACATCTGCCAAGATCAACAGGGCTTGGCGCTGATTTATCGCGATGAGACCGGCGCGACGGCAACCGAACTCATGGATTTGAACGAACTAGGGCAAGTGAGGTTTGCACGCGTCCTCTATGACCGCTAAAGCACTACCAACACAGCCAGTCGAGACCCTTTCATGACCCAGCCCGGTTCCGCATATTTCATTCCCGAAGGCGAAAGCCCAATCATTCGCACCACTTTGGCCGTGATTGTCACCAATGAACCCGGTGTTCTAGCCCGTGTTGTTGGGCTGTTTTCCGCGCGTGGCTATAACATCGAAAGCTTGACGGTCGCAGAGACGGACCATGAGGCGCATACGTCGCGCATCACCATCGTGACCTCGGGCACGCCAAGCGTCTTAACCCAGATTCGCGCGCAATTGGGCCGGTTGGTACCGGTTAAGCGTGTCATCGATTTTTATGGTGACAGTGATGCCGTCGCGCGCGAATTGGCGTTGATCAAAGTTGCTGGCACGGGCGATGTACGGGTCGAGGCCATGCGCTTGGCCGATGCGTTTAAATGCCGGATCATGGATGCTGGCTTGGACCATTTCACGTTTGAGCTGACTGGGTCCTCCAAAAAACTGGATGATTTCATTGATTTGATGAGACCACTTGGTCTGGTTGAGGTCTCGCGCACTGGGGTGGCCACCATCCGTCGCGGCAAGGATGTTATCTAGACGACACATGCCGTTGGCCAGTTTGGTTCGCAAATCGGCCTTGTTTTGGCCCAAAGTTCAGGTTTGGATGAGTGGATGAAAAGCTCTTTTCGATATTTGATAATGCTGGCCATTGCGGCGGTCTTGGGTTTGACCATCTATTTGGTTGGCAAAGCAGAACCCGAACAAAAGGCCTTGTTTCTGGGCGTTGATGGCGACCCACGCATGCGCCTGTGCGACAGCCCTGTGAATGGCGAGTTGGCCGACCCGGCGGTTTTGAAGGCCATGGGCATCGATACGCCCTTTGCCAAAGCGGCTGGGGATAAGGCTGCCTATCGTTTGTCTGTCTTGCGTCCAGCAAGTCAGGAAAGCATCAGCATAACTTTTTCTACGCCAGAAGCTGAGCCCGGGCGTTACACCATGGTGCGGTGGGACGGCAAAGCCGTCAGTCGCGCCAGTGGGAGTTTAGACGTGACCGATGCCGCCACCCTCGTTTATGCCTTTGAAGACGCCAAAATCTGGGGCGAACTTAAGCGCACCATCGAAACGCTTGCCCGCGCGGGCCAAGCGACAGCTGTGATCGAAGTGCGTGCACCCAATCGGGAGCGCTGCATCTCCACCCGCTATGACGACGAACGTGTCCGTCCGCTTTTGGCTGTATTTGCCAAGAAACTTGGCCTGCAACCAGGTGCCTTGCCGATAGGCGGGCTCGTCTCGCCTGAGGCTAGCTTTGTACCAGTTGCGCCCAACAAAGCGAATTAGCGGAGGGGACCTATGAGACGTTTAGCTGCTGTCTTGATGGGATCCTTCGTCCTTGCGTATGTCTTGCCATCGATGAGCGCGATGGCGCAGTCCACGACAGAGCCAGCCACGCAGGCTAATGCCCCGGCGCAAGCAAAACGGCCCGCGAAAGCAGAATGGATCTCCGCAACTGCCCCAGTAGACAAGGCCATAATTGCACCCGAGACAGATGCGTCGACCCAGCCAACGCCACCGCCGGAGCCACCTGCAGCTGAAACTGCGACACCGGACGGTCTGCGCGCGGCGCAAGTGATTTCCAGCGAACCTGCACCCAAAGTGCCAGATGAGAGTGAGGAATTGCTGGCCATTGATCGGGCATTTGCCGAGAGCTTGATCGCCAATGGACCTCTCAAATCCTATGGAGCCCTGATGTCGAGTGAAGGGGTTCTGCACGATGCCTCAGGCTCTTCGCCTGCAGGGGCTGCAGGGGCCCAAGCCCGCTTTAGCACCTTCCCAGATGATGTAACCTTGGACCGTAGCCCAGAGAGCGCCATGGCCGCAGGTGGCTCTGGCTCGTCTTGGGGGCGCTATGTGATCCGGCGCGGTGACAATCAGCTCAGCCTTGGGCGCTATGTCACAGTGTGGCGGCGCGAAGCCGGTGGGTGGTTGATTGTAACAGAGCTTGCCGCAGGGCGTGCTGGTCCTCAAGCTGCCCCTGCTGCTGGGCCATTACCGCGCCGGCCACCCAGTGCGGCGACCCGTCCACCCGCGACCACGGCCCCGAACTGAGGGTTTTGCTGAGATCGAGCACCCTCAAGCTGATGGCTTTGATTGACCTGAACGCAAAAAAACGCTCTTAACCCGGGGCAAATTCAACTTAGTCTGCACATTTGTGCCGCTACAATTTCAATCTGGAGAGAAAAAATGCGCGTGTTCTATGACGCTGACTGTGACCTTGGCCTGATCAAGGACAAGATTGTCGCGGTGGTTGGCTATGGCAGCCAAGGCCACGCCCATGCGTTGAACATGAAGGATTCTGGCGTGAAGAACGTCTGGGTCGCTTTGAAGGCAGGTTCAGCTTCGGCAGCTAAGGCAGAAGCTGCTGGCCTGAAAGTCGTTACCGTCGCAGAAGCTGCTCAGAAGGCCGACGCCTTGATGATCGTAACGCCGGATGAAATCCAGCCAGAGCTTTATGCAACTGAAATCGCGCCATACATCAAGCCGGGTCAAACCCTGATGTTTGCCCACGGTTTCTCCGTCCACTTCGGCCTGATCCAGCCGCCTAAGGGCGTGGACGTGGTGATGGTTGCGCCAAAGGGCCCTGGGCACACCGTGCGCAGCGAATATCAAAAAGGTGGCGGCGTGCCATGCCTCGTGGCTGTGCAGCACAATGAAAGCGGCAAAGCGCTTGATTTTGCTTTGGCTTATGCTTCCGCTGTTGGCGGTGGCCGCTCGGGCATCATTGAAACCAATTTCCGCGAAGAGTGCGAAACCGATTTGTTCGGCGAGCAGGCCGTTCTATGCGGTGGTCTGGTTGAATTGATCCGCGCGGGCTTCGAAACCTTGGTTGAGGCAGGTTATGCTCCTGAGATGGCTTATTTTGAGTGCTTGCACGAAGTGAAGCTGATCGTGGATTTGATCTATGAAGGCGGCATTGCCAACATGAATTACTCGATCTCCAACACCGCCGAATATGGCGAATATGTCACCGGCCCTCGTATCATCACACCAGAAACCAAGGCGGAAATGAAGCGTGTGCTCGAGCACATTCAAAACGGTGGCTTTGCCCGTGACTGGATGCTGGAAAACAAGGCAGGCGCACCGTTCTTTAAAGCCACCCGTCGCTTGGGCGATGAGCATCAGATCGAAGCCGTTGGCGCACAGCTGCGCGGCATGATGCCCTGGATCGGAAAAAATAAGATGGTCGACAAAGCCCGTAACTAGGGCGTTTTCGAACTCAAATGATGAAAGGCCCGAGACGATCGTCTCGGGCCTTTTTTGTTGGCTTAGAAAATCGAATAGCCGCCGTCGATCACCAGCGTATCACCGGAGTGATAGGCCGAAGCTTGGCTGGCGAGATACACAGCAATACCACCGAAATCATCCGGTGTGCCCCAGCGGCGGGCGGGTACGCGGGGGATGACTTTCTCGGCAAAGGCGGGGGAGTTCTGCGCCATTTCGGTCATATCGGTGGCGATCCAGCCTGGCAGGATTGCGTTGGCCCGCACACCATAGCGCGCATGTTCAACCGCGATCGACTTAATCATCGAGATTACCCCGCCTTTGGTCGCGGCATAGGCCTCATTACGGGCAGCGCCCTCGATGGCAGCCAAAGAGGCAACGCCCACCAGAGATCCACCTGAATCGCCTGCCTTGGCGCGCTCCACCATATGGCGGCAGGCCTCGCGCAGGGTGAAGAAGACGCCATCTAGATTAACCGCTAAGGTTTTCCGGTAAGTCTCCGTGCTCATGTCGACAAAGCTCGGCGCACCATAGCCGACGCCTGCATTGGCAAAGACAGTGTCGATGCGGCCCATTTGCGCCACGGTGTCGGCCATGGCGGCAACGACTTGATCTTCGTGCGCCACATCGACTTCCCACGCCTTCGCCTTGACCCCATGGGCCGACAGTTTTGCGATTGCTTCTTGGTTGGCGGCGGCTTTGCGCCCCCAGATAGCGATATCGGCCCCGCAGGCGGCTAGGGCTTCTGCCATCCCTAGACCAATGCCGCGATTGCCGCCTGTGACCAAAGCGACGTGTCCAGCTAGATTGAATGGGTGATAGGCCATGTTGTTTCCCCGAGTCTTATTGAATTGATGTATGGAATACACTAGCAAGCGCCCATCCGTGCGCAAGTGTTGATTGGTTTGTGCTTATGGCGCGGACTCGCTATGGAACACGCCTATGTCAATTTCAGATTCGTCGCCAATTCCTCTTGTTCGTTCGACCCGTGACGGATCTGCGCGCATCAGCGTGGTTGTTCCCTGCTATAATGAGGAAGCTGTCATTGGCTTGTCTCATGCGCGGCTGAAAGCAGTTCTCGACTCTTTGGCCAGTACAGAAGGCATGGATTATGAAATCATCTATGTCGATGATGGCAGCCGGGATCTGACGGGAACAAAATTGTCCGAGCTAGCGGCCAGTGATCGCCGGGTGCGAGTTGTCATGTTATCGCGCAATTTTGGTCATCAGCCCGCGGTAACGGCGGGTCTCGACATTGCCAATGGCGATTGCGTGGTCATCATTGATGCAGACCTGCAAGACCCGCCCGAGTTGATTGCCGACATGGTGAAGCTGTGGCGCGACGGCAATGACGTGGTTTATGGTCAACGCACAGACCGCGAAGGTGAAAGCGCCTTTAAACTCGCTACGGCGCGGGTCTTCTATCGTGGCCTGAATTCCTTGTCAGATGTGGATATCCCGCTTGATGTGGGCGACTTCCGTCTGATTGATCGCCAGGTGGTTGATGCCATTGGCTCGATGAAAGAACGCGATCGGTTCTTGCGCGGCATGATCAGTTGGGTAGGCTTTCGCCAAACAGCTTTGCCTTATCGCCGTGCTGCGCGCGCAGCCGGGGAGAGCAAGTATCCCTTGCGCAAGATGGTTCTGTTTGCCCTTGATGGCATGTTGTCGTTTTCGCTCGCCCCGTTACGCTTTGTCATTACGCTCGGCTTGGCCATATTTGTTCTGTCCAATGTCGGCATTGTCTATGCGATTTTGAACCGGTTGCTCACCGATCAATGGGTCAGCGGTTGGACCATGTTGTTCATCGCCGTCATGTTTATGGGTGGGGTCCAATTGATGGTTTTGGGCATGATCGGTGAATATGTAGGACGTATCTACATGGCTTCCAAAGAACGACCGCTCTATCTCGTCAAGCGATTCATTGGTTTCCATGACCGGGGCTGAATTTCGCGCGAAAGCAATCTTGGGATTACGCTATGCCTTGGCCGGTGGGCTGACCTCTCTCGTTTATATCATAGTCTATAATTTGATGGTCTATCTGGGATTGGTACGCTTTTTCTCGTCCAATCTCGCTTATGGCGCAGCCCTTTTGTTCCAATATTCTGCGCATGGTAAGTTCACCTTTGGCCATCGCGAGACAAAGCCTGGCACCTTGTGGCGCTATTTGGTTGCCGTTGGGGTTGGCTTTTTGATCGCGGCCCTCATCAGCCAAGCCAATACCAAACTCTATGATCTGCCCGATTTAGTGGTGTCGGCTATTGTGATGGTAATCGTCGCCTGTACGAATTTCCTCTTCTTTAATTTCTGGGTCTATGCAGACCAGACTTCCAAGCCCGACCTAGGTGATCATGGCAAAAGTTGAGCGTCTTTCTACCTTTTATCTTTTTGCCGGGGCAGCAGTTGTTGTGTTGGGCTTGGTTTTGGCCCTCGTCGTATTACCGGTGCCAGATATTTTGTGGCGTCTTCACATTGCCGATGGTCTGTTGGCCGGCAAACACATGTATCGCGATGTATTGGAGGTGAATCCACCCCTTTGGTTTTGGGCTGCATTACCCGCAGCTTGGCTAGCTCAGAACTCGCCGATTTTGCCGTACCATGCACTCATTGCGATGAATGTAGCTGGGATTGTTTCAGCGACCTTCATCGTGTTTCATCTCGCGAAAAAGACACTGGAACCGTCTGCGGCAGCAGCTGCCGCTTTTGCATTTCTTTTTGCCTTAAGCTTGGTCAGCGTGGGAGACCTTGGCCAGCGCGAGCAGTCCTTGTTGATGGCCTGCGGCATGTGGATCGCCTTGCTGTGCGCCCGTTTAGATGGCGCGAAGGTTACGCTACCTATGGCCATTTTGGTGGGCGTAATGAGTGCTTATGGCTTTGCTCTCAAACATTATTTTGTCCTCTTACCGATCGTCTTGGAAGCGTGGCTGCTGTGGCGGCAAAAGCGGGCTTGGAGGCCATTTCGGCCTGAAAACATAACGTTGGCAGTTTGCGCAATTGCCTATGGCCTCGCTGTTTGGAAATTCACACCGGATTTTCTTACGCGCATGTTGCCCTTGGTCCAAACGACTTATTTTGCTTTTGGACCTTGGAATGGTTTCTCATCACTGGAGCGCAAGGTTCACTTGGCGACGCAATGCCTATTTGTCTTTGTCCCCATGGCCCTCATGGTTATGACCAAAGAACGCAGGCCATTTTTTGTCGCAATTGCGATTGCCATCGTTGTGTGTCTCGCCATCGTACTGTTTCAGCAAAAGGGCTGGCGCTATCATTTTGTTGCCGCCCATGGCCTGTCTGCCATGCTATCCATCATGATCCTCCATCAACTTCTTTTCAAACAAGAAACGGGGACAAGGGTGGTGCTGCCGATTGTGGCAGCGCTGACTTTGATTTGGAGCGTTGTTGCCTTGCCAGCCATTGACTCTGTCAGATCGCGAGGCGAGGTGGTTGAACCGCTCATAAAGTCGATTATCGCCAAAGAGCCCGAAGACAGCCGGATATTCATCCTTTCGATCGGGCCAGACTATGCGTTTTATCCACTCGCCCAAGCTGGCCGCACCTATTGGTCACGTTATTATTCGATGTGGATGGTGCCAGGACTTTTAACACTGAACCAAAATCCCAAGCTGGAAGCCGTCCGCAAGGTTGAAAAAGAGCGCGTAAGGGCGGAATTTATTGAAGATATTCAATGCAGTCGACCAAACCTAATCATAGGAGAGGTCGGTTACGTTAGAACGCCAAATCCGATACGATTTGACTCGATTGCCTATCTTACCGAAGATCCAGCCTTCAAGGCTTGGTTTGAGACTCATTATCGTGTCGAGCGTAACATTGGGCGCTACCCAATCCGGCGCTTAAATCGCGCAGTTCCACCACCAGAAATGTGTGCTCCAGCGCCTAAGCGGCCTTAACAATCACGACTAACGACACCCCCAAGGGCAGGGGCAGGCGGCCAATCAGGTGACGCTCAAACGCAAAAATCGTTTCAAGCAGCTTATTGAGCCAGTTTGATGGCATACCTGTATCAACTGCTTTGCTGCCGGTGAGATTTTTGAGCCACCGTACCCCGGCAATCATGGGAAATAATAAGGTATTGAAATAGCTCATCATCTCGACTTTCAGGCCAGCAGATTCAATAGCGGTACGAAGCGTCTGGGCCGTATAGCGCCGTTTATGATGATGCTCCTCGTCATGCGGGCTCCATAGGGACGGCATAGCGGGCACCGTCAAAAGAAAGCTGGCGTCTGGCTTTAGTTTTTTGGCCACGGCCTTAAGCGCAGCGACATCATCGTCGACATGCTCTAGCACATCCAACATGACAGCAAGGTCTAGGCTGTTCTCCACCAGCGGCAAGCCATCTGGCAATCGGCCTTCCAGCACCGTCGCATCCGCACGTGTGGCTGCATATGCCCGCGCATCGGCATCGGGCTCGACAGCTGTCACTTGGCCAAAACGAGTTAGGACCGGCAGGTTGGAGCCAGTGCCGCAGCCAATTTCAGCAATCGCCAAATTGGGGCGCTTGGCAATATGTTGGGTGATCATTTCAGCCACAATGCGCCGACGGGCGCGGTACCACCAATGATTTTCGTCAATGGCTGCCATTTCAGTATAGGCGGAACGTTCCATGCACGCGGGCTCCCTGCCACCCAAATCAAGGATGGTCTTCAGTGTGCTCCCTTAGCAAAGCACTATGTGACATTGGATTAACAAGTCAGTTCTAGCTGCAATTTTATGCACCACCTGCCAAGGCAGCACAATTTTGCTCATAAAAAGGGCTGGTTTAGCCAAGTTACGCAGTTGTCGCTGTTCTAGCTTGGCATGGGAACTGCTACAGCGCGCCCTCAATTCCGACAACCTTCTCAGAATGAAACCAGTTACAGCTCGGTCGCCCATGACACTTACCTCGTCTCTCTTGTCCGGCTCTCGGTCGGCCACTTGGTCTCAAACGACCACGACGGCTTTGTTCAGTCTGGCCCTGGCCGGGATTCTGATTGCTGGGCTCTGGGCGATGCTGCAGCTGACCCCGACTGGCGATATCGTCTGGCGCTTGTATGTCGCGGAACAAGTCGCGCAAGGCAAAGTCATTTATCAAGATGTGATTGAGACCAATCCACCTTTGTGGTTCTGGGCGGCATTGCCTTGGCATTATCTCGGCCAAATGCTGGGGGTCACACCTTATCAAGTCTTGGCTGTCGGCGTTACAGGGTTGGCAATGGCGGCGTTGTGGGCGTTCAACAGCCTGACGCGCGACTTGATTTCGCTTGGCCAACGTCAGGTCATTCTGCTCGCTATGGCCATATCCTATCTAATCTTGCCCTTGGGTGAGACGGGGCAGCGGGAGCATGCATTCTTTGTCGCTTCGGTCCTGTGGACAACGTTGGCGGTTGCCCGAATGGAAGGCAAGCCGATTTCCTCCGCGGCCCTTTTGATTACGCTGGCGTTCTCAGCTTATGGCTTTGCACTCAAGCACGTTTTTGTGCTGGTTCCATTGTTGATTGAAGGGTGCATGATGGCGCGACTGCGCCGCGCCTATCGGCCAATTCGGTTTGAAACCTTGGGCCTTGGTGCCGCGGCAGTGCTTTACACCGTGGCATTGTTGCTATTTGCGCAAGATTTCTTTTCGCGCATCGTGCCCATGGTGATGGTGGCTTATTCTAACTTTGGACCCGTCATGCAGCTTGCACCCAGCAAGCGCTTGAGCTTCATTTTAGGCACGACTAGCTTTGCCATTGTGCCCTTTGTTATGGCGCTATTGGCGTGGGATAAGCGTTCACTCACACTTGGCCTCTTGGTCACTCTAACGGCCATGCTGTTGGCGATTTGGCTGCAGATGAAGGGCTGGCGCTATCATATGCTGGCAGCGCAAGGCCTATCGCTGATGCTGGTAGTAAGCATTGGTGCCAAAATGGTGGCGGAGCGTCGGTGGGCGGTGGCAGTCCTTGCCGCCGTTGGTCTAGCCATCCTGTCCCATCAAGCCATCTATAAGCCAATCAACCGCGTGCTTTTGACAAAGGGTCAACCGGTTTTCCCGACCTTGCGCAAGTTTGTGAAGAATGAACCGCAAGATAGCCGGATCGCCATCCTGTCCATTTCGCCTGAGCATGCGTTCTATATCGTGCGGATTCTCGAACGGCCCATCATTTCGCGCCATTATGGCATGTGGATGTTGGTCGGTCTGGAAGCTCCCCAAATGGACCCGAAGAAAGAAGCCTTCCGCAAGATGGAGCTTGACCGGGTGCGGCGCGAATATGTCGCCGACTTGACCTGTCGTCCGCCTGATGTCGTGATTGAGGAATATGGTCGCGTCTTTGCCAATCGATTAGTCAGCTTCAATACCTTGACTTATCTTCGCGAAGATCCGGACTTCGATGCTTGGTTTGGCAAGCATTACCGCTTTGACAAGCCCCTAGGCTACCGCCAATTCGCCTGGCGTTTGAAGGGCGAGCGGCCGAAGGATCAATTGTGCGAGCGTAATCCTTAATTCTGGCCCTGTGCCGCGCGCCAGAGGCGGTGGCCTGCGTGAATGATCCGGGTGGTTTCGTCCCATAAACCATGGCTTTCGAGCGTATCAAGTGCCACGAAGCGCGCCTCGCTGGCGTCATCGCCCGCCATGACTGCGCCTGATTGATAGCGGGCGACATAGTCGATCAGCACATAATGGCGTGTAACATCGCCCGTGCTGCGGCTGGTGAAAATACCGTCCACAACGTCGATAAGGCCGAGTATTTCGGCCGTGACGCCAGTTTCTTCCGCCAATTCCCGCAAGGCTGCGTCAATTGCCTTTTCGCCCCACTCCAGCTTGCCACCGGGAATAGACCAATCCCCTTGCCGAGGAGGCGTGCCGCGACGGATCAAGAGGACGTGGCCATCGTCGTTAAAACAGACGATACCAACCGCAGGGATGGGGACAGGCTTGGCTTCCAGGGTCATAGCTTTGTGCTAGCATGGAAGCCATGTGTGGACGATATGCCGTAACATTGCCCGTAGATGCGATGGCGACCCTGTTCGGGTCTGCTGACAGGCCGAATCTGGCCCCTCGTTGGAACGTAGCCCCAACCCAGCTTGCCCCGATGGTTGCGATTGGCAAAGCAGGCGATACCCGGATCTTGCAAGCGCGCTGGGGGCTGCGGCCGGCTTGGATGGTCAAGGACCCGCCGACAGGGCCTTTGTTCAATGCTCGTGGAGAGACGGTCGCCGATAAGCCCGCATTTCGCACCGCCTTTGCTCGCAAGCGCTGCTTGGTCCCCGCAGATGGCTTTTATGAGTGGAAGCGCGAGGGTAAGGTGCGCACGCCTTACTTCATTGCCCGGCCAGACGGGAAGCCAGTCGCCTTTGCGGGCCTATGGGAGGCTGCTAAGGACGAGGAAGGTGGACTTCTTTTGTCCATGAGCATTATCACCACGGCTGCAACAGAGGATTTTCGAAATCTGCATGACCGTTTTCCCGTTGTGATCGAGCCGAATGCTTGGCAAACTTGGCTAAAGGCCAGCACCCCGTCCGACACCCTAAAACAGCTTTTAATTCCGCCACTTGATGGGCTTATGGTGCCACGACAAGTCAGCGATCGGGTCAATAAGGTCAGTCACGATGACGCAGAGTGTTTCCGGCCGATAGACTAGAACTTTGCAGTCTTCGGACGGTTTTGGCAGGAGACAAGTACCAAAGAACCAAGCTAGGGTTAGGGATGAAATCAAGTGGCCTATAAAAGTGGACAGCCCGCCTGATAACCACAAAAGCTGGGGGAATTGAAATGCGTGCCGAGGCACCACCAAGGTCGACTTCGCCGGACAAAAGCGGTCGCCCGAAGATTGAGAAAGACGTCTGGTTCCTGCTGTTTGTGGTTGGCACGGCCTTTATGGCCAGCCGGTATGATTTTCAACTATCCACCCTTGCCCTCCCTCAATTCCAACAGGCCTTTGGCTATAATGATCAGACCTCGGTCTTAATCGGCACCCTTGCCAAAGCTGGGGCAATCCCAGCCGTGATCTTGACCTTGATGGCTGACAGGATTGGGCGAAAGCCGCTTTTCTTGGCAGCTATTCTGGGGTTCTCGGCATCGGCATTGCTGACCGCGTTTGCTCAAAATGCAGCAATGTTGGCGACAGGCCTCTTTTTCACCCGCTTGTTCACGATGGTCGACGAATTGTTGGCGGTGGTGCTGTTGGCAGAGGCAGCCCCTGCACGCGCGCGGGCTTGGATGCTGGGGCTGTTGGCACTGTTAGGGGCATCTGGCGATGGTGTGGCCTTGGTCGTCTATGGCACCTTTGCCGACCAGCCTGATGCGTGGCGCTGGATGTATGCAGCAGGCGCGGTGCCAGCACTTTTGTCCATCATCTGGCGGTTGGCACTGCCCGAAAGTGCTGCCTTTGTAGCGGCAACTCAAGCCAAGCAAGCCGATCCGTTTGCGTTGATCCGCACCCATCGTCGCCCCGTGATTTTGATTGGGATTGCTTATTTCCTGTTCTGGCTGCCGATCTCGCCCGCTTTGTCTTACAATTCCCAGTATCTGCAGTCGGTAGCGAAGTGGGAGCCAAGCCAAGTCGCTTTGGTTTCGTTTGCTGCTGGGCTGATTGGTCTTGCAGGAACCTTCCTCGGCGGGCGATTGGCGGATCGCTTTGGACGTAAACCGGTGGCGCTGATCGCGACGCTAATGTGTGTCCTGGGACTTTCTGGCGTCTATGGTAGCAGCCAGTTTGGCCTAGTCGGCGCTTCGTTGAGCATTGGCTATATGGCCTGGTTTGCAGCGTCTGTTGCGCTTCGCGCCACGATGACCGAACTCATCCCCACAAAGGCGCGCGCCACCGTTGCCGGTACATCTGAAATCGGGGCTAGCAGTGGCGCGATCGTGGGCGGGAGTTTGGTCGCTTTCCTCATCCCAGTCTTAGGGGGCCTAGGCCACGCTCTGATCGCCATAATGCCGTTGGTGGTCTTAGCGCTCATCGCCATCGCCTTCTTACCAGAAACCAAGGGCCGGGTATTGGTGGAAGGCGAAGAGGAGGACGCTAGCAAAGCCTAGCGGTCGAGGAAGTCTTTCGCCAAGTCCACCGTGCTGTGGTGACCGACTGCTGTGCCACACTGGCTGGACCATTCCTTCCACGCTGCCCGGCCTTGATCGCGTAGGCCCGTTAGAAAGTCCCAATCGGTATTGAATTTGCTGGCGGCACCTAAGCCCTTCAGCGCGTCATCGGCCTTGATGGCGTGAACTTTCACATCCCGATAGCGGTCCTTCAATTTATCGCCCATCTCCTCATCCTCTAAGAGGCGCTGGACAAAGGCGATGGCGCGCAATTCTGCTATCAAGCTGGCGTTGAAGGTAATTTCGTTCAAGCGGTCCATGATCGCCGCACTGGTCTTTGGCACGGTGTCGAGTGTCTGTGGGTTCAACGCACATAGGAGCACATCGTCGGGTAGGCCCGCTTCATAGAAGAGAGGCCAGAGAGCAGGATTGGCCATATAGCCGCCATCCCAATAGGCTTCCCCATCTACTTCCACAGCTTGAAACAAATAGGGCAAGCAGGCCGAAGCCAAGGTCACATCGGCGCTCACTTCATGGGTGCGAAACACTTTTGCTCGCCCACTTTTGACATTGGTTGCGGCGATAAAAAGCTTGAAAGGTGGATCTTTTGTTAGGCCCTCAAAGTCAACCACGTCCTGAAGACTATCGCGCAAGGGATTGAAATTCCAAGGATTAAACTCATAGGGGCTCGCCACACTTGTCAGCGCGTCAAACCACTGAAAGCTGGCTGCCTTAAACAGCCCAAATGGGTCAAAGGCTTTGCGGATGGCGTTTAGGCTGACTGGGCTGAAGGGGCCGCGCGTCGTGCTGATTTTCTGCCAAAAGCGCGCCAGAGCCTCGCGCGCACCAGCGTTCCCGCCGGTCCGCAGCCCATGGGCGCAGACCACTGCATTCATCGCCCCGGCGCTGGTTGCGGTGATGGCGGCAATGTCAAACCTGTCATCTTCGAGGAGCCCATCCAATATCCCCCACGCAAACGCCCCGTGAGAACCCCCACCTTGCAGCGCGATATTGAGGGCAGGCTTGGCCATGATGCTCAGCCCACCTTGCCCGGTGGTTGTGGGCGCGAGAACACCAATGAATCCGCTTTTGAACTTGCCGGGTCATAGCGATAGCCATCCCTATCGAAAGCCTTGATGCCCTCGGGATCGGTGATCCGGTTTTCAATGCAGAACCGCGCCATCGTGCCGCGTGCCCGTTTGGCATAAAAGCTCAATACCCGGGCCTCACCATCCTTGATCTCTTTGAAATTCGCCGTGATGACCCGGGCCTGCAGCGCCTTCTTGGAAACGGCGCTGAAATATTCGGTCGAGGCAAGGTTCAAAACGATTGGGGCGGCTTGGCCGGCTAAGTCGCTATTTAGAGCCTTCGATATCCGGTCGCCCCAAAAGTCATAGAGGCTATCGCCGCGTCTGGTCTTCAGGCGTGTGCCCATCTCCAAACGGTAGGGCGCGATGACGTCGAGCGGACGCAATAGGCCATAGAGGCCCGACAGGATGCGTACATGCTCTTGTGCCCAGTTCAAATCCTCAGCGCTTAAATCGCGCGCCTGTAGGCCCTGATAGACATCGCCATTAAACGCCAAGGCGGCTTGCAACACCTCAGGCCCATCGAGGCCCGGGTCAAACGCTTGAAAGCGCTGGTAGTTCAAATCTGCCAAATTGTCAGACAAATGCATCAGCTTGGCGATGTCAGATCGCTTCAATCTGGCCGTTACTTTGGCAAGCGTTGTGATATCAGCTTCCAAGCGTGGCTTGGTGGCTGGCAGGTCTGGCGACACCGGCTCGTAATTGAGGTTTTTTGCGGGGGAGAGAAGAATCAGCATGGCCCTAAAATAGGGCTGCTTGGGCGAGGGGGCAATGCATGATGATCGCCCCCTGCACGTTGTTTATCGGCGTAAATGGCTGCCTAGAATGCGCGCTTGCCGGTGATGGTTTCACCAAACATCCGGAAGTCGCCCATCAGGCTCCAAGCGGGATAGGTGAAGGTAGCTGGCTTATTCTTCTCGAAGAAATAATGGCCAACCCAAGCAAAGCCGTAGCCGACGATTGGGGCTGCGACCAAATATTGGAAGCCACCCACTACGCCCCAGAGGACGACCATCAGTAAACACAAGCAGACAAGGCCTGTGCCAACGATATGCAGGCGGCGGCTGATCACATTTTGGTGCTCAGACAGATAAAAGGGGTAAAACTCCTCGAAGCTCGCAAAGCGAGCAGGGGTGGAGCCCATGTTGGAGTCTGGAGCATCGGTTGGGGCGGTGGTGGTATGTTCGTCTGTCATGGCGTGCATGTGTGGTCGCTCACGCCCAAGCGCAAGGGCCAATTCGGGTATTTGGGGAAAAATATTTAACTCGGGCCTCTATTCGTTTGCATGGCGTTGGAAAGCAGCGCCGCTGGCGACATTGCTGGCATACTGTCGTCTTTGACGATCCCATCCGTTACGGGCTTGAACAAGGCGCTCATCACAACGGCGCGTTCAGTTTCACTAACAACTCCAACTTTCGATAGCGCCAAATAAGTTTCTGCCATCGTCGCACGCGCTTCAGCATCAATGTAGAGATGATGTTCGGTCATCATCATCCGGAGAAGGAACCGAATGGACCAGATGTAGAGTGTTGCCATAAAAAGCGTCGAGCTACCTACAATTATCAATGTATATTTGAGGAATTCGTTGGTATGAATTTTGAAATTCGGGTCATAAGACCTCATGAAAGCAACGAAATCTGCCAAAAGGCCATTTGTTGAATGTAATGCAAAATACACAAAGAACCCAAGGAGACCAACACCGATTATTCCCCAAATTACTGGCAGCTCTTTCCAATCATCATACTTTATCCGATGAATTTTAGCTTTTCGTTTCCAGTATTTTACTGGAGCTTCGATTGCTAGCTGAGTTTCAAAAGTGCTCCGCAGCGCATTCCATTGATCGCGCGAAGTGGAAAGAAATGTATCAAAATCGACCCGAGTGCCCTCTGCAGCAATTTCGCTTTGTCGTGAAAGCGCATCAAGTTTTAGGTTCGCATCAGCTAAAAAGGCCGTGAATGCGGAGATGGAATCTTGTGTTTGCAAATTTAGTATTTGTGTTTTGGTTTCTAAGTCAGATGAGAACTTGGAGCTCTCTTCATTGAGTGTTGCTGCGGTTGCTTTAATTGACTTTTCACTCAGTTTTAGCGATTGGACGGAGAGTCCGAGAGTTAGCAACAGGTACAGAATGGCCCCCTTGTCTGCACCGCTTTGAATGCTTCCTATTGATGCGCCCAGCCGAAATTGCCATGCTCCATAGAAGCCTAGCTCATCAGTCTCATTTAAAATTTTGATTAGTTTTTGGCCTTCGAGAGATGCAGTTGAGACTAATGATTTGCTGTGTAAGAATTCTCTAGCCTGACGAAATATTTCAGAGATAATTGAATCATCAGGATTCTGTGTGGAAATATTTAGTAATGTTTGCCAGTTGTTTACTACAGAACTGAATGCATTCGGATAGCTTCCGGGTGAATTAGCAAATGCTTTTCCCCACTCCTGAACTTGCTTTCTCAAATATTTGTTGAATTCCTCGCGGTCTATGAACTTAATGGTACCGCCAGCATCCGGCCCAAAATCAATTTCAAAAGACGCCATTTGCCCGATTCCCCTATCAATTACGGGGCAAGGCTATTTCAATCTAAAATGATAATCAAATAAAATTCTAAACCCACTACCGCACCGCACAACCTAGCGCCGCCTCGACCGGGGAGACGGATTTGGGGGCGGGGGGTTCGACCCGTGAATTGATTGCGATCAAGGTAAAGCGGGCAAAAGCCGAAGCTGGCTGATAGTTCAGCGCCTTGAGGGTGATTGCCCCGCCACAGCAAGTGTCCACGACGGCTAAATCCTCAAACTCGGTCACTGCCGCTTGAACGCCTGTCAATTGAAGGCTGTTCGAATTCGTTATGATTTTGTATTGTTGGCTCGCGCTGATTCACGGCAGGAAAGAACATAATCACTACTTCGCAACTGGAGAACCAAGCCGCGCTCACGATAAAAGGTATCAAGCTCGCCGCGCTGCGAAAGTGTCAAACTATCTTCGTGATAGATAAAAACTTTACCGGTGAATACGAGATCGTCTGCCGTAGTTTCTTCGGCTCCGACCCCACCAACGGCGAAACCGATTTCCCCAGTTTTAAGGTAGTCATTAATGTTAACCGCAACATGTTGCGCAACGCTAATGGTACGACCGCAGTGAGGGATGTACAGAACCAAGAATTTGGCATGAGATGAAAATCTAAGTTCCTGATTATAAGTGGTTTCTATTTTTACGCCATCCGGAAACTCGATTTCTTGGTTAAAAGCGGCTTCGATTGCCACTTCGCCAACTCCTCCTTTAAAATCGTTACTGAAGTGACTCTTGAGCGGTGGCATATCAAGCTGCGGCTGCTGCAGTCCTTCTGTTATAGGCGTTGGCGGCTCGACAGAACTTACTGGTGCTGAATTTGCCGCCTTCACCACATGCCCAGACCAAGTAAGAGCCAATAACCATCCCACAAAGAATGGAATTGCAAGCCAAGGGGAGAGTGGGTTGAAGGTTATGCTGACTAAAAAGCTAAACGTTGATTCAGTCCAGCTTTTCGCCTCTTGCCAAATTTGCGACGCTGCAACAGCTAGCCCTGCAAGGGCCATAAAACAGCCGAATAGGGCAGGAAATAGCCACTTCAGTAGGTCGTGAAGATATCTTGCTAGCATGCTGGAACCTTCAATTGTTGTTGCAACTATCAAAATGGGTAAAATGCCAAAACCTTTAAAAATTAAACCTTCTGCCGCACCACACGCACTGCACAACCCAACGCGGCCTCAACCGGGGCGAGGGCTTCGGGGGCGAGGGTTTCGACCCGAGAGTTGGTGGCAACCAAGGTAAAGCGAGCAAAGGCCGCAGCTGGCTGATAGATCAGCGCGTTCAGATTGGTTGCACCGTCACAGCAGGTGGCCACGACGCCCAACGCCTCAAACTCGGTCTCGGCGGCCTGATCCATCGCGCCTTCCCACCAGGCTTTGGCATTCTTGCCGCAGAGCGGGCAGGTGATGGCTTCAAATGCCTCGCCGCCATCGATGAAGCGCACATCATCGAACATGTCATAGCTGACTTCGTCGGCGCGTGGCAGCAACGCCTCCAGCGCATCGGCCCCGGCTTCGGCTTGCTCGTCACTTGGAACATAGGTGGGATCGGTTGGGATCAGGATCAGATAGTCGAGCTTTTTCATCTAACTGGCCATCGCCGCTTTCACGGCGTCTAGGCCTGCAGAGGCGGCATCTGCCGTTGGTGCACCACCTTGGGCAAAGTCGGGCTTACCACCCCCGCCTTGCCCGCCCATGGCGAGCACAGCGGCTTTGACCAGATCAACTGCGCTGACGCTGGCAACGGTGCTGGCCACCGCAATGGCGGCTTTCCCGTCCGCGGCCGCGACATAGGCGACCACGCCATCGCCCAGTTTCTGGATCGCTTCATTGACCATGGGGCGCAAGTCCTTGGCCCCAATGCCGTCGAGGATACGGGCATCGAGCTTTACGCCGTTGATCTCTTCAATGGCAGCCGCAGCACCGCCGCCGCCACCGAGCGCGAGCTTTTGCTTGGCATCGGTCAGTTCTTTTTCGAGCCGCTTACGGTCGGCAATCATCGCCTCAATCCGCGCGGGCAGGTCAGGCAATTGCGCCTTTAAGGGTTCTGCCGCCGCGCGTGCAATCGCGGCTTCAGCCTTCAAATGATCGAGGGCGGCTTGGCCCGTTGCGGCTTCGATCCGGCGCACGCCAGCGGCAACTGCGCCTTCAGACACAATCACAAAGCTGCCAATGTCGCCGGTACGGCCGACATGGGTGCCGCCGCAGAGTTCGACCGAATAGGACTTGGGCGCGTGGTCCAGCTTGCGGCCCATGGCCAACACACGCACTTCATCGCCATATTTTTCGCCAAACAATGCCATCGCGCCTTCAGCAATGGCTTCATCGGGCGTCATCAAACGGGTGGAGGCTTCGGTGTTTTGCCGCACGACGGCGTTTACCTCCGCCTCAATGGCGTCGATTTCTGCCCGCGACAGGCCGGCACCATGGGCAAAGTCAAAGCGCAAGCGATCTGCTTCAACCAGCGAGCCCTTCTGTGTCACATGCGGGCCCAACACGTTTTGCAGGGCGGCATGCATCAAGTGCGTGGCGCTGTGGTTAGCGCGGATGGCGTTGCGGCGAGCTGCATCAATGGTCAATGAAGCGGCGTCACCGACTTTGATTGCGCCTTGCACCAGCTTGCCCTTATGGCCATGGATGGCCCCGGCGCGCTTCAGTGTGTCTTCGACTTCAAAGACGGCACCATTGTCAAAGCGGATCACGCCCTGATCACCGGCTTGGCCGCCACTTTCGGCATAGAAGGGGGTTTGGTTGAACACCAGTTCGCCGCTCTCGCCTTCAGCAAGCGCTCCGACTTTTGCGCCGCCGACCACAATCGCTGCCAATTGGCCGCTGGCCTCGCTCTGACTATAGCCCAAGAATTCGCTGCCGCCTTGCTCGTCCTTCAAGGTCAGCCAGATTGCATCGGTCCCAGCTTCGCCGCTGCCTGTCCAAGCAGCGCGTGCCAAGGCCTTTTGCTCTTCCATCGCGGCATTAAAAGCCGTCATGTCGACGCCGATACCGCGTGCCCGCAAGACGTCTTGGGTCAGATCGACGGGGAAGCCATAGGTGTCATACAGCTGGAAGGCAGCCTTGCCGGACAATTCCTGGCCCTGCGTCAGCCCTGCGCTTTCCTCGTCCAACAACGATAGACCTCGGCCCAAGGTACGGCGGAAGCGAACTTCTTCTTGCTCAAGTGTCGAGGTGATGAAAGCCTCAGCACGTCGCAATTCAGAATAAGCACCGCCCATTTCTTGGATCAGGACCGGGGCCAAACGGTGCAGCAATGGCTCACTCGCGCCCAGCATATGCGCGTGGCGCATGGCGCGACGCATGATGCGGCGCAGCACATAGCCGCGCCCCTCGTTGGATGGCGTTACCCCATCGGCGATCAAGAAGCTGGACGCGCGGATATGGTCAGCAATCACGCGGTGGCTGGCGCGCTTGTCGCCTTCAGCCTTCACCCCGGTCAGGTTTTCAGATGCGGCAATTAGGGTCTTGAACAGGTCGATGTCATAATTGTCGTGCACGCCTTGGAGCACGGCGGAAACCCGCTCTAGCCCCATGCCCGTATCAATGCTGGGTTTGGGCAAGCTGGTTTGGCTACCATCGGCGTGGCGCTCAAACTGCATGAAAACGAGGTTCCAGATCTCAATCCAGCGGTCGCCATCTTCTTCCGCACTGCCTGGTACGCCGCCCCAAATATGGTCGCCATGGTCATAGAAGATTTCGCTGCACGGCCCGCACGGACCCGTATCGCCCATCGACCAGAAATTATCGCTGGTGGGGATGGAGATGATGCGATCATCGCTGAGGCCCGCAATCTTGCGCCACAGGGCACGGGCTTCGTCATCGGTGTGATAGACGGTGACAATCAGCTTTGACTTATCAATGCCAAAGTCCTTGGTCAGTAATTCCCATGCATGGCTGATTGCGTCTTCCTTAAAATAGTCGCCGAACGAGAAATTGCCCAGCATTTCAAAGAAGGTGTGGTGGCGCGCGGTATAGCCGACATTGTCGAGGTCATTGTGCTTACCACCTGCACGCACGCACTTCTGGCTGGTCGCGGCACGTGGCGGCTGGGGCGGGGTCTCTGCACCCGTGAATACGTTTTTGAACTGCACCATGCCCGCATTGGTGAACATCAAGGTCGGGTCGTTTTGCGGCACCAGCGGGCTGGACGCCATAACGGTGTGGCCCTTGGATTTGAAAAAGTCCAAAAACGAAGTGCGAATGTCGTTAACGCTAGCCATAACTTCCCGTCCAGGCACCAAGTGCCGTTTAAAATAGAGTTGGCAAATCTATAGGCAGCCATGGCCCCAACGCCAAGTGGGTGGCGGCATGGATTGCAGGGGGTGGGATTTTAACAAAGTTCGCTGTGTGAGCCTAGTCGAATGAGGTGAAGTTCGCCCGCATCGGTCTTCTGATAGATCAGCAAAAGGTCTGGCTTAACATGGCACTCGCGGTATCCCTTCCAAGCACCTTGCAGATTATGATCCATGAAGCGGTAGGGAAGTTTTTCATCCTGTGCGAGCCACGTGACCACTTGCGCGACAAGGGCTGTTACGCCTGCGTCTGTTTTGATTTCCCGCTTATAGTCTTTCTTGAAGCGGGTTGTGGGGGCGATCACCCGCATATTCAAAAACCTTCTTCAATCAAGCTTCGGCTGCAAACTCGACAAAGATCTTCAAAATCCAAGTCGAGCAAAAAGGGTGAACTATGAATTTACTATATGGTAATTCACTGGATTGCCAAGTTGCAGATGCGACCATGCGACCATGCGACCATGCGACCATGCGAGTCTCGAGGTTCTATCGATCAAAAATCAATTTGCTTGCCCAAAAGACTTTGTAGCTATAATGTAGCTACAAATTTATAGGTGATTGGATGATGCCCATGGCCAGCGATCAAGTGGTTCGCGCGCGCATTAGCGCCGACCTCAAGCAAGAGGCGACGGAAGTTTTAGACAAGATGGGATTATCGGTGTCGGATGCTATTCGCATGATGCTCGTGCGAGTCGCGGCTGAACGGGCTTTGCCGTTTGACGTCAAAGTTCCCAATCAGACCACGCAAGCGGCCATGGATGAGGCGCGAGCCAGGAAAGGCAAGTGCTTTGAGCGCGTTGACGATTTGATGGCTCATTTAAACAGCGACGACGACTAAAACCCGTCCTATCCCTCAAACACAATCTTGCCGTCCACCATGGTCAGGACGGTCTTTGCGTCGAGGATGTCGGCAGGCTTAACGCTCATGAAATCGCGCGAGAAGACGCTGATGCTGGCGGCTTGGCCCACAGCCAACGTGCCCCGATTGCGCTCTGCGGCCACCGCATAAGCAGCAGAGCGGGTGAACATGCCTAAGGCCTGTTGGCGCGAAACGCGCTCTTCCAAGCCCCAATCTGGGCCAACAAAGCCATTGAGCGCGTGGCGATAGATGGCGGCATAAAACTCAATGCGCGGATCACCTTGTTCGACCGGTGCGTCAGAGCCGCCGCACACCACGGCCCCCGTCTTCAAAAGGCTGGTCCAAGCATAAGCGCCTTTGAGGCGATCAGGTCCTAAGCGGGCTGGCGCAAAGAACAGATCGCCAATCGCATGGGAGGGTTGCATGGAGGCAATCACACCCAGCTTAGCAAAGCGCGGCATATCGGGTGGTGAGACCACTTGTGCATGCTCAATCCGCCAACGGCGATTGGTCTTGGCGTGGCCTAGCACGCGTTCAAACCAGTCTAGGCTTTGGCGATTGCCGCGGTCGCCAATGGCATGCATGGCAACTTGTGCGCCTGATTTTTTGGCCCGCTCCAGCACAGCTAGAACTTGTTCTTCCGGCGTCAGCAACAGACCCTCGGACTCCGGTGCATCCGCATAGGGGGCGAGCAGGGCCGCGCCCCGTGAGCCCAGCGCCCCGTCTGAATAAATTTTGACCCCGCGCGTGCTAATCCGTCCCGTGGCGTCGACACTGGGCCCACGCCGCAGCACGTCGGTCGCAAACGGGATGTCGAGATAATTATCAACCCGCAATTGGACTTCACCGGAGAGGGCGAGCGCCTTCAGGGCAATCAAATCCTCGCCCGAAACGCTCATATTGTGCAGGCCGACCCAACCGCGCGAGGCATAGAGGCGGTCAGCTTTGATCAAGGCTTGGCGGATCATGGCGGGTGTTGCGCTTGGCATACGGCTTTCAACGAGTGCCTGCGCATTATCGATCAGCATACCCGTCGGCTGACCTGAAGCATCCTTCAGGATTTGCCCGCCTGGGGGATCGGCCGTGCTCGCATCAATACCTGCAAGCTTCAAAAGCGCACTGTTTGCCAAGGCGGCATGGCCATCCGAGCGGCCAAGCAACAAGGGCCGGTCTGGCACAATCGCATCGACATCCTGCCGGGTTGGGAAGCGACCCTCGGGCCAGTGGGTTTCAATCCAACCGCGCCCGGCAATCGGTCCAGTCGGGTTTTGCGCGGCCCAAGCCGCAAGTTTGGTCTGAAGTTCCGCGATGGATTTGACGCTATCGAGGTTTAGCGTCATCTCGCGCATACCAATGCCGGTCATGTGCGCATGGCCATCCACAAGGCCCGGTAAAGCCGCGCCGCCTGCAAGGTCGATTTCCTTGGCGCGCGGTAAAGCAGCCCGCACAGCCCGTCGGCTGCCGACGGCAACCACCCGGCCACCTTCAATGGCAATGGCTTCGGCCGGGCCGCGACCTGCCACGCCGGTATGGATCGGCCCACCGGTGAGAATGGTGCGCGCGGAAGCAGTGGAGGCGAGAGCCGGGCCGCCTAAAAGGCTCGCAGAACCAAGTGCCAAAAGATCGCGACGATTCATACCCAGTCTCCCTCTCGTAAGGGGCGAGAGTCAGGCACAGAAGGATGGCTGTCAATTGGCTGTGATCCCCGACCCACAGCCAGACCCCAAAGCTTCAGTGATAGCCGCGGACAGGTTTTGGCGATGCTAAGGCCGGAAGCGGGGCGACAGATATCCCATCTTCAATCAATTCTTTTGCTTCTTTTGCGGTAGCCTGACCATAAACGAGTCGCTCTTCGCTTTCGCCCTCATGCATGGCGCGCACTTCCTTGGCAAAAGCGTCGCCGACATAGTCGTAATTCTGCTCAATATGCTCCTTCCAGCCTTGGAAGAAAGCTTTGACGGGCTCTGGCAAGCTCAATGGGTCTGGTCCATTGGCGATCGGCACAGGGGCATCGGCAGGGACAGGTGGGGCAGGGCGGTCAGACTTTGAAGACAGGACTGCGGGTGCCATTGGCGCTTTTTCGACAGCTTTTGATCCGCACAACGGGCACTCAACCAAGCCACGTCCGACCTGGGTCTCGTACCCAGCCATCGAGTCAAACCAAGCTTCCCAGTCATGGGCCTGATCACAGCGAAGCGCATATTTAATCATGGGCTTTGATAGTCACGATCATGGGTCAAACAGGGAATTTTTTCGCGCGCACTGCTGACGCGCTCCAAATCGAGGTCCGCTAGGAGAACGCCAAGATTATCGTGGGCGAGTTCACCGATTATGTCGCCCCAAGGCGAGATGATCAGGCTGTGGCCAAAGGTGGCGCGTCCATCTTCATGATTGCCGCCTTGGGCGGCTGCGAGAATGAATGCCCCGGTTTCAATCGCCCGGGCGCGCAGCAAAGTATGCCAATGGGCTTTTCCAGTCGGTGCCGTAAAGGCGGCTGGTACAGCAATGATCTGCGCACCGGCCTTGGCCAAATCACGATACAAATGCGGGAAGCGCACATCGTAGCAGATGGTCAGGCCCAATGTGCCAAAATCGGTTTCGACAACCACAGCCTTATCACCAGGCTCATAGGCGTTGCTCTCGCGGGTTTCTTGGCCCGCGCCCAAATTCACGTCAAACAGATGGATTTTGTCATAAGTAGCCAGCAGGCTGCCGTCTGGTCCAAACAAATGGCTACGGTTTGCAGCTTTTCCGCTACGCCGCTTGAGAAGGGCAGAGCCGATCAATAGATGCACGCCATAGGCTTTGGCTTGCTCGCCATACCAGTCGAGTGCTTCGGCTTCATCTTCATATAGGGCCGCCTCGTCAAACCGAGCACGGTCACGCTGTAGGATATTTGTGCCTTCCGGCGTCACGATCAGCTTGGCCCCGGCCTTAGCGGCGCGGGTCAACAGGGGCTCAAGCTGTGCACGCGCGGCATCAAGGCGTGCCGGCGTCCGTAATTGAAGGACAGCTACCTTGACCAAGGCTAAGCTGCCAACAAAGGATCAAGGCCACCTTTGGCCTCAAGCGCCATTAAATCATCGCAGCCGCCAATATGGGTGTCGCCAATGAAAATCTGCGGGAATGTATTGCGACCCGACAATTCATTCATCTTGGCCCTCATTTCTTTATTAGACGAGGCTTCGATATTTGTGATGTCGGCACCCTTTTTCTCGAGCAACGCCAGGGCGCGCTCACAGAAGGGGCAGTAAAATTTGGTATAGATCGTAACGGCTGCCATCGGCTTCGTCCTAAAAAATTGTCGTTCGCATGTTTGTCATATAGAGATGATTAGCCTGATTTGGAGCCCCCGCTATGACCCAATCTTACACATCAGCGTCAGAAATTTCTGATCTGCCGCCTGATCAAGCCCATATGCTCGGAAAGATGCTGTTGGAAGAGGGTGGTTTTGCTCGGCTTTCGGCTAAAGACCAAGCCTTAGTGTGCGCGATTGCGCACCGTGTGCACTCCACACAAGATGCAAACGAAGCGTTTGAATTGCAAACGACCTTTGGCGAGAGACTGGCAGATCGGGTTGCCGAAGTTGGCGGCTCATGGAGCTTTGTGATCAGTTTTGGTATTTTTCTGTTTATTTGGGCGATGCTGAATTTGGTGATCCTGCACGGCCAAGCCCGCTTCGACCCTTATCCCTTTATTTTTTTGAACCTCATTCTGTCGATGTTGGCGGCAATCCAAGCCCCAATCATTATGATGGCGCAGAACCGCCAAGCTGAGAAAGATCGTCTGACAACGCGGATGGATTACGAGGTCAATGTTAAATCCGAGCATGAGATTGCTCTGCTGCGGCTGCACTTGTCGCAGTTGCACGAGAAGCTCGACCGCCATCTGGCTAAGACGACTTAGAGGCAAATTTCATGCGCATTGTTTCAGGTCGATGGAAGGGAAAGGCGCTGGTAGCCCCTGCGGGGGACTCGACGCGGCCAACGTCTGACCGTGCGCGCCAAGCGGTATTCAATATTCTTGAGCATGCGCCGTGGTCGCCCGGCGTAAATGGGGCCAAAGTGCTGGACTTATTTGCTGGAACCGGTGCCCTAGGGTTGGAGGCTCTATCTCGTGGGGCGGCCCACTGCCTGTTTGTCGACACTGATCCCGCAGCCCGGGCAGCCTTGGCAAGTAATATTGAGGCCTGCTCTGCCCAAGGTATCACACGGGTTTGGAAGCGCGACGCGACCGATTTGGGTGTCATGCCCGCAACAGCTAATGGCCCGTTTGATTTGGTCTTTCTCGATCCACCCTATGCCAAGGGCTATGATCTGGCAGCGCTTAAGGGGCTGACGCAAGGCTGGTTACATGGCCAGTCGCTAGTAATGCTAGAGCGGGGCCGCGGTGAACCCGCGCTCGTCGCAGCTGGCTATGATGTGTTGGACAGCCGGACCTATGGCGCGGCTGAAGTGATCTTTCTGACTTTAAGCGAGGTTAGCGCTTAAGCGACTTGATCTTGGCCGAAATGGTCACTGCCTGCGCGCGGGCGGCGGGCTTTGGCTAGGATCCTGTCCAAAGTTGCCACGGCACGGTCGGTCATGGTCTCAATGATTTCGACGTCGAGATAGAGGTCGCCTGCAGGGCGACCATTGGCGGCTGGCAACCCACGGCCAGCGACCAACAAACGATCGCCATCTTGGCTCTCTTTTGGCACATTCAGCCGCAAGCGGCCCACCGGCGTTTCGATCTCGACGCCACCACCAAACTTGGCTTGCGCGGAAGAAAGCGTAAGTGTGGTGACGATGTTGCCACCGTCAATTTCAAAGCCATCGGTGTCAGCAATTCGGATCACACAAGCCACATCGGATTTACCAATGCGGGCGATGATGCGGTCACCGGCGCGGGCACCAGCAGGGACGCGTACGCTGGCTTTGCCAAGTGGGCAGGAGCCTTTAACTGATCCGCCACGTGCAGCAATCCAAACAGAAACTTCCAGGTCGATTTCGGTCATGCGACCGGCTCGCGGGCTGCCGACACGGCCAATATCAGCCGATGCCGCACCCAGCGTAATAACGCGGTAGGCTTCACGGGCTTCTTCAAAGCGTTGTCGAGCTTGCGGGTCAGAATTGACATCTGGGTGGCAAGATTTGGCGACAGCATGAAACGCGGCCCGGGCGGCACGGGGATCAGCATTGGGCTCGAGCCCGAGGATGGCATAGGGTGAAGACATAGGCCAGACCATCATCGCGGCACGGTTAACGACGTGTAAACTCAGTCATTAAATTCCAACTTTTGATCATTGATTTTTGCAGATGACGCTGCGCGTTTTTTCAACGCAGTTGCGGGTGCGTTTGGTGGGCCAAAGCTGAACCACGTAGCTTCATGTTGGCGAATGAGTGGCAGTGCACTACATTGCGGCCATGACCTCCAACACCCTTATCCCCCCGACCCCGTCTGAGGCCGAATATCAAGCCGCAGCTGTCGATGCTTCGCCTGAATTGGAAGCGGCTTCTGACCCATTTGATCTGTTTGGGACATGGCTGAGAGAGGCCAAGGAAAGAGAGATTAATGACGCCAATGCGATGGCTCTGGCGACAAGTGACAGCATGGGCCTGCCAGATGTGCGCATGGTCTTACTGAAAGATTTCGATACTCAAGGATTTGTTTTTTATACCAATCTAGAAAGCTACAAAGGCCAGCAATTGGGTGAAAATCCGCAAGCTGCCCTGTGCTTCCACTGGAAAAGCCTGCGACGGCAAGTGCGTGTACGGGGGGCAATTACCTCTGTCAGCCAAGAGGAAGCCGACGCCTATTTTGCCTCGCGTGCTCGGGATAGCCGGATCGGGGCTTGGGCGAGTGCGCAGTCCCGTCCGCTGGAAGATCGCTTTGCACTTGAAAAAAATGTAGCGAGCTATGCCCTGAAATTTGGCATAGGTGAGGTGCCCCGTCCTGCCTTCTGGTCGGGCTTCCGCCTTGTGCCGACACGGATTGAGTTCTGGCGCGATCGTCCATTTCGTTTGCACGATCGTTTAGAGTTTATGCGGGGCGATGCCACGGCACCTTGGTCCACCTCGAAGCTTTATCCGTAGAGCGATTTTTCTTACCATCGATTCAGAAAGTCTCACTCATGCGCTCAGATCAAAAGGCCTTTCTGGTCACAGGGGCATCGACCGGAATTGGTCGAGCAATTGCCGACCGACTGGTGGCCCAAGGCCACTATGTGTTTGCCTCCGTCCGGAAGCAGGCTGATGCAGATGCCTTGAACGCCGCTTTTGGTGCGAATGGGCAAGCAGTTCTGTTTGATGTCTCTGATATGCCCGCCATTGAGGCAGCGGCCCAGGTCATTGGCGAAGCCTTGCAGGGGCGGACCCTATCGGGCCTTGTCAATAACGCCGGGATTGCTTTGCCGGGGCCTGCCTTGATCCAGCCATTAAGCGAGATTGAGCAGGTGATGAATATCAACTTCATGGGCGTCGTGCGCTGTTGCCGTGCTTTTGCGCCTTTGTTGGGTGCCGATCCTGCTCGCACCGGTCCTAAAGGCCGCATCCTCAATATCACGTCCGTCTCAGGCAAGTTCGGCTATCCCTTTACCGCTGCCTATGTCGCCGCCAAGCACGCAGTTGAAGGCTTTTCTGATAGTTTGCGGCGTGAACTTTTGCTGGTTGGCATTGACGTGATTGTTGTGGGGCCCGGTGCCGTCAAGACGCCAATTTGGGAGAAGGGCGCAGCAGCCGGCGGAAACAAATACAAGGACACAATCTGGGGCAAACCATTAGAGCGGCTCACACAATCCCTAGCCGCCATGGACCAAGAGGGCCTGGAGGTCAGCGTTGTTGCAAATGTGGTCGAAGAAGCTTTGACGACAGCCCATCCAAAAACACGCTATGCGCCGGTACCCAACAAGCTCGTAAATTGGTGGCTAGCCCGCTTACTACCACCGCGCATGGTCGACCGGGTCGTTGGAAAGAACTTATCGCTTCTGCCTTAGTCGACCCTTTTCTGCCCAATCTACAGCCTTGTGATGAGGCCTCGGCTTGTGCCCAGTTGACGTGTGCGCTTGAAGCCTTAGGAAGGGCCTAAAATCGGCCATTTGACGCATTTGGCCGGCGCAAATGCCGCCTACTGGCAAGCCAAAAATTTGGGAGATAATCATGCTCGGTTTAATGCAGAATTGGCCACTAACAGTCGATAAGATCATGGATCATGCCGCGATCAACCATGGTCGCCGCGAAATCGTGACCCGCTCCGTTGAAGGGCCAATTGTCCGCACCACTTATAGCGAAATCAATACTCGTGCCAAAAAGGTTTCCAATGCGCTGTTGGCTGAAGGGATCAAGCTGGGCGACCGGGTTGCGACGCTCGCTTGGAACTCTGGCCGCCACATGGAAATTTGGTACGGTGCGATGGGCCTTGGCGTTGTGCTGCATACTTTGAACCCGCGCCTGTTCCCTGAGCAATTGGTTTATATCGTCAATCACGCCGAAGATAAGATCATCTTCACCGACTTGACCTTCCTGCCTATATTGGAAGCCTTGAAAGATAAATTGAGCCCAGTCACCCGCTTTGTTGTACTGACAGACAAGGACCACATGCCGGCTTGCAGCTTGAAGGGCGCGATCGACTACGAAAGCTGGATCGAGAACCATAGCGCAGATGTAAAGTGGGGCGGGTTTGACGAGAACACTGCCGCAGGCCTTTGCTATACCTCTGGCACCACGGGAAACCCTAAAGGCGTGCTCTATTCGCACCGCTCCAATGTTTTGCATACACTTCTGACCATGCAAAAGGACGTTATGGGTCTAGGCGCGCGCGACGTGATCCTGCCTGTCGTGCCGATGTTCCACGCCAATGCGTGGGGGGTCGCACTGTCTGCGCCCGCAGCAGGGGCCAAACTTGTTATGCCGGGTGCGAAGATGGACGGTGCGTCCATCTACGAATTGCTGGAAACTGAAAGCGTTACCTTCTCCGCTGCCGTTCCAACCGTTTGGATGATGTTGTTGCAACATTTGGAAGCGACCAATTCCAAGCTGTCCACCCTGAAGAAAGTCGCCATTGGTGGCTCGGCGGTGCCAGAGCGCATCATGCGCATGTTCGAAGAGAAGTATGGCGTTGAAGTGCTCCACGCATGGGGCATGACCGAAACCTCGCCATTGGGCACTTTGGGCTCTCTCGGCCCCGATGCCGACACCATGACTCATGATGAGAAGATCAAGACCAAGCTGAAGCAAGGTCGTCCACCATTTGGCGTCGAAATCAAAATTGTGCGCGATGGCGTGGAGGCACCACGTGATGGTGAAACCTTCGGCAATCTCGTGGTGCGCGGCGCTGCGATTGCGGCGGGCTATTTCAAAGGCGAGGGCGGCAACATCCTAGACCAAGATGGCTTCTTTGATACCGGCGACGTCGCCACCATCGACACCGCCGGCTTCATGCAAATCACTGACCGCGCCAAAGACGTGATCAAGTCGGGTGGAGAATGGATCAGCTCCATCGATGTTGAAAACGTCGCAGTGGGTGCGCCAGGTGTTGCGGTTGCTGCTGTGATTGGCAAATATCATCCCAAGTGGGATGAGCGTCCTTTGTTGATTATCGAATGCGCCAAAGGGGCGACAGCCACAAAAGAAGACATCTTGGCCTATCTCGATGGCAAGATTGCCAAGTGGTGGATGCCAGACGATGTCCAATTTGTCGAAGCTATCCCGTTGGGGGCAACTGGCAAAATCAACAAGCTGGCCTTGCGTGAAACCTTCGCCAATTACGATTTGCCAACCGCGAAAGCATCGTAATCACAGTTTGATGGGCCAGAACGACGCCTGTTCTGGCCCATCGCGCCTTTACCTCTGCCCAGCGGCACTCTAACGTGGAAGGAATAGGCCGCCGCCAGCGCGGCCTTTTTGCCTTAAGGAGGATAAGATGGCCGAAACGCAATCTCGCTTTGCAAAAGCTCGCAACGTCGTTTTGATGATTGGCGTGGCCTTGGCCATTTTTGTTCCGATTTGGTTTATAGTGGCCGCCCTTGGCACCAAGTTTGGCCTGTGGCCTTGGACTATCGGCCTTGTGAAGATGATTGGCGGGATGGGCGTGCCCATGATCGGCATTTTGATCGTCTTAACCTTTATCACCAGCCTCCTTGTCGTCTTCATCAAGCCACGTGCAGGATTTGCGGCGTTGGGCTTTATGTGGCTTGTGGCGGTTGGTGCCGCTGGCATGGCCTTTTCGGCGATTTCTGCAGCCCGCGCCGTGCCGCCCATCCACGATATTTCGACCAATCCCGCCAATCCTTTGACCTTTTCGGACACCGTCATGGCGGCGCGGGGGGCTAAGGCCAATCCGATTGTGGCCCCAAAGGACGCAACTGTTCCCTTTAACAAAGAACGCCTGTCTCCTTGGTCTGGTCGGTCCTTGGATCAGATTCAGGCTGAAGCTTATCCCGAGGTCAAAACTCTGAAGCTTGCCACCACATCACCGGCCGATGCCTACAAAAAGGCTGAAGCCGCCATGAAGGCCAAGGGCTGGACCGTCGTCACACAAGATCCCGCTAAGTTGCGCCTAGAAGCCAGTGTAGAGAGCTTTTGGTTTGGCTTTAAGGACGATGTTGTCTTGGTTGTCATAGCAGACGGCGCAGGCTCTGCGGTTGATATGCGTTCTGTCAGCCGTGTGGGCATTTCTGATTTAGGTGCCAATGCAAAGCGCATTGAAGCCCTGCTATCGGCCTTGAAGCGCTAAATTACAGATTGGTAATTGACTCCCATTGTGCTTAGTGGGATCAAATTTGTCATGAAAATCATTTCTGTAATCAGTACATCTGTGCTTGCGGCTTCAGCGTTTGGCGTTGCGACGACCAGCCTTGCAGCAGCGAACAAGGCCACAAGTGCTACGACAAAGGTAGGGGAAGCAGCCGAATCCCCTGCCATTGGCGCTTCTTCAACCGTATCGGCTTCAGACCGTCCGGCTGATGTGGTGATTGTTTGGGGCTTTCGTGTCCGGGCAAAGAAGTTCGATGAGCGAAATCCGCCTTTGATTGAAGGCTATGGCGAGCTGATCAAGAAGGCTGAGTGCCAGACCAATGTATGTGGCTATGTAGTTTTTCACGATGGCACAAAATGGCGCTATACCAACATCTTAGCGGGTACTGAAGATAAATTACGAGAACTTCAGGCCAATTTGGAATATGATCGGCAGACGATCGTCATTGTTCATCCCAATGGCGAAAAGCGCACTGTTCCCAACTTCTGAGCCCAGTATAAGCTTGTCAGACTAACTGAAAGCTTGCCTCCATATTGGGTTCGCCTTCGCATGCTATCCGTCCAATTTTCACCAGACGGCTCATATGTGCCATGACTGAGTGAGAGGCTGCTGGCCATAGTCTTTGATCGACCGCCGCGTACATGACGGGCACCATATCCTTCACCTTGGTGTGGCCTGAGGCCAAACATGCGAGAATTTGGTCTTCGCGATCGAGGCGGTGGTCGCGATAGGCAGCCACAAATGGCGCAGGGTCGGTGATTGGGGGGCCGTGCGTCGGCCAAATTGTCGCAAATTCTCGGATGGCAATTTTTTCGAGGCTGGTCAAATAAGCGTCCATATCCCCATCGGGTGGGCTTATGACGGTTGTTGACCATCCCATGATGTGATCGCCCGAGAATAGACAATTTTCTTCCAGCAAAGCGTAGCACATGTGTCCAGACGTATGGCCCGGTGTGGCAATTGCCTCAATGGTCCAGCCGTCGCCTTCGATTAAGGTTCCATCATTCAGCGCAGAATCAGGACGGAAGCGCGTGTCGTCACCTGCTTCTAGGCGCACTTCAGATTGCGTGGGCGGGGTAATCTCACCCGAAGCCAGAACTGAACAACCCGCCCAACGCGCCAGTGGATGGGCCAAGGGGCTATGGTCCAAATGGGAATGAGTAACCAGCACATGGCTGACCGTCTCACCTTCCAAAGCTTTCTTCAGGGCCTCGAAATGGTCGGGCAAGTCGGGGCCCGGATCAATCACGCACACATCGCCATGCCCAATGATATAGACACCAGTGCCTGTGAAGGTGAACGGCCCAGGATTATTGGCAATAACCCGACGGATCAGCGGGCTAACCTGCTCAACACGTCCATAGTCAAATTTGATGTCGCGGACAAAAGGAATCGCAACAGCCATCATATGCCTCCACCAGCGCGCAGCCGGACGTTTTCACAACTCGTTTTCAGGGCAGAGCCCAGAATATAAGTGCTTTTTAATTTATCGGATAGGGGTAACGCGATTGGCGGGCCCATGTCTGTGCGATTTGCATCCACTATATAGATCAAACCACTGGTCTGGTCGCGCAAGATATCCAGTCCACCCCAATCAAGGTTCAGAATCTGACAAAAGCGGGTGATCGCTGCGGTCTCTTCGCTTGAGAAGATCTCATCCACGCTGCGAAGCCAGCATTGGGTGTTGTCATTGGAAAACCGCACGTGTTCAGGCCGTCGCTTGATATAGACCAAAGCAGGCACGCCACCGACAGTGGGGGTCCGCAAATCTTCTATCAAGCCGTCAGAGCCGCGATTATCAATGAGCTTTTGATAGACTTTGCCGGACTTTGGCTCACAAGGCGTAGTGACGATACGTCCGTCATGAATGCCATTATCTTCACCCTTTTCGACAGCGAACCCCTCATGTTGGCGCGGATCAAGCGCCAACCCATAGCCAAAGGCCTCTTCAAAGGCTGCTGCGACACGGGATTTGCTTAGATTATGGGCATCGAAGTTCCAGCGTGGCACGCCATCATCCGGCAAGCTTACTGGCTCGCTCTGCGTTCTGTCCTCAAAATGCATCCAGAGCTGTGGGGTCTCACCCACGCGGGCCGATCGACCACCTGCCAAAAACAAGCTTGGCCAAATCAAATACCAAGGGCGGGCTGGGTCAGGGGCAAATCCAATAACCGGGCCGTCCTTTGGACGAGGGCTCAACACGACGCTTACGAAATATGCACACCAATGAAAAATCTCGCTCAAGTGAGCAGCGTCAAACGGCACGCGCGCACCTGTCTTGCGCACGGTGACGCCGGTCCAGCTCCACTCAAAATCGCGGATGAGATTGGTCAAAGCAAACAGGCCTTTGAGAAACAGAGATAATGTTTAGGCTGGGTAACCCTCAGCCTTATTCGATTCGACTTCATACACGTAACCATCCCCAAAAATTGTGACAGGGTCTTGGTATGAAGATACGACAGTGCAGTGGCACCGGTTACGGTGCCATTGTTTTAGTCATCAGCAGACAAAAACTGGCGGTTTAGCGGGCCTGAGAAAGCGAGCGTAAGAGAGGCATTAGGCCCCGAAGATCATAACCACCGCGCCCGCCGGCTTCCACAAGCTCCTCGGGGCTGCCACCGGCGCTGGCCTCTGCCAAGGCCCACAAATTAGTGGAACGCGTCCCGCTGCGGCAATAGGCAAGGACGGGCCCCGTGCTGGCTGCAAGGGCCTCACGCATCAGCGGTACTGCTTCTTCCGGAATGCCCCCCGAAACAGGGATATGGGTAAAGCTGAGCCCGTGTTCTGTGCAGGCCTTTGCAATTTCCTGAGCGCTGACTTGACCCATATCTTCATGATCTGGTCGGTTGCAGATCACGGCTGTAAAGCCATCGCGCGCTGCTTGAGCAACGTCTGCCGCGCTGATTTGTGGCGAGGCGGAGAAATTTGGGGTGATCGTGCGGAAGGGGCTCATGATTTTCTCCTGTGACAATGGCATTAGCTGAAGCCCGACGCAGGGTCCAGCGTGCCCGGCCTCGAAAAAAATCACGAGGGTAAGCGGGCTGAGTTTCCTTGCCAATCAAGCTCTTGTTAGAATGGATGCTGGCATGGTCCGTTGACAATCCAGCAACCATCATCAATTGCTGTCCAGAGGACTGGACGTCACTATTTGCCGGTCTGCTGAAGCTTCAAAAGGACTAAAGACGTATGTTTGCCTATACGATGCGACGCCTCATGGTGGCCATTCCCACCATGCTGGTCATCATTGCGGTGGCGTTCTTTATGATGCGTTTAGCGCCCGGCAGCCCATTTGATACTGAACGTGCATTGTCGCCTGAAATTCGCGCGCAGCTCATGACCTTTTATGGTTTTGATAAGCCGCTCTACATCCAGTTTTTGGACTATTTGAAAGGGCTTGCGACCTTCGACTTGGGTCCGTCTTTGATTTACAAAGACCAAACAGTTAGCGAGATTATTGGTTCTGGGTTTCCAGTATCGATGACAATTGGCTTGGCAGCGTTGCTATTGGCGACCTGTGTGGGCGTGCCAATGGGCTTGTTCGCAGCCCTAAAGCAAAACAGCCTGCCAGACTACTCGATCATGGCTATCGCCATGGCTGGCATTTGTATCCCGTCCCTGGTCGTCGGCCCGATTCTATCGCTTGTATTTGGGGTCTATCTTGGCTGGCTGCCTACTGCGGGCCTTGATTTGGGCAAGATGACCTTTGAGACGCTGCTGCTGCCAGTCGTTACCCTTTCCTTGGCTCAGATCGCCATCATCTCGCGCTTGGTACGCTCCAGCGCTGTGGAAGTGTTGCGCTCTAACTTTGTGCGTACGGCCCGCGCCAAGGGCCTGCCCGAACTCCAAGTTCTTTCCAAGCACGCGTTGCGCGCGGCCCTGTTGCCGTTGGTCTCGTATTTGGGCCCTGCATGCGCCGGCCTGATTACCGGCTCAGTTGTGGTGGAGACGGTGTTCCAACTACCCGGCATTGGCAAAAACTTCGTCACGAGTGCTTTGCAGCGCGACTATCCCGTCGTTATGGCGGTTGTCGTGCTCTATGCGGGCCTCATCATTCTACTTAATCTTCTGGCCGACCTTGCGTACGGCCTCTTAGACCCGAAAGTAAAATACGAGTGACACTGCTGACCACACCCCAAGAAAAGGCGGAGCTTCTCGAGGCTGCTGTCAAAGGACGCTCGCTGTGGGAAGATGCGCGTCGTCGCCTGTTCCGCAACAAGGCCGCTGTGGGCAGCATGATCGTGCTCGGCACTTTGACCTTTTTGGCGATCTTTGGCCCGTTTTTTTGGCCGCATGATTATGAGACCATCTATAATGACCGCGTGTTGCAAGGGCCAACGTGGGAGAATTTGCACATTTTCGGGACAGACCCACAGGGTCGGGACTTGTTTGTGCGGTTGTTGTACGGCCTGCGCATGTCGCTGGCGGTGGGCCTTGTCGCGACAGGGGTTTCGCTTCTTATCGGGGTGATCTGGGGCGCAACGGCTGGCTATATTGGCGGCCGGGTCGATCAAATCATGATGCGTATTGTCGATGTGCTCTACGCGCTGCCGTTCATCTTCTTTGTGATTATCTTGATGGTGGTGTTTGGCCGCAACCTGATCCTGATCTTCGTTGCAATCGGCGCGGTGGAGTGGTTGACCATGGCGCGGATTGTCCGCGGGCAAACAATCTCTTTACGCAAAAAGGAATTTGTTGAAGCGGCCGAAGCGGCGGGTGTCACCAGCGCCAACATCGTGACGCGTCACATCGTTCCCAATGTGCTCGGGCCCGTTGTCGTCTATGTGACTTTGACCATTCCAGCCGTAATCTTGACTGAAAGCTTCTTGAGCTTCTTGGGCCTTGGTGTGCAGGAGCCAATGACCAGCTTGGGCAATCTGATCTCAATTGGCGCGCGCGAGATGGAAATCGCGCCCTGGCTGTTGATTTTCCCCGCCACAACAATGATGGTCACCCTGTTCTGCTTCAACTTCATCGGCGACGGCTTGCGCGACGCGATTGACCCTCGCGACCGCTAGATCGGTCGCGACGGGGCGCAAAATTGGTCCGTTCTATTCAACCCGGCGAACGCGATAGCCTTTATTGCGGCCTTCCACCGTCAGGATAAACGAGCCCATGGCCGCTGTCCGGATATTCACCTTATAGGGCGGGCGCTTGGGTGCATTAAGTTCGCCTGCCTCGGTCAAGCGCCAGATTTGGCCATTTTCAAGCGTTATCACGACCCGTCCAGCCGATTCCCGCGTGCTGACCACGGTGAAGCTTTGTTCTTCAATATCCTCTTCCACCGCAGCGGCAGCTACGCTTTGGTCTTTGCCCTCGGCCTTTGGCGCACCACCAAAGGCGGGGAAGCCCAGCTTCGGGAGGGAGGGGAGGGAGAAGCCAAAGGCCTCGCGGCGTACCTTTTCAACCCGTTGCTTGTCGAAAGTCACAATTTCCGACTTCGCCTCTTTGGCCCGAATGGTTGCAACAGCGGCATCAAAGCAGGCCAGACGCTCGGTTGGGTCGGTTTTGTTCGCACAGGCATAGATTGGCTCAAGTGGGGAGACCGCCGCATTTGCTGGATTTTGTCCAGATTGGGCCAAAGCAACTGCACCAAATGTCATAAAACTCGCTGCAATGAGCGTGGTACTGAATTTGTTCATTTCACGTTACCTTCACAAATCGTAACAAGGTTTTTGTCGTAGTGCCTGTCTGCATAGCAAAAGCAGGCCTGTGCGCTATAGAGGTCACACACTAACCCGATCGGGAGAGACAACGAAATGAAAATCACACGCCGGTCTTTGGCTGCCGCAACTACAGCTTTGGTTTTGAGTTTGGGTTTGGTTTCTTGTGGCGGTGGCGGTGGTAGTGCCGACGCCGACAAGTCGCGGACCCTTCAAATCGGGAATGGTGCGGAGCCTTTGTCTCTCGACCCTCACCAGGCCTCAGGTACGTGGGAGAACCGGATTATCGGCGATATGCTGCAAGGGCTAACAACCGAAGATCCCCAGGGTCGTCCAATTCCTGGCATGGCGACGGAATGGTCCACCAGCCCTGATGGCCTTGTCTGGACCTTCAAGTTACGCGACGCCAAATGGTCAGATGGTCAGCCGGTGACAGCTGAAGATTTCGTGTTTGCTTGGCAGCGGATCATGACCACAACCCCGCCAGCCAAATATGCGTCCATCCTCTATATCCTCAAAAATGCGGAGAAAATTTATGATGGCCGCATCAAAGATGTGACCCAACTGGGCGTGCGCGCCATTGATGCCAAAACCCTAGAAGTCACGTTGGAGCATCCGGCCCCTTACTTGCCGGGCCTTTTGACCCATTACACCTCGTTCCCAATTCCAAAGCATGTTGTGGAAAAGGTTGGCAAGGATTGGATTAAGGCCGAGAATTTTGTTGGCAATGGCCCCTACAAGCTGCAACAATGGAAGCCAAACGACTTCGTTCACGTCGTGCGCAACGCGAACTATTACGACAATGCCAATGTCTGTATCGATCAGATCTTCTTCTACCCTACCTCGGATGACAACGCAGCGGAGCGCAAAGTCCGTACCGGCGACCTTGACATCAACACGAATTTCTCTGGTTCGCGTCTAGAAGAGATCAACAAGAATTTGCCGGGCTATGCCCGCATTCATGGCTATACGGGTCTGACTTATTACATCTTCAATCTGCGCAAGGCGCCGTTTAACGACGCACGTGTGCGTGCCGCGATTTCGATGACGGCAGACCGTGAGTTCGTGACCAAAGAGATCCTGAAAGCAGGCCAACAGCCAGCCTACAGCCTCGTGCCGCCGGGCATTGCCGATTATCAGACTGGTGTTATGTCAACCGACTTCAAAGGCCAAAGCATGGAAGAGCGTTTGGCCCGCGCCAAGAAGCTCTTGGAAGAAGCAGGCTATGGCCCGAATAAGCCCCTGAAGTTCACTTTCAGCTTCCGCAATTCCGGCGATAACCCTCGCGTGGCCCCGGTTGTACAGCAGAACTGGGCCAAGATCGCACCGTGGGTTCAAGTTGAGATTTTGGGTGCCGAGACCCAGATCAATTACGAAAAACTGCGTACGGGCGATTTCGAACTGGGCGATGCAGGTTGGATTTCAGACTTCAACGACGCCAAAAACTTCGTCTATCTGTTCCAGACCAGCACCGGTCAGCTGAATTATGGCAAATATAGCAATCCAGAATTCGATAAGCTGATGGAAGCCGCCGACGTCGAGAAAGATACGGTTAAGCGCGCCAATCTGATGAAGCAGGCTGAAGGCATTTTGCTAAAGGAAAATGGCTTCATGCCGATGTGGTTCCTAACCAACCGCAATCTCGTCAGCCCTCGTGTCACTGGCTGGGTCGATAATGCCGTGGATATCCACCGTTCCCGCTACCTCTGCACCACCGACGCTCAAAAAGCAGGCGCTGCGCCGAAGTCGTAAGATTCGGTTCTCAGATTTCCAATAATCAAAAAGCCCGGCAGGTTATCCTGCCGGGCTTTGTTTTTGTCCGTTCTCGTTGGCCTATTTGGCGGCGCGCTTGGTGAGTGACGGTTTCAGTCCGGGCTCTTTAAAGGTTGTTGAGATATTGCCGCAATTGGTTCCCATCCATTCAAGAATGAGGTTGAGGAATTGTGTGCGGTGCTCTGGAGTCATTTCGCCTAAAGTGTGCGCCATTTTGGGTATTTCTACATAGCGGAAGTTTGCAGTCGGATTGACTTGGCGTATCCGAGCGGCAGTTGTCCGTGAATGGATCGTGTCGGCCTGACGGTCATAATCGCCATGGAAAATGAGCCAGGGGATTTTGACTTGGTCGAGATGTTCCATTGGATCCATCCCCGCGACAGTAACGCCTTGCAGCGTTCTCGAGAGCCTGTTTTCACCCCAATCATTGGAGATACGCTCGAGATCAATGGCAGGCGCTCCGGAAATAGCGCACTGCCAAAGTCCAGCTGAGCGGCCGCCAGAGCGGACGGCTGCAGCGGCAGCGGCAAAGCCGCCATAGGAATAACCATACATCATCATACGGTTTGGATCTGCAATGCCTTGATCGACCAACCATTTGGCCCCGTCGTCCTTATCATCCTGCATCAGGGCGCCCCATTGCTTGTCACCGCCCTTCCAAAGGGCTTTTCCAAGACCATCGCTGCCGCGATATTGGGGCATCAAAACCGCAAAGCCGCGTGTCGCAAACATTTGCGGCCAATAACTGACGTCAAAGTCCATATCGTCGCGTGCCCAAGGGCCGCCGTGCGGCATCACAACCAGCGGCAAACGACCATCGCGCTCTTTGCTATAGCCAGGGGGGAGATAGAGAATGCCAGGGATCTGGAAGCCATCACGAGCCGGGTAGTTGAGCCATTCGGCTGTACCCAGCGTTGACCTGTCCCAACCTTCAAGTGTCGAGCCGATTTTAATCAGCTGTCGCTCATTCTTTAGAAGATAGAATGTGTCGGGAACATTTGGTGCAGTGGCACGGACCAAGACATTCGAACCAGCATTTCGGACCCCTACCGAAATTGTTGTCCCCGGCAGCGCACGCTCAAGCAGGGCGTGAATGCGCTTGTCCACGGGGTCGGAATACTCACACTCAACGGATGGGCCAGCCCAACAGAAAGTGCGCAAGGGATCTTGAGTTAGGGCATCTTCGTCTGAGGCAGTACCAAAACTAGCCGAGGAAACGTCAAACTCTGTATTTTGCACAATGGGTGGACCCAATGTGTCGGTGGCAACATCGTATTTCGCCAAAACACTATAATTTGTATCCCGATTGGTGATCACATAGATGGACTGATTGTCATTGGAAATATGAGCCGGTCGCATTTCAAACCGGTCGTTGAGCGGATAGCTCAATCCCTTCAATTCCCGCCAAGGCGCATCATTATTCTCACGGAAGTAATGGTGATAGGTATAGATCCCGTTCGCGATTTTGAGTTGGCCTTTTAACTTGATGTTGCCGTCCCCGTCCGACCAAAGGAAGGATTCGTTCTCGCCGGTCCGCGCGAAGCGGTCTTTGCGCCCGGTCGTCAGATTGAGGCGGACAATTTCAGAACCGGAGATCTTCTCGATCTCCATCAAGACAAAATTTTCTTCCTTCGGCAGGCGATTGAATAAGGAATAGCCGAGGATAAAGTCGTCGTCGCGCGTAAGTGTGGCTTCTTCGTTCGAGATGTCGAGGAAAGACGATCCGTCCAAATTGGCAATGGCCGCACGGCCGTACCAATCGGAATACGCACCCGCACTTACGGGCTGATTGGCCGAGACGAGCAGTTTGGTATTGCTGACGAAACTAAAGCCTGTAAAGCGCATGGTCTTAGAGCCAAACTGCTTGGGCGGCTTGCTCATATCATCGGTGGACCAGACCCGGATTACCGGATTTTGTCCCGGCACGCCTGCAACAGCAGCGATATGTTTTCCATCTGGGCTAATTCGAGTGCCCCAAATCGCCCAATCCTTTGCCATCGCCTCAACCGGCAACGCCGGCCCCTTTGGCTTAAAAGTCTGAGCGTGGGTTGCGGTCGCCAGTGTTGCTGCGCAGACAACGGATGTGGCTAAAAGGAAAACCTGTTTCAATTTCATCAAAAAACTCCTCATTTAGATCAACGACAAAACTGCCGTCAGCAACCCAGCGTAATCGCTTGCTAAGTCCCATCCCCAAGTTACCCGCAATCTTAAGTTTGACAAGCAAGATGGATGCGATCGAATGCAGCCGGGACAGAAGGTCTTGGAGTTCGGAAAATTCGGGCTTTCAGCGCTTTCTTAAATCGCCAAATAATTGGAAAGCAGTCTTGAAATAAAAAAGCCCGGCAGGTTGTCCTGCCGAGCTTTAATGGAGAGTTATGACCAGGTATCGCCTATTTCGAGGCACGCTTTGTCAAAGTGGTTTTCAGGCCTGGTTCATCAAACTTGTCCGAGATATTGCCGCAATTATTGGCGGTCCAATCCAAGATCAGATTCAAGAACTGGGTGCGATGCTCTGGAGTCATTTCGCCCAAGGTATGCGACATACGTGGAATTTCCACATAGCGGAAGTTCGCATTTGGATTGACCTGACGTATCCGGGCTGCCGCTGTGCGCGAGTGGATCGTATCTGCTTGACGGTCATAATCGCCATGGAAGATCAGCCAAGGAATTTTGACTTCATCGAGGTGGGCCATCGGGTCCCAGCCACCAACTGTCACACCTTGGTTTACGCGTTGAATACGGTTTTCACCCCAGTCAGTTGCGATACGCTGAAGGTCAATTGCAGGTGCGCCAGAAATGGCGCACTGCCATAGGCCAGCTGATCGGCCGCTCGAACGGGCTGCTGCGGCTGCTGCGGCAAAACCACCATAGGAATAGCCATACATCATCATGCGGTTCGGGTCTGCGATGCCTTGGTCAACCAACCACTTGGCACCATCATCTTTATCGTCCTGCATGATGGCACCCCATTCACGGTCGCCACCTTTCCACAGAGCTTTACCTAGGTTCGTCGAGCCCCGATAGTTTGGCAGCAAAACGGCAAATCCACGTGTGGCAAACATTTGCGGCCAGAAGCTGACGTCAAAGTCCATATCATCGCGGGACCATGGGCCGCCATGAGGCATAACGACCAGTGGCAGGCGTCCATCACGTTCTTTTTTGTAGCCCGGTGGCAAATAAAGAACGCCGGGGATCTGGAAGCCATCACGGGCAGGGTAGGTGACCCATTCCGCTGGCCCAAGAGTCTTGCGATCCCATCCTTCCAGCGCCGAACCCACTTTGATCAGTTGCCGCTCGTTCTTTAATAGATAATAGGTGTCAGGTACGTTTGGTGCCGTGGCCTGCACCAAAACATTTGCGCCACCATTACGAACACCAAAGCTGATATTTGTTCCTGGCAGTGCCCGCTCAAGCAAACTCGCGAGGCGTTTGTCAGTGGGGTCAAAATACTGACATTCGGTCGAAGGACCCGCCCAACAGAATGTGCGCAAAGGATCTTGTGTCAACGCGTCTTCATCGGCCGAGGACCCAAAACTCGCGCTAGAGATATCGTACTCCGTATTTTGCGCAATCGGCGGTCCAATTGTGTCGGTGGCGATGTCATATTTGGCTAGGTAAGCGAAATTCGTATCGCGGTTCGTCCGTACAAAGATGCTCTTATTGTCTTTCGACACATGGACTGGTGCCAACGTGAAGCGATCATTGATTGGAAGGCGAAGCCCAGGCAATTCTTTCCAATCAGCGTCATTGGTCTCACGGAAGTACACATAGCGCGTCCAAACGCCGTTCGCGGCGCGAGTTTGTGTCTTTAGCTTGATATTCCCTTCGCTATCAGCCCAAGCGAAGGTTTCATTTTCACCAGTCCGCGCAAAGCGATCTTGCCGACCCGTGTTCACATTCAGGCGTACAATTTCAGTGCCAGAAAAGCGCTGAATTTCCATCAGGACGACGTTTTCTTCCTTAGGAAGCCGCCGGAACAAAGAGAAGCCGATAATGCGATCTTCGCCACGTGGGTCGGCACTATCGTCCGCCGCCAAATCCAAGAATGAAGAGCCGTCTAGATTGGCAACCGCAGCCCTGCTGAGCCAACGGGAGTTTGACCCAGCGGCTACGGGCTGGTTTGCAAACACCAAAAGCTTTGAGTTGTTCATAAACTGAAAGCCCGTAAACCGCATGGTTTTAGAACCAAATTGGGATGGGGGCTTGCTCATATCGTCGGTCGACCACACGCGGATCACAGGATTCTGACCAGGGATGCCTGCCAACGCTGCAATGTGCTTGCCATCGGGGCTGATGCGCGCACTCCAAAGCGTCCAATCTTTTGACATGACGTCAACTGGCAAAGCAGGACCAGTAGGTTTGAATGTTTGTGCTTGCACAGCAGTTGTAGCGGCGGCAGCGACGCAGATCGCAGTAGATACTAAAAGGACAAGTCGTTTCGCGAACATTTGTGAGGACCCCATGGAAAGTCGTGCTTTCGAGACATGATTGCGGCAGCAATAAGAGCGCGGCCTTGACAGGTATTTATACGCTCTGTCGTAAAGGGCAACACAGGCAACAGCCAACGCCTGCAATGCACAAGACTGTGGCAAACATGTTACAAAATTTTCACAAGTGACGCATAGGCGCAGTTTGGGCAGAGAGGGTCCTTGCAACCTTGCAATGTTCGCGCTCTACAGCCATCAATGCAAAATCCGCGGTGTCAGGCCGTGCGTTATCAAAAGGTCTGACTGCAGGTTTTAGTTACTTAAGGGGGAATACCTTGAAAATATCCGTTCGTGCTTCCTTGATCGGCGCTACCGCGTTGACCGCACTGACCTTCATTCCAGCAGTTGCAAGCGCTCAAACCGCTCCAGCTGCGACAGCACCTGCTGCTGCACCGGCCAAGCAAGCTGAAACCATCGTGGTTACCGGTTCGCGCATCCGTCGCGACACCTTCACCTCATCGTCGCCATTGACCGTCATCACCAATGACAACGCTGTTCTGTCGGGTTCAATCGACGCGGCTGAGATCCTGCAAAGCTCCACTGCTGCTGCTGGTTCGGGTCAAATCAACAACTTCTTCTCGGGCTTCATCGTTGAAGGCGGCCCGGGTATCCAAACCGTCGGTCTGAACAGCTTGGGTGCTCAGCGTACCTTGGTGCTGTTGAACGGCCGCCGCTTGCCACCATCGGGTGTGCGCGGTCAGGTTGGCGCTGTCGACCTTCAAACCATTCCTAACTTGGCGATCAGCCGCTACGAAATCCTGAACGAAGGCGCTTCGCCAATTTACGGTTCGGACGCTGTGGGCGGTGTTGTCAACGCCATCATTCGCCGGAACGTCAACGGCTTTGAAGCAACTGCTTCTGGCAACATGACTGAAGCAGGCGGTGGTGAGCAATTCACCGTTGGCGCTTTGTGGGGCAAAACAGCGGACCGTTGGAACGTCATGGTCAGCGGCAGCTACTTCGAGCAAAAGGCCTTGAAGTATGGCGACCGCGACTATTGCCAACAAGACTATGTGTTCGACGCAGCAACCGGCCAACGCGCTGACTTCATCGATCCAAAAACCGGCCAGCCAAAGTGCTTTGGTACCGGCCCATCGTTCAACCGTATCTCGCTCTTGGGTGGAGCGACAACCGGCACCGGTACCTGGATCTCCGATCCTAGCATCACTGCACGCGTTGTCGGTTTGAACCCATCGGTGCGTCCAGTAGCTGGCAGCACAACTTTGTGCTTGCTTCCAAACGGTGCCACTGCAACCTGCGCCAGCCAGCAAGCTCTGTTGACGGTTCCTGGCTATCGTCGTCTGTTCAGCCCGCAAAACGGGGTGATCGGTGCGCCATTGGCCAACCAAATCGATTACGAGCATCCACTGGTTGCTAGCACCGACATCATCTCGCCATCCAAGCGCACCAACTTCTATGCCACTGCGGCACGGGACTTGGACATTCTGGGCGGCGTCGAAATCTATGGTGAAGCGCTTTATGCAAAGCGTGAATCGGACCAAACACGCGCAGCTCAGCTGTTCTTTGTGATTCCAGCCACCAACGCCTTCAACCCATTCGGCGTTTCGGCTCAGCCAGTCATCGTTCGTCCTGCCAACAGCCAGCAAACGGTTGAAACTTGGCAAGTTGTCGGCGGCGTCAAGGGGCAAACCGGTAATGGCTTCGCAGGCTTGCTTAAGAATGGTGCATGGGAACTCTATGCTCAAACCAGCAGCGGCGAAGGCGAATACTCTGGAACTGCAATTCTGGCAGACCGCTTGACCGCAATGGCGAACGCGACCCGCGATCCAGTCACTGGCGTGGTCAGCTGCCCAACCCCGGCTTTGTCGGGCGGCACCTGCTTGCCAATCAACTTCTTCGATCCACGCGTCCTGCGCGGCGATTTCACGGATCAAGAGTTCAACTATCTCTTTAACAATGCAAACACCGGCAACACGGTTTATGAGCAAACCGTTGTTGAAGGTAACGTCTCTGGCGATGTGTTCCAGGTTCCTGGCGCAGCTGATGCCGTGAAGTTGGTCTTGGGTGGACAGTATCGTACCTATAGCATCAACGACGTTCCAGGTTCTGAAACCCGTCGTGCGAACATTGCATTGACCACGGTTGCAGGCATCACCAAAGGCGAAGACACCGTTAAGGAAGTCTATGGCGAACTTTCAGCGCCATTGATGTCCAAGAAGCCATTGGTCGAGAACCTCGAAGTCAACCTAGCTTATCGCTACACCGACTATGATTCCTACGACTCCAACACAACGTGGAAAGCCACGGCAAACTGGAAGATCACTCCGGAATTTGCGATTGTTGCGATTGCAGGTACTTCGTATCGTGCGCCAGCGCTGTTCGAATTGTTCTTGGGCGACCAAACCGGCTTCTTGGGCCAAGCTTCGGTTGACCCATGTATCAACCACGACCTCAGCAACAACCCGATCCTGAAGTCACGCTGCTTGGCCGCCGGCATCCCCGGCGACTATAACGGCGCGACCAACGGTTCAAGCCAATCGGTCACCGTATTCACCGGTGGTGGTGCAGGCACGCTGAAGGAAGAAGAGTCCCGCTCGGATATCTTCAGCTTCGTCTATACGCCTTCCAAGATCGACTTGAACTTGCGCGTTGACTACTGGAAGATCTCGGTAACCGATCAGGTTGCTCAGTTCGGTGCAGGTAACATTGTTGGTTCCTGCTATGGTGCTGCCGATCAGGCCCGTGCTGACCAGTTCTGCCGCTTGTTCACACGTGACACGAACCCAGCGTCAAACCGTTTCCGCCAAATTTTGACGGTTTCGAACGACTATGTGAACGTCAACGTGACCCAAGTTGAAGGTATCGACCTGAAGGCCGTTTACCGCAAGGACTTCTCGTTCGGTGACTTGGTGATCGACACCGCGCACCGTTGGACCTTGTCGAACCAAACTGGTTTGTTCTCGGCGACCGTCTTGACCGAGCAAGCTGGTGACATTGGTGAGCCAATCTACGTTGGTCAGGCCGCAATCCGCTTTGAACGTAAGGATTGGACCTATAGCTGGAACATTGATGCTGTTGGTCAGTCCAACGAAACCTTGTTCAATAACGGCGTGAACCCAATCGTTGCAGGACCTGGTTCTTATTATGCTTACAATGGTATCGGTTCGGTTCTGTATAAGACCAAGACCGAAACCACCATCACGCATGGTGTCAGCGTCCGCTATCGTTCGGACAACTGGACTGTGGTCGGCGGTATCCGCAACTTGTTCGACGAAGCACCACCATCGATTTCGACCGGTGTATTCTTCTCGCGCTTGGGCAATTCTGCTTTGACCTCGCAGTACGACCAGTTCGGCCGCGCGTTCAACGCTACGGTTATCCGCCGCTTCTAGTCGACGGATCGACTTTCAAAATGAGAGAAGGCGGCCTTTCGGGGCCGCCTTTTTTCGTTCTCGTTCGGTCTAATAGCCCATGGATTGTTACAGTTTGCCCCAATACAGGGTAAACTTCGGGATTTACCGTTGCGCGCGAGGGTTATTTGCACCAGGCGCCTCAAAGAAGTGAGACACTTTGGCAACAATCTGCGGACGAGCCGTCATTTCCCTGTCATTGAAGCGTTGACGATTTGTAATGTGCTGGTTAACTCTCGTCCCATTGCCTGAAAAAGCTGAGTCAAACAGCGATAGGGCAGGGGACAAATGGAGGTTCCAGTATGAAAATTTCAATGACCCGCGAGCTCTTGCTCGCGAGCACTATTGTTGCAGGCCTTGGCTTTGCAGCGCCAGCATTCGCCCAGACGGCGGCTGCTACCGAAGAGAAGGCCGCTGAAGTCGTGGTTGTCACGGGTACGCGGATTTCTGCACCTGGCGTGCAATCAGCCAGCCCAATCACCTCAATCGGTGGCGCTGAGCTTCAGCTGAACCAAGTTGCGGAAGCTGAAAAGCTGCTCCGCGCTTTGCCATCCACGATCCCTGGTGACGGCGAAAACGTCAACAACGGCACCGCCGGTGTGACCACTGTCAACATGCGCGGCTTGGGTTCCCAACGGAACCTCATCCTGATGGACGGCAAGCGCATGACCCCATACAACATCAGCGGTGTGGTCGATATCTCGACTGTTCCACAAGCGATGTTGGAGCGCGTTGACATCCTGACCGGTGGTGCATCCACCGTGTATGGTTCGGACGCTATGTCTGGCGTTATCAACTTCGTGCTGAAGAAGGATTTCGAAGGTATTGAAGTCGACGTAAAGCGTTCGATCACGGGCGACAATGACGGCCAAATCGTAACGGCTTCGGTTGCGATGGGCGCTAACTTGGACGATGGCCGCGGTAACGTGGCAATGTCAATGAACTGGACCCAGCGCGACGCCGTGCTGTTGGCTGACCGTCCATTCGGTATCGTTGGTGTTGCATCGGCAGCGTCCGCAAACGGTGCTGGCTTGAGCGGTATTGCTCCTCCTCCTCCTGCAGGTTGCGGTGGCCCGAACGTTGTGGCCGTTGGTGGTTCGACCACCGGTATCCCAACCCGCATGACCTATATGGGCGGTGGCGGCCAGTTCCGCGATGATGGCACCTTGGGCACCAACTGCTCGGTCTTCAACTTCAACCCATATAACTATTACCAGACCCCACAAGAGCGTTACTCGGCAACCGCCATCGCTCGCTATGACATCAACGATCATGTTGAAGCTTATGGCCGTGCGACATTTGCTGCGACCAACATTCGTCAGCAGATCGCACCATCGGGCGTGTTCGGTAACTTGTTCAACGTTCCTTTGAACAACCCATTCTTGTCGGCTCAGGCTCGTGCGAAAATCATCGCAGACGCTAACGCGTTCCGCGCAGGTGGCGGCAACACCACCGGCCGCTGGGTCGACGTGAACAACAACGGTGTGGTTGACGCGGCCGATACGCTGCAAATGTCCATCCGTCGTCGTACCGTTGAATTCGGTGAGCGTTCGACCACCTATGACAACAACACCTTCCAAATGGTGTTGGGTCTGAAGGGTGATCTTGGCGAGTTCTTGCCAGACTGGACTTGGGATGCTTCGGTTCAAATGGGCCAAGCAGACCGTAGCAACATCTCGGCTGGCTACACCAACGTAGCTAACTTCCAGAACGCTTTGAACGCAACCAGCACGACCTTGTGCGCGAATGGCGACGCAGCTTGCGTCCCCATCAACGTCTTCGGCGGTTTCGGCACCATCACCCCAGCCATGGCGCAGTATTCTTCGGCCGTTGCAATTGAACAGCAAAGCTACACCCAAAGCATCGCTGGTGCTTCGCTCGGTGGTCCTTTGCATGGCTTCCAAAGCCCAATGGCTGATAGCCCAGTCAACGTCGTATTCGGTTACGAATATCGCCGTGAAGAAGGCTCCACCACACCAGACGAATGCTTGAAGCTGGCTCCTACCAGCTGCTTGGGTGGTGCTGGTGGTAACACCTTGCCAGTCGCTGGTGGTTACACCGTAAACGAAGTCTACACCGAAATCGGTGTGCCTTTGGTTGCTGGCAAGCCATTGTTTGAATCGCTCAGCTTGGAACTCGGCTATCGTTTGGCTGAATACTCGCTGACTGGTGAGAACACGACCTGGAAAGCTGGTCTTGATTGGGCATTAACCGATCAATTCCGCTTCCGCGCCATGAAGCAAAAGGCTGCTCGCGCTCCAAACGTGGGCGAATTGTTCTCGCCATTCACTACTGGCTTGGCGAACTCCGGTTCTGACCCCTGCTCGATCGCTCAGCCTGTTGCACAGCGCACCGCCGCTTTGCGGGCACTGTGCCAATCGACTGGTCAAGCAGCAGGTGACGTTTGGACTGTTCAAGACATCGTTGCCGGCCAAGTTGGTACCTTCCAAGGTTCCGACCCAAGCCGTCCACCGAATCCAGAAGAAGGTGATACCCTCACCGTTGGTTTCGTCTGGCGTCCAGACCTCGGTGGCTTCTTGAAGAACACCGCTGTCACCTTTGACTATTATGACATCAAGATCACCGACACGATTGGCCTCGGCCAACCACAAGAAGTGCTAGATGGCTGCTACAAGCAAGGCATCCAGTCCTTCTGTTCGCTGATCGTTCGTATCAACGGCGACATCGCGACCCCAGGCGCTGGTATCAAATTGTTGACCACCAACTTGGATTATCAGCAAGCTGCTGGTTATGAATTGGGCATCAACACCGGCTTTGATCTGGAAAGCTTGGGTCTCGACAGCAAGTGGGGTTCGGTCCGCGTTTCGTACAATGCGAACTACTACACCATCAACGAGTCCCGCACGTCTGAAGACGCCGACATCATCGACTGCAACGGCCTCTATGGCTCGAGCTGCGATCCAACCCACCAGTTCCGTTCGGTGCAGCGCACCACATGGTCTGTTGGCGACTTCCAGTTGTCCTACAACTGGCGTCACTTCGCTGCGATCGAGTTGGAAGAGACTTTGAAGCCAGGTATCTTTGATGCCTTCGAAAAGATCGAAGCTTATAACTACATCGATCTGTCGGCTTCTTGGGATGTGAACTCGGCTCTGTCGCTGACCGCATCGGTTGCTAACGTGTTCGACGAAGATCCACCAATCATCGGTAACGAAACTGGTACGACTTCGTACAACTCGGGCAACACCTTCCCATCGAACTACGACGTTTTGGGCCGCGTCTATGCGCTCGGCATCAACGTGAAGTTCTGATCTGATATTTCAGATTGAAACATGGCGGCGGGTCCTTCGGGACCCGCCGTTTTTGTTTGCATGGCCCATGCTTGCGTCACCCCGATGATGGTTTCATAAAGCGGGGAGGGGGTAATGCATGACCGCACAGATTGATGCTTTGGTAGCGCAAGCCGAGTTGGCCGCCGGCGAAGGCCGATGGGCAGATGCAGAGCGGCTGTGGGGTGATGTGGCAAAAGCTGCACCCGATCATGGTTTGGCGCTGCACCGCCTCGGCATTCATGCTTTCCAGCGTGGTGCTTACCTAGAGGCTGAAGCTGCCTTAGCGCGGGCTTGTACGTTAATCCCGCAAGATCCCATGGTCGCCCTGATGCTGGCCAACGCCCGACGTGAGTTGGGCCAAATTGAGGGTGAGTTTGCAGCCCTGCAACTCGCGCTGTCGGCAGATGCCTATTTCTACCCCGCGCTTCTGGCAAAGGGTGCCCTTTATGAGCGCCAAGGCCGATTGAAGCTGGCGGCTGTCACCTACCGCAACGTGCTGAAGATTGCGCCACCAGAGGCCCATTGGCCGCCTAGCCTAGCGCCTGGTCTATCCCGGGCAGCAAAGATCGTTCACGACTACCAAGAGGCGTTTGCTATAACCCTGTTTGAGGCAGTCGGTGGGGCAGGGGGCCTGTCTGGCCAATGGCAGGAAGCCATCTCGATTATGTCGGGCCAAACTAAGCCCTATCATGCGGATTGTAACCAGCTTCACGTACCGCGCTTGCCAGCCATTCCATTTTTTGATCCCAAGGACTTTTCCTGGGTGCCCGGCATTGAAGCACAGACCGCCGCCATAACCGAAGAGCTAAAGTCCGCCTTAGAGCGCCAGCAAGATGCCTTCCAGCCTTATATCGCTTACAAGCCCGGCGATCCTGTCAATCAATGGGCGGAGCTCAATCACTCGCAGCGCTGGAGCAGTCTGTCGCTGTGGCGCGGCGGTGTTCGCGATGAGGCCAATCTGGCAGCCTGTCCGAAAACGGCGGCAGCTCTTGAAGAAGTTGAGATGGCCGAAATTGGGGGGCTCTGTCCCAATGCGATGTTCTCAGCCCTTGCACCCCACACCGAAATCCCACCCCATCATGGCGAGACCAATGCCCGGCTTGTGGTGCATCTGCCCTTAGTGGTGCCCAATAACTGCCTCTATCGCGTTGGCTTTGAGCAACGCCGTTGGGAAGTTGGCAAAGTTCTGATCTTTGATGACACGCTCGAGCATATGGCGCGTAATGACAGTGATGAATTGCGCGTCGTGTTGATCTTTGACGTCTGGAACCCGCTCCTCTCGCGGGAAGAGCGGGCTCTCGTTCAAACGCTTACCCAAACGGCCCGCCAATTCGCGATGGAGTAGACGCGGGAGGGTCTAGTGCACCCGCATCGGTTCGCTCATCCTAGGCCCTCTTGCTTGGGAGGCTTCGTTCAAGATCTGGGATAGACGCTCATCACCTACCAAGGCACCAATCACGGTCGCTGCGCGGGCGGTGACCTTTGCGTTTTCAGCACTGGCCCCAAAGGCACGACTGAGGGCCGTCAATGGGTCATCAACGCTGGGATAGCTCCGCAAAGTGATGCTGTCCTTCGCTTCAATCTTGGCTAAAGCTTTCGCTTTCAAGATCGCGGTGCGCAGGCCACCAATCTGATCAACGAGGCCTAAGTCTTTGGCTTCATTGCCTGTCCAAACGCGGCCTTTGGCAATCTCTTGCACGCGGGACAAAGGGAGTTTCCGGCCAGCGGCGACTTTGCCCGTAAAGTCCTCATAAATGCGTGTCACCGCCGCATTCATCTCTGCCTTCTGGCTATTGGTGTAGGGCGCAGCGGGGGAGTAGGCGTTGACGAAATCACCGCCCGTTTGGATCGAAGCAATATTGGCACCTGTATAGCGATTGAGTGCGTCATTGATCACAAACTTGCCATTGAACACGCCGATGGAGCCAGTGAGGGTCGACGGCATAGCGAGGATCGCATCCGCCCCGGCAGAGACATAATAGCCGCCAGAGGCAGCATAAGCCCCCATCGAGACAACAACGGGCTTGCCAGCCTTTTTCGCCCGCTCAATCGCGGCCCAAATTTGATCCGATGCGCTGGGGGAGCCACCTGGCGAGGAGACCCGGAAGACAATCGCCTTCACGGCATCATCATCGGTCGCATCGCGGATGGCTGCAGCAAAATCGTCGCTTGTAATATTGCTTTCTTGGGCGAATGGGTCGCCGCTGCGTTCGCCCGTTATAATGGCCCCTTCACCCCCAACCAAAGCAATCACAGGTCCAGATGCAAGAGGAAGCTGATAGCTTGCAAGGTCAACGAATTGGGCCTTGTCCTTGCCGCCAGCCCGGGTAAGTGCAGCCTCTCCAGCCTCTTCAGGCTGACCGATTTTGTCGATCAGCTTAGCCTGCAGCGCTGCTTCGGCAGACAAGGGCGCTTGGTCGAGAGCCGCTTTCATCGCTTCGACGGGCATTTTTCGGTCAAAAGCGGTAGACGCCAAGAAAGCATTGTAAATACTGCCCAGCATAGCGGTTGTGGCTTCGCGGTGCGGGGCATTGAAGGTTTTCTCGGTATAGGTGTTGACCGCGTTCTTATATTCTTTGAATTGTTCGAACTGGGGCAGAATACCGAATTTCTCCATAAAGCCGCCTAAGAACAATGTCTCGGCCACGATGCCAGTTGCGGCAAAGTCCGTCGTGCCTTGCATCCACAATTCACTCGCCCCGGACACCGCCACATAGTTGGAGAGCGTTGGATATTCAAAGCCTTGCGCATGCACGATGACGAACTTACCGGTTGCCTTGAAGTCGATCATGGCTTGCCGAATTTCTTCAGCATGAGCGGGGGCCATGCCGCCTTCGCTGGCGCGCACGAACAGGCCTTTTACGCTGCCATCCGTCTCTGCTGCCTGCAGTTTCCTTACAATATCGACAACTGAGGTGCCGCCAGCAAAGCCTGCAAACGGCGAGTTGGCTGGTACATCGGTCACTGGCGCACGCAGATCAAGGCTCAACACGGTGTGAGAGGGGGTAACGGGCGCGCTGGAGCCCGCAACCGATGCCACCAGAATGATCGGGATCAGGATAAAAAATAAAACGAGGCCCAAAAAGACGCCTGCGATCGTAATAAAAAATTGCTTCACCCTGACCTCCACGGTACCCGCGCCATCTGGTTTAAATGATAGGTCGAGCGGGCACTCTAATCACACTTGGTGATATAGGAAATCGACTGCTTCGACTAGCGCCAGATACAAGGTCGACAATGTGTTCAGCGCCGCCCGTTACTAAGTTGTCGAGCGACGGACTGGGCGGCCTTTTGGCCTTGTCGCCATGCACCGCCGACAGTAACCGCCAAAGGATCGTCACCGCCATCACCGGCGAAAAACAGTCGATCTTCAACGGGTTGCGAATAGATTTCTCGGGCATTGGCATGGCCTACTGTCTGATGGGAGTAGGAGCCAAGGGCGAGGGGGTCACCTTGCCAATTGGTGGAGCTTGAAGCAAGTATGCTCGCTTGTGTCCCGATCACATTTTTGAGCACATCTAATGCAAAGGCCTCAAGCGCCGCAGCGCCTTCTGCGTGCAAGGCGCGCGACACAGGACCCGGGATCAAGGCCGTAATCATCCCTTTATCAGATGCGCTCACCAGCGCATGATATTGGCCTTGCTGGATATGGCTATTGGATAGGGCGTATTCGGGCAAATCTGGCATGGGTGTGGGCAGCACCATGGCTACTTTTTCCAAGGCTCCCATGGGCAAGTTAGCCAGTGCGGTTTGCTTTGCGCTTGGGAGAGGCGGATCAAACCGGATTGCGCCGCGGGCCAGGACGCCTGTAGGCACTGTGATAATGACCTTTCGGGCAGTTAACTGCCCAAAACTTCCGATGGCGGTAACGCCATGGGTATCATTCCAGCGCAGCGTCGAAACGGGGCTGTTTAGACGAACATTCAACCCGCCTGCTAAGCCCAGCACCAGTGGCCCCATGCCGTTTATCGGAATTAAGTCTTCACCGGCCTCAAGATCGTAATAGCCCTGCAACGAGACCAAGCTCGGGTCTTCGCCCATTTCCACGGCAAAGATATTAGCTACATGGGGTTGCGCCGGGCTCGGATTAGGTAAGGTTGCACCCAAGGGCCGATCATTTAGGCGGGCAAGGGGCAGAAGCTGGCGCATTTCCCAGGCTGCTACGGCCTCTGTCGCGTCCTTCCAAGACGGATTGGTACTTGGTGCTCCTTGATTAAAAATATTGCCATTGTCATAGCTGCTTTCCAGCAAGTCGATCCCTCTAGTTCGCGCCAAGGGCACTAAAGGGTTGGTTGCTTTGTTATGCAGCCAATAAGCGCCGCGATCAAACGAGCGGCCCAACGTTTGGGTGTCAGTATAGACACGACCGCCAATCCTGTTTCTCGCCTCCAAGACTATGGCGCGAATGCCAGCCGACTTGAGCTGTCGAGCCGCTGAAATGCCCGCGACGCCAGCACCTATGATAATCACGTCCGTGTCGGTGACCGCTCCGGCCCGCGCCGAAAAAGCCAAGGTTGAAGCTGTAAGGCCCCCGACTAGGGCACGGCGGTGAAGATTGGTCATGAGCGGCACTCCAAAATATGAGATTAATCTCGTATTTGCAAATATGAGATAAGTCTCGTATTGTCAATCCGGCTAATCGCGATGCGTGAGGAGAGATAGGTGATGACGGTTTCGATAGCCAAAGCACCAAGCCAAGACCGGGGTCAGCGCCGAGTGGACCGGCTTTTGGATGCGACAGCAGACTTGATTCTGGTGCATGGGGCCGAGGGACTTAGAATGGATATGGTCGCAAAGCATGCGGCCACTTCGCCGGGCTCGCTCTACCAATTCTTTCCTAATCGCGCCGCACTCTTGACGGCTTTAGCAGAAAGATATGGTGCCGTAATTGAAGCCATTGCAGAGAGAAATGTGCAGGGCCAAGCAGCAAATCCGCCAGCGTCTATTGAGCAAGCGGCTCGTGATTTCCTCAAACCATTCTTGGCATTTTACGAAGCCAATCCTGCTTATGTCATTCTGACAGAAGCATCGGACCGAATCTTTACGGGGACTGGCTATGCCTTTGGCGAAGATGACCAAGTTTCCCTTAAAATGAAGGACGTGTTGCAACCGTTCATAGCGTCTGGCCATCAAACTCGGTTGGACACTGTTTGCAGACTGCTGATCACGACCACCCATGCGGCGATGGCAACGGCCGTTAAGCTGCCCACACCTGCTAAGCGGGACTGGGTGGCGGAGCTAGACACCTTGATTATTGGTTACCTGCGCTCGCTAATCTGATGCTTAGGTGGAGCGAAGGCAGTATTGAGGCTGGATGGCAGTGCTTATGTGATCAAAAGTCTTGCACCGCGGCCCAAGCGCGTCTATCTGCCTGCCTCTCTTGGGGTGTCGCCAAGCGGTAAGGCATCGGTTTTTGGTACCGACATTCCTAGGTTCGATCCCTAGCACCCCAGCCACTCTTTCCGCCAATCATCGATCTTTGTGTTAGCCTATGGCTTTGCCGGCGCGGCTAAGGCCAGCCAAACTTCGTGACGGCGCAGGAATGGCGCAGTCCAAGGTGGATCATAGGACGCATAAATCGGTGCTCCGATTGGTGTCAGCTTTTTGCCCCGAAGCCACGTGCGCAATTCCTCGCTCTTTTGCGCCATCATGGCTTGGCTACCAAAGCCTGAGAAGGTGATCACACCGTAGCGCTTGGCTGGCTCTTCCAGCAGCCGGACATTTGGGTCGTTCGGGACGGGCATGGTCGCCAGCGTTGAGCCTTCCGGCATGATAAAGCGCACCTTCCACTCTGCCCCAGCATCTTGACGCGTGACTGGGGCGGTCATGGCGATGGACTGGCCTTCTTGCTGCCGGGTGACCGGAGCGGTCATCGCGATGCTGGCGCGTGGTTTATTTCCGCCAAAGATATAACGCGCTAACGGCCTAAAGCCGGCGTTTGCGGGATCGCCACGCCCCTCTGGCACGCGAACTTCGGCGACCACTTGGCTATCATAATCTCGGATCTCGAATGTGCCGTCGCGCAGAACCCGCTTAAAGGTAGGCTCTGGTGTGTCTGCTTGCGTAGGGCTTGCAAGGCCAATGGCGCTGAGCAACGGCAGGAAAAGGGCGAGGGCGGGGCGCAGGAGAGATTTGGTCATAATCTTAGTACGTTCCTAGCCAGCATTTGGTTCAAACATCACGCGTTTGGGCCTAGCCTATTTGCTGCCAGACTTAAATTTAAAAGTGTGATTTGCGCCTTTCATAGGGGGCTCATGTCCTTTAAAGCATCGCGCGCGTTCCTGAGGCGCATTGTCCTGCTCTGATTGACAGAAGTGACCCAAGAATTGACTGCGAGTTTTGACCTGTTACCCGATGCCGCAGTATATGATGCCGACGCTGAAGCGCTGTATGCCCTAGCCTTTGGTCCAGGGCGACACGCAAAAGCGGCTGCCCGCCTGCGCGAGGGGAACCATTGTCGTCGCGACGTTTCCTTTGTGGCGCTAGAGAAAGACGGACAACTCATTGGCGCGTGCCGCCTATGGCCCGTGGCTACCGATCAAGGCGATAAAGCATTGTTCTTAGGGCCAATTGCAGTTGCGCCGAACCAACAGGGCCAAGGCTTGGGCGGCAAATTGGTCGGGGCCTGCCTAGCTGCCAGTGATAGCCTAACGGGCCTACCAATCATCTTGGTGGGCGACCTCGCGTTCTTTGAGCCCTATGGTTTTAGGCGGGCTCTTACTGGGCAAATGATCCTGCCGGGGCCTGCAGACCCAAACCGGCTCCTCTGGCGCCCTAGTCCGGACATGGACGCGCCTAGCCCATCAGGCAAACTTTTGGTCCAGGCCGCGCTCTAAAGCTTACGGCGTGAAGGGGTCAACCGACCCTCTCGCCACCAGCCCAATAGAGCGAGCGTAACCAATAAGATCGCGTAGACCCAAGGCGGAAGCATGGCGTCTCGGCTCGTTGCTGTCACGCTGGTCGCGCCTGAACGCCTCAAACCTAACCCATCAGTTCCAGCTGTCTGGCTCTTGCCTAAGCGAGTGATGTTGGGCAGGGGACCGGAACCCGTGATCCCAACCCATGTCACACTGCCACCACTCTGCTTGGCTTGCGGGTCCGCCAGTGCTGCAGGGTCTGCTGTTAACAGCCGGGCTTCGTTGGGATTGCCAATGCCCGCGACAATAAAAGCGCTTTTGTCACCGGATTGCACAAACACCAATCCAGGCTTAGCCATCTGGCTCTCGCCCCGCCAAACACCTTGCCCAGCAGCGGAAAGTGCGACAGGGAAGGTTTGGCCCGATAGGGTGACTTGGGCAGGACCCGGATCTTGCCCGCTTTGCCGCTCAATCAGAAGACGGCCAAACTGGCTGCGCAGAATTAGACGATCTGCCTCAAGGTCTGCTTCCTTCATCAGCCAATGGGCCGTACGGCGAAAAAGCTCATCAAATGGTCCGCCACCATCATAGCCGCGACGCCACAGCCAAGCCTGATCGCTCATCACCGCAGCTACACGTCCGCGACCAACTTGACCCAAAACCAGCAATGGCTCACCGGCTCCTTCCAGCAAGATGTCCCCCGTCGCTGTAGACGGTTGGACCCGCAGCCACTTGCCCCACGTGTCGGACTGTTCAGCCAAGCTGGCAGAAACCGGATGGGTGCGGCCGCGTTCGGTTAAGGTGGGGCGGAAAGCTGTCTCAATCGGCTCACCTCGCGATTGCACGGGTAGAATGCGGCGCAATGGCGTCGACTGGACCCCTTCATCAAGTCCTTCAGATGGCCCGGCCAGCATCAAAAAGGCCCCGCCACCCTCTACCCATTGTGCGACAGAGTCGAGATAGGCGTCCGGCAAAACCGAGAGCCGCGAAAAGCGGTCAAAAACCACCAAGTCGAAACTATCAATCTTGTCGAGAAAGAGTTCGCGCGTGGGGAAGGGGATCAGCGATAATTCCTCTGTTGGCGTAAAGTCCTGTTTTTCGGGTGGTCGGAGAATGGTGAATTGCACCAAATCCACGCTTGGATCCGACTTCAAGAGATTCCGCCAAGCCCGTGACCCTGCATAGGGCTGGCCTGTCACCAGCATGACCCGTAGACGGTCGCGTACGCCCGTGATCGAGAGCGCGAGCCCATTGTTCGCGGTTGAAACTTCACCGGCGACCCCCGGTGTTTCAATGGCAATTGGCACAAGTCCGCGTTGCGCAATTGGCACTTCAATGACGATATCTTCGCCTGTCGGCACGTTTAGCGTCTGTGGCGCATCTGTGCCGACGCGAACCGTCAAAGGAACCGAACTATCAGTATCTTCGACCCGTACAATCACCTTGGTGATTTCACCAATCGGCGCTTGCTTGGGTGCTGACCTCAGATCAATTCGTCGGTCGCGCTCTTGCGGGCTACCAACAAGGACCTGATGCAATGGGAAGGGGCGGGCCGCGTCATCCCCGTCGATAAAGCGACCATCGCTGATGATAATCGCGCCTGCAACCCGGTCTGGCGGGATATCGGCAAGGGCTTGATCAAGGCCTGCGCCAAGGGCCGTGCCTGCGCCTGCGCCATCAAAATAGGTGACGCGGACTTCCAGATTTTCAACTTGGCTTAAGCGCGCTTTCACGGCGCTAAGTGCGGCCTCGGCACCTTTGGTGCGATCGGACAGCGCCATGCTCTCCGAACGATCCACCAAAATGCTGACAATGTCCGTTAGGGCGACACGCTCTTCTTGTATTTGGCTAGGACCCGATAAGCCGATGAGTGCGACGACCGCAAGGCAAAGGCGCGTAACTGGTGCTTTGCCACCCAAGCGCGCGTAAAGGCCGACCAAGACCAGACCCACAATCGCGATGCCCAAGAGGATTGCGGGCGGAAGCCAAGGGTCAAAACCCAGTTTGATAAGGTCCATGCCCATTATCGTGGCTGTTCCTGCCTGCGACCCAGTCGCTCCAACAGTGCGGGCGCATGGACTTGATCGGCCTTGTAATTGCCAGTCAGCGCATAAAGAACGACATTGATGCCGACCCGAAGCGACACTTCATTGGCGCTCGGTCCCGTTCCATCGAAACCTTGCGGCAGGCCATTGGGGGCCTTGGCCCAAGCGGAGACCCAGTCACCGTCGCCAAGAATGAGTGGCGAGACGCCGTCATTGGCACTGGCTGCCGCAGAAGCCTCTGTTTCAACCCATAATCGCGCATCGGGATAGCGGCCGGGAAAGCGCTGAAGGATGTAGAAGGCTTTGGTCAGAACGTGGCCACTTGGCACGGGGGCCAAAGGTGGGGCTTCTATGCCGCGCAAGGCCGCGCGGGTGATCTGGCGTGCCATGGCTGGCGTGCGGCCTGCACCACGGGAATCAATGAACAAGACGCCGCCGTTTTTCATATAGCGGTCTAAGGCACTGGCCACTTCGGGCCGGGTTTCTGTAACGCTATCGCCTAAAGTCCAAAATAGGATCGGATATAGTGCCAAGTCGTCTTGGCCTGGGTCTATGCCAATGACGGTACCCGGTTCCACGGATGTCCGATCACGTAGCGCCCGCGAAAGCCCTTCAAGGCCCCGTTGGGTTTGCAAGTCCTGCGCCCCGTCCCCTGTTTTGATATAGGCGAGTGATAGATCGCCTTGGCGCTGACCGGCTTTATTCTTTTGCGCCAAGGCCTCTTGCGCGCCGCCAAATAACATAAGGCTGGCTAGCATAAGGCTTACCAAAGTCGCGCTCGGCTGCCGCTTCTTGCGAGCCCAACCAAGCGCCTTAAGGCCCGTAAATTTATGCGCAAGGAGGAGGCTGATGAGCATGTCTGCCAGCAGAAGGACCATGCCCAAGCCAACGAGCGGACCAGATAGCGACTGAGGCTGTTTTTCGGCCTGCGCCACGCGTTCGACCTTTGGCAAATCTGGTAAAGGGCCCAACCGCAAATTGGGGGCGGCTGCTTGCAAGATCCAGCGCACGCCACCGCCTTCGTAAATGCCTGGCGGCTGATCTAGGCTAGGCCGCAGCGTTTGAACGTCCTCGGCTCGAATGGGACGAATCTGTGGGTCGGGCGTGCGAAATGCGCCAAAGCCATCGAGCACCAAGACCGGTTTCAAAGGCGCAGTGCCAGCCACAAAATTAGCTGGAATGGCGCTAGTTGCTGCTTGGGCAAGCACGCGACGCAACATGGCGACCTGCAAGCCTGAAAAGGCTACATCGCTCCAAGCTGGGCCTGCCGTGGTGTGAAACAAGACGACTTTGCCTTTGCCTAATCCCCGTGCCGTAACCAAAGGTGTCCCGTCCGACAGCCTTGCCCAGATTTGTAGCGCTTGGTTATCGCGGGTCGGCGTGGATGCGGCTTCGCCGGTTTCAGGGGCTAAGACCGCCACTTGGGTAACGCGCGCATCGTCTGGAACGGGTAAGCCAGCAAAAGGGCTGGTTCGGTCAAACGCGGCCACCTTGCCAGCATTGTCCCACGTCATGCTGCCACGCACCGTGCGAGGTTCAGGGCCAAGCGCGGCCGGGATCAACGGGCTTGGACCCGCGGCCAATATCTTGGGCCCAGCCGTTCTGATCAAAAGGCCGCCAGCGCGAACAAAGCGTTCTAACGCCTCGCGGTCTTGTGGCGCTAATTCGCCTGCATCCGGCAGGATCAACGCGTCCAGACCGGCCTCTGCCAAGCGCGAGAGATTGGCGCGCGTCAAATCGGTTGAGGGTTTGAGTGCTTCTTCCAAATAATGGGCATCAGAGAGGAGGGGCTGATCGTCTTGGCGCTCGGCAATCAAGCCGGTGCGGACCCTGCGATCAAAGGCATCCAGCAGAAAAACGCCCCCGGCTGAGCGTGCGTCAGCGGTGCGTAAGGCCGCGACATCGCGCATGATCACGGATTCTAGAGCAAAGCTGACCCCAGTTGGGACCACAGGCTGCGTGGTCTCCCGCAACCTCTGCCCGCGACTATTCACTGCCTCTAGCCTTTGCGTCCTGTTGGTAGACGGGCCTGCCAATAGGCCGAGGCTATAGCCTTCGGAGGTAGAGGCTGCACGCGTAATCGCGACCGCGCCTAGCGGCACGCTGCGTAACCGAACAGCACCAAGCTCAGTCAACTTGCTGGCAAATTCCTTGCTGCCAGTATGGTCCACACCGTCTGAAAACCAGAGAATGCGCTGGCCCTTTGGAAGACTGGCCAGCGCCTTTGTTGCCCAAACGGGGTTTGGCAAAATAGGCTTGGGTTGCGCTGCGAGAGTGCGCGCAGCGGCTTGATTTGGGCTTAAGACCTCAAGCGGGCCAGATTGGCCGCGCCCACTTGCCGTCAATAAAAGGCGGACAGGACCGTTTGCTGCCCTGGCGGTTTGGGCTGCTTCCTCTGTGACTGCACGCCACGAGGGGGCCGATGTCCAACCGTCGTCCAGCACGATCAACAAAGGCCGCGTATCGGGCGTTGTAATCGGATTGAGAACCGGACCTGCAAATCCAAGCACCAGAAGACTGAGGGCAATCACCCGAAACCAAGCGAGCCAAGGCGGGGTCTTTTTCGGGGTTTCTTCGGTGTTTGGTAGTTTGGCCAAGAGGGCTGTAGGCGGAAAAACCTGTTCACGCGGTGCAGGCGGCAAGGCGCGAATGACCAGCCAAATCAGCGGTAAGGCAGCCAATGCTAACAAAGCTATAGGGGTCGTGATGCCCAAAGGCCCAAGCGTGAACATGCTCAGCCCACCCCGAGGCTGGAGGCACCGCGACCGTCCAACAAAGCCGCTGCCTGTAGGGTCACTGGCAAAGCAGGTTGGTCGGTGGCATGGGTGACCAAATGACCCCGAGCACCAGCAAGGGCAGCCCGAAGTGCTTCGCCATGGAGCCGATAGATGCGCTGATAATCGTCCCGCGCGGCACCGGCTTGGCCTATGATCACAGGCGTGTTGGTTCCAGGTGCCATAAAAGACACGCGGCCTTCAAATGGAAAGGCTTCCTCATCTGGGTCGCGGATCAGGACAAAGAGGACAGGCACGGCACCCGATGACAGGCGACGCAACCGCTCTGCCCAGACCTCAATCGGTTCAAGTCCGTCGCTTACAATGAGGATTTGCGACTGCTTCCGATCATCAATCGGAGCTTGTGAGTCAAAGTGCGCGCCACTGCTAATCAGAGCCTCTAGGAATGCTTCTTCTTGGCCTAGTGCTTGGCCGCCCAGAAGCGTGCTCACCCGTTCACCCCCTGCCTTTGCGGCCATGGCCAGTGCGAGTGCGACCACCAAAGCGCGTTCAGCCTTGGTGGGGCGACTGGTCTGATTGCGCCACAGCATCGATGGTCGTGTGTCGACCCAGATTTGCAAAGAGGCCGGGCTTTCACGTTCCATCTCGCGGACAAAGAGCCGGTCAGAGCGCGCCGATCGTCGCCAGTCGACTTGCCGAAGGTTCTCGCCATCGAGAAGTTCGCGGTGCTGCCAAAAGGCTTCACCCATGCCAGCGCGGCGTCGGCCATGGGCACCTAGCATCAAGCTAGCAGCGGTTTTGCGTGCATCCATCAAAAGGGCAGGCAGGCCATTTGCCAAAATCTGGGCATCGCCAGCCAATTTGGCAGGGATAAAAGCCTGTTGGCTCGCCTTCATGCGGGTCGCAGTGCCTCTTGGACCAAGCGGTCAATCAGCTTTGCCAAATCAAGGCCGTCAGCGCGTGCTCGCCAAGTTAGCGCCATGCGGTGGGCGAGGGCCGCGCGCGCAACCACGGTCACGTCATCCAAACTTGGGCTGACCCGGCCCCGAAGGAAGGCGCGCGCTTTTGCGGCTTTGATCAAGGCTTGGCCTGCACGCGGGCCCGGCCCCCAGGCAACGAGGTCACGAATCTCAGGATCCGTCGCGCTCTCTGGCCGTGCAGAACGGACAAGGTCGAGAACCGCATCGAGGATTTTCTCGCCCACGGGCATGGTGCGCACAAAGCTCTGAAGCGTGGCCAGCTCACCGGGCTTTAGGGCTTGCTTTGCGACTAAATCGCTATCGCCCGTCGTCGCCAGTAAGACTTGACGCTCCGTCTCCCGATCCGGGAAGGGCACGTCAATCTGTAACAAGAAGCGGTCTAACTGCGCTTCGGGCAAGGGATAGGTACCTTCTTGCTCAATTGGATTTTGCGTCGCCAACACGAAGAAAGGCTCCGGCAAGCTGTAAGTGACGCCGGAGACCGTTACTTGGCTTTCTTGCATGGCTTGCAGCAGCGCAGATTGGGTACGTGGGCTCGCCCGGTTGATTTCGTCAGCCATCAAGAGGCTGGTGAACACCGGGCCGCGCACAAAGCGGAAATCGCGTTTGCCAGTGCTATCTTGATCCAAGATCTCGGACCCGATGATATCGGAAGGCATCAAATCTGGTGTGAACTGTACCCGGCCCCAATCAAGGCCCGTTGCAATGGCTACCGCCTCGACCAGACGTGTTTTTGCAAGACCCGGCGCGCCAACTAACAGACCATGACCACCGGCCAAGATCGTGGCGAGCGTTAAATCAATCACCCGCTCTTGCCCGAGGATCGCACCCCCGACGCCGGCGCGGACCGCAGCAATGGTTTCAAGGGCGCGATCAATGCGTCCAGTGGTCTCGTCGGATGGGGTTTGATTGGCCATATTACTCATCGGCCTAGCCTAGCCTGACTCAAGGGTGTTGTGCGAGTGTCTTTTCAGAGAGGTTTCTTGTGTCGATCAGTGCGACCTGATCTGGTCATCCCCTTGGAACAAACCTAAGTTGTTTGCATGAGTGATCCACGTCCCCTTGCAGATTTGTTGGCTGAATTGATGCGTTTACAAGGCCAGCATGGGCGTGAGCGGGCCTTGCCGCCTGTCGACAAGTGGAATCCGGCCCATTGTGGCGATATCGGCATGGAAATTCGCGCTGATGGCTCTTGGTGGCATGAGAAAGTGCGCATCACCCGTCAGCCCATGATCGACCTCTTCTCTACCATTCTGCGCAAGGATGAAGACGGCCAGACCTATTTGGTGACGCCGGGCGAGAAGGTGATTGTTCATGTAGCCGACGCGCATTTTCTGGGCACTCGCGTGGATCAACTCGATACCAGTCTTGGACCCAGCATCGTCGTTACCACCAATGTCGGCGATCAAGTTGTCGTCGGCCCCAGTAATCCTTTGTGGGTGGAGCATGATCCTAAAACCGGTGAGCCCAGACCCTATGTGCGAGTGCGGGGGCGATTGAATGCCCGCATCCTGCGCGCGCCGTTTTATGAACTCGTTGAGTGGGCCACTTTAGAGGGCGAGCGCTTGTCGCTAACCAGCCAAGGCGCGCATTTCGATCTGGGCCTCGTTGAGGGTATCGAAGGATGAGCGAGGCCGAATTGATTGCTTTGCTTGAGCGGCGCTTGGCCCCGCTGGACGATCTGGTCGGACCGCCACCTTTTTCCGATTTTGACTTATCTGGGGCACGACCTGCGCAACCAAGCTTGCGAGATGCCTCCGTCCTTGTGCCGCTCATCACGCGTGACACCGGGCTGTCGGTCTTGTTGACCCGCCGCTCAGCCAATATGCCAACCCATTCTGGCCAAATCGCTTTTCCGGGTGGGCGTCGTCAAGATGAAGATGCTGATGCCATTGCTACAGCGTTGCGGGAAGCGCGCGAGGAAGTAGGACTTGATCCTGCGCATGTCCGCGTTCTAGGCGCATCTGACCCCTATGAGACCGTCACCCAATTTCGCGTGACGCCGATTGTGGGCCTTGTTTCACATCAAGCAGACTTTGTTGCAGACCCCCGCGAAGTCGATGCGATTTTCGAAGTGCCGTTTGCTTTCTTCATGGACCCCGCCAATCACCAGCGCCATTCGCGCGACTATAATGGCCAGACCCGCTATTATTACGCCATGCCCTATGGCGATCATTATGTCTGGGGCGCAACTGCTGGCATGTTGCGAGCGCTTTATTTGCGCGTGTTTGGATAGGGGTGTGGCGTCGATCCGCTGACCCGATCAAGCCCGCTGAAATTTCAGTGAAAAATCCGAATCATTTCTGCACCAAAGTGTTCGGACTTTAACGGTCGATTCACCTCAATCCTTCATGTCTCATCAATTATTGCGATGGGTGCCGATGCGTGCCCCGAGTTTAAAGGGATTGGCGCAGCATGAAGGGCGTGCGGGTAGCGGTGTTAATGGGTGGCTGGTCAGCCGAGCGACCTGTGTCGCTTGTCTCCGGCAAGGCCTGCGCCGATGCCGCACGTGCGCTGGGTGCTGATGTGATTGAGTTAGATGTTGACCGCGACATTGCGTCTGTCTTGAAATCTGTCTCGCCTGACATTGCGCTCAATGCTCTGCATGGGCCGTGGGGCGAAGATGGGCGGATCCAGTCTGTGCTGGAAATCGCCAATATTCCCTACACCCATTCTGGCGTTCTGGCCTCGGCTCTTGCTATGGACAAGGAAAAGGCCAAGGCCGTGTTTGCAAGCGCCGGCCTTGATGTGCCCGCAGGCAAGCTCATGTCGCGCCATGACGCCGCCCGTGAACATCCTCTAGAGCCGCCTTATGTGGTGAAACCCAATGCAGACGGGTCGTCGTTTGGCGTGTTCATCGTGCGGAAAGGGGAAAATCGACCGCCTGAAAAGCTGCTCGACCCCGACTGGCGGTCTGGCGATGAAGTGCTGGTTGAAGAATTTATCGCAGGTCGCGAGCTAACTGTCGCCGTCATGGGGGATCGCGCGCTCGCGGTGACCGAAATCCGCACCGGGCATGAGTTTTACGATTATGATGCCAAATATGCGGCTGGCGGCTCTGTTCATCATGTGAACCCAAGCGATTTGCCTGCCTTGGTGCATGAGAAAGCGATGCGCGATGCCGTGCGCGCCCATCAACTGCTAGGTTGTCGCGGTGTGACGCGGACGGACTTCCGGTATGACCCCGCCACCAACCGTTTGGTGGTGTTGGAAATCAATACCCAGCCTGGAATGACGCCGACTTCCTTGGCGCCCGAGCAGGCGGCCCATATCGGTCTGTCATTTAATGACCTCGTAAAATGGATCTTGGAGGACGCGTCATGCCCGCGATGAGACAAACGCGCCGTGCGCCAATGAAACGCGCCCCAGCGCCGCGCGGGCGGCCTCGTTCCCCCCGTCGTACTGATAGCCATGCATGGACCATGAAGTTGGGCGCTTGGGCTCATGCCCGCATGCGTGCTGCCCAATATGACGGCCCAACTCGTAAGATTTTGGTTGGCTTTACCTTGATATCCGTGCTTGCAATCTTCGTCTTATTGGCCGCTGGTCTCGGCATTTTGGATGACTTGGGTCGTGGGATCCAAACGAGTGCTGGCAATACCGCCCGAAGCGCAGGGCTTGCGGTTCGCGTGATCAATGTACAGGCACCTAACGGCACGCACTTGAGCGAGTATCAACGTGCAGAGGCGGAAGTGAAATCCGGCGTGATGGCTGATGATGTCATGTTTGGCATTGATCCTTCCGATGTCCGGGCACGGGTCGCAGAATTGCCATGGGTAGAGCAAGTCGTTGTTCGCCGCCTATGGCCGGATCAAATCCAAATCCTCATCACCCCGCGCGCCGCCACCGCTTTGTGGCAAGAAAAGGGGCAATTGTCCTTTATGGACGGCGCAGGTCGCAAGCTAGGTGAAGCAAAGAATACGACATCTGCCAAGGGCTATGCGTTGGTTGTTGGGTCTAATGCCGGCCCGCAGGCCCCCGCTCTGTTTGAGGCTTTGCGCGCATCACCAGATGTCGCCAGCCGCACGTCAGCGGCTCTATGGGTTGGTGATCGTCGTTGGACCCTGCGGTTGAAGTCGGGTGGCGATATTTTGCTCCCTGAAGTCGGCATGGCGGAAGCTTTGGCACACGTGCAGGCGCTACAGGCCAGCCATCAAATTCTAGACCGCGAATTCGCCCGCCTTGATCTAAGAATATCAGGCACCCTCATTCTCCGTCCGACTCCAGAACGTTTGTCGGTGACGAAGGCTCATGAAGCGGCGAAGTCCGCTCAGAAAGCTTGATACACACCGAAATGAGACAAACATGTCCTCTTTAACCAAACGCGCCGCTGTCGAAAGTCGAACGCCCGCACCTCGCGCTGCTATGTTGGCCGCACTCGATATCGGCGCGTCCAAAGTCACTTGTTTCATTGGCAGTACCGGCCAAGGCTCGGGCCCATTGCGGGTAGCAGGCGTTGGTACCCAGCCTGCGCGCGGCGTGCGCAATGGTGCGATTGTCGATCTGGATGCCGCGACGAAGGCTGTACGGGCAGCGATTGCCCAAGCTGAGCGTATGTCCGGCGTGACAGTCAGTGAAGTGGTTGTCTCGGTCTCAGGCTTTGGTGTCCGAGCGGAGCAAGCCCATGGCGAAATCACCTTCGCCAATGCCGAGATTGGTCCCAAAGAGCGCCGTCGCGTTGTTGGTTCAGCGCTCGCGCAGGTGCGTCTCGATGGCCGTTCGATCCTGCACGCAACGCCAAGTTTCTTTGTTGTCGACGGTCAGAAAGTGCGCGACCCACGCGGTATGTTAGGGCGTCGGTTAGGGGTTGCTGTGACGGTGGTAACAGCTCCTACGCCCCAGTGGCGCAATATCGTGCTCTGTGTAGAGCGGGCGACCTATACGATCGCAGGCTCCGTAGCGGCACCCTATGCGGCGGCATTAGGCGCGTTGGCAGAAGATGATCTGGAATTGGGGGCCTTGGTCGTGGATATGGGCGCGCGCTCAACCACAGCGGCGCTGTTCCATGCTGGCGCATTAATCCATGTTGATGCAGTACCCATCGGGTCCGACCATGTCACCCACGACATTGCCCATTGCCTTGGTACAACGGCTGCTGCGGCAGAGCGCCTCAAAATCGTTCATGGCAGCGCGATTGCCAGTCTAAATGAAGACAATCTGATGATTGACGCACCGCGCATGGGCGAAGATGGTCAACTCATCTCAGATCAAGCCCCGCGCTCGATTCTGACTGGGGTGGTTCGTCCTCGCGTGGAAGAGACGCTGGAGCTTTTGCGCGATCGTTTGCGCGCTGGTGGGCTCGATAAGCTCAATGCTGGTCGCAGGATCGTCTTGACCGGGGGTGGCAGTCAATTGAACGGCGTACGCGAGCTTGCAGCCCGTGTGTTTGAAGGCCATGTCCGAATTGGTCGACCCCAGCGCTTTACCGGTCTTGGCGATGCGGTTGCAGGGCCTGGCTATTCGGTTGCAGCAGGCCTGTTACGCTGGGGCGTGGAGCGGCCGACAGATATGGCCAGCAGTGCGTCGCAAATGGTGGAACCATCCAGCCACCCGGTCGCGCGTGCCGTGCAATGGCTGAAAGATAACTTTTAGACGGCTTTAGCTCGCAATTCCGATCCGTTTGATTTCCCAATGCAGGTCAACGCCTTGGGTCGCCTTTACCTGTTGAATCACATGTTCACCTAAGGCCTCAAGGTCTTTAGCCGTGGCGGTCCCGGTGTTGATCATGAAGTTACAATGCTTCTCGCTCATTTGTGCGCCACCAATCTGATAGCCGCGTAAGCCTGCTGCATCGATCACCTGCCACGACTTGCGCCCGCCTGACTGCAAGGCGTCCGGATTCTTGAACGTGCTGCCGCCCGTTTTGTCCCGAATAGGCTGACTTTGTTCGCGCTTTTCGGTGATGGCGTCCATGCGGGCAAGGATTTCTGCGGGATCATCCGCCGTGCCTTGGAACGTCGCAGATACAAAGATCAGGTCAGCTGGTGCAGTTGTATGTCTATACGTGAAACCCATATCGGCACAGCTGAATTCATGGCGCTGGCCGGCACGGTCGTAAGCAACGCAAGAAACCAAAACGTCCTTTGTCTCGCTCTCATAGCAGCCTGCATTCATGCGCAAAGCGCCGCCGATTGTGCCGGGCACACCGCGATAAAACTCTAGGCCTGCAATGCCTGCTTCGGCAGCTTTTTTGGCGACACTGGCGTCAAGGCAGGCCGCCCCGGCCGTAACCTGCAGGCCATTGGTTGATATCTGGCCAAAGCCACGCGGCGACAAGCGGATAACCACACCGGCAACCCCGCCATCGCGCACAATGAGGTTTGAGCCAACCCCAACGGCCAGAATGGGGATGTCCGCGGGACACAGGCGCAGGAAGTCCGCCAGATCCGCTTCATCAGCAGGTTGAAACAGGACTTCGGCCGGTCCACCGACCCGAAACCATGTGTAAGGGGCCAAAGTGACACTGGCTTCGAGTTTGCCCCGTACAGGGGGGAGGCGGTCCATCAAGTTCATGCCTAAGGCTTAACGCTAGCGCGCGCACTCGAAAAGGGGCTAAGGCTGAGACTAAACATCTAGAGCTTGGGTTGTTTGAAACCCAAAGCCCTTTAGGACGCGGCGAGTTGCCTTATCCGCTCCCCCCGTTGTTAGGCCCGTGCGCAAAGCTGTAACCCCCTGATCCATCTGATCGTGCAACAAATCGGCGGTTCGCCGTGCGATTGCAGCACCTGAATCAACCCAAGTCACAGGATGGGGGGCTAAGGTCTCAAGCTCTGCCTGCACTAAGGGATAATGCGTACAGGCCAGCACGATGACATCAATTGCCTCACCGCCCTTTTGGTCAAAAAGCCCCTGTATTGCAGCCTCGAATATCCGTGGATCTGGTGTCTCACCTGCAAGCTTGGTTTCCGCCGCCCCGGCTAGGCCGACCGCGCCATGCCGCAAGACGGTTTTTCCCGCACCAAAGGCTGCGATCAGTTGGTCGGTATAGGGACGCGTCACCGTCTTGGGCGTCGCCAAAAGTCCGATGGTCCCGCTTTGGGTAAGTGCGGCGGCTGGCTTTATCGCAGGGACAACCCCAACCACTGGAATCTCAACTTGTGCTCGGACGGCATCCAACGCCAACGTGCTAGCCGTGTTGCAGGCCACGACGACCAAATCGGCAGAGGTGGCCTCAATTCCGGCCAGAATCACAGCGGGTACACGGAGGATCAAGGCCTCATCTGGCTTTTCGCCATAGGGGAAGAAAGCTGTGTCCGCCAAATGGAATACGTCGACCCCAAGCATCCCGTCTATTAACGCATTAACCACTGACAAGCCGCCTAGACCAGAATCAAAAACCAGCACATGAGGTCTATTTTTCAGGGGTTTCATCCGCACCGGGTGCCTTTCAGAGACGCGTGAATCATGCTGAATTTTTTCTTAAGATTCATCACTTGCATGAATCAAATTAACTCCTGCTTAAGCATATCGGGGCCATCTTCAGCCATCGATTCTATCACCCATCCCGCACGAAGCCTTCGAGGAGCCTAGAATGGCTATCCGCCTTAACGTCCCCACCCAAACTGAACTCAGCCCACGGATTGTCGTATTCGGCGTCGGTGGTGCGGGCGGCAATGCCGTCAACAACATGATTGATGCAGACTTGCAGGGTGTGGAGTTTGTGGTTGCAAACACCGATGCGCAGGCTTTGGCCCGCTCTAAGGCAGAGCGCCGCATTCAAATCGGTTTGAATACCACCCAAGGCTTGGGCGCGGGGGCAACGCCGCAAGTTGGTATGGCGGCTGCGGAAGAGAGCCAGAGCGAGATTCTCGATCATTTGGCCGACGCCAATATGGTCTTTATTACAGCCGGTATGGGCGGTGGCACGGGGACCGGGGCGGCTCCAGTGATTGCGCGTACGGCCAAAGAGCAAGGCATTTTGACGGTCGCCGTGGTGACCCGTCCCTTCCAGTTCGAAGGGCCTCGCCGCATGCGTATGGCGGATGCTGGCATTGCTGAGCTTCAAAAGTATGTCGACACGTTGATCATCATTCCAAACCAGAATTTGTTCCGCGTTGCCAATGATAAGACGACTTTCCATCAAGCTTTCCAATTGGCTGACCAAGTGCTGCATTCTGGCGTGCGCGGGATCACCGATTTGATGGTGATGCCTGGTCTGATCAATCTCGACTTTGCCGATGTGCGCTCGGTCATGGGCGAAATGGGTAAGGCCATGATGGGCACGGGCGAAGCTTCAGGCGAACGTCGTGCACTGGAGGCCGCAACCAAGGCCATTAACAATCCGTTGTTGGAAGATATGTCGTTGAAGGGCGCACGTGGAGTGTTGATCAACATCACGGGCGGCTATGACATGACCTTGTTTGAGTTGGACGAAGCCGCCAACCACATCCGCCAAGAAGTCGATCCAGACGCTAACATCATCGTCGGTTCGACCTTTGATGAGACCTTGGAAGGTGTCATGCGCGTGTCTGTCGTGGCGACCGGCATTGAAGCCGCCGCGATGACAGAAACGCGTCCACAAGCCACGGGCTATTTCAACACCACGCCAGCGCAACAGCCTGCGGCCGCAGCCCCCGCGCCAACCGTTGTGCGTGTCAATAATGGCCGTGAGCCAATGGTGCATCAGCCCATGGTTCAGCGTCTGCAAGAGCCACAGCCCGCGCCAGTTGCGCAGGAGCCCAGCTATCAGCAAGCCCCTCAGCCAGTGCCGCAGCAACCGGCACCCCAACCTGTTCAGCAGCCTTTGTTCCAGCAGCCACAGGCGGCCGCTGAATCTGCGCCTGCGCGTCAGGATTATCAGCAGCCTGCACCGCAAGCTCAGCCAAATTATGCGGCTGCTGCCCCACAAGCTCGCCCCGTTTATCAAACGGCCCAGCCACGCCCACCCGTCCATGGGTCGGCAGCCCAGCAGCCCACCTATCAAGCGCGCGGCGCAACGCCGCAATATCAGGAAGAGCCGCGCCAACAACGTGGCTCAGGCTTCAATGGCTTCAACATTTTTGGTCGTCCAAAGCCTGCTGCACGCGAAGAGCAATGGGATGAGCGGCCAGAGCCAAGCGCGAAATCGATCACGCAAACTCAGCCACTGTTTGGCGATGAGTTTGACGATGAGATCGAGATCCCAACTTTCCTGCGGAAGCAAGCTAACTAACACGCTGCTTTTTAGAGAGTTTACCAAGAAATGCGCCGCCGTACAGAAATGTACGGCGGCGTTCACGTTCTATTGTCACATATCGAAATATTGTTTGGTTTGTCAGGTGACATCGACTGCGCCAAAGAGGACGCTCAGACGTGTATCCACCGGCGTGGAATGTCAAAGTTGATATGAAGGTTAAGTAAGCGTGCAATACCAAACGGTGACAGCCCTCCAACATACGCTCGCAGGACATGTGTCGTGCGTCGGCGTTGGCTTGCATACTGGAAAGCCTGTCCGGGTGACGTTGAAGCCCGCTGGCGTGGACCACGGGATTGTTTTCGTGCGTCTAGATGCGCCTGAGTTTGGCCGTCGTATTGCTGCTTTGGTTGATAAGGTCACAACGACTGAGTTGGGAACCACATTGGCCAATTCGGCTGGTGTGTCGGTTGCCACGGTTGAGCATTTGATGGCCGCTTTGTTTGGCATGGGTATCGACAATGCGATTGTCGAAATTGATGGCCCTGAAGTGCCTATTCTCGATGGCTCGTCAGAGCCTTTCATTGAAATGATTGAGATGATCGGGACGCGTGCTTTGGGTGCGCCCCGCCGCATGTTGGAAATCCTCAAGCCTATAGAAGTGGTCGTCGGCAACAAGCTTGCGCGGCTTGAGCCTTTTGACGGGTTTGAATTGGACGTGACGGTTGAATTCTCTACCCGCGCCATTGGTCGCCAACGGGTTGTGTTTGACTGCACGCCGCAAAGCTTCGCCAATGACTTGGGTGCTGCGCGTACCTTTGGCTTCTTACACCAAGTTGAGGCGATGCAGGCCAAGGGCTTAGCCCTGGGTGGCTCGTTAGAGAATGCGGTGGTGATTGATGGCGACGCGATCGTCAATCAAGAAGGCCTGCGCTTTGCCGACGAATTTGTGCGCCATAAGGCACTGGATGCTGTCGGTGATTTGGCTTTGGCTGGTGCGCCCATCAAGGGCCGCTATGTGGCTGAGCGGGCAGGGCATGAGATGAATGTCGCTCTCGTGCGGGCGCTATTGGCTGATGGATCAGCCTGGCGCTGGAACTTCGCGCCCTTGGCGGCAGAGCTTTTGCCGGCAGCTGGGGCCTGAAGCAGGTAAGTTCCGAACGTATGGCATGTGCTTTCCTGATGGGCGCTCGCTGTTACTCGCACAGGTTTGCTTAACCTAATCTCCTTAGTCTCAATTTCGCTATACAAGGAAGAAACCCATGGGTCGTCGCTATTTTGGAACCGATGGAATCCGCGGTGAAACCAACAAATGGCCCATGACTGCCGAAGTCGCCATGACCTTGGGAATGGCTGCTGGGACCGTGTTCAGGAAGGGCGAGCATCGCCACAATGTTATCATTGGCAAGGATACGCGCCGCTCGGGTTATCTGGTTGAATTCGCTCTGGTAGCTGGCTTTGCCGCTGTTGGCATGGACGTCAAAATCCTCGGGCCAATTCCGACACCCGCGATTGGCCTTTTGACCCGCTCTTTGCGGGCTGACCTTGGCGTGATGATTTCGGCTTCCCATAATGGCTTTGCTGACAATGGCATTAAGCTGTTTGGCGCAGACGGCTTTAAGTTAAGCGATGCGCAAGAGCAGGAAATTGAGAAGCTGTTGGAGGAGCCTGACCGCATCGTTCGCGCTTCCCCCCATGAAATTGGCCTTGTGAAGAGCTTTGAGGACAGCCGCGGCCGCTATGTTGAGTTTGCCAAGGGCGCTTTCCCGCGTGGCATGAGCCTTGAGGGCCTGCGCGTTGTTGTCGATTGTGCCAATGGGGCCGCCTACAAGACAGCGCCTTGGGCGCTTTATGAACTGGGCGCAGAAGTCGTGGAGATTGGGGTCAATCCTAACGGTAGCAATATTAACGCTGGCTGTGGCTCCACCGATACGCGCCTCTTGAAGCAAACTGTGCTGGAACGTCGCGCCGATATCGGCATTGCTTTGGATGGCGATGCTGACCGGATCATCATTATCGATGAAAAGGGTCGCGAGATTGATGGCGATCAGATCATTGCAGCCATTGCGCGCGACATGATTGCCGACAAGACCCTGCGTGGGTCTGGCGTCGTAACCACCATCATGTCCAATTTGGGCCTGGAGCGCTATATCGCGGACCAAGGCTCGCAACTTATTCGCACGGGCGTAGGCGATCGCCATGTGGTGGCGCGGATGCGTGCGGACGATTGTAACTTGGGTGGCGAACAGTCTGGCCATATCGTCTTGCTCGACTATGCCACAACCGGCGATGGGCTTGTTTCCGCCTTGCGGGTGTTGTCTTCCATGATCACCCATAACCGCACCGCCAGTGAGACGTTGGCTGTATTCACGCCATCCCCCCAAGTCTTGAAGAACATCCGCTACAGCGGCTCTTCACCCTTGGCAGACCCTGACATGCAGGCCCATGTTAAGAAGGCTGAAGACGCTTTGACGGCTTCGGGTGGCCGCTTGGTCGTGCGCACTTCGGGGACAGAGCCTTTGGTACGCCTGATGGCCGAGGGTGATGATCAGAAGAAGATCACCCAATTGGTCGATGAATTGGCGGCGACCCTGCAGAGCCGCCGCTTAGCGGGGTAATCCCTCAGCCCGCCAATTTCACCATCACATGCCGCTTCTTGCCAAGCGATAGCTTGACCTCTTGACCGTCAGACAGGGCCGGGGGGATCGCCCCGGCCACGTCTTGGACCACGGCATCATTGACCCGTAGCCCGCCACCCTTGGCTTGGCGCTTGGCCTCGCCATTGGAATCGACAAGACCTGCTGCCACAAAGAGGGCTGCGAGCGAGGCGGGGGCTTCTGACAAGTCGACTGTCGGCAGACCTTCATCAGCCCCACCGCCTCCAAACTGCGCCGCTGCGGTCGCTTTTGCAGCTTCAGCCGCCTCGCGGCCATGCAGCATGGCGGTGGTTTCCGTTGCCAGCACAATCTTAGCCAGATTGATTTCTGCCCCGCCCAAAGCCGCGTAACGGGCGATCTCGTCCAAAGGCAGATCCGTCATGCGCTTCATCAAAGGCTCAACATCGGCATCATCGACATTGCGCCAATATTGCCAATAATCGAAGGGCGAGAGCATGTCGGCATTGAGCCAGACCGCGCCATTGGCCGTCTTGCCCATCTTTTGACCAGCCGCATTCATCAACAAGGGCTGCGTGACGCCCAGCACATGGCGTTCATCCACACGGCGGCACAGCTCTACCCCTTGGACAATATTGCCCCATTGGTCCGAGCCGCCCATTTGTAGATTGCAATCATAACGCCGCGACAGCTCTAAGAAATCATAGGCCTGTAGCAGCATGTAGTTGAACTCAAGGAAGGTGATCGGCACTTCTTGGTCGAGCCGGCGCTTGACGATGTCGAGCGAGATCATCTTGTTGATGGTGAAATGCTTGCCAATTTCACGCAGCATATCCAGCCATTTGACCTCATCCAGCCATTGGGCATTGTCCACCATAATCGCGTCACGCGGGCCGTCGCCAAAGGTCAAGAACTTTGAAAACACCGTCTGGATTGAGGCTTTATTGGCGTCAATCACCTCTTGGGTCAGAACGGGGCGGGCCTCATTCTTGTCCGACGGATCGCCAACTTTCGTGGTGCCGCCGCCCATCAAGGTGATCGGCTTGCCGCCACATTGTTGCAAGCGGCGCATCAACATGATCTGCGTCAGGCTGCCAACATGCAGGCTGGGCGCGGTGCAATCATAGCCAATATAGCCCGTCAGCGCCCGACCCCCACGCTCACTCTCCAGCGCGGCTGCATCCAAAGCTTCCAGATCAGTTGCCTGATAATAATGCCCACGCTCCAGAAGCGTTTGAACGAATGCGGATTTATGCGTCATGGCCGGTCTCCTCTGGATTGGGGGTTGCATCGAATAGAAAACCGCGTTTAGCACGGTCTGATCCAAAAGTTCAAAGGCTGGAACCCATTAAGATGCAGAGTGCTCCTCATTCCGGTTCCAACCAAGCCGTCTGGGCCATTGGCCTGATGACGGGCACGGCGCTGGATGGTTTTGTCGATACGGCGCTGATCCGTACCGATGGCATCAGCGTGGCAGAGTTTGGGCCGTTTGAGTTGTTTGCTTATTCTGATGCCGACCGCGCGCTTTTGGCTGAAGCCATCACCCAAGCTCGGGTGTGGGATTTTCAGGGGCCAGAGCCTGCGATCTTTGTGCAAGCCGAAGACCTGATCACTCGGATCTATGCGGGCGCGGTTCATAAGCTCCTCGATAAAGCCAATATGCGCCCAGAAGAAATCGCCTTTGTCGGTGGGCATGGGCTGACGGTGCTGCATCGCCCGCAGATTGGTGGGAGCGGGCGGACGCGGCAATTGCTGGATGGGGTAAAACTTGCTGGGTTCACGGGGATTGATACGGTCTGGGATTTTCGAAGTCATGATGTCGCCATGGGCGGGCAGGGGGCACCGCTTGCCCCCATCTACCACACCGCCATTTTACGCCATGCGGGCCTCACGGGGGATACATCCATCCTCAATCTAGGCGGGGTGGCCAATATCACCTGGTGGGATGGGGCGGATGGACTGGCGGCCTTTGACACCGGCCCCGCCAATGGCCCTTTGAATGAATGGGTCGAGGCCCATGGCAAGGGTGTCTATGACAAGGATGGCCGCTTGGCCGCTGCGGGCCGCGTGCATGAAGGCCGCTTGCTGGAGATATTGGATAATCCTTGGTTTGACGCGCCATACCCCAAGTCGCTCGACCGCTATGATTTTGATGCAGGCCTTGTTCGTGGCCTATCGCTGGAAGATGGTGCCGCGACATTGACCGCGCTGGTCGCCGCTAGTTTGGACCTAGCCCTTCGGCTCTTGCCAACTCGGCCCAAGCGTTTGGTGGTGGCAGGAGGTGGACGCAAGAACCCGGTCCTGATGGCCGAAATTGCTGCTCGCTGTGGTGTCAGCGTTGTAGACGCCGATACAATTGGCTTGCGCGGCGATGCCATTGAGGCCGAATGCTTTGCGCTCCTCGCCGTGCGCTCTGCCCGGGGTTTGCCGTTGAGCTTTCCCGGTACGACGGGGGTAATGGGGCCGACGACGGGCGGCGTGATTTCGCGGGTGGGGTGAAGTGCTTTGGTCCTTAATGGGGCGATTGACCTTGGGTGCGAGCACCCCTCTCCCTTTGGGAGAGGGGGCGGGGGTGAGGGCTAACGCAAGCGCGCAAAGTCCTCAATGAGACCAATCACCGTCTCCAACTCCTCAAAAATAGCGCGATCAGAAAATCGCAACACTCGATAGCCAAAATGCTTGAGCTTCGCATCACGATCTCGATCCCGCTTTTGGACTTCTGAAAGGCCATGAATTCCGCCATCAATTTCCACCACCAGACAGTGAGAAAAGCAGGCAAAATCGACGATGAGGCCATGAATTGGTACTTGGCGACGAAACTTTAGCCCCGAAATCTGACCGTTACGAGCACGTTTCCAGAAGATGTCTTCGCTTTTGGTTGAACTTCGTCGCAAAGACCGGGCGCGCTTTAATAGCTGTGCAGGAACATCAGGCATAATGGGCATGATATAATTTCATTTAAGAGTGTAAATGCCCTCACCCCAACCCCTCTCCCAGAGGGAGAGGGGCTTTCCTACCATGCTGCCCCCTATCCAATTGCACCCAGATGGGGTAAAGTGCCCCGACATTTGCTGTTTAACATCGTGAAGAGAGCCCCCAATGAGCGTAGTCAGTCCGCTTCTGACCGTAATGATTGCCGCCGCCCGCAAAGCTGGCAAAGCCATCAGCCGAGATTTCGGTGAAGTTGAAAATCTGCAATTGGCAAAAAAGGGCCCTTCCGATTTTGTAACCGCTGCTGATCTCAAAACTGAAAAAATCCTGTTTGAAGAGCTGAGCAAAGCACGCCCCGGCTATGGCTTTTTGGGTGAAGAGCGCGGCATGGTCGAAGGCACCGACAAGACCAATCGCTGGATTGTCGACCCCATCGATGGCACAACCAATTTCGTCCACGCCATTCCGCATTTGGCGATCTCTATTGCGCTGGAACGGGAGGGGCGCTTGGTTGCCGGCGTTGTCTATAACCCCATAACCGATGACCTCTATTGGGCGGAGACCGGCCGGGGGGCCTTCCACAATGACAAGCGCTTGCGGGTCGCTGCTCGCAAGACCTTGGGCGATTGCGTTCTGGCTACCGGCATTCCATTCCAAGGCAAACCGGGCCATTCTCAAATGTTCAAGGAATTGCACCAATTCACCCAGCGGGTTGCGGGTATCCGTCGATTTGGGGCCGCTTCGCTCGATCTGGCTTGGGTCGCTGCTGGGCGTTTTGACGGTTTCTGGGAACATGATCTGCAGCTCTGGGATATTGCCGCAGGCGTTGTGCTCGTGCGGGAAGCTGGCGGGGTTTGTGCGGAAATTTATGGCGGGGACTTTATGGAAACCGGGTCCATTGTTGCCGCGAACGAAAAGATCATGGCCTTGATGAATGAGCGCCTGTTGGCGGCAAAGAGTTAGGCCCTTGCAAGCTAGTCCCATCAGGCATACCTAAGCGTCTGGTGGTTCTGTGGTTCGCGTGGGAAGTCTACGTCCCGCCGACCTAACTCACTCGTCGGGAGCTGGCGCTGGTTGGAACCGTGGTTCCTGTCATCTGGCACCCACCTGGTTATCCAGGTCGCACGGGGACGAGTTACCTTCCCACGGTCCTTGCGGATCCACCAACCTTTTTCGCTTTTGTCAGCTTTTCGGTAGGTTTGGCGACCATGATTGAAGTCAAATCTGAACTTCGATCTGCCTTGATCGCGGCTAGGGCGAAAGCTCAAATAGGCGAGCCCGATGCGGGCGAGGCACTTGTCCATTCCGCGGCCCAAATTCTTTCGCGCATAGTGACCCCCATTGTCGCGGGCTATATCCCGTTCAAGACCGAAATCGATCCGCGCCCCTTGATGCGGGCCTTGGCCGCCCAAGGCGCCAGCCTGTGCCTGCCGCGCACGCCGCCTAAGGGGCAGTCCAGTGATGGCCTGACGTTTCACCTGTCCGACCCCGATAACCTCGACCACCTCGAAAAAAGTGAGTGGGGCGTGATGGAGCCCAAGACCCATCTCCCCGAAGTCCGCCCAAGTGTCGTCCTTGTCCCTTTGTTGGGCTTCGACCACGTCGGCAATCGCTTGGGCCAAGGCCAAGGCCATTATGACCGCACCTTAGAGGCCTTGCGCGCCACGGGCCCAGTGTTCGCGGTGGGTGTGGCCTTTGCCGCGCAAGAAGTGACCCGCATTCCCATTGAACCTCATGATCAGCGCTTGGATTGGATTATCACGCCGACTAAGGCATACCCCATCCCAACATTGGGTGGGATAGAATGAGACTTGCTTTTTTTGGTGATGTGGTAGGCCGCGCAGGTAGAGTTGCCTTGTGTGAACGGTTGCCCGAACTCAAACGACGATTGCGCCTCGATTTTATTGGCGTGAATGCAGAAAATGCCGCAGGTGGCTTTGGTATCACCGAGTCGATCGCCAACGAGATGTTTGAGGCAGGGGCCGATTGTCTGACCCTCGGCAACCACGCCTGGGATCAGCGCGAAGCCATCGCTTATATCGAACGCGAGCCACGTTTGTTGCGCGCCGCGAATTATCCACCTTTGACCATGGCCCCGGGCAGGGGCGCCAATCTGTTTCAGCTGGGTGACCGCAATGTCTTGGTCGTCACCGTCATGGGGCGGGTCTTTATGGATGCCCTCGACTGCCCGTTTAGTGCGGTGGAGCGCGAGGTGAGCGCCAGCCCCTTGGGTCTTGTTGCCGATGCTGTAATCGTGGAAGTGCATGGCGAGGCCACCAGCGAGAAGCAGGGAATGGGTCATTTCCTAGACGGCCGGGCCAGCCTTGTGTTTGGCACCCATACCCATGTGCCAAGCGCCGATACCCGGATATTGCCCGGTGGCACGGCGTTTCAGACTGAGCTTGGCATGTGCGGGGATTATGACAGCGTGATCGGCATGAATAAGAACATCGCCGTGCGCAAACTCTCGTCCCGTATGCCCTATCAACGCCATGAGCCAGCCGAAGGCCAAGGCCTTGCTTCGGGGATATTCGTGGAGACCGACGATAAGACAGGACTTGCTGTTCGGGCGGAGCCGATCCGCGTAGGCGTTGGCCTCAAGCAGGCCGTGCCGCTGGTCGATGGCTAGCCTCGCAGCTAACAGCAGCACGCTGTGGCACTTTAAGCCGCACCCTGCTACACCGCAGCCCGCAATTCACCCTCCAAGACTCAAGAGATAGACCCGACCATGGCCGGCCATTCGAAATTCAAGAACACCATGCACCGCAAAGGCCGCCAAGACGCTGTCCGCGCCAAGGCCTTCACTAAGATTGCTCGTGAAATCACCACGGCAGCCAAGTCTGGGCTGCCTGACCCCGCCATGAACCCGCGCCTGCGCTTGGCCGTTACCAATGCGCGCGCCGTCTCTATGCCCAAGGACCGGATTGAACGCGCCATCAGCCAAGCCTCTGCTGCTGGCGGTGAAGACTATAAGATGGTGCGCTATGAGGGCTATGCCCCCGGCGGTATCGGCCTGATCATCGAGACCTTGACCGACAATCTTAACCGCACCGGCGGCAATGTTCGTAGCTATTTGAGCAAAGCAGGCGGCAATCTCGGCACTACGAATTCGGTCATCTCTGGCTTTGATCGCGTGGGCGAGATCTTCTATCCAGCCGCTGCGGCCAGCGAAGATGATATGATGGAAGCCGCCCTTGAAGCTGGTGCAGATGATGTCGAAAGCGATGCAGACGGCCACTCCATCACTTGCACCTTTGAGAGCTTGAGCGAAGTCTCCACCGCTTTGGCAGAGCGCTTTGGCGATGCTGAAGCCGCCAATGTCGTTTGGCGCCCCCACGCCCGCATCGAAGTGACCGGCGATGCCGCCACCAGCCTGCGCAAACTCATCGACATCTTGGAAGATGATGACGACGTGCAAAGCGTGTTCGGCAATTATGAGATGGAAGAGGACGAGGGGGAGTAGTTTTTCTTCTCTCCTAAGGTCCTTGTCGGTGCGGTCGGAATGGGTCAATGTAGGCCCATGATCGACCTTCTTACCCAAGCCCACACCCTCAAAGCCCAAGTTGCGGCGCGCGCCGATGAGATTGAAGCTGCGCGTCGTTTACCCGCCGACCTTGCCAGAACACTCGCCGATGCTGGCTTCTTCCGCATGGCGTTACCGACGGAGTATGGCGGGCTGGAATTGGCCCCGGCGCGGATGATCGAAGTCATTGAAGTCATGGGCAATGCCCATGGCTCGGTCGGTTGGTGCATCATGATCGGCGCGACCACGGCGATCAATGCCGCCTATTTGCCAGACCATCATGCCCGCACCATTTGGGCCGACCCCACAATCATCACCGGCGGCGTCTTTGCACCCAAGGGCAAGGCGGTGCGTGAGGGCGATCAGTACCGGGTGAGCGGGCGGTGGAACTGGGGTTCTGGCAGTGCGAATTGTGCTTGGCTGGTCGGTGGTGCTTTGACTTTGGGCGATGGGCCGCCCCAAGCGCGCATGATGTGGTTTGAGCGGGATCAAGTCGAGCTCATCGATACGTGGCATGCCATGGGCATGAAGGGCACCGGCAGTGGCGATCTGGCCGTCACCGACGTCTTGATCCCGGCTGACCGTTCGGTCTCGCTGACCGATGATAAGGCCCGGATCGAGCGGCCGCTTTATGCCTTCCCAGCCTTTGGCCTTCTCGCTATGTCGATCGCGGCCGTGGCACTGGGCAATGCGCGCGGGGCGATTGACGATCTGGTGGCGCTCGCAGGCGGCAAAGTGCCAACCGGGGCGCGTAGGCCCTTGGCAGAGCGGGCTTCAACCCAAGTCGAGGTAGCCAAAGCCGAAGGCATGCTGCGCGCGGCGCGCACCTATCTGCTCGATAGCGCAGAGACCGCCTATGAAGGGGCCAGTCGCACCGGGGCTTTGACCCTAGAAGACCGCGCCAATTTGCGCATTGCCGCCACCCACGCCGTGCGCACCTGTGCGGAAGTCACCCGCATGATGCACGAGCTCGGCGGGGGAACCTCTGTCTATGAGACCTGCCCACTACAGCGCCGCTTCCGCGACGCCCATGTCGCCACCCAGCACATCATGGTTGCCCCAGGCTCACTCGAACTCGCTGGCCGCGCCCTATTGGGCATTGAAGGCGATTACGGGCAACTTTAGTTTGTCGCCTGCGCCCGTCCCGTGGGCCCGACTGGGCTAGGGCTGTGCAATTGTTCGTTGAGTTGTTCGGTCAGATGCGCGAGGCGGTTTTGCCATTGGGCATTGAAATCCATCACCGTCATGCTGACCAAACGGCCATCGGCGATCTGATGGCTCCACACAATACCGTTTTCGCCTTCAGACCTGTAACTAGGCCCCGTCAACTTCGTGGAAATGTACAAAACATCCGCGTTTTTGTCATAGGCGACATCAAAATCTGACATTTTGTTTCCGGCCCCGTAGGATTGCTCATTCCTATTTTAGCAGAATTTGAGACATATTCCCAGCAAATTTGACTGTTTTTGCTAGGAAGGCCGTTACTTTACCACGATTGCGCCATGGTCTGAGACAGTTAGATGCGCAGCAGGACACACGGCTGACACCTCCACCTGCACCCCTTGGTTGACCCGGGCGCCAGCTTGGCCCAAAAGCCCCCTCGGAACGCGGTCGTGGCGGAACTGGCAGACGCACTGGATTTAGGTTCCAGCGCCGCAAGGCGTGGGGGTTCGACTCCCCCCGACCGCACCACTTACTGCACCCAGCATAGACATGGGCCCCACATCGTGGCATAGGCGCGCACCTTTCGGGCTTAGGCCCCAGCGCTATCCCATCAACCCGCGTAATCCGCTTCCTTTTTAGGACATCATCATGCAAATCGTCGAAAAATCTGCTGAAGGCCTCAGCCGCGTCTATGGCGTCACCATTGCTGCCGCCCTCATTGCCACGCGCACCGATGCCAAGATCGCAGAATTGGCCCCTCAATTGAACATCAAGGGCTTCCGCAAAGGCAAAGTGCCTGTCGTTCATGTGAAGCGCATGTATGGCAAGTCCATCATGGGCGATTTGTTGAACGAGCTGGTGCAAGAAGGCATTGAGAGCACTGTGTCGAACAACGGCATCCGCGCTGCCAGCCAGCCAGACGTGACCAATTTGGGCAATCTGGCCGATGTGATGGACGGCAAGGCCGACCTGACCTTTGATGTTGAACTCGACATCATGCCAGACTTCACCCCTGCGGATATCCAGACCCTGTCGGTGACCCGCCCAGTGGCTGAAGCAACCGACGCGGAAATCGACGAAGCCTTGGCCGAGATCGCCAAGCAGTCGCAGTCCTTTGAAGTGAAGAAAGGCAAAGCAGCCAATGGCGATGCGGTTGTTTGCAACTTCGTCGGCAAGTTGAACGGCGTTGAGTTTGACGGCGGCAAGGCCGATGGCTCCACCGTGGTTCTGGGCTCCAACACCTATATCCCAGGCTTTGAAGAGCAATTGGTTGGCGTGAAAGCTGGCGACGAGAAGGTCTTGAACGTGACTTTCCCCGCCGAATATGGCGTTGCGACTTTGGCCGGTCAGGCCGCGACCTTTGACGTCACCGTGGTGGAAGTCAAAAAGGCCGTTGAAACCAAGATCGATGATGACTTGGCCAAGAATATCGGCCTGTCCGACCTTGCGACCCTGAAGGACGCGATCAAGAAGAATATCGAAGATCAATTGGCACAATTGTCGCGCCAAAAGGCCAAGCGCTCGTTGCTGGACGCTTTGGACGCCACCCACAGCTTTGAGTTGCCGCCCAAAATGTTGGCAGCCGAGTTTGACGCCATCTGGGCGCAAGTGACCCAAGACAAGGCCGCTGGCAATGAAGACCCAGAAGATGCCGGCAAGTCGGAAGACGAGCTGAAGGCTGAATACACCAAGATTGCAGAGCGTCGCGTACGCTTGGGCCTCGTCTTGGCAGAGCTTGGCCGCGTCAATGGCGTCGAAGTCAAAGACGAAGAAGTTGGCCGTGCCATTCAAGCCGAAGCCTCGCGCTATCCCGGTCAAGAGCGTCAAGTTTATGAGTTCTTCCAAAAGAACCCCAACGCTGTGGCCAGCCTGCGCGCCCCCTTGTATGAAGAAAAGGTCGTCGACTTCGTTCTGCAATTGGCCAAGGTTACCGACGTGACGGTCACCCGCGCTGAGCTGGAGAGCGAAGATGACGTCGCCCCAGCTGCGGAAGCTAAGCCTGCCAAAAAGGCCCCAGCCAAGGCAAAGGCCAAAAAGGAAGACGCGCCAGCCGAAGCAGCCCCAGCTGAAGCTGCGGCAGAAGAAAAGCCCGCGCCAAAGAAGAAAGCTCCTGCTAAGAAGAAGGCTGACTAAGCCTTTCTTCGGTGGTTTGAAATCAAGGCCCCGGTCATCCGATCGGGGCCTTTTTTGTTTGGGCGCGACTTCTTTGCCTGCCATCCCTGTCGCGCCGAAAGAGGAGAGGGGCTTCCCCCCCAACACCCATAGCCCCGCCAAGAAAAACCCGGCGGGGGTGACCATAAAGAGGGGCCGGGGCGCATGGGTTGCGCCAAAAAGGGTGGGCCAGATTAACGGACTGGCCCGGATTACGACGCAAACCGTGCGCCCCGGCTGTGTAAGTCTGTGTGCCAAGGGAAGATCATGAGCCCTCCTCTGTGGTTTCATTTCCCCCGCCTGTACATGAAGACCTTTTAAAGAGTAGGTTTAGAGCCCACTCAAGGAGATCCCGCGAGTTTTGTTTCAAGCCTATTGAAAGACTTGACCTCCGGCTTCACACGGCAGTCGGTCTTGAGCACACCGGGCATAGGGCGAGTTTTTCCCTATGAAACTATAAAGCAGCCACGTCTGCCTTACTTAGTCCCGCTTACCAATCCCCAACAGTCGGCCTAACTCTGACCTAAACTCCTCAGCGTTGTGGACGAGGTCTACTTTACGATGCCGAAGCCACGTGGGGATATTTCGTGTGTTATCCCGCTGAAATGGCGCTTCGACCGCCTGTTTAATCAGGGCTTTTGTTTCCTCGGGCGACAGGTTTTGCGCCTTAGCCTGCGCCTCTGCGCGGGCCCTGGCCCTGGCTTCTCGCTGATCCATTTTATCGAGAATGCCTTCCAGATGCTCAATCAAAGCGGCTTCTTCCTGTTTCCGCTCTTGGATAATCTTGTGCTGTTCCTCCTTCGAACGAAAAAAGGATTTTGACGGGGCAGGCGGGGCGGGGCGTTTGGGTTTCTTGTTCATGGGGCCAAGATTAGGTGTCCATGCGCTCGGTCGGATGGATTGGGGGTTCGCGAGGGCTCTCCCCTCGCCCCCCAAGGGGGAGAGGGGGCGGGGGTGAGGGGGTGCCGACGCAAGGGCGCGTTGGTTCTTTCACGGTCATGGCCATCTCGATTTGCCAACAATATTGCGCCTGTAAGCCCTCACCCCCGACCCCTCTCCCAAGAGGAGAGGGGAGTCCCGTCCCCCATCAGAGGAACCCGACAAGTCTTCCTGCCCAAGCTAGGGCCTCAAGAGGCGCGCTTGGCGCGTCTGCAATACCTGCGGGAAAGGCGGTCAAGATTGAAACATTTACCCCTTCACCGGCTTCGCCGGCATCGGCGCATGCGCCGAAACCCCGTAAACGGGGAAGCGGCACCTGAAACAGTTAGGACACACCGCTTCCCCACTTGTGGGGTATCGGCGTATACGCCGATGTGTCCCGAAGGGACTGAAGGGGCTTTACCCCCACTATGTCATCCCCGCCGAAGCGAAGCGTAGAGCGGGGACCCCCAAGGACTTTGCGGCACAAGGTCCTCGATAGGCTGACGCCTTCGGGGATGACAGCGCAAGAGAAAATGGATTGGCCTCAGAACGCCTCTAAGCCTCGCCCCCATCAGAGCCACCCGACAAGTCTTCTTGCGCGAGCTGGGGCCTCAAGAGGCGTGCTTCACACGTCAGCTAGGTCGATCTTGAGCCTCCATTTCGCGCGCATGCACTCAAGCAGAGCGTGGTGGTGGTGGGACACAGCAAAGGCAGTCAAGGCTCGAACATGCGGGGGATATAGGGCTGCATCTGTGTCGGTGGGGGCTGTTAGACCACGCCATACACTCAAAGGGTGGTGCTACAGATGGCATTGAAATAGGCTTTGACTTCCGGTTGATTGTTCGTCAAATTAACCAGTAGTTTGCATTAGGCGAAGCAAAAGGAACTCCGATGCCATACATTATAGCAATGGTAAACTTGAAGGGTGGGGTCGGGAAAACCGCTCTCTCGGTCAATTTTGCGGATTTCTGTGCTAGGAAGGGTCTCAAAACTTTACTGGTAGACCTAGACCCACAGACGAACGCGACATTCTCCGCTATGGGCGTTAATGAATGGGACGAACACAAAGATAAGAATGGTACTATTGCCGATCTGCTTGGAACCAGGGACCATACGACTGCAGATGGCGCACGCAAGACATTTGATGATGTTGTGGTAAGGGGCCTCCAAGGTGGATTTGACCTAATTCCTTCGCACCTTGACCTGTTTACCGTCGATCTAGATCTGGCCGGAAAACCAAACCGAGAAGGAAGGTTAAAGAAGGCGCTTAAAGATGTTCTAGAGCAATACGATATAGTAGTCTGCGATTGCCCACCGAACCTTACAATTCCGACCCAAAATGCAATCGCTGCTGCAACTCACTACGTCGTCCCTGTTTCACCAGATTTTTTGTCCGCAATCGGCATTGCATTACTTAAATCAAGGATTAAAGATTTTTGCGATGATCTTGATCACAGCATTAAGTTGGCTGGGATCGTGATTTCGCGGGTTGGGCGACCAGCAAGAAAACGAACAGAGACAATCGACTCAATTCGAGAGCGTTTTGCTGGGCAAGTGCTGACCAATCAACTAAGTGAGCGCATAAAGGTGGCAGAGGCGGCCGAAGAGGCAAAATCGGTGTTCCAGATGCCTGACAGGCAAGCATCGGCTGAATTTGACAAGGTAGGCTCTGAAATCTTGGCGCGTATAGGAATAAAGGTATGAAGTCGCACTCTTTAGCGAAAGAGCTCATCGCATTGGGTGATGCACTCTTAAAGGCACCCAACATTGAAACAAAGCACTTGGGCCAATTGTTTTCCGGTGCAGGTGGGGTTCCAACACAGTCTAATGCCGAAATGAATTTTGGGATTACCACTCTAGCTCAACTCTCTAAGCACAAACGAAGTGAGTGGATTGAATTCGCACAAGCTCATTCAATCAACATACAGTTCAACGAACGGGACTCCGCTCGAAACATTATGGGAAAGATTATGAGCTACTTAGCTGATAATGAATCTGAAATTCAGCGGGTGCGAAATAGTGTGTCTCATTCGAAGGAACCTTCGAACCGCCTAAGCCAAGCTCTGAACATTTTGCTCAAAAATACGCACTAATGTCGCCGGAGTTGCAAGCAAATTACTTGCGGTTTGAATCAACTTGGACCGCGGATTCGCTCAATGCGGAGGGAATTCTTCGTGGAGATTCTATCTTTGAGGACGCATTTCGGCGACTTGTCACAATGCAATCTTGGCGAAGTGAAATACTTGTTGAGCATTTGAAATCTGGACCGCTACAATTTGCCCTTGAAGGGCAAAACGATTTACTTGTGTCATACGCATTAGCACGAACCGGTCAGTGGAGAGCGGCGCTTCAGTCTCAGCGCGCTGCGCTAGAAAATTACCTTAATTGTCTGTATTTTATGGATCATAGTGTCGAATTAGAGTTATGGGACTTAGGCAAGTTCAAGACGCACTTCTCTGAGCTTTTAGATTATTTCTCAAAACATCCTCGACTAAGAAAATTTGATCAAAACCATTGCGGTTTGCCTCTGATTAAACAGGAGTATGAAGTGTTATCAAAGGCAGTTCATGGTTCAGCAGCAGTGTTTCGAATGTCTTCTGGCGGTTTTCCGAAGCTCTTTATTCCTGACTTAGCATCGCTGGGTCAATGGAATAGCAGGAATAAAAGGGTGGTAAGGGGCATCAGTCTCCTCTTGCTTGCACTTTTTTGTGACGAACTTAAGGCTAGTAGAAAGCGGAATTTGCGCAAATCTATTGCCCTGTCTCTGACTCCTCGTGACAAAACTTGGATTAAGAAGGAGTTTTTGGTGACCATCCCATTTTAACCCCCCCACTGCACCCCCACCTTGACCCAAACCGCGTCCGGATATAGGAACGCCGCCGAAGAAAGCCTCTGAGTCTTGGGGTGCCTTACGGGCATGGCTTAGGTTTGTGGGGTCTTCCAGACACTGTGATCATCTCGCGCATGGCGCACCGGACCAAGGGGGACGGTGGTTTTGCTCGTTTTGGCGTTTGCGTTTGGAGGCATCAGATAGGGCTGCGCGCGCAGCTTGACCTCCTTGGTTACCCGTCTTGGCGGGACGCGCATTGGAAAGAGGGTAATAGCCACCCATCCGTCGGCTATACAGGAGCGTTATAGAAACATGCCAACGATCAACCAGTTGATCCGTAAGCCGCGCCAACCATTGAAGGTGCGCAACAAGGTTCCAGCCCTGAAAGGCTGCCCTCAACGTCGTGGTGTTTGCACCCGCGTTTACACCACCACCCCAAAGAAGCCGAACTCGGCTTTGCGCAAGGTTGCTAAGGTTCGTTTGACCTCGGGTTCTGAAGCTGTGTGCTACATCCCAGGTGAAGGCCATAACCTGCAAGAGCACTCGGTGGTTCTGATCCGCGGCGGCCGCGTGAAGGATTTGCCCGGCGTTCGCTACCACATTCTGCGCGGCGTTCTCGATACGCAAGGCGTTAAGAACCGTAAGCAACGCCGTTCGCATTACGGTGCGAAGCGTCCGAAATAATTCGCGAGGCGAATTATTTTTTCATTTTGGTTTGTTCGTTGGCTCCAAAGTTGCTTCGCAACAGCCAACAAACGGATTGGTTTTCTTGCAGGCCAAGCCCTGCTGCTAAAGTCTAGACACGAGGTTTTCCCATGTCACGTCGTCGCCGCGCCGAAAAGCGCGATATCCTGCCAGACCCGAAGTTCGGGGATATGGATGTCACAAAATTGATGAATTACATCATGTATGAGGGCAAGAAGTCGGTTGCAGAATCGACCATCTACGGTGCCTTCGATCTCTGTGAGAAGCGCGCTAAGCGGTCCGCTTTGGAGGTCTTCCATGATGCTCTTGATAATATCTCTCCAGCCATCGAAGTGCGTTCGCGCCGCGTGGGTGGGGCAACCTATCAGGTTCCTGTCGAAGTCCGTGCAGAGCGCCGCAAGGCATTGGCTCTCCGCTGGCTCGTGGGCGCTGCGCGCAAGCGCAACGAAACCACCATGCAGGAGCGTCTTGCAGGTGAGTTGACCGACGCCGCCATGAACCGCGGTTCGGCTGTCAAAAAGCGTGAAGACACGCACAAGATGGCTGAAGCGAACCGCGCATTCTCGCATTATCGCTGGTAATTCCAGCAAAACCACGATCTCCCCTGAAAGGGTTTTTCAATGGCTCGCACCCACGCGATTTCTGACTATCGCAACTTTGGCATCATGGCGCACATCGACGCTGGCAAGACCACGACGACTGAGCGCATTTTGTACTACACCGGTAAGTCCCACAAGATTGGCGAAGTCCATGACGGTGCGGCTACCATGGACTGGATGACGCAAGAGCAAGAACGCGGCATCACCATCACGTCCGCTGCGACCACCTGCTTCTGGCGCGACAAACGCTTGAACATCATCGACACCCCAGGACACGTGGACTTCACGATTGAAGTTGAGCGTTCGCTGCGCGTGTTGGATGGTGCTGTCTGCGTGCTCGACGGCAACCAAGGTGTTGAGCCTCAGACCGAAACCGTCTGGCGCCAAGCTGACAAGTATGACGTGCCCCGCATCGTGTTCGTCAACAAGATGGATAAGATCGGCGCGGACTTCTATAACTGCGTCAGCGAAATCGTGACCCGCGTGGGTGGTAAGCCTGTGTGCTTGCAATTGCCTATCGGTGCCGAGAACAACTTCAAGGGCGTGATCGATCTGATTTCCATGAAGGCGATTGTCTGGTTGGAAGAAAGCTTGGGCGCGAAGTTCAACGTGGAAGAAATTCCCGCTGACCTTCTGGAGCAAGCCAAAGAATACCGCCACAAATTGCTCGAAGCCGTCGTCGAAATGGACGATGAAGTGATGATGGAATATCTCGAAGGCGTTGAGCCAGACGAAGACACCATCAAGCGCTTGTTGCGTCTGGCTGTTCGTCGTCGTGCGTTCCACCCAGTTCTTTGCGGTTCTGCGTTCAAAAACAAGGGTGTACAGCCTTTGCTTGACGCGGTTGTCGACTATTTGCCATCGCCAGCTGACCGCGAAGCGATCAACGCAATCGACTTCAAGACCGATGAAGAAACCAGCCGTCAGCCAACCGACGAAGATCCATTCTCGATGCTGGCCTTCAAGATCATGGACGACAAATTCGTCGGCACGATCACCTTCTGCCGCGTCTATTCGGGCAAGTGCACCGCCGGTGACGGCGTGCTCAACTCCTCGCGCGACAAGAAAGAGCGTATTGGCCGCATGTTGTTGATGCATGCGAACAACCGCGAAGACATCAAGGAAGCCTATGCTGGCGATATCGTGGCATTGGCTGGTCTGAAAGAAGTCCGCACCGGCGACACCCTGTGCGACCCACTGAAGCCAGTGATCCTTGAGCGCATGGAATTCCCAGAGCCTGTGATCGAAATCGCGATTGAGCCTAAGTCGAAGGCAGACCAAGAAAAATTGGGTCTGGCATTGGCCAAGCTTGCGAACGAAGATCCATCGTTCCGCGTATCGACCGACCAAGAAAGCGGCCAAACCATCCTGCGTGGCATGGGCGAACTGCACTTGGACATCAAGGTCGACATTCTGCGTCGCACCTATGACGTGGACGCAAACGTTGGTCAGCCAAAAGTGGCGTATCGCGAACGCATCAACAAGCGCGCTGAAATCGACTACACCCACAAGAAGCAAACCGGTGGTACCGGTCAGTTTGCCCGCATCAAGCTCATTTTTGAGCCAGGTGACCCAGGCACTGGCTTTACCTTCGAAAGCCAAATCGTCGGTGGTGCGGTGCCTAAGGAATATATCCCAGGCGTCATTAAGGGCCTTGAGAGCTCGGTTTCTAATGGTCTGTTGGCGGGCTTCCCGCTGATCGACTTGAAGGCAACCTTGATCGACGGCGCTTACCACGATGTGGACTCGAGCGTTTTGGCGTTCGAAATCGCAGCACGCGCCGCTTTCCGTGAGTTGAAGCAACATGGTGATCCACGTCTGCTTGAGCCCATCATGAAAGTGGAAGTCGTCAGCCCAGAAGAGTTCACGGGTTCCGTGATCGGCGACATCAACTCGCGTCGCGGGATGATCCAAGGCCAAGACATGCGCGGCAACGCAAACGTCGTGAACGCCATGGTGCCTCTGGCTAACATGTTTGGCTATGTGAATGATTTGCGGTCCTTCTCCTCGGGTCGCGCTTCGTTCTCCATGTCCTTCGACCACTATGAAGAAGTGCCACGGGCCGTGAGTGCGGAAGTACTCGCCAAGCTTGCTGGCTAATCCCAAACCCCTTTTACCCAACTTATGAAAAGCTGAGAGACAAAAATGGCTAAGGAAAAGTTTGAACGTACGAAACCGCATTGCAACATTGGCACGATTGGTCACGTTGACCATGGTAAGACGACGTTGACGGCGGCGATCACGATGACGCTGGCGAAA
>VYME01000033.1_pt1 | contig 105706 bp, 86 predicted proteins | sample 5115281 | NCBI WGS metagenome assembly VYME01 (sample SAMN12291780, study PRJNA351875) | freshwater metagenome | isolation source: freshwater lake | place: USA: Michigan, Wintergreen Lake | collected 2013-08-08
TTATGAAAACACGAAGCAGCCACGTCTGCCCCGATTAACCCCGCTTACCCATCCCCAACCGGTGTCGCCGCTGCAGCAACAACGCCCTCTCGTCGGAGATGGGCTTAGGTTATGCGGGCTTTGATGGGGTGGGATAGATTTTGTTTTGTGCACTCCCCTCTCCCACTGGGAGAGGGGTAGGGGGTGAGGGCCTTAAGTGCCTAAAAAGTTGTTACTCCTTGCAAAGAGAGCTCCTAAAAGGATGTTAGAATTTTTTGGGGTGAAAGCGTGCCCACCCAAACTTTGTGAGTGTAAGCCCTCACCCCCGTCCCCTCTCCCAGAGGGAGAGGGGAGAGCCGCCCGAGCGGCGCATGCGCCGATGTGTCCCGAAGGGACTGAAGGGGTCCTAGCGTATAGGCGCGCTGCTCGGCACAATGAAGGCCTCCGCAACGCGCACTTAGACAATGCGCTTGTAACCTCTCTAGTGTGAAACCTATTTAATCCAATCAGGGATTGACCTTACCGGATAAGTACAGCCAATTTTATCTCTGCGGCGAGGCCTGAGGCTTGGGCGTAGAGCGCGGTTGAGGTGGCAATATGGTTGAAAGTTCAAAACGAGATTTAGGCTTGGGCTTTATGGCAGCGCTTGCGTTGGCAACTTCATCCACGGCGCAGGCAAAAGCGGCATTGCAAAGCGCAGCATCCTTCGAATTGACCTTCCTTAAGGCCATAGACGGCGACACCGCCTCGCTCTGCCGCTTTATCACGCAAAACTGGTTCGAGATGGATAAGATCGCGGTCGAACGGGGCTTGATGACAGAGTATCGGCTGCTGCGGTCAACTGGCCCTGATCCGGACTGGGATGTTCTGGTTATCGTTGGCTATCCCAATGTAGATGGCTATTCCGGCATCACATTAGAGTTTGAGGCCATAAGGGCTGCCCACACGACCGTGCCCGTGAATGGCAAGACCTTGCGACAGTTGGGCGTGATTGTAGCAAGCCGTCGGTTGGTGCCAGAGTGAACAGGAAGCTCCGTCGCCCTCCCTACAATCCCAACACGTCTGACATGGCATAGAGGCCGGGGCTTTGGCCAGCAGCCCAGCGGGCGGCGGCGAGGGCACCTTTGGCGAAGATGGCGCGGTTAAGGGCTGAATGGCTGAAGCGGATAACTTCATCTTCGCTGGCAAACATCACTTCATGTTCGCCAATAATCCCCCCCCCACGGGCGACGGCATAGCCAATCTCGCCAGCTTTGCGGGCGGCGGTCACGCCGTGTCGGTCATAGGCGGCAACTTCGGTGTGGGAAACCCCGCGGCCAATGGCGGCCGCTTGACCTAACATTAAAGCGGTGCCCGAGGGTGCATCAACTTTCCGGCGATGATGGGCCTCAAAAATCTCAATATCCCAGTCAGGGCCCAACCGCTCGGCAGCCTGTTTCACCAGCCCCAGCAAAAGATTGATGCCGAGCGAGAAATTGCCGCTGCGCACGATGCAAAAGCGCTGGGCGGCTTCGGCAATCAAGGCTTCTTGGGCAGGCTCAAACCCCGTCGTGCCTAGGACGATGGCCTTCACACCCGTATTTTGAAGCGCTGACAAGGCCGACAAGGATGCAGCGGGCGTCGTGAAATCGATCCAGACTTGTGCAGCTTGTGCGGCTTCAACTGGGCTCTCTTTGCAAGCCACGCCTAAAGCGTCCCCTCCAGCCAACACGCCTAAGTCCGCACCCAGAGCCGGACTGCCCGGTCGCTCACTGCCGCCGACAATTTCAAGGTCTGCCTCGCTGCCTGCGGCGGTGATCAAGGCACGACCCATCCGACCGGCAGCCCCGGCTATAGCTAGTTGAATGCTCATCCGTCATCGATAGTCTGAGCGGGGTCTGGGATGCAAGGGCTTTGCGTGTCCTCGCTTGACTGGCGGTGGAGGGCCAGACCGCATGGCGGCGTTTTTAAGCTCAGCTTGTCCGCACCATGACCTACTGACGCGCTCAGAGCGGTACTTCACGCGATTGTGACAGAAAAGCGGCACTTATACGACATTTTGCCTGTTTCGCCCTGGCAGTGCCTTTGTCAGTGGGACCCCGCACACTGAAGTGCGGATTCTGCTTTTTGCGGCCGATATCCGTGAAGGTTGTATGATTTTCTTCCCAGGGGTTTTCCAGACATGAACACAAATAAGAATTGGTTGCATAAGAAACTATTGCTCACAAGCGGCCTGGTGTCGGCTTTTGCGCTCTTTTCAGGGCCTGCATTTGCTCAAGGCACAACCGCGCCTGCAGCGGAAGCACAACCCAAAGAAGTTGAGACCGTTGTGGTTTTGGGTACCCGACGGACCGACCGATCTGTTGCGACCTCTGCTTCGCCCGTGGATGTGATTAGCGCATCAGAAATCGCGAGCCAGTCAAGCGTCAGCGTGATTGATGCGGTCAAAAACGTCGTTCCATCCTTCTTCGCCAGCCAGAACACGATTGCCGATGCTGGTACATTCGTGCGTTCGCCAAACTTGCGCGGCTTGCCGGGGGATCAGGTTCTTGTCATGATGAACGGCAAGCGCTTCAACCGTTCGGCCTTGGTTCAGACCTTTGTCGGCGGCGATACCGCTTTGTCCTTTGGTTCGCACGGCCCAGATATTTCCTCGATCCCGTCAATTGCCATCAAGAACCTGCAAATCCTGCGCGATGGCGCAACCTCGCAATATGGTTCTGACGCGATCGCCGGCGTGATGAACTTTGGCCTTCGTGACAATGCGGATGGTTTGGAAGTCGTGACGCGCTATGGCAAAAGCCTTGACGCCGACGACGGGGAAAGTGCTCAAATCGGTATCAATTGGGGGCTTGGTCTTGGCGAGAGTGGTTTCGTCAACCTCAGCGCCGAGTATTTTGATGATCAAGGCACCAGCCGCGGTGCGCGTCGCCCTGCCGCGATCTTGTTCGAGCAACAGAACCCAAGCCTTGCCAACCAGCTGCCAAACTTTCCAGGGCCAGACCAGATCTGGGGTTCTTCGCCAACCAATGGTTGGAAAGCCGTTATCAACGCAGGCTATGACCTCTCTGATAATCTAAGCCTCTATGCCTTTATGAATGCGTCCAGCAGCGAAGGCGATCAGAGCTTTAACTTCCGCCAAACCAACACAGGGACAGCTGTGAACGCCGCTGGCGTCACCGTAAACCTGCCTGGCGCAAACGCCGCGTTCCGCAATACCTTTTTCACCACCCCGTGCCCAACCAATAACGCGACCTGCCCTGCTGGTGGCTTTATCTTGGACAATAACCGGTTTGATTTCCGGTCCATCTATCCAGCTGGCTTCACGCCACGCTTTGTCGGTGTGACGGAATCCTTGACTGCCGTTGCTGGCGTCAAAGGGGAGGCCACCTCCGGCCTGACCTATGATGTATCGGCCACGATTTCGGAAAACTCGCTGGACCTGTCGATGTATGACTCGTTGAACGCGTCGTTTGGCCCGCAGTCCAAGACGAGCTTCGAATATGGCGCGTTTAAGCAGAAGTTGGAGAACTTCAACGTCGATCTGACCTATCCAATGGATGTCGGCCTTGCTGGCCCACTGACCTTGGCCGGTGGTTTTGAATGGCGCAAAGAATCCTACACAGTCCCAACGGGCGAGCTTCAGTCCTATGCAGCTGGCCCCTATGCCACGGTACAACGTTTGTTCACCCAAACCGCACCCGGTGTTTTTGCGCCCGTGACCACGCTGCCTCCTGGGGTCACCAACATCGCGGTGCCACCAGCCTCGAGCGGCTACGCCGGTGCACCCCCTTCCAGCGCCGGGACTTGGGACCAAACTAACTATGCCCTGTATGTGGATCTGGAAGCCGATGTCACCGACCGCTTAAGTGGCGGTATCGCCGCCCGCTTTGAGGAATATGATACCTTCGGCACCGCAACCGTCGGCAAGATCAGTGCCCTGTATAAGGCCACGGATATCCTGTCGCTTCGCGGTTCAGTTGGCACGGGCTTCCAAGCACCATCACCTGGCCAGTCGAACCTGCAAAACGTGACCACAAACTTTGTGGCCGGAAGCCAGGTTCAAGAGGGTATCTTCCCAGTCGCCAGCGGGGTTGCGCGTTATTATGGCGCCGTTCCTCTAAAGCCTGCTGAAGCAACCAATTATGGCGTCGGCTTCATTCTGCGGCCATTTGCTGGAACCTCGCTCACGATCGATGCCTATCAGATCGACGTGCAGAACCGGATCTTCATCACCCGGCCGTTCCTTGTAACCGCGGCTGATCTTGTTGCTCAGCCTAGCCTCTCGCTGGTTGGTGCCGGCGCAAACATCCGCTACTTCACAAACGGCCTCGACACCTCGACAAAGGGTATCGATATCGTGGGCACGCATTCGACCAAGCTGTTGGGCGCACGCGTGAACTTCACTCTGGCCTATAATCGTAACGAGAATGAGGTGACCAAGTCCCGCTCGACCGTGATCAGCAATGCTCAGATCATCACGATTGAAAACGTTGCGCCTAAGGATCGTTTGAACCTCTCGAGCAACTGGTCTTGGGGTGATTGGTCCGTCAATGCGCGTGCCAACTACTTCGGAGAGTGGCGCAACGAGCAAGACTATCCAGGCCAAGTGTTTGGGGCCAAGACGACGGTTGATCTTGATGTCAGCTACACGTTTGCTGAGAAATACACCGTCACGATCGGCGCACAGAATCTGTTCAGCACCTATCCAGACAAGATCGCACAATCGTCTGCTATCAATGTGTTCCCGATCAGCGGCGGTCTGGCCGATGGTCAGGTCTACCCCCGCAGCGGTGGTCCATTCGGCATGAATGGTGGCTTCGGCTATGTCAGCTTGAAGGCCAACTTCTAAACCCATCTGACCTTTGGTCGAAAGAAGGCGGGAAAGCTTCGGCTTTCCCGCCTTTTTGTTTGGCCGGTGATAGGCACACGGCCGGTCTAGTTACGCCATTGCATTCTAGGAAGAACGGGGCCGTTGGCGGACTCAACCCGCCAACAAGACCCAAAAACCCGCGTGCTCGCGCACCGCAGGCGACAAGCGTATTCTCTAACGCCCTTCGCTCTGGGCAATAACTTCATCGAAAAGCTTCACGCCAAATCCAACAGCTCCCGGAGGAATGGTGGGTTTGCGTGTATTGGCCCAAGCGACGCCAGCAATATCAAGATGCACCCAAGCGGTTTCTGGCTTTACCCACTCCTCGATAAATGCGGCTCCAATGGACGCGCCCGGTGCGCCGCCCTCAACGACGTTCTTCACATCAGCTACATCAGACTTAATGTCGGCGCGGGTGGATGGGTGTATCGGCAAGCGCCAAGTCATTTCTCCGACTTTGGCACCGGCATCTTCAACACGCTTGGCCGCTGTCTCATTATTGTGGAATAGAGCGGCATAATCATCGCCGAGCGCGCCTCGCGCCGATCCAGTAAGGGTCGCGATATTGATCATGAGGCTGGGCTTGAAGGTTTCCTGGGTCCACCAATTGGCATCGGCCAATACCATACGGCCCTCGGCATCGGTGTTGAGGATTTCCATGGTTTTGCCAGACATAGAGGTGAGGACATCGCCGGGGCGGATTGCGTTGCCGTCTGGCATGTTTTCCGCCAAGGCCGCCACACCAACTAAATTGACCTTGGCGCGCCGCTTAGCTGCTGCCAATACCGCACCCATGGATGCAGCCGAACCCGCCATATCATAGCGCATACGCCACATGCCATCGCCGGGTTTAATTGAAATGCCGCCGGTATCAAACGTGATGCCTTTGCCGACAAAACTGATCGGGGCGCTGTCACGAGCCCCGCCACGATAGTGGATGGCAAGCAGACGTGCAGGCCGTGTTGAGCCTTGCCCGACGCCTACCAAACCACCCATGCCAAGGCGTGCGGCCTCTTTTTCGTCAATGACGGTGATCGACACATTGGGGATGCCATCAAAGGCCGTGCGGACAAAGTCGACATACCATTGCGGGCTTTTGATGTTGGATGGGGTGGAGATTAGATCACGCGCGAGTTTCACGCCGTCACCAACCGGTTGCCAGCGTCCTGTCCAAGCCGAACTTGCGGCGCTTGCATCGGCAACATGCAAGCGAAGCGGCCGGTCTGTAGTGGCCCGAGTTGATTTGCCGACTTGAGGGAACTCATAAGACCCAAGCCGTGCGCCCAAGGCCACCAAGGCCCCAGCATCGGCAAAGGCGGGCGCATCTGGGATCACGACAGCCCAAGTGCTTGCTTGGCCTTCCAGCGCGGCACGCGCCACGCGGCCGCCAAAGTCTTCAAGGCCGACGCGACTATTGGCGCTCTCGCCAACCCCGATCAATGTCACGCGGCTGTAAGGCCCGACACTATAGAGGTTTAGTGTGTCTCCTGAATTACCTCTGAACGCAGCAGCAGTGATTGCGCGCGAAATCCCGCCATTTGTGATCCGGTCAACCGCCATAGCCGCTTCCCCAAGCTTGCCATCTTTGCCGACAGGCAAGGCGATCGCGCCGGTGCTGGGTGGTGCCGCATTCACGAACGAAATGGGCAAAGCGAGTGCGGGTGTCGATATCACACTACCAAGCATGATACCCAATGACGACAAAATCAGTGCACGCATGAAAGCCCCCTAGAAGAATATTGCTATATGCGGCTTGTGAGCGGGACCCGGGCCTGTCAAATCACACTAAAGTGAAGGGATGGATGACGCGTCGCACGCGCTTCAGGTTGAAAGCGGTCGCTTTATTTGCGCTGGGTGCTTCTTTGTTCAGCCCCCAAGTCCGCAGCAATTCAGGCGGCAGCATTCCTTGGCCCAAGTCTCTAATAGCAAATCCCAAGCTAACATCTTGGCGGACGCCGCAAAGATAGTTGTGAGGAAGCTTGACTGCCATGACCCAGTGCAGGCCCAAATTTGATGTGTTGCAAACCCTTCTGGCCAGCGGATTCTAGGGTTTATTGTTTAGATACCTGGCAGATTTTTACGTCAGAGCATCATTCAGCGGACCAACTGCGATCGGCCAAGTTCTGCTGAATTGCGGACAGTCTTTGCTGTGCCAGTTGTTGGCTTTTGGGCGGCCACCTCTGTTTTCCCAGAGCCGACATAGCCATGGTCGCGTCGCTTATGGATGCGGCGCTGGAATACTGTGACGAGACGAAAGAGCTTTAAGGATATCATCCTTGCCTGCCACAAACTTTCGCCCCCTAGAATATCTGGCACCCGCCTGCTCTGAGGCATCATCTGCAAAGACAAGAACGGGGAGCGATTGGTTTTCTTCGCCGATCAATTGGATGACTTCGTGCCGTGGTTTAGGCCAGTCGATCCGAACAATGTTCAGCCGAGTTAGAAGCTCGGGAAAGCTAACCAATACGCCCTCTAGCAAGGCACAATGCCAGCAATAAAAGCGCGTATCGGGAAAAGCGGGATCCAAAAAGTCCGGCTTAATCAAAATCAGCGTGTCGCGATCCACCATCATTACTATTCCTTGGCCGATACTATTCTGACGACTAGCTTGTTCCAAGCCGCTTTTCAAATTGGTCGAAACTAAAGCGCAATCAATCATTGAACGTCCGCTTTCGCCCTCCACACGCGCCCCAAGCGAGACCAACCCCTTTCGGCCAAGCGTAGACAACCGCCCGACGGCCGTGGTCAAAGTAGTTTCCCTCTGATTTGGCGTTTAACTTTTCCGTTATTTGGGCATCGTTGCTTGCTAGTTGGGCCCATAGGTCACATATACGCCCTATGCCAGAACAACATATCATAGCTGCGATTTTATGGGCGCTCATTCTCGCTGGTGTGGGCGGCGCGCTGACCAGTATTGGGCCGTGGTATCGCAATCTCAAAAAGCCAAGTTGGCAGCCGCCCGATTGGCTGTTTGGCCCGGCTTGGACTTTGATTTTGTCCTCCGCAGCTTGGGCGGCGGTGCTCGCTTGGGAAGGGGCCTCCAGCCGTTCCGACCAGATGATTGTTATTGGGCTTTATGCTGCCAACTTCGTGTTTCACTTTGCGTGGTCACCTCTGTTTTTTGCCTTCAAGCGCCCGGATTGGGCCTTGAAAGAATCCTTCTTTCTTTGGGGCTCAGTTGTCGCGCTGTGCGTCGGTGTGTTGCCTTATTCAGCGCTCGCAAGTGCGCTCTTGCTGCCCTATGTGCTTTGGGTCACCTTTGCGACCTACCTCAACTACACCATCGTGAAACTCAATGGACCGTTTCAAAGCCCAGCTTCGTCCTGATCGGCGGTGTTTGAGGGCGCGTGCGGCCCCCGTCTCAGGTCACTTCTAATACAAGAGGCGGCGGGCACGTTTTAGTTTGAAAGCGGCCAGTTCTGGCTGCCAGCGCGTCTTTATGGCCTCTAGGCTTTCCCCTGCCTTAATCGCTTCGCGCAACCAAGACGCACCGGCTAGCTTATCGAAAAAGGGCGGATTGCCGGGCAAGAAGGAAAAATCTTTGCCATGATGGCGTGCGACTTCGAGTAAGATCGCGATACCGGCATCCACGGGCGCAAAGGCTGCGCGATCTCTGATATGCACCTGCACGCCCGCGCACAATTGACCCTGAAACTTGGAAAAAGAAGGTGTAAACCAAGCCGGTCGGAAGTGGGCTCCGGGCAAGTTGCGCTGATTGAGACGATCGGCAAGCCCGTGTGCATCGATGAAGGGCGCGCCAATCAGTTCGAACGGCTTTGTTGTGCCGCGCCCCTCAGACAGGTTCGTGCCTTCGATCAGGCACGTACCGGGATAGATGAATGCCGTGTCGATTGTTGGCATATTGGGTGAGGGCGGCACCCAGGGCAGGCCGGTCTGGGTGGCATCATCGCTTCGTCGCCAATTGGTGCATGTCACGACAGTGAGGTCACATCCAATGCCGAAATCTGTATTCATCATCAGCGCCAGTTCGCCAAGGGTCATTCCGTGGCGAATGGGGATCGGATAGGCCCCGACAAAGCTCGCCAAGGCTGGGTCCAGCACCGGTCCTTCGACCCTGATACCGCCAATCGGGTTGGGCCGGTCGGCCACAATGACGCCCATCCCGGCTTCTCGCGCGGCTTGCATCACCAGGGCAAGCGTCCAAGGATAGGTATAAAAGCGCGCGCCAATATCTTGAATATCAAACACCAGAACATCCAAACCGGCGAGCATCGCAGGCGTTGGTTTGCGGGTAGTTCCATAAAGGCTATAGGCGGGCAGGCCAGTGCGAGCATCTACGTGATCAGCCACGGCAGCACCTGCTTGGGCATCGCCCCGCACGCCATGCTCGGGGCCGAATAGAGCCGCCAATTTGAAGTCCCTCGCTTGGGCCATCCGATCAATCGCACTTTCGAGTTTCACCGTGACGCCTGTTGGATTGGTGATCAGGCCAACCCTCTTGCCTGCGAGGAGGCCGCGCTTGGGTCCCAGTAGAACATCCAAGCCCGGGACAACCCTTCCAGCCCGCGCTTGGGCTGTCACAGTTGTGCCAGTCGCGAAAACGCTGGCTGTCGCCAAACCAGCAAAGGAGCGACGCGAAAAAGTCCTGATGAGTTGCACCTACAACAGCTCCAGTGTGCGAAGGGCATGGCACGGCCCACGGAGGAAGAGTTTATCTGGCTTGGCCGTTCTAAAGCTAGGGGTGACGCTATATTCGAGCATTGCGTCATCCCGCGTGAGTTTTGCAGTTCAGCCGATTACGCACAATCAGGTCAGTATTTTTGAGACCGCACTTTGCAGGCCAACATAGGCCTGCCGGATTAACGCTCCATCTGTCGCTTGAAGACCATCCGAGCGGGCATGATGCAAGCGGTGGGCACCAAAATTGGCAATCAGTTTTGTGTAGCCATCGATGAGAATTTGCTTGGCCTCACCTGCTGCAGCTTCGACACTGGCTGCATACGGGACTTCAAAACCGGGGACGCCTTTCATGGCTTGGCGAAGAACCGGAAGAAAAGACTCATGGCCAAGCAAGTAGTGTTGAGCATCCATACTGGGCAAAGGTGCCAACAAACCTGGAGCTAATTCATGCCAGTCGCGCGCGGCGAAACTCGCACCAAGGTGAACCCAAAGGTCAACGTCTCCTGGAGGCGGAACCATTTGGGCGTTAAACTTCTTGCTGCCGAGATTCTCGAATTCATGACCAGTCATCGCGCCAAGAGTCACATCCAAGTTGAGATGAGCCCTTGCAAGCCAGTCCGCCAGCGCTAGGAAGGCGCTGACCCCGCTTCCCCGTTCCGCTGCGCAGGTAAACCAGCCACTAAGTGGCGTGGTCAGTATGATCTTTTTGCCGGTGCCGACTCTTCGACCAACCACATTGTTAGCGATCCTGCGTCCGGTGCGGCCCTCCAAATAGAGCTTGGCGGACGCGCCATTCCTAGCGGCTTGAAGTAGGGATTGAATGCCGCGCGAGCCGAGCACCAGAATGGGCATGGGTCGGTCTGCTGGCTCATCCAGTGCGTTAAGGGCTAATGCTTCCCCAGAGGGGCCGTCGGTAACCACGATTAGCGCCCGTGGATTGGCCTCAGATGCGGCTTTGATTAAGCGCGCGATCACAGGCTGAAGCGCGCTGGAATGCCGCCCAAAGGGCAACATGATGACAGCAATCTTCCCTGCGATCGCGCTTTGATCCAGATCCTCCCGCCACAGAATCAGCGGCGCACTTAGTCCATCTTTACCGGTAAGCGTGATGGGGTGTTGACCGATTCCGACGAACTCCGAACCATTCGAAAGCGTTACCGTCGCGCGAGTTTCATCAAAGAACGGCACGTCAATGGGTTGCAGGGAAACACGATAGCCAGAAGCGGAAATTCTGCTGGAAATCCACTGGACTGTGGCCTGATCACCTATCGATCCTGACTGATGGGTGCCAAAGGAAACATAGCGCTCTAGGTCCGCTTGGAAGTGCGCAGGTTCGGCGGGGGGAGACCCAGCTATCGCAACGCTTGGGACAAAGGCGCACGAACTTCCGACAAGGGCAGAACGCCGCGTCGGAGTGAAATTTGACTTCGTGCCGCTTTGTTTCTTGTGCATCGCAAATATCCTCAAGCTAAGTCGACTAGGGATGAAAGCAGCTAGTTTCTCGCCTGCCCATTCACCACACCCTCTGTTGGCAGAACCGCATCAAGTTTGTCTTTTCGGAAGTTCGCTTTGGGGCCAGATTTTGGCGAGAATTCCATCAAGATATCTGTATCAGGCGCATATGGCTTCCAAGGCGGCAGTCCGGCACAGCTAGGCGTTCCGGTCTTTGCAAAAGCCACCCAGCAGCCCGAAATCATCACACTAAAGTCCTTGTCTTCTTGGGTGAGCAAGCGGCTCGCAAGTGGCAGTTGACCCCAGCTTCGAAATATCTGTGGGATCTCTGACCCATGGCCGGCACCTGGCTGGCGATCTCGCCGGTTCTCCAACACATAGTCGTAATGGTACAGGAACGAGGGCGCGCCACTCGCTGCTTGCCTAGCAATGAACCGCGCCGGGCCAACGAATGTGGCATCGCCAAAGACTTGGCGTGCAAACTCTGTGTCCGAGATTCCCGCTCCGCCATAAGTGGCCCTAACGCTTGCCTCCCGATTACCGAGAAACGCCGTGATGGCACGATCCGTCACATTAAGCGTCTCCATCACACTCGCTTCATTGCTATTGGCACCAATCAGCAAGGGAACATCGGTTGCTTGGCCTGCTAAAAAGGCCTGCGCTGGCGATCTGAGCACCAGTCTGCCATCCACAAACGGACCAAACCCCAGTCCTTCCAAAGGTTGCAGAGCGACCAGTCGATTGGCAGGAATGGCGCGCAGATCCGAAACCGATGCACCAGCTGGAAGCCCCAGCTCACTGATTGACTTCTGACCATCTGCTTCTGTCGCGGTTAGGTCTTTTGGCACCTGCAATCCACCACCAGACTGCACAATCGCCTGACTGAAAAGTCCTTTTGCCGATGGCGTCGCCAACAAATACAAAGTGCTCGCCCCACCAGCGGACTCACCAAAGACCGTAACCTTGTTAGGATCGCCGCCAAACTTCGAAATGTTGTCTCGGACCCATTTTAATGCCGCGATCTGATCCATCAAACCATAATTTCCAAGCGGGGCGGCAGGACCGGATTCTGCAGTTAAGGCAGGGTGAGCGAAATAGCCGAGCAACCCTAAACGGTAGTTGATGGTGACAAGTACGACGCCCTGACGCGCCAATTCGGTACCATTGTAAAATCCGACTGATCCGGAGCCGACACGATGTCCACCGCCATGGATCCAAACCATAACCGGTGCCCGCCCATTTGGATCTGCTGTCCACACATTGAGGCTAAGACAGTCCTCGCTCTGCGAAGCCGTCTGCCGAGCGCTTTGCATGTCATTACGCACTGGCTGGGGGCATGAGGGACCAAAGGCTTTGGCGTCTCTTGGCTTGCTCCATGACGGCGCTTGGGCAGGCGGCTGCCATCGCAGTTGATCAATCGGCGGCGCTGCATAGGGGATTCCCAGGAAGGATGAAACATTCCCATCCTGGCTCCCGATTAAGATACCTTGATTGATCGAGACCTCTGGCGATTGAGCCAAAGCGGGGACAATTGCAGCCGCGGCGGCAATCACGCCAAGCAATGCAACAGCAGTATGACGTGAGCGCACAGATGCAAACATTCAGGGTCCTCCATTATTCAGTCATAGGCCTAAAGCAGCCAAGAATTCACCATGCCGACAACGGTTTTGCCAAACACGTCGCCCTTCACAAACCGCCCTTGCCAAAGGGCACCATAAATTGGGATTTGATAGGCGAAGCGGGTTTCCAACACGAAGGAGCGTTCGACTGAACCTTCGGTGAAAGTGAATTTAGATCCGGTCTGTGTCAGCTCCGCTTTCGGAGCGGAGATCGAGCTAGGGCGCCCTTCGTTGATAACATAGCCACCGCCATTTGGCGGGGCAATTAGGAGGGTCGAGAATAGGTCTTTTGACCACAAACTTGAGAAAATGAACGGCGTAACAAAACGCGCCGCCGTCTGTGTCTGTTCATGAAATTGCGAAGGCCCTTCAAAAACGATTTTTTTTCCAGCGATGTTCAAAACAAACTTCGCGTAACCAAAGGCCTCCGTTCGTCCGGTTAGAAGCCCCGCATATCCCGATAGCGGTTCAAATTCTGCCAAAAGGGATACTTGCGCGCGGCGCCCTGAGCGCGTGCCTTGGCCTTGAGCGGTGAAGCGAGCGCTTAACTCGGCCTTTTGGGGCGCTTTCAACGTGCCTGTGCGAACGAACTTAGCGTCTGCCTCGCTCGTTTGCGCCCGATAGATTGCTGAGCCCGCGTCGTCGGGGGACAATACTGGGCCCTGCCAAGGGAGCCTGTTGGAGTAAAACTGAAACAAGCCCTGCGGGGTCGCCACAGTGCACCAAAGCCAAGTAACGCCCGCATCGGGATACTGACAAGCGCGTATAGCGACAAAATGGGTTCCACTTGCATCAGCACCCGACAACATGACGGATTGCGAGGTACCCGTTTGGCCCTGAGGCGGCAGGTCCTGGCCGACACGCTCATGAGCGTTTGCAAAACCACTCGCGCACCCCGCAAGCCCAAGACTGCCAATAAGAAAGGTGCGTCGGGCTGCGGCAGGGTGGGCAGGCACGTCATCCATCGGTCAGGCGCTCGATGGCAGGGGGAAACCAGCGGCCCTGCTTGACCTCTGCCCGTGGTAAATAGGCGCGGAAAGACAAGCGCAGCGGGCCATTTGGCATTGGCAACCAATTGCCTCCCAGCTCTGCGCGGGGTGGATCACGCGAAAGGATGATTACAATCGATCCATCTGGCTCGCGGACAAGCCCCGGTGACCGATCGCTGAGGGCGTAGCGATTGATTGCATTGGGGACAAAAAAGAACCGCCCGTCCGGCTCGGCAGAATACATGGTGAGGGACCAAAACGCATCGACTGGCACGCCACTTGGCGATACTCGGAATCGGTAGCTTTTTGAAGAATCGTAGGCTTGACCTTGGGCGTCCGCGACCGAGGCAAAATACATCGCCTCGTCTTGGCTGAGCGCAGCAATCCCACCCAATGCCACCGTCGCACGTTCGAGATCATCATTGCCGAAATTTCCAGTGATGGCGCTTGAGCTGGTCCAGCCGTTCTGCGCCCGCCCCTCTCGACCAAACCGCCCGCGCAAGCGTTCCATGCCACGCGGTGCCGCGGCCAACCAAGCCTGCTGAAGATCCGGCGACAGGCCGGCGAAAGCGTCCCGGGCGCCAGGCCGGATCCCAAGGTGCCGCATCCTGAGTGCCCGCGTAGCTTGACCGGTCAAGCGCTTCTGACGACCCAATACCTCATTGGCAGCGCTGAGTATTTTCTCACCATTTAAATTGTCGTCTGTGGCCGCAAGGATAGGAAGATTAGGGCCCCTCCCGACAGGAATGTTAAGTTTGATTGCGTCCTGTATGGCGCTTGCGGCAGGCACATCTTGGGGACCAGTTACCAAAATCCGGCCAAGCATCCAGACGTCATTTGTCTCCGAACGAATAAGCTGTGCGCCAGATGGCACCGGCCCGCGCCAATCGGGACCGACAATTAAGAATCGACCGCCTTTGCCTCCGGTCGCTCTTGTCCCGATGTAAGCGAAGTTATCGGTAAAGGCGTTCATAAAGGCGATTGAAAAATAACGGTCTAGAATATCAGGAACGATCAGTTCTAGGGGGCCGCCTGACAGCTCCAAGAATGCAGAGCTATAGACGGTGTCATTATTGGGTGCCGTGACACCTCGATTGGCCGCGGTCGCTAAGCCACGCCGGGTGCCGAGTCGGTTCAATCGCTCGGCCGGTGTCCGCGCTTCGCCACCTGCCCCACCCGCCCGCTGACTAAGGCGAGCGAATTCAAATAACGTGAAAGCATAATTGAAAGCGGCGTCGATGGCTGCGTTGCTGACAGCCGCCATTGAAGGGGTTGCAGTTAAGCTGGCTGTTGCACTGATCCCAGCGATGACCTCGCGTCGGTTCATGATTTCACCTCTTTTCTCTAGGATCAAAACTTCTTGCTTACTTCGACCCCCCAGGTTCGGGGTTCCCCCATGTAAGCGTTAAGCGACCCGGCTTGCAGTGTCGAATTAAAGGTCACGATGCGATAAACTTCATCAGTGATGTTTGCGCCCCACACCGAGACTTCAAAGCCACTTCCTTCGTGACGAACTCCAAATGAGCCATTTAGAAGACCAAAAGCAGGTTGAGCTTTCAGAGGATCAAGATCACCACCCGTTATCGTCTTTGACTGGTGGCGCCAGTTGACGCGGCCAAAGCCAGTCAGCCCGCTCGCAATCTGTCGCTCCCACGCAGCTCCGATTTGGGTCGTAAGCTCGGGCGCTGCATTCAGCTGTTTGCCCCGGATGTTGACGTCTGACACTTCATTGCCAAATTTCGCGAAATTATAAGTTGTGGCTGCAGTCAATGAGACCCCGGCACCAACATAAAGTCTGGTATCAAGTTCTACACCATTGGAACGCACCTCACCTTGGTTGGAAAGCAAGTTTTCAGTTCCGGTAAAGACCACGCGCTGAAAGTCGGTGTAAGTTTGATCAAAGAACGTCAGGTTTGTGCGTAAGCGTCGTCCAAACCATTGGGCCTTTATCCCGGCCTCAAAACTGTCAGATTCCTCGGGATCAAAAGTTGCCTTCGATCTATTGCCGGCATCTCTATCCAAACTAACGCCGCCTGCTTTGAAACCACGCGAGAAGCTAGCGAACAAAAGCGCTGTTTCATTCACCTCGTAAGATACGGCCAAAACGCCACTTGTCTTCTCATCCGTTTTGCTAGCTTGGTAGTCTTTCGTCGGACAGATTAGACGAAGCGTTGCGGGGACCAAAACCGATGTACACGAACCAGCAGACCGGGTGATAAACGTGCCGCCACCGGCCTTCTCATCATTGCTCCACCGTAAACCCAACGTTAGAGCCAATCGATCTGTAACATTCCAGATATTGTGGGTGAATACGGACCACCCGCTCGCATCCAAATCGAAGCGCCGAAGCTGATCCCCATCGCCTGCGGCATAAAGCGGGATGATCGCGGGGCGGGCAGCAAGTGCCGCAGCAAACCGACCGGCATCAGCACCTAGCACTGTCGAACTTGACTGCAGAAACGTTTGATCAAAACCGAAAACACCTACTAACCAGTCCACTGGACCTGCCGTTCCGCGTAGCGTCACTTCAAACGTCTGAGTTTCATCCTCGGTCCGCTCATTCAATGTGTTGGTTAAATCGACATCGGAGAAATCCCCATCTGCATTGCGTAGTGAGGAGAATTTGCGTGAACTCGCCAACCCTCTCAGCTGGGCCCAATCCAAGTCCCAGTTGAGCTCTACTGAAACACCCTGATCTTCAACAGATGAGGTTGGCGCGACGTTTGTTGCGACGATATAATCTGCTTCCCGCGTCGGATTAAAAACCGTTCCGCCAAGTGAGGTGATCGTTGCAGCACGAACCCCGTTGAGCACATAAGGTGCCGCGCAACAAATGTCCTCTTTCTGCGATCGATCCGCGATCAACCTCAGCGATACTTTGTCTGTCGGCGTCCAAAGAGCTTGGCCGCGCAGCAGCCATCTGTCACGACTGTTGAGTTTCTGGTTGAGCTTAACATCGTCAACATAACCGTCGCGCTGATTCAAGTTTCCCGAAAGTCTTAAAGCAAGTCGATCGTCGATTACTGGTCCAGTAATAGAAAAGCCGCCGCGCTTTGAGCCAAAGGATCCAGCACCAGCAAATACTTCGGCCTCAAAATCAAATTTTGGCTTTTTGGTTGCGATGGTGATTGCGCCAGCTGTTGTGTTCTTACCGAACAACGTTCCTTGTGGCCCCCGAAGAATTTCAACGCGCTCAACATCGACCAGTTCATTCAAGGCAATTCCTGATCTTGGGAGATAAACGCCATCAAGAAAGACGCCTACAGTTGGTTCGAGTCCAGAATTTTGGCCTGCTGTGCCGACTCCGCGAATGCGAATAACGCTTCCTGTTGTCTCGGAGTTCGACACAGTAATGACAAGAGAGGGTGCCAACGCCTGAAGGCCTTGGGTATCTCTGATCGCAGCTCCGCGTAGGGTTTCACCCGAAACTGCCGTGATTGAGATTGGAACCTTCTGTTCAGATTCGGCGCGACGGGTCGCGGTTACGATGATGGTTTCTGTTTCATCCGCCGGTGCGGCTGCCGTCTGCTCTGTGCCGCCGGATTGGGCCAAGGCATAAGTTGAAAATCCCCAAGATGCACACAATGCAACCAATGCCGTTGTAGAACCAAGCCGCTTCATCTCGTCCTCCCATCGCGAGTCCATGTGGCCAAGGCCAAAGTCTCGTCGTTTTTCCAAATTGTCGTCAATTTAAATTGACGACAATTTCTATCGATGTCAATCCGCGCGCGAACTTGGCAGGGAGGCAAGCATTGAAGCCGTCGACAATGCGCTAACTTTTTCCAAAATTGCCTTACGAATAAACGCCACCGATGCGCGAGCTAAGATTTCGGAGGCGTGTGCATCGCCGGCACGAAGCGACACCAGCAATGCCCGTAAAATCCCCACGGACTGCTCAAAATAATCGATGCTTTCCGCCATAAGCAGCTTGTTTTGCCAAAGCGCCAAACGGCCGATCTCTACCAACAAATTATAGCCAGCACGGGAGGGGCCGCGCTTGGCGATAAATCGACCAAAGTTGAACGCAGCATCAATCGCCGCTTCCCTCGACCCCCCTTGGGCTACCTTAAATGCTGGGGCAAGAATTGCCTCTAAAGTGTCGCAGTCTTCAGGGGTTAGGTAGGTCGCCCCTTGACGGGCGGTGACGCCGTAAACCACCTCCAGCAAATCAAAAATATGGTGGGTCTCCGCAACACTCAACTCAATCACTTGGGCACCGCGCCAAGGGCGCACCAGCACAAAACCAAACCGTGCAACTTGGCGCAAAGCCTCACGCACAGGGGAGCGCGAAACGCCAAACCGGTCGGCAACTTCTTGTTCCCGGATCCACTCGCCTGGGCGGTATCGTCGGTTAAGAATTTCGACGAGTAGAGTTTCGGCAATCAAGGTGTCTAGCGGAAGGTTGCGTTGCTTAGCCCGTTCCAGTAACGATTCGTGTTGGTTCTGTGTCATGCTATTTGGATCTCTTGCAGCCTAAGCATCAGATTAAGTCAGCCTAACAGATCGGATAATTGCCGACAATATAGATACCTGGCATCACCGTCGTTGGGAATATCACCCAAAAGGCGCAACATATAATCAAGCTGAAGTAATTTAGCCAATGCCAAAAGCGGGGACACAGGCCCCGCGGAGGGTAATGGCTTGGGTCTCCGCAATTGGCCGCACATTAGTGACGTCGTGCGGCCATGGGCTGGGAGGCCGTGATTTTGAGTTTTCCAAACCAATTGCGAAATCTCGAAGAAGTACCCTGCCATCTTTTGAGTCCGTTATCGATAGGACGCACAATGGGTTGGCGGTAATCGAACCCGACTACCAACCCTAAGGTCTGCATCAACGCGTTGGTCTTCTTTTCGCATAAAATCATGCCGGCAAAAAATTGCCTATGAACCCCAATTCTTGGAATTGCCTAAATTCCTAGATTCAGACCTGCCCAAGGATGCGGTGGTCACAATTTTGGTTACAATCACCCTTCGCCCAAGTCAGGAGTTACTTTTGGTCTCAATTTAAAGGAAAAATGGTGGACGCAAAAGGAGCGGATTCGAACCTTTTGTTCATCACCCTGAGCCAATGGAATGAGATTCTTCAGGACACATCCATCGCCAATTCAAGCGATTATCCAAGAAAACTCGATATCTCTGAAAAGCCCCCAAAGACCAAGAAGGCGCAAGCTAAGACCTATTCCGTTGATTCATTGAAACGGATAGGGGGCTTGCGTGGAAGGGTCAGATAAGGGTCTCTCAAATCCACCGCCATTCTCGTTGCGCTTAACCTTCGAAGAGCGCGCCAAGTTGGAACAAGAGGCTGGGGATTTGACTTTGGGGGCTTATGTCCGCTCGCGTCTATTCGACCAATCCCGCCCCGCGCCTCGCCGTCGCAGCAAAAAGCCTGTGAAAGATCATGCGGCATTGGCGCATGTCTTGGCATTGTTGGGTAAGTCCCATATCTCAAACAACATCAATCAACTGGCAAAGGCGGCGAACACGGGAAGCCTGCCTGTCACTTTGGAAACTGAACGCGCATTGAATGACGCGGTGCAAGATGTTGCGACCATGCGCCGCCTTCTGCTCGCAGCCTTAAACTTGGATGATTTTGGATGATCATCAAAGCCTCTCAGCGGAGCGGAGGTAAACAGCTTGGTCTCCACTTGCTTAAGACCGAAGAAAACGAACATGTCGAAATTCACGAAGTGAGTGGATTTTTATCCCAAAACCTCATGGGTGCCATGAGTGAAGCCTATGCGATGGCACGCGGAACCAAGTGCCAGAAATATCTCTTCTCGGTGTCACTCAGCCCGCCACAAAATGAAAGTGTTCAAGTCGAAGTCTTTGAGAAGGCGATTAGCGACATCGAAGATCGGCTGGGGCTTAAAGGTCAACCACGCGCGGTTGTTTTCCATGAGAAGGAAGGTCGCCGCCATTGTCATGTGGTGTGGTCACGTATCGATGCTGAAAACATGATCGCTCTCAAGCTCCCCTATTTCAAAACCAAATTGCAGGAAGTTTCAAAGCAATTATTTCTTGAAAATGGCTGGGGTATTCCAAAAGGATTTTTGGACAAAGGCTTGCGCGATCCGCGCACTTTCAGCCTTGATGAATGGCAACAAGCCAAGCGCACGGGCATAAATCCAAAAGACATTAAGGAAGCGGCGCAAAGTTGCTGGTCACGGTCGGACGGCCTAAAATCCTTCACACGTGCGATGGAGGAAAAAGGATTGTTCATCGCCAAAGGCGATAGGCGTGGGCATGTTGCGGTATCAGTGGAGGGCGAAGTATTCGCCCTGTCGCGTCTTTTGGGTGTCAAAGCAAAAGATGTCGCGGCCAAGCTCGGCAATGATGATCAATTAAAATCGGTCGCTGAAACGAAGGCGCTTTTGTCGAAAGAGATAACTGCAAAGCTCAAGCCTGTGATCGCGGATGCAAAGCGTATTGCCGCAAACCATTTGCGCCCGCTCTATGAGCAACGCGAGGGCATGAAAACCCTTCACCAGACTGAACGGCAAAGATTGGACGCTGGGCAAAGGCAACGCCACGAGCTTGAAACCAAGGAACGCGCGAACCGCATTCGCAAGGGCTTTATGGGGATATGGGATAGGCTAACGGGTGAATACGCAAAGGCACGCAAGCAAAATGAGATGGAAGCCTTCTTTGCCCTCAATCGTGACCGCAAACAGCGTCATGATTTGGTGGCGGCGCAACTAAAAGATCGCCAAGTCCTGCAAAGCAAAATCATCGAAGTTCGCACCAAGCAAACCAAGATGATCCTGAACCTTTATCGGCATTCCGCTCATTACCGCCATCTCGAGAATGGTGGGCAGGCTGGGCGGGATAATCCTAGAACCCCAGAAGCTCCCCGCAAGCGGGATAAGGGGTTGGAATTGGGATGATTTACGTGGCTATTGTAAACTCGTTTGTTCTTAATTGAGCATCGATCGCATCGAATTTTTGTTGTAAATCAGATGATTGATCCAACTCATCTAAATATCTCTTTAAGCCAGATATAGTTGTCTCTAATAAGCCAGTAAGTGAGAGATTGATTATCGGTTCATGTGCTTGAATTGTGAATAGTTGTTCTCGAGGTAATTGGTCGTCTGACCAATGCAGTAGCCAACGATAAGTTATACCCGTGGTTCTGTTGGTAGAAGGGCGCGGTGATGATGTATGGACAATATTGTGCCTAAACATTTCAATCAGGATACGAGAAATGTTTTCATCCACTCCCATATATCTAACAAGGAAATGCACCATTCTGGTGTTTATTGAGACATTTCTTGTGCCTAAATTATAGCTTGAAATCAAATCTATGTGCGAGAACGTCGCCATAACATAGCCGTAAAGGGTATGAGGTAAATTGTTTAGAATGCCATTTAACCCGCTACCAATTTGGGTGGTATAAATATGCTGAACCTCCATTTGGAGTTCTATCAAATCGTTCAATAAGGCATCACCTTTTGCCATTTTATCTTCCTCACAAAATTCAAAGCTTTAAAGATTTTCCGAGGTTCTTTTTATCACCTGTAGGATCGTGTTTAGTTCAGGCTGCTCTTTGTAATAAAGCGCGCTGGTTGCCTGATAGGCGGCATCATACAGTTCGAATGTAGCTTCATCGCTTAAGATAAAGGCTTCATTCTCGGCGATATTCTGGTTGTCAGCCTTTGGAAATCGCTTCGCTTTGTGTTCATGATAGGCGTCCGTTCCAATGAAATCCAAAACGTCTTTGTCCTGCAATAAGCAATACACATCATAGTAATGGCGCATGAAATTTTTCGGCATTGCGCCATCTTCCTGCTGCTTGCGGAATTTGGTTGAAATCGCTTGCAGCTTTTCCACGAGCGTAAAGCCCGCGTGATAGCAAGCAACGTCTTTTGCCCTGTTATCAAGTATATCCACTTTCTCCTTGGCAAAATCATACGCCCATGAGCTTATGGTTCGCGGAAAGTTGGGCGTGATATCATCAAAGCCCAATTCCAGCAGGATGCCGTCTTTGAGACCCTCGACTTGGTTCGTGGTTGATTTGTAATTCAGCCTGATGCCACCGCTTCGATATTTTTCGTCATCAAAAGCGGTGTCGCGAATGACGCTTTCTATGCCGTCAATCTTTATCTCACCCGCAACCCAATCATAAAAATTCTTACGGCTTTGAATATGCGCGTCTTTATCGTGATTGCGGCCTACTTTGACATCAAGGTTTGCGGGAGGCTCTATTCGGATATCGATATCCTCTGAGAAGCGGTGAATTAAGCCTAACCCTTTGGACAAGGACGTTCCGCCCTTCAATTCAAACCGAAAGCCCATTGTTTGCAACCCATACAAACAATGCATGATCCAATAGTCTTTTTCGACCAAGGCGGGGTCGATACCCATCTGATCGCCAACGATGCGAATGAGATCACTAAATTCAGGGTGGTTGTGTAAGAATCCTCGCTCAAGCATAGCTGAGTGTAGCGTCTGGCAATAATTTCGCAAAGAATTTCTTTGCTCTGACGCCGCCATACTCAAGGGCGGCTTTCGCCAATTTCGAGCTGTCCATTTGGGTGGCTTTCTTGCTGACCTGCTTTAGCACAAGGTCTGCGTCTTCTGCCATTTGAGGCAGATTATTCACCGCATCAACCAACAAGAATTCTTGTGTCGGCTTTGATGGAAAATATGGCTTCATAGCAAAGCGAAAATTACGCCCGCCCAGCTTAAAGGCTCCATGCCGCTTGTGATTATAAACCACGGTTTCATTATAAAGCTGAGTGGTTCCTAAGCCCAAGGAATTATACAAATTTGGCGACGTGAGCATGAAGCGATCATCTTTTAGAAACGCACGAACGAGTGTTTCATCATCGGCGGGCGCAGAACCAAAAGACGTATTCTTCGGGCATAGGTAAAGCCCGCCTGATAGTTTTACCAAGGCACCATCCGCAACCAGTTGTTTCAAGTGGCGATCAACCGCGCTCGACCATGGCTCAAGGTCGGCGCGCCTGTAGACTTCGCCCTGTTTCAATTGTTGTTTTAGGTTTTCGAGTGCGCTCATTTTATTGTCCTCAATTCTAACTATAGCTCCTGTCCCGCCAATTTGCAAGATTTTTCATTAAAAAATCATGCAAACAGGATGATTTAATATACAGATGTCCTCTTCATTCGCGAGGATATTGATTTCAAATCAATGCCTTATGGTTGGATTTGAGAAAATCATGACCGCTTTAAAGTCCGCTTCCCTTGTTGTGACTTTCGTAGAAAGCTTAGGGGATGCCGTGGTGGGTGGGTTCGCAAACGGCGGGGTGAAACCCCAAGAGTTGGCTTTTAAGAAAACCAGCCGAAGGCGGCTGGCTTTCTCGATGCGGGGTTAATCGCATCGGTAGAAGTAACGGGTGCCGTCAATCGTAATTTCCGAATAATCCATTCTTAGATCGCGAGCGATTGCATCATAATCGATATAGAATTGAAGAGCCTCTGGGATATCGCCGAACATACCTTCATCAATAAATTGCTCGGCAAGCTCTCGCATTGAATCAAGCTGGTAAAGTGTCACTTCAAAATCATCTGGGCTATTTTTGCCAAGGTCGAATTTATGTCCGACTTCACCGACTGCAATAATGACTTTGATTTTCTGGTCTTCGTCCCAATTTCCTACCGCTTCAAAATAGGCTTCAAGGTTGCATTGGCTAACGCTCAAGGCTTCAAACAACTGGCAGTCGATACCGTCACCATCGATGAACTGAATTTCAAATTCTTCGACCTGATCGCCGTAAGAGTTTACAAGTTTGCCCGCTCTCGTGGTGTATTCTTCCGCGCTTTCGAAATAGAATCCTCGTGCTGAGATGTCATAGGGTTGTGCGTATAGGTTGGTCATTTCTTTTGTCTTTCCTTGGTTTAGGGTTTGCGAATACAAACCTTGCCCGTCGGCGAGACTGGGGTTAGCAAGTGCAAAGGGCTTCAAAGGCCAAAGGGGGATCACCCTGCCTGCACGGAGTTTACGAAGGAAGGTTGGGGAATGGGGCTTAGAAGTTCATCTCGATCCTTGCGCGCGCGTGGGGCAAAGCCCCTAGCCATTTAGAAAAAGAGACATAAAAAATGGCGGGAATTTCTTCCCGCCACCTCATATTTGAGCTTTAGATTTTATTGTTGCCAGCAGGAGCCTTCAACACGGTGATGTGTCGTGATGTCCATCACAGGCGCATACTCCGAACCCAAAATTTGGCGAAAAACTTCAATGCCAATGTTATTGGGCTGTGACGATTGAGTGTCACCGCTGAACGCGCCATCTGCATTAAAGGTCAGTGTCAGAGTTTGCCCATGGTTATTGCTATCCGTCCAATTCAGGCTGATATCAATGCCTCCCTCGCTGGGGAACACGGGATACCGTCCAGCCTTGATCATCCGTGAACCAGCAGAACGCATGATGGTTGCAACGCCGCTTGAACGGTCAATCGACATCAAGAATGAAATAGGCGTCTCATCGCGGCTGGGTGATGCGAATGCCGTGCGTGTGATGGTCGCAACACGCCCCTCGCACGCCATATTGACCGTGGCAGGCTGCGTAATCGCCTGACGCTTTGTTGCGATTTGCTTCCGCTTTGTGCTTGCCTCTGCGCTTGTCGCAGATGCCCACGCAATTGCCCCCACAATCATCGCGGCGGCCGTTACAATTTTCTTCTTCATCATCGCGCTATCTCCCATGCGAATGTCCATGATCGCGGGATAGCAGCACTAGGAATTGGAATTGGGGGGAAGTTGGTGGGTTTCGGCGTTCAACGCTTTTTGAAATTCAATTTTACCCGCGCGCCATTGTCATTGCCACACACATGGCACCAGATGTTCACCCTATTCAAACCGCATTTATCTCATCGCCTCATCGTCCGTTTTCGGACTATTTTATGAGTATGGCAACTGGTTGATTTAAATCAATAAATGGCTCGACAAGTCAAAATGATTTTCCTACTGATACCCTCAAATTACCCGAATTTGGTACCGCGGTGGTACCGCGGTGGTACCGCGAAAACGAGCATTTGAGTGTCTCTGGCCCGGATTTTGCGTGCCACAAATCAGAGGAGCATCACCATGGAAGACAGGGTCAAGCTCAGCAAACGCTTCATCGATTCCGTGCAACCGCCGGAAGCATTGGAGAAGCGCTATGCCGATAGTGATGTACGCGGATTATGTCTTCGTGTCTATCGATCCGGTGAAAAGCGGTTCGCGGTTAAGTACCGCATGGGCCGTCAACAGAAGCTCTATACTATCGGCACGGTGGGCTCTCCCTGGACAGTTGACGCAGCCAGAGTGCGCGCTCGCGAAGTCCTTGCAGACCTGAGCCAGGGTATCGATCCCCAAGTCCAGAAGGTTGCCAAGCGCGACGACATGACCGTCGACGAGCTTATCGATCTCTATCTCAAGGAAGGTCCTGCCGATAAGCCGAACAAACGGGAAAGCAGCTGGGAGGGCGACCGGTCGAGCCTTCACTCGCACATCCGCCCGCTGATCGGAAAGCGGATTGCTTCCAGTCTGGTCCCGGCCGACCTCGCTAAGGTTCAGGTTGATATTGCAAACGGCAAGACGGCTCGAAAGACCAAATCCGAGAAGAAGCGCGGTTTGATTACAATCAGGGGAGGGAAGACTACTGCGGCTCTAACGGTGGTCAGTTTCCAGGCGATGATGAACTGGGCCGTCACGCGCGGCCTTTTGGCCAAGCATCCAACTAAGGGCGTTGTGCGCTATAAGCTCGAAAGGCGAGAACGCTTTATCAGCATGAATGAGGCGCAACGGCTCTTCGACGCTATCGAAGAGCTGGAGCGTCGCGGCGAGATCCATTCCCAATATGGCCTTATGGTCAGGCTATTGATCATGACAGGTGCCCGCCGTGGCGAGATTGAGGGTTTGAAGTGGCGCGAGATCGATATGGACCGTCGTCGCATTGTCCTTTCCTCCGATCGTTCCAAGACAGGAGCAAGGAGAATTCCCCTTTCGAACGCCGCCATGGAAACCCTTGCTCAGATCCCTCGCGATAGCGTTTTTGTCTTCCCTGCCCAACGGCCCAACTCGACTTCAGGTCACACACAAGCATTGCCACGTGTCTGGGACCGTATACGGATTGAAGCGGACCTGCCGGATCTGCGCCTTCATGACCTACGCCACTCCTTTGCCTCGTTTGCCGCTGAAGCAGGAGCAAGCTTGCAGCTTATCGGCAAAGCGCTCGGCCATACCCAAATAAAGACCACAGAGCGCTATGCCCACCTTCGCGACGATCCACTACAAGCCATGGTGGACCTGGTCGGCGAGCGATTTGAGAACATCGTCAGAAAGAAGGTGGAAGTCCCCCGGGCAACTAGTCCGATCTTTGACGGGTTTTATGTGGACATAAACTCGGGGTGAGGGGCTTCAACTGGATCTAGAAAAGCGGTTGGGTGTCTCTGAGCCGATAGCGCTCTTGAGATACAGAAATCGGTCGGCAAGAAAGCTCAATCCTTGCAAAGCAAAATCACATTTAACGAACGGTGGCCCCCAAAGAAGCGCGGCCCCCTATCTGTCACTTGACAGCTAATTGTTAGGTGCCCCAATGTCGTGCCATTGGTTGATCTAGGGCATTTGGGGAAGCGCATTCATGCTGAAACTCGGAAGCAAGCGCACGTGGTTGTTTTTGAATATCTTTGCGCTTGCCGTCGCAGCCAATTTGACTACCGCCACCGCAGAACCTGAGCGTTCCGGCACGGTCTATCGGGGCCTCCACCCCGGCGGCATGTGGCTTGAATTAGGAGATGACGGCAACGGTTCTTATGCGCTTTCAGTAATGGATGGCATGCCAGGCTTCGCGCCGGAGCCCATTACTATTCCAATGGTTGCAGATGCCACGGGCGGCGGGTGCCGATTAATCCCTATGGAGCCTAACGTCGCCATCTCGGTAGATGGCTGCCCGAGTGGAGGCGCGCTAAGCTCCAATATCTCGATTGGCAGTGTTACCGGTCAGACGATCATGCAACCAGTTGGCTGGCGGGGGAGCTTTGTTTGGGGCGGTGCGACCGAAGGACTTGGCCCAGTTCGACAATCCTGCGCCATGCAACGTCTGCGCGCTGCTGACGGTCTAGCTGGCACCGTCTTACAGCCAGCTTTAACCGCTCTCGCAACCGAAGCCGCGGCGACCCCGTCTGATTCCAATGACCCAGTTGCGGCCCTGCCTCGCCTGCGCACAGAACGCTTGCGCGCTTATGGTGCCTTGCAGCTTTCCCCGATCGAAGCCGAGCAAGCCAAACGCATTGAAGATGCAATTGCGGGTAAGCCCGTCTTAGGCAGGCGGATTGGATTGGCAGAGGCCACGCAGCAAAAGATGGAGTTTGATGCGCGTGTGACAAATAGCCCGCAGCGGACACAAGCTCGCCAACAATTGTTGCAAATTGATCGGGCACTTGGCGAGATCTATGATGTTTCGGCCAGTTCTCGACGCGTTAATTCAACTCAAAAACTCAAAGCCCAGACAGCGCCAGCCGCGCTGAGCGCGCTCAAAGAAGTCTTGGCCGCGCGCCAACCCTCGCGGATCACCCAACTTGTTGCGCTTGAAGGACTGGCAGGGGAGCTCGATGTCTGTCTGGCTGCCATTACCCCCGGCACCCAGCCGGTTGCTCACACGGCGGTAAGACAGAGTTTGACGGCACGCGCCGGCGAACTGGCCGAGATGGTCAAGCTGGCAGTTCAAGGCGCTGCTGATTCTGCCTCAGCAACGGCGGCCATTTCACCTTTTGAAAATAATCAGGTAATCCGTGAGGCGCTTCAAGCAGGCGGTTACGGAGAGGCACTTTCAAGTGCACGGTCGAGAATTGTTCAATTGGCGCAAAACGAGCAGAAAGCGCGCGAGGAAGAAGAGCGAAAAGCCAATGCACTTGCCGCAGCCATGGTCTCTGGCGGCGGCCGTAGCGGAAGCGGAAGCGGCTTCAACGCGGCTCGCGTCGAACGTTCAGTGGTTTTCATTTATTATGAGATGCGCAATCGCAAAGGCGATTATGTCAAGCGAGGTTCAGGCTTTATCGTTGCGCCTAATATTGTTGTAACGAATTCCCATGTGGTGAGCCTAGACCCAGGTGATGAGCGGACGGGACCCATTATGGTCATCGTCAATGGAAAGACTGGGGCGACCGCTAAAGAAGCCACTGTTCTGAGCAGAAACGACCGCGTGGACATGGCCATCCTCCGCGTGCCTGGGATTGGAGGTACGGTGGTCCCGATTGCAGCACAAGAGCCCGGCGTGGGGTCCAACCTTTGGGTTTATGGTTTCCCAGCTGAAGCTGAAGGTGCGACAGGCGATTTAGAAATGAGAGTTTTGCGAGGGGATGACCGCCCGATCGCGGCATCCGTTTCGGCGGGGATTGTTTCACGGGTGGTAACCGGGCGAACAGCTTATGGCGGCGACTTAGGGGAGTCTCGGCTTGTACAATACAATGCGGTGTCTTCGGGAGGTGGATCCGGCGGGCCAGTATTTGATGCCTGTCATCGGGTCATTGCGATCCACGCTCAGGGCACCAGAGGTGCAATATCGGAATTCAATAACGGCGTTGCGACGACCGTTTTGCCGCAGCTTCTCCGGGATGTCGGTGTCACGCCGGCTGTGTCCAACGGGCGGTGCTGAGGCTTTGACAGATTGCCTTGATGGTTTTTCTTGTCGCGTTTTTGAGCCATGATAAAAGTAATAGAGCGTGGAATCAGATTCTGAAGAGTTGTTTTCTGGAAGGGGAATAGAAATGCGTCACATTTTGGCATTTATTCTTTGTGCGACCGCGACAGGGTTTACTGTCCCAAATGTTGCGATGGCTCAATCCAGATCCGAAGAAGCAGTTGCCGTCTGTGCAACCCAGCGAGCGCCCTTCGTGACGATGCGCTCTCGCAATCGCGAAGAAATTGTTGGGCGAACTGTTACTGGGGTTCTCGGCGGTGCACTTGCCGGTGGCCTATTGGGGTCAGCCGCAACGCAAAATCAATCCAGCAAAGCTCAGCGTAATGCTACTGCTGTCGGTGCAGTTCTTGGCGGACTTGCAGGCGGAATCGATCAGTATCTGGACGCCAAACGCCAGATCGCAAAGGACAACCGCGAACTTATGCGTATGATAGATGACGACGCACGCAGCCAGGCCGGAAAAGTTGGGTCATTGATTTCGTCAATTAACGCCACCGGCACCTGCCGTCAAAACCAAGTTAACGCGTGGGAGCAACGATTGATTGCGACGCGGACAGAGTTTGTCCAGCGTGAACAGGCAAGAGCCGCAGCACTGGCTGCCGCACCCGACGATAAAACAAAACGCAATGTGGAAAAAGAGAACCGAAGATTGGCGAAAGAGGATGGTCGCGTGCTCGAATTGATGGGCCGCGAAGAGGCCCAAATTAAGGGCGCGATCGAAGACGATGCCAAGCTGTATGCCGATGTTCTTCAGTATTTCGACAGCGACATTATGGCCATGGCAGAAGCACAAAGTCGTGTTCAAGGCACAAGCACCGCGTCGCTGCGCGGACCAGCGGAGGCCTACACGGTCCAAGTCATTCCACCGGCCATTCTCGCGGCACAATCCTCCTTTACGTCTGGCCAATCAGCATTTGGTTCGACAGGTTCCGCCTTCGGAAATAGTGCTCAGCCCGCTACAGCCACTCGGGCTGCAGCGGCAACACCGATCGCGTCAGGTCCACCTCCGGTCTATACGCAAAGCACAACAGCGCTCCGGGCTACCGCAGCGGCCCAGGGCAAAGTTATTGTAAATTTGCCCCCTGGAACTGAAGTGCAAAGCTTAGGTGAAGCTGATGGTGCACCAGGATGGATTGAGATTACGCATGAAGGGCGATCAGGCTTTGTCCAAGCCACAAGATTGGGTCCGAAACGCCCGGCAGGCTTGGCTGCCAATGATAAGGCACCCGATGCAACACGCGCTGTACAGGTACCACCTTGGCAAGCACAGATTATTCGTCCCCAAGTCACGGCTTCAAACGGTCACCAGGCTGCGTTGATCGCCCAGCGTGATGCCAATGCTGAAGCCCAAGCCACCACTCAAACTGGCTTGGCCCGTTTGCAATATGCGGTGCAGCGCGGCAATGCAGTCGGCACCGGAAGCTAATAGCGAGTCCGAATATAGGCAGGAAGCACTCATGATGGTCTCAAATTATGCCACAAAAGTCTCATTTCGTGACGCATGTGGCGCGCTCTTTTTTGCGCAATTGGGAACCGATCTCAGCGAGTTCGGCGCTTGGACCGATCAGGTGACTCTGCAGAATCTGATTGGTCTTCATTGATGCGCCATTGGGCGTCTCTCGGATCTTTGGGGTCTGGGGCAATTTTGTGCCTTTCGCTCCTAGGTGCCAATGCAGCCGTTGCGCATGATGACGGGTCTGGCGCACTTACAGATAGACGGATTGCCGTCTCGGATCCGGATTTATCTGCTTCGCTCAAGCGCGCCGCTGAGGCCGTCGGCGTCGTTCGTTCCGAATTTCCACAATCCTCGCCACCTACTTTTCTCGACACGTCTGAAACCGGCAGTGGCGTGCTCATTGCTCCCTGCCTAGTTCTCACTGCTCGGCATGTATTGGGTTTGCAACCGATTGACCCGTCAAGCGGCCGGACGATCAAAGTCTCCTTCTTCCAATACAAGTCGGACGGCTCTCGCATATCCTTCGTTAGTGAAGCAAAAGTTCGCTCGAACGGAGGTGGTCGAGGTCGTTGGTCGAACCTCAATGTTGTTGATGATTGGGCCATTCTTGAACTTACAACGCCGCCGAAAGGGATTATCCCAATCAGTCTTGAAGCGATCAATTGTTGTGGGTCCATTCAAGCACGGCGTGTCGCTTTAGTTGGGTTTCCAGCCGACCATTTTAACGAAAATGAGCCCGCTGCTTGGCTGGATCCAAATTGTCGGGTTGCCCAACGTCTGGCCAATGGCATGCTGATGACAACTTGCTTAGCAACCAGTGGCAATTCAGGGGGACCCCTATTGATGCAAGTGGGAGATCGGTGGGTCTTGGGAGGTCTCTTAACCCGTGCAGCTCCGCCAGATGCACTCGGCCGTGCGCAGAATGCAGATAATTTCGCACTCCCATTTGGCAATTACCTGCGTCGAGAAATCCGCAACGCCCAATCGGCCAGCGCGTGTCCGGTGTCCCAGTCACCGCCTCTCCCAGCTTTAGTTCCGGGTCCGGAAACAAACCGGAAATAGGTTATCGACCTTCAATCGTCCAAACGAAGGGTCACACTTTACGCGTTCGAAGATACAGCAAACCTAAAGTGGAGACTTCAGAGGGCTGGGTCGCTACTGACCCAGCCCCTTAGAATCCAGCCAATTATTTGGAGAATCCGTTTGCTTAAGAGCGGCCGCTTTCGACGTAGCACCCCTACAAAGCAGGCAAGGCGCTTTCGGCCGAAAGTCGCCGCAGACATCGCGCTATACATGATCACGCACAAAAGATGCAGAAATTGACATTCGTAGTATAATCACGCATATATGCTGCAAACAAGGTCATCTCTATGTTGCAGCTTGCAGACATTGCCAAACAAATTCGTGCAGCGAGGAAGGTAAGGAAGCTCACGCAGGCCGCCCTTGCGGCGCGCGCAGGCATTAGTCGTGCGCAAATCGAGCGGCTAGAAAACGATAAGCTTGGTGATATGGGGATTGTGCTCATCTTACGTGTCCTTAGGGTCCTCGACCTTGATCTTACGCTTCAAGCCTTCAACCATGGTCGCCCGACCCTTGACGATCTCCTGAAGGATAATGAGGGATGATTCAGGTCTGGACCGGGAGCCGTGACGGCCATCAAGCCACTGGTGTGTTGGATCGTAATGGCGCAAGCGGGTCAACGTTTGCCTATACGCCGCCACTTGATCATAGCCGATCAGTCTCTCTGACCATGCCCAGTCGGCTACCATCTTGGAATTGGCCTGTTGGCCTTGCACCTATCTTCGAGATGAATTTACCCGAAGGCGCTCTCCGGGACCGACTCCAGCGCCAGTTTGGCAAGGCAACAGGCAGGTTTGATGACTTGGACCTCTTGTCGATCACAGGGCGCACACAATTGGGGCGACTGCGTTATTCGCCTTTTGGCGAAGGTCTTGATCAGGCGGTCCCCTTTCAATCCGTTGACGAGATTCTGCGGGCGCGTCGGCAGGACGGACTCTTTGACTACCTCATGGAGCGATATGCGGCCCAATCGGGGATTGCTGGCGTTCAGCCCAAAGTCTTGATCCGGGACCCAGAGAAGCTTTCAGATGCCCAAGCCCGCCAATCTATCAGCCTTCAGTCGACCACCCACATTGTGAAACTTTGGAACAAAGGCGAGTTCCCCCAGCTCGCGGCAAACGAATTCTTTTGCCTGACCGCCGCCCGGAATTTGGGTCTCAAAGTTCCTGTCTTTGAGCTTTCCGACGATGGTCAAGCCTTGATCATCGAACGTTTCGATTTGTCGGGCGATCATTGGCTTGGATTTGAAGACTTCTGTGTGTTGAACGGGAAGGGAGCCATCCGCAAGTATGATGGCAGTATTGAGACCAGCCTTTTCAAGCGCTTGAGCCAATTTGTGGATCCGGAGTTCGCTCTCGATGACAGTCGTGCACTCTTCAAATTGGTTGTGCTCAACTGTGCAATTGGAAATGGTGATGCGCATTTGAAAAACTTCGGGCTACTCTATGACGGCCTTGCAGATAGTCCGCGTCTATCTCCGGTCTATGACCTTGTAACGACCACTGCATATCTACCCATGGATCAAATGGCGCTTACATTAGATGGCTCAACCCGATGGCCCTCAATTCAGAAACTTAAAGAGTTAGGGCAAAGGCGTGCGGGTCTGACGGCCAAGCAAGCTACCGAGCAAATTGAGGCGACGGCCGCGGCATTGCTGGACCTGCGGGCTGAGCTCACGACATGGTTTAAGGCGTCAGCCAACCCGGCGATTGGCGCGGCGATGGTCGCAGGCTGGGAAGCTTGGGCTCAACTGTGCGAATCTTAGCCGCTTGGGTTCATTTCATTGTGGCCTAATGGTCAAGCTAATGATTCTGATCTACGCCACTCCTTTGCCTCGTTTGCCGCTGAAGCCGGCGCAAGCTTGCAGCTTATCGGCAAAGCGCTCGGTCATACCCAAATAAAGACCACAGAGCGCTATGCTCACCTTCGCGACGATCCATTACAGGCGATGGTGGACCTGGTCGGGGAGCGTTTCGAAAATATGGTCAAGAAGAAGGTGGAAGTCGTCCCCTCAAATGGCCCGATCTTTGACGGGTTTTATGTGGATATAAACTCGGGGTGAGAGCCTTATCCTTACCTTCAAGCACTCTGACGTATGGTGTTTATACTGGAATGCCCTTTGCAGTTAATTCAATGGCTAACGGGAACGAAATTTTTCTGGCACCTCCTGCAATTGAGATAAGTCTAGTTCGAGAAATGTATCCGGCTCATCCATTACTTCGGCACCGACGGTGAAGGCACCATAAGCGTACCTTTCGATGTGGGCTTCGCCATTGACAGGTTGAACAATTACAGTCTCTCTCGGATAAGTTTTGTGAAGATGGAACCTCACGGCCCCTTCAATGGCGGGCGCGCCTTGTACGGGGCGCACTGTCAACTTTATCCAAAAATTTTCGGAATTGTTTGTACTCTCTTCCACTGATGCCAGAAGCATACGACCGCCCCGCCTAGATTGCCCTCCCCATTGATTTTTCTGATTATCATCTTCTGGAGAGTCTCCTATGACCCGAACGGTGCGGTCGGACCAACGGGCGGTCTCTAACTCTCCTATCAAATCTACTTCCGCTGATTTGAATTGTAATTGACCCCCAGACTCCGCAGCAGCGTCTGCCTTTCGTTCAACCTCATCAATTCGACGCTCTAGAAGTTCAATAGTGACGCCATTAGGTCCAAAGCCAAAACTCGAGAGCTTTTGTCCGTCAATTAATCTATAAAACAATCCTAAGCTAATTAAAGCAACTCCGATCCAACCAGACTCAGACTTCGACTCCCAAACCAAATAGGAACCTAAAGCAATCAAAGCCAGAGGCAGAAAAACTTGGCGCAACCAGTTTGTAATAGCAGTCAACCCAAAAATCCTCGATTAGTCATTATTTGGTGGTGTCAGGACAAAGGAGCCAGTCTAGGGTTGTAGTTTTTGTTCTTTGGCTCTGTATCCGAACGGCCTTTCTTTCATGGCTTTTTGGTGAAATCCCACATTTCCCCTGGCTTCTTCTTCTGATTATGTATGTCGCCGCCGCTTACTCTATCCCAGAATCGGCCGCCCACAATTTGCTCAGCGTCATATGTCGAGACTAAGTAATCAGAGAGCTGGCCTTCAAGTTTTTGGTTTTTCATCTCAAACGTCCAAAGTCTCAGAGCGCCTCTTTTGTCTTCAGCAAGGACGCTCTTGATGAAGGCATGCGGCACTGGAAGATCAATTCCAAGCTTCCCATTGGCATTGCCAATGGTAGTCACCGGTTGTTCGAAATAAAATACCGGGCACGTCAAGACATAGGTCTCGAAAATCTCATCCTGACCATCCAGTTCGCGAACCGCGCTTTCAAGATCTGCCCACATGCCACGATTGAAGTCTGGAACTTGAGGAGACATGTTGGATAACAGAAATGTTTCACTATTAACTATCTGACCGAAGTTATGATTGGCAGCAGGAGCGAGGTGTCCACGGTCAAAGTTACTTTTTTTGAACACATCAAGTCCAGCTCGAAATCTTGGCGGAATTCTCAGATCAGCTCGGAAATTGTCAAGCCGATCGTACTTCGGAAGATCTTTTATCACGTGCCGTTCGCGATTTATGATTTCTAAGACCCACTTTGCTTGTCGAAAATACCAAGAATATCCGATGGTAAAATAGCGGCCGGTCAAAACTTGGTCACAAACTGGTGCGCCATAACGCAACTCACGCTGCATTTGAAACGGATCATTATACATAGTGGAACCTCCCTATTTGGGTCGCGAAATTAGGAAAGACGTTTTGAACAAATAACAGCATTACCTTGATAACATCGCGACAACCTAAAGCAATCTAAAATATTGAACCTGTCGCTTTAAACCTTCAAAGTAATCCCGATGAGTCCGTTGAAAGTGGTGTTTTCCACTAGATGAGCCTATACTCCTTCGATCACCAATCTCAAGCTGGCCACAGCAAGATCGAGGTCTGCTAGCTCTGCCTTGAGGAGCGCCCTCTCGTCCATACTGATTTCTGAATCCGTAGCGGCGATCGAGGCGGCTAGCAGGAGAGCATAGGCCTCGTTCACCATACTCCAAGTCAAAGTATGAAGCTTCGCTGGCGCCTCGTTGGGTACATTGGCCGAAACGACTTTTGGCACTTGTACTGACTCGGGTCGACGCGCGGGCTGAAAGCGGGATCCATCCAGCAACCAGCGGGCTACACGAGCATCTTCGGTATAGGCCAATAGCATGCGCGATTCAGCCGGGCGAAATGCAGATCGGCCGCGTAATTTGTCGTAAATTTGCTGGTCATTCAGGCCTAAAATTCCTGCAAAGCCTTTAACTGAAAGGCGCTTTGGACCTTCGCGTTTGGAAGGCGATTGCTCGTCAATCAGGATCAATCGGGCAAGCCGAGCTAGGCCGCAATCCTCTTCGGTCGTTGACATGCTTGGTACTCCATCCTGCGTTCTAGGTCGTCAATTTGACTCTGCTCCAAAGCCGTAGCGAAGTTTTGGATCAGCCCGTGCATTTGGGCAAGGTCCACCCAAGTCATCCCTTGTACTTGCGATGCAGAAAGCATCCAGGACTCAGGGAGCATAACAATGACCAAAAAACGCATTCATGGTTCGGGCATTCCTTTAGGGTGGACGGCAGAAGTTGATCCGATTCCCGGTATGGGCTTTCGCCGCCGGATAACCGAGCCCGCAGAAAGTATCCGCGCACTAGTGGAAGATTCAAGTGAAAATCATCTTCTGGTTGTGGCTCCGACCGGGGCCGGGAAGGGCAGGCACATTATCATTCCAACGCTCTTGTACGACGAGGCCCCCGCCGTTGTGCTCGATATCAAGGGCGAAGCAGCAGCTGTGACCGCGGCCTATCGCCGGAAGGCAATGAAGCACGAGGTTACGATCATTGATCCCTGGAAGCGCGTGAAGGGGTCCAAAGGTCAATTTAATCCGCTGCAAATTCTAAGGGTGGGTTCCCCTTCCATGGCCGATGACGCATTTGCCCTAGCCTCGCTTTTAAAGCAGCCTGGTGCTTCGCCAAATGACCCATACTGGAATGAGCGCGCGGAGTCCCTGATCGCTGGCCTGATGGTGTATGTGGCGACCAGTCCAAAAGAGGAAGCACGTGACATGGGACGAGTTCACGCGCTGCTGCATATGAGCGACCTGGTCTATAGTCTGGCCAGAATTCTCGACGACAATCCCGAGATGGACCAATTTGCGTATAGTCAGATAGCTGCTTTGGTCGGCCTAAGCGCTGACAACACGCGCCATGGGATTATCTCGACCGCCCAAAGCCTAGTGCGCTGCTTTGCTTCTGAGGCTGTAAAGGCGGCATTTGCAGCAACAAGTTTTGACGTAGACCGCTTCGTCAGTGGGGCCGCACAAACAATTTTTATTGTTGTGCCCCCAGATAAGTTAGAGTCCCATGCCTCGATCTTAAGGCTTTGGATCTCGGCGCTGATTAACATTGTCACGTCTCGTAGCACGAGGCCACCCTGCAGCACCCTGTTCATCGTCGACGAAGTTGCCCAGTTGGGGCCTATGCCACAGATGAAGCAAGCCGTGACTCTCACCCGCGGTTATGGCGTTCGCACAATGCTTTTTCTGCAAAGCCCCAGCCAATTAAAGACGCTGTTCCTGAAGGATTCTGAGGTGATAACCGAAAACTGCGGGACGTTGATAACCTTTGGCCATCTTCGTGCGGGTATGTCCAAGAGTATGGCACAAATCTTTGGTGACATAACGGAGGATGCACTAGCAACAATGTCGAATACCCAACTGGCGGTGAAGGAAGGTAGTGCCCAGACCCGCATCCTAGACCGCGTCGATTATCTGTCACACAGCCCTTTTGCGACCCGCGCCCAAGCCAATCCCATGTTCGCGAACATCAGCTCAGCGGAGGAAGTTGATGTGGCTAAGGTTTGAGTTTCCGCTTCCGCCGCACATCAGTCACTGTAGCGCTGGTGCACCAGACTTATGCGAGTCGAAAACGCCAGAATAAGCAGGCCCACCATGGCAAACCCGATGATCCGGATGAAGAAAAACAGGATCTCGAAAGTCAGCCATGGTGGGGCGTCGCCCGAAGGATATGGTGGAAGCTGTTGAGCCCTCTACTTGTTCAGCCCACCCAAAACTGGACTTAGATGGCCCTGTCAGCGCATTTTATCCGCGCTACCCGCCCACAACGACGAATGCGCCCCAAATACGCGGGTCACTAAAGTGTGGAACGCTTGAATCCATCAGGAGTTGCCGCATCTCAACCTGAAGCGCTTGCGCCAATTCTTGAGGGCTCGGGCTCCGCCCGGCTCCAATTGCACCTGTAACAAGACGTGCGGCCGCCGCATCGACCACAGGCCAATGCGTTGCGATCACCGACTGCCCTCCGGCGAAAAGGAATGAGAGAGCTAGGCCGCTCAGAACCTCGCCGCCGCGGCCGTCGGAACTTGCAGTGCTGCAAGCAGAAAGGATGACTATATCAGCCCCGATTGGCAGCAGGGCCACTTCAGGGGCGCTTAAAAATCCGTCATCATTTGCGTTTGGGACGCCACGTTGACCGACAGCAAGTACCAGCCCTGGATCAGGCGATCCGATAGAGCCGCCCTGTCGGGCATGGGTTGCGAAAGCGAGAATTGCTGTGCTGCGCAGGTCAGTCAATCGAAGTCTTGCTTCAGTAGCATCCCTGCCCACCATTATGGACACCGGACCGCGTCGGCTCCTACCGAGTTTTTCCAATTCCATTGCTGCGAATTTAAGCTGCGTGTCATCGTCGTTGCGTACCTCGTCCGCTTTAAGCGGGGTAGCGCCCGGTGGATCGCCAACACCGATTAGCGCGTCGCGTCGGTTCACCCGCCTCTGCGCCTTTAAGGAGCGAAGCGAAGCTACGGAAGGTAACGAAACGAGCGCATGATCGCGCACAAGCCAAGCTGTGTCGCGCAGCGCTTGGGGGGCTATATCGGAACCGCCCGGCTTCTCAGTTACCAGGATCTGAAGCGGAATTTCTGCCAGCGGCCCATTCGCCGACACAAAAAGTAGTCGCGTACCAAGTTGGTCCGACATTGGTTCTAGTATGCGCTGATAGAGCGCATAGGCGGCGTTTCTGTCGAATCCTTTTTGATCGCCCCGCGACTTGTCGAGGTGGTGCCGAAGTTTTTTAACTTCGGCTCGTACCCAGGCATCAGTTACTGGTATGCTCACCCATTTCATCCCCGTTGTGGTGACTACCATCGCTTCCATGCGATCATCGAGCTGAGTGAGTACCACCAGCGCTTCGTTCTGCGTTAGCGCAGCGCGCGCCGACTTTAAGTCCAATGGTACAAATGAGGTTAGGCGCTCGAATTCGCTTGCTGAGAAAGGCAACTGACTCTCCAGCGCTGCGATGCGCCCGGCAAGTGCCTCGCTTGCGGTCCGATCACTTCGGACCCGTGACCGTTCCTCTTGCAGCCGCTGGCGCTCTTGTAAGATCAACTGTTGCTCAGCGGTTCCGCTCGCACCACGCGCAATAGCAGAACGTACGCCGGCTTCGACCCTGTTGAACTGGACAAGTTGTACTGTCTCAAAAGCACGCGCCTTAGCGGTCTCGGCCTCTGGCCCACTTCCCCGAGCAATGCGCGCGAGTGCAGCAAGCCGTTCGCTCTCGAGCCAACGTCGTTGCGCCAGAGTCTGCAGAACGTCCTCTGGAGCAATCCAGTTGCGAGACAACCAGTTCTGAAGCACATGCCCGCCGCGGGCATCCATTGCCAGTGCCTCGGAGATGTTTCCAGTATCCGCCTCGATCAAAGCGCGCTCGTGCAGAAGTTCGGATACGAACACACTAGCATAGCGATCAATCAAATCGTCGTTCCACGTTCTACACTCAGGTAGATGCACACGCGATGGGGGGCATTCAGGCCCCCTCGGCCCCATATCGAGGCGTAACGGCAGTGACGGAGCTACAAAGCCAGGCACAAGATAGATGGCCCGGTCGCTATTTTTCTTCGCATTTCGGAAGTCCCTCTTCAGGCGATATTGCATTGCGAGCCTACCATGAATTTGGCTGGCTATCTTAATGCTACCAGCACTAGGCCGTGGGCCACCGAGCCAAGGCAGCTCCATTTCTGGGTTGGGAAGCACCTGTTTTAACGTTCGCTCGTTTACGGCAATATCCTGATTGAGGCTACCTCGACTGGATAGGCTGACTGGAGGTGGCGCGGTAGCCTTGGCGGATGCAGAGCCAATGCCACGAGCCCAGCTATCAAGCTCAACATAAATTGCCCCGCCTGACGATGCCATTTCCGAGTCGTTGCGCCCAGCTCGCACAAGCGCCGCGGCCTCGAGATCACGATTGTTACGGCGGAGCCAATTTGACAAAAAAAGAGTGGCTTCGAAGCGTGCATCCCCAGCATCGCGGGCGGCTACGAAGCGCAGGTCGGTGGCTGCGAAAAGGGCAATTCGAGCAAATGGTTCAACCAGATCTGGACGAGAAAAAGTTTCCGCAATTTCTGCTGACCTGAGAAAGGCGCTTGCAGGACATAGTCCTTTCGGGCCACGCCTTACCAAAGACCAGCCAACATTGATCGACCTAACCTGGACTTTAGGGCAAATTTCTCCGTAGAATGAGACTGAGCACGACGCACCCTTCGGGCAAGGTGCCGAAGCGAGTTGCACAGCAGCTGAGTCAAATCGGCCATCAAGTGCAAGTGCTGTCGCGCGCGCGCGCATTAAATCAGCTATCTCTACGTGACCTACATTCGATTGTTCGGCGATTCGCACTGCCTCTTCAAACCGTCGCACCGCCTCAGCGAATTGGCCCTCATATATCGCGAGCATACCCAGTAGTCGGAGCACCTTTGTCGGTCCAAAATGGCTCGGATCCTTCCCGTAATATCCAGGATCCAACCGCATCACGCGCTCATATGCAGCCGCTAGAGCTATCCGCCGCTCCCTAATCTGTTCCTTGGAAAGGTCGTTTTCGTGGTCTTCAACCAAACGCTCAGCCAAAATCGCCGCGGCAGCGAGCCCGCTGGAAGGCGTTCGAGCTTGCGTTAGCGCGGGACCGTTCGTGAATGCCAAGAGGAATACCAGCGGTAACCAGATCATTGGTCGGAGAAAGGGCCGTTTCATTTAAGCTTAGTCACGACGTCCATGAGGTCAGACGCTGCCTTGCTTTCGCTGCGATATGGGCTAAGCAGCAGAAGAGCTTCATAAGATTGAGTTGGCTTGGTTGCCAGAAGCACACCTGCACGCGAAATAGCCTCATGGCTTCCGTTTGGAAGTTGGACGCGACCAGAAGCTGTAAAACCCCCGGTGACGATGCGACCATTGGCATCTTGAACCTCGACCGTATAAATGCCCGGCGCTACCTCGCTCATCTTAGACATTATTCGAAGAAGTCGAGCATTGATGTCCGTCTCCATAACCAATGCAGACTGACCGCGCTGTGATATGGTAACGGTGAACGGCGCCTCCCCACCAAGCCACGATAACGAGAGATAACGCTTCCCCGCATCAATCTGCGCTATTCCAGTGGCTACATCCTGTGGTGCAATCCGAAACGACTCATCGTTGCGTGTTAATAGATCGTCTACGCCATCTTTCGCGCTTGTGAGCAGTTCGCCAACAGAACTCCTTGCATTGTCCCACCAGCTCAGCCGAGGTCCAGAGAGGACACAAAACCATTTGCCAGCTTCTCGAATATAGAAGAACTCACCATTAGCTCGTTGGAGGGTCAGCACCCCCGAAGTGACTATCCGAATTCGATCGCCGCCTTTCAATTCAGTGAAAAAGCCAACTATAGTGCGCTGGCCTTTACGTCTGAGTTCGATTGAGTGCGACGCGACGTCCATGTCGATCACTACGCCTGTGTCGATCCCCATCTTCTTTTCGAGGTCACTACATTCATCCGCCTTAGCAAGCGCAGTCCCAGATTGTAGTGTCAGTAACGCTAGTGACAACAGTATAACTAAGATCCGCATTCGCCAGCCTCCCCAGCGTTAAGTACGGCGTAGCTTCATTGCAAAAGTTTCAAAAAACACACTCGAAGATACCACAACATATGCGGTCACAACAAGTCCTACCGAGACGGCAGGATTGCCGTATGCAAGAAAAATTGCCCAGAGTAACCCGGTCAACACTGGTGCAATCCACCCACGCATGCGCGCCAGGGTCGGCGCAATCCGCCCGTGAATACGCGCGGCCCTAGACGCCTCAGGCAACCGGTTTAAGACATTGCTTAGCCGCCGAATTGCTAGAAGCATGGAGGAAAGTATCAGGGTACTCATGAGCACTAGCCCCAACCCCTCGTAAAATGAGCTTCGCCGGGGCCCGAACTCGACCCAGTCGCGCGCAGCATTCGCAATTACATATGCGCCTGGCATTGTCTCAACAGGTGTGGGGCGCTGATCTCGGCGTGCAGCCGTAGCGCCGACAATCACAAGGGCATCCTTGAATAGGCCGGGATCAGACCATCCATCTCCAAAAACGAACGGATGGATCGACACCAACTTTGTCTGTGGTCTTCCCTCGCCACCGTCTGGAATCTTAGGCAGGTAGAATTCAGCTGGAATAGGCCATTTAAGAGTGTAGTCGATTGGCAGCGCTGTTGTGCCGGAGACCGAGAATGGCCCGGACCGTGTGCAAAAAATAAAGGTGTCCTCAAAGTTGGTGCCGCACGAAGCCTGTCTGGCCAACCCTGCGCTCACCAAGTCATCGAGCTGGTCACTGCTTCCCTCCATTGCAAGCAACTTGAGCACTAGCGGAACTGACGGAATTGTGACCTGCTCACCATTTAGAGTGGCGTTCTGGACAGGCCAAATTCGGCGCACAACCCGGTTTGGCTCCGCCGCGTAAGTGGCACTCGCCCAAAGGACACGCGGTGTCTTCGCTACGTAATCGTCCAATGCAGAAGCGCGAAGTCGAACTTTATAGGGGTTATCTACTGAAGGAAGCGTCTCGCGGACCAAAATGACGGTCGTTCCCGAGCTGGCTAGGTCGCCAATAGCCCGTCGCAAGCCATCCAGCCCGCGCCAGGTGGCGAGCAACCCTACTTCTGATCGCGAATTATGGTCGGGTTTATCCATTAAATAGCCAACATCTATATCCACCACTACCGCCCAGGGGCGGAAATCTGCCAATGTTGACAACGTTTTTGCTGTAACCTCTGATGGGATCAGAACTGGGTCATTCAACATTTCAGCGGTAAAATCGTCATAATTCACGAAGACAATTGGATGTGCTCCCGCCCGTAGTTTATGGGTGTTGGCAAGAATGCTCATCCGCGTGGCGAGCGCCTGATCTGCTAAGTCGCCTACATATTTGCTCTGACCAGCGGCTTGAAACAGACTATAAGACAAGGCGGCAACCATTAGTGGGGGGAAGATGGTGAGGAAAACTGCAATTATTGGATATATCCGGATGGCACGCCGGAGCTTCACTAAAAATCGTTTCGTTGCGCGCATGACACTCCCCTCTGCGGACAACTTTAGCGGGGACCTTACTGTTGGACCATATCGAACTCTCCAAATGCGCTTGCGATCAGCAGTTATCCTCGGGCTCCTTGCTCTCATTCCTATTGGATTGTCTGCCCGGCAGGTCGGCCCGGCAACCGATAGTGTAGTTTCAACATTTGAGGCGCTCGCCCGGATTGAGTCGTTCTCAAGTTCTGAGCTAACTGATTTACTAAATCAGGTCACACCGGGACAAATGCCGGTACTCGAGGTCTCTGGGAAGCAGATCAAGCTGGATAAGAATAGCATTCAACTTTTACGCGACGTGATCGCACTTCGACGGAGTATCGAAGTTGTCGACGTCCGCGCGACGAGCCATATAATGCTGGTAGATGCAAAAGGTGCTATCCATATAATTGACCTGTTGGCGAATACGCCAAGGCTTTCGGAGTTCCACCCACCATTCACCAACGCGGAGTCTGATGCGATCGAAGCGGCATACCGTGGCGGCGCATGGTATATTGTTCGAGGATGGGATCCACCAGGTAGTGAGCCCCAAGCTCTTGAGCTCGGGATTCAGTTTCGGCGTGGAGCACTCCGGGACCCCCCTATGCCATGGATCGCGCCCGTTTCGACCGACCAACTTGATCCAAATGGCAATTGCAGTCTTTACACAATCCGCAACGGTGGAAGGGCGACACTGTTCTCGGTGTGCCGTGCAGCCAAATCATTTTTGCGACGCTCGGTGGCGACGGGGCCCTTCCGCCGTATCTTGGGAGCCCGCGATGGCTCTTTAGCAGTGATTGAAACCAAGGAACAGCTCACGTTAGTCAGTGCTGCCGGACAGGAGATCGCACGAATTCCAGCCAAAAGCGCCGAATTTGGATGGGTGGGCCCAACTGACCTTCTCGTTTACGGCAATGATCTTGGCCAACGGGATGCAGTGGTCAATGTTAAGACGGGGGCATCACGACTTGTTATGCGATGCGATACCGTTGAAATCGGCGCGATAGAAAGATTCGAGGCCAGCGCGCCCGGCAAGCGTGCCGCGTTCCTTCTTGCAGATGACCAGGTGGTTGAATGGGACGAGGCTCGCGGATGCGCAGTACCGGGCTAAAGAAAAGCTGAAGGCGGGCCCGCTCGGTTGGCGCTGCCAGTAGCCTTTGCTCCTAAATCGACTGCCCAAGCTTGGTCTTTGCCGCTTTAAGGGATGAACCCTGGTTGAGCTGCCTGAGCCGCCCAGGCTAATCAGAAGCCTCCGCTTCTCACCCCCAGCAACTTTGCCTGGCAACAAGACTGATCTCAAACCGCGTCTTCAAAAACTACGAAGAAATGGTCGCCCATTGCTGCGACGCTTGGCGAAAACTTGAAGCCTAACCGTGGCGCATTTCTTCCATCGGGTTCAGAGCCCGGGCACCTAAGTTATAATTACTCAAGTTTATTATTTGTTGCATATACAATCTCCGAAAAGCCTATCTCGAAGGAGTAGTGTGGCAATTCGATTCTTAAGTTTTGCTCATTTCGTGCCAAAATCAAAATGCAAACCGGGTTTTAAGCTAGAGCCCTGCTTGCATGCAGTGATAAATGGTTTCGGCAACGACCCAAGGCGGTCGGTGGGCAATCAAAAACCAACATTTCCGCCTGCCGTCCGCTGGATCTAACCACCAACTTGGGGCTCTAGCTTCTCGGCAGCAAGAAATTGAAGCGCAGATCGGCTTGGTAGAAAAAAGTAGCCGCCGCCTGCGAGTTGTACATAGGAACCCGGTATTTTCAGTCGAAGAGGGCCTGCGCTGGTCGGGATCGAAAAGCTTGTGCTCCCGAGAACCAGAGGATCTACCTCGTCAGCAAGACCATGAAAGGAAGGGGCTGCTAGCCATTGTGACTGGATGAACTCGAACTGGCGTTCAATGTCGGCGCATAACGCAAGGAATGTAAGCCCGGACTGTCCATCACGGTGCCAAGCCCGACCTCGTCGGATAATACGATGCCGGTTCGAAACAGAAATCGAGTCTGGGGCGTCCGGCGCTAGACTGTCACGGGGATTGGCCCGGCGGACATGGGCCCCAAGTGGGCACCCCTGGCCGCGAGCATCTTCACGTCCAAAGCGAATTTGCGTGTCTGGCTTCTCAATATAGCCACCTGTTTCCCGATTAGGAGGATGCGGACGGCGGCTAAGGCCGATACCGTCCTGCCAGCGGCCAACCAACTTTCCGGCCACCCAGTCCCCCGTGATCTCTGTGCCAACCACCGTGCTAAGTCCTGGGTAATTTAAGGACAAATCTGCAGCAGCATTATCGCAGAAAGTCTTGAAGTCCGTGACGCGTTGCCGGAACTGACGGAGTACAAGGTAGCTGCCATTGCGACCTAGATCGCGCCATGGGGTTGCCTCGAGTTGTTTGCGGCGAAAGGCTGGCCAAGCCTGGTCCAGTTCAACCGTGATGTCTGGTAGCTGGTCGCGTATATCTGCTTGCCGACCGACCTTTGGTCCCGGTGCAACTTGTCCCTGCTGCGTGCGATAGCCGAGAATAAACTCGCCGGGCTCCAGAAGATCGTCGGGCTTGGCGAAAGTCTCAGCCAAGGTACCCCGGATGACGGGCTGGCTAACGCCGTCCCGGAACCCAAATGGCTCAAACTGAATGCTCTCCTTGCCAGTTTCGGGATGTTTTGTTGGCCCACTGATTTGGGAGAAACAGATTTTGCCGCCATCGCCGGGCCCGAAATTTCCAACTAGTGCGGATAGCGCTTTGTCTGCCTCCGCAGCGCTATTGAACAGGTAATGCACCAGGATGTGGGCGGTGTCGTCAATCTCCCATTCATTGCCATTGGGATCCGCCAATTGTCGCCAACGGGCGCGCATGCCCTGTCGGAATGAAAACGGAAAGCCGGACAGGCCATCGGAAGACTCTGAAACGCCCAGTAAAACAAGTCCGGCGGCAGAAAGAGCAATACTCCCAACCGGATCCTTCTTGCTGCCGCCCCAGGGCCGCTCGCCGAAGCTAATTGGTGGCAGATCTGGAGTGGCATTATCCTGTTGCTTGGTCAGACGTCGAAAGGCGTCCTTGGCAGCGAAAGGGTCAGGCGGGAGCATTAATCCGGCAGTTAACCCCCACTTATGATTTCCCATCCCGCGGAAAATAATCGTTTGCACTTCCTCGCTTTCAATTGTCGCCTGAGGTCGCTGCTGGCTGCCAAAGAGCGCCAGCCACTCCCGGGCCACGCTATCGGATGCAGCACGCGCCAGCCCCTCATGTATCAGGGCATTCACTCGCATTCTGTCTAGACTCAGACCAGGCGTCGCCGACCACCAGCATTGGGTCACGTGTTGCTGCCGGCGGGTCCAGCGCTTAAATCTCGGCCCGTCCTCAGCACCGCGAAAAACAAGCGACTCGCTTCGTGGAAACCCTTCGCCGTGCGACCATGCGGCGGTTTGTCCAATATGGGCCTTCATCACGAAGTCCTCGAGGTAAGACTCCCAATTGCCATCATAGTTGGAGTGGAACATAAGCTTCGCGCCTGATCGTCCTGGTAAACGATACCACCGCGCAAAGTGGATAGTGCCCATGGACAAAATGAAGCCTGGTCGCGCAAGCCACCGACAGTAGACACCAATCCCCCACATGGCAAAGGCGAAGCTTAGACGCCTGAGCCATCCTGGCTTGAATTGGGACATTGATAGAACATGGTTTTGCTGGAACCCGGGTGCGTCCTCGCGCTCCACTAGCGCCTTTACATGTGCCGGATCTGCATCACGATCATCCGGTCTATCGGATTGTTCCGCGGCCCGAAGTTTGTAGAACAAGATAACGCCAGTTATCGATGCGATAACAAGCGACAGAATGGTCCCGATCATGACGGCCGCAGCGACGCGCAATATCCAAATAGCGCCGGTCCCGACCAGAACTGCGGAAAGCAACACCGCGCTTACAACGACGAGAAGAAGTCCGACGAGCCACATGGGCCTTGCATCTTTAGAACGTAGGAAGCGCATGAATTGCCGGCCGCGCGGTTGAGCCAAATACTCCACAAATGGAAGCCTGCGACCGGAGGGCATGAAAAGCATGCTTCGGAACCGCTTCCCCTCCTCAATGAGATCCTTGAGTTCGTTCCTGAGCGCGGATGCCCTTGTCAGATTCTGTCCGCCTGTTTCGCTCTCTTGTAGGATGAATTCGAGCGCTAATTCATCTCCGCGGATTATGGCGCGAATAGCTTCGAGGCGTGCCAATGGCCGCCCACCCTTTCCGAAGCGCCCGCGCTGCACCCAGTCCAGCGCGTTAGCTGCAAAACGGGCAAGATCGCGTTGTTCGACCTTGTCCGCCAAACTGAATCCGTCGGTTCCATTGTAGTCCAACCCGGTTAGCCCAAACGGCATTCGAGATGTCGAGCGGATTCGGTCTTCAAAGAATTCCCTAAGCGACGTATTTTCCGCCCAACCCGCCGCAGCGAATATCGGACCGAGCAGCTCCTCTGCTGCCGTGTCGATCTGCTCAAGTGCCTCACTTCGCTCGCCATCTGCGTTAAGCTCCATCAGCAAGACGTGATCCGGGGCTCCTTCATTGCCAAGGTCAACAAGATTGAGAGACAGAAAATGAATACCCTTTGCACCGGAGAGAGCAGATGCGAGCGCCTCGCCAGCAGGATTGCCAAGTGCTTCAATTCTTTCGCGGACCGTCTTGGGATCGCTGCTTGGGAGCAGCGGTGCGATCACCATCTCCATAGCATGCTTGCCTGGTCGATCTGGGTTTTTGAAGCGGAGGGTTAAGTGGCGCGGGAATGCCTGGACACGAACCAACCGGCCTTCCTTACCCGGAGCCGGAGTAAGATTCTTCTGGCGGAGAAGATTTCCGAACATCTCGACAAGCTGAGCAATAGCCAGCTGCCTTCCAAGGCAAGCATGTGGCTCCATTCCGAAAGTCAGGTTGATTTTGTCACCATCTAGGGGACGTCCCAAAGAAAACTGGTTTGGATTCTTGAATTGGCGCGGGTCCCTTAGAGCACTTGCTGTTGCCACTAGCACAACCTGATTAGGACCTAGCTTCTGGCCGTTCGGTAACACCACTTCCTTGTTCAAAAGTCTGAATTGTCCAGGCCAGAGCGCTGGACGCAAACGTCCAACCTCCAGAAGGATTGCACGCAGGGTCTCCTGTTCATTTTTCTTTGCTGCCTCTTGCGCTTGGCGCATCACACTAGGGTGCTCAAGTAACCAGCTCAAAATATTCCCTGCCATCAAAGTGACGGTAGGAACAAGGCCGATGGCAACTCCCATAACAAGTGCTCTGATTTCCGCATTGCTCCAGGCTCTTTCGCCTTTCGGGAGTGCAGCACGATGATCCAGACAAGCCCCTATCAGTCCGGTAGAGGGCAGATTCCAGTCTGACTGCTGCAGGATAGCGCGATCAACTTGCCCTCGCATTTGCCATGCAGCATGGCTGGCAAGTTCACGCACAACAGGGCTTCCGGTTGGGTCCCCGAAAACCATAGCGGAAAGGGCAATAGTCCAAGCACCAAAGGCTTCCGGGTCATCGATTGGAAGACCAAGCAGGCGTACGCTCGCTTCTGAGCTCACCCTGGTGAAATAATCCTGCATCACATCGATCTTGCCTGGTGCCGCCTTCAGCAGCGCGTCGGACGCTTCACGACAATCTCTCGTAAAAACTTCGAGAACTTTGTGGTTATTCTCGCTGAGCCAATTCTGTACAAATTTCCGTTGGCGCAAATGCTCCGGGCCATCCAACCCAAGCATAAAGGTTGCTCCACCAGCAAGCGCGGTCATTTCCGGGTTAAATGGTGTGTTGAACTCGTTTGATCTCTTCAAAGCAACTTCGACGTCTTCATGGCGGGTGACGATCAGCCATCGTCCAATCTTGAGCCACGGCGCGAAGTGCTGGCCATACCAGAGTATTAGTTTGATCAGGATGCCCGCCACTAGCGCCCTCAACTTGGCCAGGAGCCCATCAGGATTCATGCGTTCCAGCCTGAAATCGACAAACGCGGCCTCGCTGTCGGGCAAAAGCGCCGGATCAGCACCTCGAAACTCGGACTTGTATTTAGGCTCAGGCAGGAACGACATGTTTATCCCTCATCAAGCGGCCTCAACCGCAGACCTTAAAAAGTCGGTATGGCGCCGGTCTGTGAATGGTATCCATTCGATGTAATCCGCCCGGAAGTTGGGTCGGCTTTGTTGTAGACGGTGACGTTCGGTTCTGGCCTCTTCAGATTGGCCAGACTCTCTTAGGGCCGCAATCAGGATGACATGTGCATGCCAATAGCTCGGCCTAAGGCTAAGAGATTGACGTGCATAATGTTCCGCCTCTTCAAGCTTCCCGCAAAACAAATGTGCCAGCGCAAGTTCGCCTTGCTTGAAGAACAACCGAAACTCGGATGGCGACAGCCGTACTGAAAGCTCAAGCGGTTCAATCGCTTGTGCGCTTCTTCCGGTTAGATTGAATAATGTTGCCAACTGGTCCAGCGTCATCGGTAGGCTTGGGTTAAGGGTCAGCGACCGACGGAGCATCAGCTCCGCAGTCTCAGGACGGCGCAACCAGGTTTCCGCCATGCCAGCCAACATATGCCCTCGCGGATCATGCGGGTCGATCACTGTGGCCCTTTGGGCATGGTAGCGTATCCGTGCGATTGCTTCATCATCGGCGCGGGAATTCCACACCTTGTAGCCCAGATGCTGTGCCCATTCGATCTGGGTAAGCGCGGAGTCAGGCGCATGGTCTAGCGCGGCCTGGAAGTACTGCTCCGCAAGCTTCATGTCAGCGGTGGTCAGTCTGTTCTGGTGCCATCTGCCTCGCCAAATAAGTTCTCGCAGGCCCAATCCTTGATCAGGGGTAGTCCTAGCGCGCTGTTGCTCCGCATCGTCGACTCTCCAGTCGATCATGCTGGCAAGTTCAAACTGAAAGGAACCGGGAAGGCCGGATGAATGGGGTGCGGCCAGCTCCAATCGAGGGCTCCAGAGAACACGTCCTGCACTGACATCCTGCAAGCGACATGAAAACCAGTAACTGCCTTCTTGCTGGCTCAATCGCCCATCGAGTACGTAGCTTGCGCCAAGTTGACGGCCGGTCACCAATGGATCATTTGCATCTCGTGTGCTTACAACTGGGAGCCAGCGCAATCTGGAAATGCTTTCCACAACTTCATCAAACAGACCTTCTGCCATCCATCGCAAATCCGGATCTGAGCCGATGGCGGCAATAGGCAGGACTGCCAGGGCAGGGCGATCAGCAAAGGCGTGCGGCAAGGGAAGCGGCGCTGCAGGGGGATTTGGGGGAGCCGCGACTCTTTCCATCCGCAACCAGTCTTCGAAATCCTCTTCGCCTGGGATATCTATACCTTCCAGGAATTCACAATTATCAGCCGGGGGCAGGATCGCGATACGATCCAAGCATAGCCAGACGCGGTTTGTGTCAGCGCCCAACAAGTCGAGTCCCGAGACCGCCAAACTCCGTCGAAGCTCAGAAAGTTCGCGGCGTAGCCCGTTAAGTTGGGCTTCGCGGTCATGGCGGCTCCATAAACGATCCAGTAGCCAAGCCCGACTGCGAGTTCCGCCCGGGGTGCGGGCCAGGATTGCAAGTATGGCCTTCGCCTTTCGGCTGGACAATTTCACAAGCTGACCGGAGCCGTCTTCGAGCCGAAAGGGACCATAAAGTGTCATTCGTGCGCGGCCGTCCGCTTGCATCAATGTTTACCTCAATTCATTAGCCACAACAGTAAAGCAGGCCAAATCATACATCACATACTTTTTTTGCAGTTTTGTACTTTAGGTGAATGTTTGGCGAATGATTGGCGAATGATCAACCCTCAAAGTGGTTCCGAGAAACAATTTGGAATCACTACATGTCTCAAGTCAGATCAGTTGACGTCTCGCGCGACACCCTATCCGCAGCATTTCACTTGGCACGCGCAATCTGTGGCCGCGAGAGACACGGGGATGATGAGCCCAATCTGACTTATGCAGGTTCACTGACGAGCGAGGATGTCTGCCAGAGTCAGCAAGAACATGGCGAAGCCTTCGGTCGGAAGCTGCCGCCTTCTGGTCCCTAAACAAAAAAGCGCCTCATCAAAACACCAAGTCATGAAACAAGGGAGACATTCCATGCCTAGGCCAGCTCATCAACTTTCATATTTCAAAGAATCCTTAGGCCGACGGATGTTTGGATGCGCCGCCATTTTGTTGGCCACGCTTACGTCCAGTCCCAGTCTTGCCACTTCCGGTACGGGCGAAAGCAATTCATGTAAAACATCTCCAGAAGCGTCGACGCGCTTCAAGGAGGGTGATGAGCATGCGAGGGCCGCATGTGTTAGGATGTTGGAAGACCATTCGTTCAGCAAGCTGGGATTTGAAGGTGTTAAGGCCGCAAGTCTGGAGTTACACCGCTTTTATCAAAAGCGCACCGGTCGACAGCAGACCTGGATCGATAGCGGGGCACGTCTAAGTTTTGGGGCGTCAGTCCTGTCGGCGCTCACAAAAGGAGCAACATCAGCCGAATATGGTCTGTGGGCAATCGCGCCAGCAATGCTTAGCCAGTTTGAAGCCTACGAACCTACGAGCAAGCTATTTGCGGTTGGGGACAAAATGCTAATGGAAACAGCCCGTCGATACTTTGAGCTTGACTCAAACATGAAAGCATTTTCGGAGCTTGGGAGTGCATTTTCAAAGGAACCTTCCAAAAAAGCTGACGCGACTTGTATTGAGCTGAGCAAACAACTCAACATCATAGTTACTTGGCAGGAGGGGGTCGAAGCGCGCAGTGTGTTCCTGAATGAGGGGCGTCAGCTCTTGGCTACTTGCGATAAGCTGCCTGCAACTCGACATGCATTATTGGTCTTTGAACAGCAGCTTAAATTTTCGAGTGCTAATCTGGGGTCGGCTATGGCCGCTGACCTTGTTCGTTTGGATCATATGCTCACAATTCGTGACCAGTCGTTGCGAACCACACCGATAAGCGCGGTTGGGCGGTTCCTCGGTGCGCCATTTCTAGCTGTTGGTGGTATTCTGTCTAATGAAGGGGGCAAGTCCGCAATAGACGCGCTTCGAACTCAAGCGGCCCTAGGGGGGTTGGCATTGCCACTTACGAAGTTCGAGTTCATCGACCCAAAGTCGCTTGGAGTCCAGCCTCAGGCACTTTCAACCGACTTCAACCGCCTTAGTGGGGCGACCCGCCCAACTGGCGCAGATCCAAGCCAAGAAGACGTTGTAGCAGCCGCCAATGCGATTAGGGGTGCGTTTTCTTCTATTCGAGCCGAAGCGGCCGGGCAAGAAGCCCGAGCGCAACTGGGAACAAGAATTGTTGCTCTCGGCTCATTGTCGTCAATCTCAGCATCAGTTGATCAGTCAAATGGCGGGGTAGTCGTTGAGTTGAAATAATGGATCGAGGGAGTTTGGAAATGGATCCCCAGTTAAAGGCCACAGAAGCTTAAGTGATTATCAATGCCCAAGCCTTTCGCACTTTTGGGGACCCTATTCCAGCAAGGCGCAACGAATTGAGCACTGGTCTGTGAGGGAATTCAGATAAAGGACACTTCAATCTTCTTACAAGACGATAGTCGCAGTTTTCCCTCAAATAACCTCAGTTTGGAGATCTTTGTCATCATGTTTGGAACTTCATCTCATTCAGAGATATCTCGTAGAGCGGTGTTATTGGGGGTTGGATCGTCCCTTGCATTAGGCACTGTTTCAACTGCCGACACTAACGCGCAGCCACAGCGCGTTGAAGTCCGCAATGCATTACTTGAAGGCTATATCAAAGCAAAGCAGCAGTATGGCTTTGGAAACGGTGGTTCCGGGGTCGCTGTCGATTTTAGTCTTTCATCGCGAATCCCAAGGCTGCATATCTTGAATGCAGATAATTCGCTTCAAAAATCTGTTCTGGTTGGGCACGGAAAGGGTAGCGATCCCAATCACACCACGTTCGCCACTCGATTTAATGGCGCGCTCGGTTCCAACACAAGTGTTCTCGGGGCTTTACGTGGTAGTGAACGTTACTATGGGAAACATGGGCTATCTCTGCGCCTTGACGGACTGCAACCATCGAATAAGGCCGCAAGAAGACGGTATATTGTAATTCACCAAGCGGATTATTTGGAAGACAGGTTCGTAGTCAGGATTGGGAAACCAGGCAGGTCACTAGGTTGCTTTGTATTGCGGCAAGTTGATCTTGAGCCTGTTCTGTCTGCGTTGGAACAAGGCGGGATCCTTTGGGCTGCTCGCTGAAAAACTGAGAGTATTTTGAATTTTAACTGGAGCTGAGTCATGGATCGGAAATTCTTGGCAATGTTAGGGCTATTTGGGCTAATGATTGGCTTCCCAGCAAGTCTGTCTGCCCAACCAATGCCAGCTAAAGAGGATCCCCTCTATGTCCTGCCGGACAAGACTATCGGGCGCTTCACCATCCGCGATGGCAAATTCGGCAAGATTGCGCAATTGCAGCAGGCGATAAAGCTGAGACTAACCGAAGTTGATCCCAAATTAGGCGATGCATTCGTAGTTGACGGTATTGTCGGCAAAGGCACAGCTGCGGCGATCAGGATGCTAATCTCTAGACCAAACAGTGGCTTGAGAGTTCCCGACCCAAACTCAGACCTCCAGGTCACGCAGGAAATTTGGCGCTTTTTTATGGGCGAGAGTGAACCACCATCAGTAGAAGAGCGAATTGAAACTTGGGTCCTCACTTATGAGGCGACGCCATTTGAGAGAGTTGCAGAATGGAATTTCTGTCAACGCAATGGAAATCGCACTCGCCGTTTGCCGCCTTGTCAAACCAATGATGACAGTCTGCTTACTTGGGGCCCGCGCGGGGCAACCGCTGCCGCAGGCCGGGAGGTTCAAGCGGTTATTCTTGAGCTAGAGCGGGCGAACCCTAACCTAGTTGAGCACGCGTTTGGTAACCAATATGACAGCCTCAAGCGCTCACTTGCTCTCTCGAGTGTTCCTCCGACGCGGGTGCCTCCTGTCGGACGGTATCGGGCAATTGATAATGTTAGCGATCTAGAGCTTTATCTATGCCCCATTTGGTTGGACGAAAATAGATCACGACAATGGGCTCAAGCATTTTCTACACTCGGGAGCCAAAAGCAAACCCAGGACATTTATATGCGACTTTATCGTTCGCTAAGCTTTGATGGGTCAAAAATGCGTCAGTTCTTCACTTTGTATGCCAAGCTCGGAGTCGAACCAAGTGAATTAGACTTCGCCTTCTTTACTGATCGCTCAACACATACCGGAGGAATTGCCAACCTAGTTTCAGCTGAAACTGCGGTAAGGAGTAAACTTGGAGTAGGGCCGTGGAAAAATTGGCAGGTTCGGCAGGCAATCTCGCAGCAGTTCCGGGCAGGCACTCAAATAACAGACCGCCTTGGTCGTGACGTGGCCTTCTATATAGATGGAGTCGGAGCAAAGGGGCTCTCGGTGGAGGAATTAGCCGCCTGGAAATCCCGGTCGGTAGGGCTGTCTGGGCTTACTTTTGGGCTATCGGATTCAAGACCATCCCCCAAGCTCATAACCGACCAAACAGCGTGGCCAACTGTTTCGAATCCGAAAGTGGTGTTGTCGAAAGGAGAGCGTTCTGGGCTAGGCTGTCCTGATTGGATTATAAATCGTCAGAAAATTAGGGGTTGAAAAAGCCAGGTGTTCAGGGCCATCAGAATGGTTCGCTTGGGTCAGATCGCCGTCCGGCCAAATTGCCAATCAACTTGAACATCGTTGCTAAGGGCTCGTGCAAGGGAGCCGAAGGTGATTGTGGTGTGAGCCACCAACTGCCCATAATCATTGAAGTGGGCGATTACCATGACATAAACGAACTATGCGGCATCTACCTCAGACGATATCTTGAAGGGCTAAGCTCGGAAATCCAAGGGTCAATGACCGTGACGTGCTCCCCTGAATTCGGGCCATGGTAAGTTAGAGTTTTCCAGTTATCTGACCCTGCGCTGGGGAGGAGTGGAAAGCGATGAAAGCAAGCAAATTTACGGACGCGCAGAAGGCATTTATCTTGAAGCAGGGTGCAGATGGTGTGCCGGTTGCTGAGATTTGCCGGCGGGCTGGCATTAGCCAGGCGACCTATTTTAACTGGAAGAAAAAGTATGATGGTTTGCTTCCAACTGAGATCAAGCGGCTGAAGTTCTTGGAAGACGAAAACACAAAGCTGCGCAAGATTGTTGATGACCTGTCGCTCGACAAAGAGATGCTTCAGGACGTTATCCGGCGAAAGCTGTAAGGCCTGATCGAAAGCGTGTGCTGGTGGCTGAGGCTTGTCGGGAATGGAATATGTCACAGCGGAGAGCCTGCCAGGTTCTAGAAGCAGACAGATCGACCATTTAATACAAGCTTCGGCGATACGATCAGGCCAGTCTGGAAATGGCGATCAAGGAGATTTGTGAAACGCGTGTGCGCTATGGCTATCGACGCGTACATGTGATGTTGCAGCGCGATGGTTGGCAGCACAATGTCAAGAAAACCTATCGTGTTTACAAGGAAATGGGGCTTCAGCTCAGGAATAAAACCCCAAAGAGGCGGGTCAAGGCCAAGCTTCGCGAGGACCGCAAAGACGCCGTTCAGGCTAATGAAACATGGGCCATGGACTTTGTTCATGATCAATTGGCGACTGGCCGCAAGTTCAGGATCCTGACGGTTGTTGATACGTTCACACGCTTCTCGCCCGTCATCGACCCCAGATTCAGCTATCGATCAGAAGACGTCATAGAGGCTTTGGAACAGGCTTGCTCGCAGATCGGCTATCCCAAGGCCATTCGCGTTGACCAAGGTTCTGAGTTCATCTCCCACAATCTGGACCTGTGGGCCTATGCCAAAGGTGTCACGCTGGACTTCTCACGGCCCGGGAAACCAACCGACAATGCCTTCATCGAAAGCTTTAACGGCAAGTTCCGCGCTGAATGTTTGAACGCTCACTGGTTCTTGTCCCTTGCGGATGCGAAGGAAAAGTTGGAGACTTACCGCAGATACTACAACGAGGTCAGGCCACATAGCGCCATCGGCAACAAAGTCCCGATCTCATTGATAAATCACGTCGGCGATCCCAGCCCGCTAACGTGACTTAGGCCGGGAAACTCTAGCTCCCACTGGCCCGAACAATGGGTGCACTTCACAAGGCCAAAGACTCTAGGCCAAAACGGCCCAACGATGGGTAGCAGAGCACCGCTCAATGGACTCTCCTTTCAAATGATGGACAAATCGAGGCTCAGGTCAGTGGCTTATAACATCAAAACCTAGACACACCTTTTGGCGAACAGATATATTTGCTTTTAGGTGGCTCAAACTCTTTTGAGCGAATTTCAAAAATTGGAGAGACTGAAAGTGATCCAGCTTCAGATATTGAATACAGACCAAACCTTTTTTGAAGACATCGAAAGGCTAAGTGGAACATTTCCGTTTATTGAAGTTAAAACTGGGAGGTCTCATTCCTTCGGGATGTCCGGAGCCGAGGCAACAAGCTTTGTAATGATATCAATAACTTCTGGGGTACTAGGAAACCTTGCTTATGATACTGGGAAGGCGTTTGCGATTGCTGTTGCTTCAAGAGTCAAGGAAGCTTGGCTAAATAGACAACAAGCAATCTCCGTGAAAATTAATGGAATTGTCCATGAAATTGATAGTCTAGAAGCAGCGAATGAGCTTGAGCAAGCGATATCGGAAGAAATCGGTGATCTAGACAGCGAATAGTTAACGGCGTTCATTAGATTTTCATGGGGTCTTTGCAATGGAATTTGAGAATGCCATTAGGCCAACTGGCCTATACAACACACTAGGAAACACAAAGGAAGAAATAGTAGCGCTCAATTTCATTTTTCAGCTAACAGCTAACAAAAATAAGGAATTCGCAGCTTTAAAAAACTGCTATTTATTTGCAAGTCCTTCATCCAATGCCAATACGCACTGTCATTTGTTTCCCGAATATTGTGCACTTTTTTTAGATTACGAGTTTTTACGGCTTTGCTGTGAAGTTCTTCCAGTTGTTGAAACCGCAATCGCCGCTGGTGTGGATGATAAGCTAGCATCGAGTGATCAGGATGCCTTTTCGCAACAAATCGCAAGAGCTGCTGACTACTTCCTAATGCATTCGGTGGCCCGCACAGGTAGGTATGAAGTGCTGCAATACATTGAATCAGCAAGTGCATTGGAACCGCCGGATTTGAGCGAGCGGTTTAGAGCTTATACGATGTTTGGCGTTTTTCTAACCGCGCACGAACTCGCGCACATCTTACGCTACCAAAAGCCTGTAAAAAATAGCGGAACGTGGCTTCTTGAAGATGGTGCCGAGCAAGCCTTCCTCCTATTTTCAGACTCTAGCTTTGATGCACGCCAGCAGATCGGCCGGTTTTTTGGTATAGAGCTGCCCAGAAAGGACTATTCAATTGAAGTATTTCGGAATCATTCAGAATACATCGCAAACGAAGCTGAGGCTGACATTATCGGGCTCATGAACCTGCTAAGCTGCAGTGACGACCTAGATGTTTCAATTCCAGATCTGATATTGACTGTATTGGTTCCAATGCTGGCTCAAAACATCGCAAGCGCTTTGGATTTCATTTTAAAGTTGCCTAAGAACTTTTCTGAAACTGGTGTCGACCTAACAAATGTCAATAGGATCACAATGAGAACCTTAATTTTAATGGGGTTTTTGTACTCGACAAGTTGCTCGATAAAAAAACGAACCTCTGATCCACAATTAGCGAAGACGATAACGCACTTCATGGCGGCGACTTCTATGGTTACAGAGATGATTTTGCGCGAGGCTGTCTCAAAAATAAATTCGATTGAGAGTTCAACAATAACCAAAGATTTTCGTCCGAAGCAATGGTTTGCTGATCGCAATTATTGCAGAAAGAAAATCTCGACACTCATGTTTAAGCATGGTTTTTCAAGAAGTACCAGTTATAAGAAAAGAACACTTATTGATAGAATAAGAACCGCTTTTTTGGGTATTTGAAATGACCCAGCCGCTTAAAGTTTAGGCATAAGCTTGTAGGATTCTCGGATGAGTGTTCAAGGCCCGAACAATGGGTGCACCTCACTCCTTCGAAGACCTTAAAAACCTTTGGCTGGATTTTTAGGGGCTGGGCCACTTGAGATCGCGCAGACCCAAAGAAGACTTACAACCGGGGGGCTAGCCAATGGGTCTGATTCAAGGGGCTAATTGGTGCTGTGCACTGAGCTGTCTCGGCAGCCTAGCTGCGGAAGCAAAATTCCGACTAGTTTGCTACTTAGTTGGTTCAACCACCGCTGTGGGTGGAAACACAGCTATCAGGTTGTCGGAAAATGCTTGGTCCCACTGATCGGGGTTATGGCCATCACTAAACCATCTTGCCGCCACGTCGCCGCCTGAATTCTGGATGGCGCTAGTGGCTAACTGTGAATTTACCAAAAAGGTCTCTTCATAATAACCGGCACTAATTCGAAACTTTGACTTCATTACTGAGTTAGCGAAAGTTCCGAATTCTGGATTTGTCCCCGCGATTGACATCGGCCATGAATGCCCAAAGATGTCCGGGCGCTCAAGAGCCGCATTTAATGCTAGAGCACCGCCCTGCGACGCGCCTGTAACCACCCAATCCATTCGTTGCTCAGAAGCGGAAAACCGATCGATCAACATCGGCCGCACCGTTTCAACCAAAAAGCTCAAGTACTGTTTGAAAGTACTATCAGGTCTATTGGGACTATAGTCCTGCGCTCTCGCAATATGTTGTGGGACGGCCCGAGGTGGACCTACAATGCCATCATTCCCGGCAACCACCCCAACCAAAATGACTGGCCGGATCTTCCCATCTTTCACCAATGCTTCGGAAATCGAAGCAAAGTTTTCAACATCACCGCCTTCTGAAATCACGACCGGAAAGCGATAATCTTGATCTTCGCGTGGAGGCAGATAAACAACCAATGACCTGGTTTCATTGAGTTGCGGGCTAAAAACCTCATAACCCTCAATCTTACCTTTTAAGGTTTCGACTTTAGTTGGACCAGCCGGAGCGAGGTCGCCGCGGTATGTAAATGAGGTGCTGGGAGTAGGATCCAAACTTCGACTAGTTTGTTGGGAAATGGTTGCATACCGAAGACCCTTTAGTCGAAGCCGCATCACCCAAAGATCGGTGCCTTCAAACCGACGCCATACTCCATTTTGGATGCTGCAGCATGTTTCCGGCCCTTGAGAAACGCCCCTCATTCTGATGATTTCAGGATCATCGACTGGACCACGCTGGAAGATTGTAAAGCCTTCGCCGTTAACTTTAAAAGCTATATCACGATCCTTGAGTTCGCGACGAATGTCAGTCGATGACACGTCGGTTGTTGGAAGGTTGCAGAATCCTCTCATCGCATTGAGCAGCGTCCTAGCATCGGCGGTCAGGTTGAGTGACGCTAAACGGTCTACATCAGAACACATCCTTTCCCCGGTTGGAGCCTTTGGTAACATCGCCCGCAATGCCAAGGCATCAATTTCCGGTTCTACTTCGGATGATTTGCGAGTATTTTCGGCCAAGTTCCTACCTAAGTCTTGATCGAGAGCGGTTGTACAAGCTGATAGAGCTAACCCTAGCCCCAACAAAGGTAAGCCAGTTTTGTAGAGTTTCAATTTACCTTCTCCATTTCCGCGATTGTACAAGCGACCACAAAGACTTGATAATTTACAATTGTTTATGTTGACATATTTACTGATAATTGTGCCTCTTGTTTGGTAGCCCTTACGAGAGTGTGTGTCTATAAGAATTTTGAAACTATCCTCTATTTTGGAAAGCGTTCCGTTCCAACAACGCTAACTTATTTAAATGACCAGTTCCCAAAATTCCACTTAACTTAGTAAAAACTGAGTGTTGTGAGTCGAGTGAGTAATGTTTAAGTCAAATTTGCACTCAGGCACTTTTTATTCGCCCGCTTTCTATCCGCAGCACGCGATCTGCATTTTTTATCAATGCGGGTCGATGCGCTATAACAATTCTAGTAATACACAGGCTCTTAACGAGGGCTGCAATTTGTGCTTCCGTTTCTTCGTCGAGGTTTGCAGTGCCTTCATCCAAAATCAAGATTTTTGGTGCCCTGTACAGCGCACGTGCAAGCAGCACTCGTTGCTTTTGACCGCCAGAAAGAGATGAGCCCATGTCTCCAACCAGCGAAAGATACTGCATAGGCATTTTCAGGACATCATCGTGGATTCTAGCTTGAACAGCAGCGCTTTGAAGTCGGTCCATATCGAAGGCGGGGTCAAAAAACGATATGTTGTCAGCAATTGACCCCGACAAGAGCCGATCCTCCTGTGCAACCAGTCCAACTTCTTGCCGCCAACTCCTCCAGACCTGCGGAGATGCGGCCTCGCCGTCTAGGTAAACCTCTCCAGATGTAGGCCGGTAAAGTCCAAGGAGAATTTTGCAGAGTGTTGACTTCCCTGAACCAGAAGGACCTGTAATGGCGACGTATTCCCCTTCCTTGATTTTGAGATCAATAGATTCAAGAACTGATCGGTCGCCAGTTCCATATTTGAAACTTACATCCTTTAATTCGATTGCCCCCTGAATTTGCCTTGTCGGAGTTTGACCCAAAAAATTCTCTGGGACGCCTTGGACTATGTCGCCAATACGCTCGAGCTGCAGTCCCAGCAGCCTAAATTCTATCAATTGTTGGACGAAGGCGGTCGCGCTTTGGGTGAAAGTAGCTTGGAATGATAAAAATGCAAAAAGCATTCCCAACGAAAAACCCGACCCCTCAAGAATCATTCGACTAGCGAGAAAAATGACAAGAACAGCTTGGAGGCCTGAGATGATACTTGTGGACGTCGAAATCCAAATTCGAAGTTTCGCAACTGAAAAGGAAGCATTCAGCTTCTCGACAAATAAGTTGCGCCATGCACCGTCACGTTGTGCTTCCCCACCCATGGTCTTAACAGTCACAGCTGCGCGAATTGACTCCATAAGGTAAGACTGCTCGTTAGCGGCTGCAATTATTTGCTTCTCTTGCTTCGATCTAAGAATTGGAAAGGCTGCAGCCGAAATAAGTGTGGTAAGTAAGAACGCTAGAAATGTAATTGTTCCAAGCAGAGGAGAGTAGATAAACAAAATTCCTCCAGCTAATAAACCTGTTACGCCATCAAGAAATGCTGAGATCGCGCCCCGCGTAATTGCATCTTCAATTGGCTTTACAGATCCGATGCGCGACAAGATGTCACCCACATGGCGTTTCTCAAACCAGTCCACGGGCAATCTGGTCAAGTGCCTCACCAAATTTCCAACGATTTGATAGGAAAACATCTGACCAATTGCTAACAATGACCATTCGCGCAGAGCTTCAATCAAGTATTGAATTAAGACCAGCCCTCCAAATGCGAGCGCTAGCAAGACCAAAAGGTCAGAGTCATTCCTTGAAATGGCTTGATCGACGACAAGTTGCAATTGAAAGGGGGCCGCAAATGCAACTGCTTGGAGAGCTATTGATAAAGCTAAAATGTGAACTAAAGTGCTCCAAAAGCCCTTAATCTCACTCCATAGATCGTGAAGCCGAGTTGGGCTTTTTGCGCTAATAACTGAGAAATCTGGAAGGGGTGTGACTTCCAAAACAACGCCTGTAAAGTGTTTCGAGAATTCACTAAGGCCCATTCGCCGGATCCCGGCAGATGGATCATAGACGACAACTTTATCTCCATTAACAGAGTGAAGAACCACAAAGTGACTTAAATCCCAATGTAGTATCGCAGGTGTTTTGATTTTGGGCAGCGCCGAGAGCTCAATTCTCAGGGCTCTGGTTCCTAGGTGCAGCGCGTCCGCCTGTTCAATTAGCGCCCTCAAACTTGCACCCGCAATTGACACCTTGAAGCGCTGTCGAAGTCCGTTAAGATCGACATCGTGCCCCCAGTACTTTGCGATCATTGTAAGGCATGCCAGTCCGCATTCCGCTGCCTCGGTACCTAGTACCAATGGTAGTCGTTTCGCTGAATCAAACAATAATCCTCGCATCCTCAGGTTCCGGACCGATTGGCAGCATAGATTGGATCAAGAAGCCACTGAATAAGGTTGCGCCTTTCAAGAATAATCTCTGCTGAGAGCTGCATGCCATTATTTACTGAGACTGTCTCGTCATATGCGTTGACAACACTGGAATTGAGCTTCGCTGCAATAATGTAACTTGCTTCGTTGAATTGGACTGGGGTTTCAATTTCCCCCGGTAGAACTGGTGCTTGTGAGATGCTAGTGATTTGGGCGCGCTTCGTGCCAAAGCGTTGAAAAGGGAAGGCATCAATCGAAATCAAAACTTCTTGTCCAGGCTTCAGAAAGCCCATCGCTCTGGACGGCACCAACAATCGAGCTTCAAGTTCAGACCCATTCGGTACGATAACAAATAGTACGGTATCTGCATCAGCGATTTGCCCATGATATGCTTCTGCGAGCGCAACGTTACCACTGACTGGAGATCTTATCATATAGCCGCTAGCTCTTGTTGCCCCACTGTTCTGAATGCCACTATTGTATGACGTGTCAGCCCAAACCAAGGGCTCTCCCTCGGCCACATAATCTCCTTGCTTTATGCTGAAGGGTCTGATCGCAGATCGCTGCTCTGCACGAACGATTGCTGCTCCGGATGACCAAGTGATCCAACCTTCAGCCCGTTCCTTTCGGGCATAAGTCGCAGTAGTAGCAAAGTAGAGAACTATCGCTACCAGGAAGCAAAAGATTGTCGAGGTGACCGAAACTCTTATGGGAACAGCCAGAATTACTGACCCGTCCAGCCTTTGCGTTGAGTGTTTTACGGACTCTGGCCGGAAGAGCCTTATCTTGGTCGCTTCACCAGAAGTAACATCCTCCGCTTGATCCGAAGTCGAACCTTTCTCCGCGTCTAAGGGCGACATTCGGTCTGGTTGCATAGATTTGCTCTTTTGATTCCGGGTTTTGAGTAGATGTAAAGTCTTTTCGGGAAGGACTGTAATTGGAGTTAATGTTTGGTGCCTGAACATGGATAATCCAATGCGCGGCGATCAACTTGTTCCGTTCTTTTTTCGACGGGCGCCGCGAATGGATTCAAACTATTATCAAGCATTCTCGATCAAAAGCTCTGCCATCGCATTCGAGTAACTTCCATCGGAATCTAACCACCCCCATTGCCCTTCAGGATTGACCTCAAAAAACACAAACTCCCCATCCGCCGTCTCTCCAACATCGATTGTGCAGGCGTCAAGCCCAGTAAACTCGATAAGGCGCTCTACATTTCTCTCTAGTTCTAAAGGCAACTTTAGATGTTCTGGCTTTACTCGTCTATGCAAATCTCGCCAATCAACAGCACTTAAGTCGCGACCATGGTCTGGCATATAACGTGCAGCAAAAATCTTTCTCCCAAAACAAGTAATCCGCCATTCCGCGGCCTTCTCAATACATTGTTGAAGAAAAAGTGGGCTTGTCTCTGCGTGGTCATCTCTCATTCGAGATATAGTTTCGTGGGTAATCAGTCTTGTATTCCAAGTTAAATGTGTGTCGCCCGTCGGCAAAAGCACTGGCATCGGCGTGGACATTAACTTCATGACACACCGACCCTTACATTTTTTTAGAAACCCCTCAGCAGCCTCAAGTGATCGCGTCACCAGCGTATGAGGATGCTTAATACTCAATCGCTTAAATTCTTTGGCTTGGTATATCTTATTCTGCCATCGAAAAATATCGACTACTTTGTTGATCGATGGACCGGCGTGCGATAGCGCTAACCCACGAAAGAATGTTATCCATTCACTCTGGAGGGTCATTGAGTGCGCTAGAGATTCGCTGCTTGAACCATCCAACCCTGGAAGAAAAGCAAGCCTACACCAAAGTAACGAATTCTCATCATACTCAGCGTCGAATGCCAATTGGTTGAAATAGCCAATATTTGGTAATTTACTTAAGTTGTATAGTTTTATGCCAACATTTTTCTTTTTCAGCCATTTTAGTGTATTCGAGACATGGGGGTCCTCCTCCACACCTACAACGATAACTTCTTTTTTCACAAACTTCCCCATAAAAGTTGGGGGCGGCATGTAGCCACCCCCAGCCAACCAACTATTAGCAGCGAACCTCGTCCCAATCGCCACCTCTTGGGTATTTTTTACTTGTGGGCATTTTGGTCCAGTTGTAGCAGGTTGTAGAGCTACTATTCTCTTCCGCAAAACCGCCTGTAACCAAATCTAACTCATCGTTAGCTAGTGTACGGACATCAACGTCATCATAAGCCAATGAAACTCTTTTCATTTCAAACTCCTACCATAAATACCCCAGACGTCGATTCTGAGGCAACTTAAGGTCATGCTGAGACAAAGTTTTGTCAACCTATAATTGATCGACCCCGGCACAATTTACAGTTGGCTAAGGGGCAATTGTCTTCCTGTAGGAGTTACTCTAAGAGGTACGACCATTCCCCGAGCGGTTGCAGGTAGAGCTTCCTCGATAAAAATAAACTGCCTGGGTTGAATTGCCAGCATGACTGGTCAATGAGGTCTGAACTCTATCGCCAATCGCCATGTTTGCTCTGTCTCCTCGGTGAATTTGGGGTTAGACCTCAACTTGGCGCTTCCCTTGCCCGATGATCTTTCGGAGGTGCAGGTAACAGAAACCAGCAGGCGTTCAAACATTCTGTTCGGAATACGCCGTTAAATCTCTAAATGACCGCGTCATATGTTGGCCATCTACGGATGCTGGTCCAGGTGACTTTTGATGAACTGAGAGTCCTCGATCAACACGAATGGCTTTAGCAGACCCGATCGGCAACATGGATTTCTTCCAAACTTTCTGCGATGCCCTCTGATCGATCGGCGACCATCGCTTCGACGAAGCGTGGAATGTGTGCAAATGCGTTTTGAACGTTCAATGTCCAGAATTTGTTCCGTGCTGCCACCGAGCCACGAACAAGTTCCCTAGCCACACTTCAATGGTTGGCTGACGTCATGGCAGTCCTTGTGTGGCCTTGCGTCAACACGCCTGTATGGCGTTTCCTGTCTGAATTAAAGGTACATTCACGCTCGCAATTTGCAAACGGCGGATCTTTGGAGCGGGCTGACAAGACGAGTTGGTCGCGGCATGCCGGACAATTCCGTTGTTTCGTTAACCAGCTTTCACCCGACGGTTGAGGCGAGGAGACGAAGCGCCGAGCCTCAAACCGTGTAGCGGCAGCATTTGGCCTGAAAGCCTGTTTAATCAGCCCTTGGAGCCGCGCTTCAGCCGAAATGAATATCGCTTGCCGAAAAAGTACTTTCGATACTGTTCGCTTCAGCAGGAGCCTTACTTTCGATAGATTTCCAGCACTCACTAGTAAATCTACCGTTTATGCGGGCATATTCTAAGGCATAAATCAGTTCTATACGATTGGTACGGTAGCCGCCAAATTTATCCTCTAGTTTGTTGAACTCTAGGTTTGTGTGTTCACCAGCGAGCTCACATTCGTCGATGTAGCCGTAGACCTCATCAAGAAATGCCCGCTTCACGAAGTATATCTCGTCAAAGGGATCGCATTCGTAGTGTTCCTTCGCCGAATTCTCGTGAAAATATGGTGCTACTCTATTGTTGTACGCGTAAGCTAAAGCAGGATCAAAATTGTCGGGGTTTTGCAGAAATCCCAAAAGGAAAGATTGGCGTTTGATTTCATAAAGCGCAATGAGAGTCGGATCCATGATATTGTCCTTTTGATGATTTCGATAGTGACTGCGCACATAGTAATGGAGGTCAAGAAATTCAAGGGATTTGGTCAAAAGCACCGTCTTCCACGCGGCATAAATTAGAGTAATTTTTTTTAAAAATCAGTAGCTTAATGCCGAAAGGGTCCGTGCCAAAAAGCCAGGCTAAAGAAATGCTCGAAACTCGACCAATAACCAAAAACTGGACGGTCAGCACCGCGCCTTGGAGGCTGCAGCGTGCAACTCGAATATCACTGAGCAGAGTAGTACAAACGGCAATCTGCAGAGCATATTCGACCCTAGCTCAATCGGCATTCCCTAACTTTAAGCAGTGTGAATTAGTCCCAAACGGATAAAGAACGAGCTACCATTGTGAAGCCTTAACACTACTACTGCCAAACTGGCCCGATTGGGCAAGCAGCATTCCTAAGCCACGACTTTAGTTCAATATTACACTTGCATATGCTGCACCAAGAGCCACCAAAGTGCGTTCGATGGAATTCACATTGCGAGCAAGCTAGCAATCTCTTGTCGCGGAGCTGCTTGTTCGCCAAGTATTTGAAGTTGAAATCCAATTTTGTGACGTCTAATGCTCGGCTTTCCACCTTATCAGCCAAATCGGAGTTTTTTCCAGACACAAAACTACGCTCAGAAATGATTTCCTCTACCTCGTGGGCTATAGCATCCAAATCTTGGCTCTGCTGTCCGTCGTACTCCCAAGCCGCAGCTAACTCCCCTAATCTAAAACAGATCACGGTGGGAACAGCATTTAGCTTAATCGGGATTCGTCGGAGGTCTTCAGCCCGATTTACTTCAAAAACATACAAGTCCAATTTTAAGCGCCCCGAGCGAATAGAACTAATCAAGTATTCGTGGACTTCAGAGCATCGGGAACATCTGTTAGCTGTTACGAGAACCAGACACGACGCTTCTGAATCGCGAATTGACTTGATATGAGCTGCAAAGCTGGGCGGTGCTACTTCTTCAATGGTTTTGCCGGACATTTTTCTGATCTTTTCCGCGTTCTTTAGAAGTATGGTATCGCCATGATATCCAACATGCGGTTGGATTGGCAATCGATTAATTGTGTTCTAGATCAATGCTTATCTCAAATAGGTGTGATGCTCGAATAATGTAAAATGCAAAACATGTCCTCCAAATCCACCATTTAGCCACGAAGTGCATTTCGGTCTGATTGGAACGCATCCAATCCTACTTTAGCGTCCAAAAATTTATGGAATAATAGACAAAGTACATGCTATCCAAGATCTCCAATCCATCAAATGCAGCGCATTCCAATCTTAAATCTGTGCTACTCACCAAGTCATAACGGTTGTTGTGTCCAAGTCGAAACCCTGCGCCGTTTGGAAAGCCATTCCATCACTTCATCTTGTCGATAGCCGACAGTTTGATTGGTCAGTTTGTAAAATGGTGGACCTTTGCCCGAGCAACGTAGCTTGGCCAAAGTAGACATAGTAAGGCCCAAAAGTTCTGCGAGCTCTGGGGCTCGCAACAACGCCCTTGCATCCAAATCTCCTAGCGCACGCCCATGATGCACGATCTCGCGCTTGTGCGAGGATGGCCGCCCTGGACGGCGAGGGGGCCTAGTTTCTTCGGGTGCAGTTAGGTCATTGGCGGGCAGAGCTTTGGTTGCCGCCCCGATCTGCGCAACAGGATCCGGGTTTGCTGGCTGCAAGCTGATGCCGGGTGGCGGCTCATTTATCACGACCGTGATTTCTGATGGCGGCTTGGGTGCCTGCCAATCGCCAAACATATCGAGTTGGCCGGCAAGACTTGCATCGGGCTTTCGTTTTGCCATAGTTTATCTCCCTTTGCCCCTTCGGCATTGGCTTCGATTGCGGATCCCGCGTCCTGCTGTCAGGGCGAGATAGCAATTTATGCCGTCGCGGACATAGTTTTGGGTTTCGTTGATATCGGGCACGCGACCCAAACGGGCCACACGATTGGGACCCGAATTATAGGCAGCCAATGCCAATCTTACGTCGCTAAACCGACCGATCTGGATGGCAAGGTAACGAGCGCCTGCACGCAGGTTTTCTTCGCTATCAAAGGCATCGCGCACGCCAAGCTCCGCAGCAGTTCCAGGCATCAGTTGCGTCAAGCCTTGTGCGCCGACTGGACTAATGGCGCGGTTATCATACGCGCTTTCTATAATGACGAGCGCATGAAGGAGTTTCGGGTCCAAGCCTGTCTCGTTTGCGATTCTGGTGATCAGTCGGTCGAGGGGCTGGATGGACGGCAAAAGGCGTGCCCCTCTTAATTCATCTGTAGACAGATTATTATGGATACTCGGGGCGCTTCGGGATCTCTCGGGCCTATCGGTCGTAGCGTTTGACTGGCGGGGGAAAGCGGGCTGCGGTGGCATGGGTGCAGCACCCGGGCTTGCCGGGTCAATCAATCTCGGCCCGCTTCCCAGACCAGAACTCGCAAAAAGACTTCCCCCAGATGTTGCCCAATCGATGGGCTCGGCCAGCGCAAAGTTTGGCGTCAGCGTACCTAGAGCCAAGCTGCCCGCCAGAATAAGTGTGACTGAGAAGCGGCCTACCATGTGACAGCCGCCCGATAGATGCCGGCCAATTCACTCCGCAAGACAGGACCGAAATAACGGCTGTCAAAGCTTGCTGGATGATCGCCGAGGAGGAAGACCTCATTTGGGGACAAGGTCCGACATCCGCCCCACGCTGGCAAGGGATAGCCATGTCTGTCCATTCGGGCAGCGACGACGGCTTTATTCCCGATTGTCACGGCAGTCTCTTGGCGACACATCACATCGCCGGAGATCCCTGCTACCCGCTTGATCAGCATGGTGTCATCTGGATAGCCGAGTTGTTTGACCAGATAATCCTTGGTCCGGCCATCGGGAGGTCAAGCGTTTTCCCGATTTTTCCAACTTTTTCGTAATATTATGATTTGTTTGTGTTTTGTGGAAATTTGACGCGTCGTCATTTTCCTGAAAATACCCTCGAATTCCCTCCCGCTGGTATCGGGGTGGTATCGGCATGACCTCTTAAAGGATTGCATAAGAGGTCCAGGGGGTTTTAAAGTAAGCCATGCAAGATCGGGTAAAACTGACAAAACGATACATTGATGCGCAGACACCGGACCCAGACAAAGAGCGCTGGATCTGGGACAGCGAAGTGCGTGGATTGTTCCTCCGTATCTATCAAAGTGGCGAGAAGCGCTTTGCCATGAAGTTCAGGATTGGCCGTCAGCAGAAGGTCTTCACGATTGGCACGGTAGGCTCTCCATGGACAATTGAGACGGCCCGCGAGCATGCCAAGGAGCAATTGCGCGATGCCTCCCTTGGGGTAGACCCTCAGAAGCGCAAGGCGGCTGCCAGGGCAGAGCCGACGGTGTCCGAGCTCATTGATCGCTACTTGAAAGAAGGCCCAGCCGATAAGCCAAACAAACGTGCTGCGACTTGGGAGCAAGATAGGTCAAGCCTCCACTCCCATATCCGTCCCCTCCTAGGCAGCCGCATCGCGGCTCATCTGAAACCCTCTGATCTTGCAAAAGCTCAAAGCGAAATCGCGGCGGGCAAGACCGCGGTCTCAGCCCTAAGTGGCAAGAAGCGCGGGCGGCTAAACATAACGGGTGGCAAGACAACCGCATCACGCTGCACGATCATTTTTCAAGCCATGATGGCCTGGGCTGTAAAGCGGAAAATCTTGGTGGCCCATCCAACATTAGGTGTGGTGCGCTACAAGACTGAAAAGCGGGAGCGCTTCATCAGTGTGGACGAAGTCCAGAAAGTTTTTGAAGCCACGGAACGTCTCGAGAAGCGCGGCGAGGTCCGATCTGAATTTGGCGTCATCATTCGGCTTTTGATCCTGACAGGTGCGCGCAGGGGGGAAATCCAAGGCCTTCAGTGGCGCGAGGTCGACATCGATCGGCGGTCTATCGTGCTGCCTGATGCCAGGTCCAAAACTGGTGCGCGACGAATTCAATTGTCCGATGCGGCTATCGAGGTGCTTGAAGGGATCAAACGTAAGAGCGACTATGTCTTCCCTGCCAATCGCGTCAATGCGGCTTCTGGTCATACCGTAGGCCTACCTCGAGCCTGGCGCGCTATCCGCGAGGAGGCAGGTCTTGATGATCTCCGGATCCACGATTTACGCCACTCGTTCGCATCCTTTGCCGCTGAGGCCGGGGCTAGCCTTCAGCTCATCGGTAAAGCCCTTGGTCATACCCAAATGCGCACCACCGAACGCTATGCGCACCTTCGAGATGATCCTTTGCATGCATTGGTCAATGAGATTGGGGAGCGGGTGAAGGCGGCGAATAAGGTGCAGTCAGCCGAGTAAATCCCTTGCGCTGAGTGATTGGATTGCAATCTGTTAAGCGCTGTCACCGAAAAGGTATCGACCCATTCTCTAGGGCAGGCATTTAAAAGGCCAGGCAATGGATGCACTTCACTCCCGGCGCGCCAGCCAAACCCCAAACATCACCGTATCGACAAACACGACTCTCACTTTAAACGAGGGACCTCAAGGGCTCAGGTCAGCTTCAACATTGCGGGAGCGTAGACAATCTTTCTGGGCCGCAGCGGGCGAAGCGCGAGGCACTACCTTGTATCAATTGTAGGCAGATGAGCCACATTTATCGCTATTCGACCATTGCGTTTTAATAGTGCTTGACAGCCCAACCTCTAAGGTTAGCGTGCGGAGTTGTTTGAGTGACAGTAAAGTGGCAGTTTGGTTGCATGTTCTTGAACAGAAAACGCTGCCTCCAACAGGACCGGACTTTTGCGACACTACCAGCAATAGAGCAGTAACGACGCCGTCAAAAATGGAGCCCGCTTTGTTAAAAAATCAGGGAATCTTGCGCCGAACATTCGCAATTGTGGCGCTGGGTTTGGTTGCTATCACTGGAACGGCAAGCCTGCCCGCAGGAGTTGGAGCACAAACCACAGCGACGCCTCCATCCTATCGCGGGGAGATACTCTGGGATCGTTACGGCATTCCCCATATCTACGGGGCTGATCAAGGCTCAGTCTTTTACGGGTTCGGTTGGGCACAGGCGCGCAATCACGGTGATTTAATCTTGAAACTGTTTGGCGAGGCCCGAGGTCGGTCGGCCGAATACTGGGGTGGGTCGGCTAATGTCGATAGTGATAAGTGGGTCGTCGGCAATGGCGTGCCCGCGCGTGCCATAATTTGGTATCGACAGCAGACACCACAATTTCGCGCGAGTCTTGATGCCTTTGCAAATGGGATCAACGCCTATGCAAAGGAAAACCCAGACAAAATTGCCCCGGCGATGCGCCAAGTGCTGCCGATCACAGGTGTTGACGTCGTGGCCCATGCCCACAAGCTGACCAATTTCAGCTATGTTGCACCCGCCAGCCGTGTCTATGGCGAAACTGCTGGTCCGGCATCGGGGTCTAATGCGTGGGCCGTCGCGCCGTCGCGCTCAGCAAGTGGCCGAACAATGCTGCTGGCGAACCCTCATCTGGGCTGGCCCGAGAGCCAATTGACCTACATGGAGGCTCATCTCAATGGACCGGGCATCCATATGTATGGTGCCACACAAGTTGCACTGCCTGTGCTGCGCTTTATGTTTAATGAACGTATGGGCATGACCAATACAGTCAATAACCAACTGGCCTCCACAGTTTATGAACTAACTCTCAAAGATGGCGGTTATCTGTATGATGGCGCTGTGCGCGCCTTCGAGACCAGCAACGTGACCATCAAAGTACGCCAAGCCGATGGGAGCGTGAAGGGGGAAATCATGGCCTTGCGCCAATCGGTTCATGGACCGGTATTTACACGTCGCGACGGCAAGACCGTTGCGCTGCGTGTGGCAGGTCTGGATCGACCCGGTTTCTTGCAGCAATATTGGGATATGGGGCGGTCTAAGTCGCACACAGAATTCTTGACCGCGATGCGTCGGCTACAAATTCCAACATTCAATATTGTTTACGCGGACCGAGCTGGACACATTGCCTATATTCATAACGGCGCAATGCCAAAGCGTGGGCCGGGCGATTTAGCTTTTTGGCGCGGTCTGGTGCCCGGTAATAGCTCATCCAATCTGTGGACTGATATTCATCCCTTCGCCGATTTGCCCCAAGTTATAGACCCTGCGTCGGGGTTTGTTCAAAATGCCAATGAACCGCCGTGGATTGCCACTTGGCCACAAACAATTCGCGCGGCAAATTATCCAGCCTACGCGGCACCTGCGGGGCCGATGTCACTGCGCGCACAGAATTCTGTTGCAATGCTGATTGAAAAACCGAAGCTCAGCTTCGAAGATTTTGTGTCGCATAAGCTGTCGACACGTGCCACGATGGCAGACCGGGTTTTGCCCGAATTATTAGAGGCCGCCGAAGCCGAAACAGACCCACAAATTAGAGCGGCAGCGGAACTTTTGAAGGCATGGGATCGCCAGTTTAATGCCGATAGCCGTGCTGCACTGCTGTTCGAAACCTGGGCGACTTTGTTCGCCGGGCCGCGGTTCTTGGGCGAAGAAAATTATGCTACGCCGTGGCAGGCCAACGCCCCCATTACCACGCCGCGCGGATTGAAAGACCGTGCCGGTGCTGTCGCCATGTTGAAACAAGCCGCTGCCCAAACAATTGAACGCTATGGCGCACTAGACAGACCTTTCGGTGAAGTTTCAAGGTTTCGATTGCGCGATAAGGATGTACCCGGCCATGGTCATGTCGGTGGATTGGGCGTTTTCCGGGTGATGACTTGGAGCAACATGCAAAACGGTACGCGCTTGCCAGTGCACGGCGAGACTTGGGTTTCGATGGTGGAGTTTGGCCCCAAAACGCGTGCGCTTGGCCTGATGAGCTATGGCAATGCCAGCCAGCCCGGCACACCGCACCGCACTGATCAGCTTGATCTGCTTAGCGCAAACCAATTCCGCAACTTGCCCTTACACCGCGCCGATGTCGAGGCCATCACAATTGAACGGACACAAATTAATCCAACCCAGCGCCTAAATCAGACGCAAAATCCGAGGAAGAAATCATGATCCGTCGTTCATTACTCGCTATTGGTCCAGCCCTTGCCATTAGCGCCATTGCCTCATCGCAATCCTTTGCCCAAGCCGGCCTCAGTCGCCATAGCGGGACTTGGCGGATTGATGCCTCAAGATCGAGCTTTTCCGACGGAACTTTTCCGCCCAATATGAGCTTGACCATCGACATGACGATCAGCAATGGCCGCATTGTCTATGGGTCTGTTAATGACACCAACAAGACCCGCCCCCCGTCCTTGACCAATTTCGACACGACACTTGATGGCGTGCCGTCAGCGTTTCTGGGTCAAGATCGGTTCAACAAGATTTCAGTCCTTCAACTCAATCCCAATGAATTTCGGATCATGAAGATGAAGGATGATGATGTGATTGTCGGCGAGTTTTGGACATTCCTGCGCGACCGGCGGACATTGGTTCGACGTGGCGTGGGCAAGAATGCGACCGGCAAATCCAGAGTGTTCGAAGAATATTTTGTTCGTACCGGGCCATCTAAAGCGCGCAACTAATTTCCAACGTACGATTGAGCTCAGGACCAAGGTCCAAGAGAATGGTCATCGTACACACTCGAAAATCAAGGGGGACAAAAGTATGTTAGTAGAGCCAAATTCACGCAGTTTACGTTCAAGGTCCGGTCTCGCAACGCCAAACCAGAACCGGTTCTTTCAGTCGGCCTTGATCGCGGCTGGTGTTACCTTTGTGCCGGTTTATGCCAATGCTCAGCAAGCAGAAGCAACGATGGATCGGGACCGAGAGGTTGTAATCGTCACGGGCGTGCGGGGATCACCCAGGACGGTAATCTCAAGCCCAACGCCAATTGATGTCTTAAGTGCTGAAGACATTGACCGGGTCGGACGCTCGGGCACTTTGCAAGCCCTTTCGTCGTTGGCACCTTCTTTTGTCGTGCCCACTCGGGCCGGAGGCGGCACGGCAAGTGTAATCTCAACAGGGGGCTTGCGCGGACTCAATCCTGATCAAACCCTGATCCTTGTGAACGGCAAGCGCCGCCACAAAACCTCCTTGATTAACTCGGTTTCCGCGCTCTATTTGGGGTCAGTACCAGTGGATTTGGACTTGCTGCCAACCGCCGCCATTGGGCGCATAGAAGTTTTGCGTGATGGAGCGGCGGCTCAATATGGTTCTGACGCAGTTGCGGGCGTGATTAACATCATGCTCAAAGATCAGTCAGAAGGCGGAACAACGGCGGTTAGTTGGTCGGAGAATTTTGACAGGGAAGATGGGCAAGTCTTGCAATTGTCCGGCGTGGTCGGCCTTCCCGTATTCGGCGATGGATCACTGACGCTCGCCTTCTCGTCCAAATCACAAGAACAATCCAATCGATCCACCCCGTTGCCGACGAGCCTTCCGGTTTTCCGGCCCAACGATCCCCGTGAAGCAACAGTCGACCGGATGATTTTCAAAACGTACGGGCAATATCCACAATCGGGTCTTAACTTATCTTACAATCTTGAAGTCCCGGTAGGTGGCGCCGAATTCTACTCATTCTCAACGCTCAGCTTCCGCGAGTCTCAGCTCCCCTTTACGCCGCGCCTCAATAATAGTGACCGCACAACAGGATCCAACACGTCACTGCCCGAAATATATCCCAATGGTTACGCTCCCACACTTGTGATCAATGAGAATGACTATGATATAGCTTTGGGCCTGCGCAGCGATAATGAGGGTTGGGATTGGGATATTTCAGTCAATTACGGCAATAACAGAGCCGACCAAGATACAATCAACAACATCAATGCCAGCCTTGGACCGTCGAGCCCCTTGCGCTTCAATGTCGGCGTTCTGGGGTCGACGGAATTGGTCTTCTCCGCAGATCTGACGCGTGCATTTAAGACAGGCGTTGGTGACCTACAGGTTTCCTATGGTGCACAAATCCGGCGCGAAACTTATAATATCGAAGCCGGGGATCGCCTAGGCTATATAACTGGCACCAATGACACTGTTCTCAGTGGTTATGTCATACCGGCCGGTCAACCTTTTGCCGGGCAGCGACCACCAGGGGGAGCGCAGGCGACGCCAAGTTTCCGCCCAGAGGATGAAGCCAACGCATCGCGCGGCAATTACGCTTTGTACAGTGAGCTTGGGCTCAATCCGTCTGAGCGCTTCTTTGTGGGTATTGCGGCAAGGTATGAAAGCTATGATGACGATAGCGGCGACACGCTGACCGGGAAAATCAATGGGCGGTTTGAGGTCACCGATCAGATTGGCCTGCGGGCTGCCATTAGCAATGGCTTTAGAGCGCCCAGCTTGGCGCAGCAATATTATGCCTCCACCACCAATCAGTTTAGAACCGTAAATGGTGTGGCGAACGTGGCTTTGTTGATTAAAACTTTGCCCGTTGGCTCGGCTGCTGCCAAAGCATTGGGGGCAACCCCGTTGACGCCCGAAACGGCCAACAACATCAGTTTTGGTGCTACATATAATCCCAATCGGAATTTCTCCCTGACCATTGATGCCTACAAGATTGAGGTTGATGACCGAATTACGGTTACCAGCACTTTGGCGGGGGTCGACGCTGCTGGTGCTTATACGCCAGTCAGCGCGATTTTGCAGGCCAATGGGCTCAGCCGGGAACTAAGTGCGCAATATTTCACCAACGCGATCGATACCACGACAGAAGGCTTTGACGTAGTTGCGTCGTGGCGCCAAGATCTCAGGAACCTTGGCCTCATTCGCTGGAGCTTCGCCTATAATCACAACGAAACCTCATTGCGATCGGTAAAGCCAAACCCTTCGCAACTCGCGCCGCTTGGTGCCAATTTTGTATTGTTTAACCGCTCATCTATCCTAAATCTGACCGATACCACGCCTAAAGACAAATATGTGATTGGTAGCAATTGGACGCTCGGTCGGTTCAACCTCAATCTTCGAGCAGCCCATTATGGTGAGTTTAGCGTGCCCAGCACGGTTGTTGCCAATGACCGCACGTTCGGATCCAAATGGATCTTTGATACCGAGGTTACCGTAGGCCTCACCAAACACTTTGATCTGACTGTCGGTGCCAATAATCTGGGCAATGCATATCCAGACGCAATTGGTATCCTGAATGCCAATTTGGGGATCGGACAATATCCGACTTCCTCCCCTTATGGCTTCACTGGCGGATCCTATTACGTGCGACTGGCGGCGAACTTCTAGTACGCAATATCTCAAGGTTTTTTGTCTTGGGCGGGTTTGCTCTTGCAACCATGCTAAAACATCAACCTTGACCTGAATTGCCAACCGTATGCGTGCCCATCTGCTTCGATTTCTTTCCATGGCAATTTGGAGTCGTCCAGTTATTTGACCAAGTGCCAGCATGCGGGAGATGCGTTCTGATAACAGGAGAGCCGAACGGCTTGAAGGCATTATCGGGGCCTCAGTTGTACTTGAGTGGACTTGGCTTATGACTTGACCGTCAAGCATCGTGGGTGATATTAAATCTAGGACAATATCTTAATTTGTCCTAGATAAAGTATCGAAATGAACAATGTGCAAACCCAGAGTGAAAAGATCGTCCAGCTTCTCTCCGAGAGGACAATGGCGCGTGCACATGAGATTCTCAAAGAAGGTGTCACGGCGGCAACATTGGCGCGCGCGGTCGCAAGCGGCAAGATCCAGAGGCTCACACGCGGCCTCTATCAACTCCCCAATGCCGAACTAGATGCCGATAGCACGCTTGCCGAAGTCTCAAAGCGGATCCCCAAAGGGCGAATCTGTATGAGCACTGCGCTTGCCTATCACGGACTAACCGATCAGTTGCCAAGACAGGTCTGGATCGCCATCGGAGCGAAAGACTGGGAGCCCAAGCTAGACTTCCCATCCATCCGAATTGTTCGCTTTCGGAAACCCTATCTCGAGTATGGTGTGGAGCGGCACATGATTTCGGGTGTCGCCGTGCCGATCTATTCGGTAGCTAAGGCACTCGGCGACGCGTTCCGTAATCCAAAGCTGGTTGATCGCTCTGTTGCCATAGAGAGTCTGCGCAGCGCCATAACTCAGCGTAAGGCAAGCCCATCAGAAATCGCACAAGCCGCCGTCGACTGTGGAGCTTGGAAGGTGATGCGCCCCTATCTTGAGGCGATGACGCACACTGGTTGATGGGCAAAAGAATATCGCTGCGTGGGCTCGTCATCCGTGTCCGCGTTGTCACGCGGAGATAAATAGCCACAATTAACAAGGATGGTTCGAGGCTGCCGGTGCTCAAAAATGCTGCTACAAATGCCAAGCACGCCAAGCCGCAAGCAACCAACTCACGCTTTTAGATCGGGGGCTGAGCCTTGCGGAGAATAGATTCCAGACCGCAATTGCATCCTATATAAGTGATTAAACGCATTACAATTAATCACGTATATATGATTGAAATTTGTTGATTCAATCATATATATGTGCTATTTTATCGGAGAAGGATCATAGCAATGCCCCCCGATCAAGCCTTATTGGCGCGCAAAAATCTTGATAAACGGCTCGCACGCTTGCGTGACGAGCCATTGCCTATGCCACGCACGGGCTGGGTCAAAGCCATCCGCGAAGCGTTGGGGCTTACCGCCCAACAGCTTGCCTCACGCATGGGGGTTGTTCAATCGCGCCTCAGCACCATCGAAAAGGCTGAGATCGCGGGTGCGACTACCATCAAGACGTTGCGTGAAACAGCCGAAGCAATGGGCTGCACTTTTGTTTATGCGATTGTGCCGACAAAACCACTGGACGATCTTTTGCGCGACCAAGCGATGCGCAAAGCCGATCAAGAGCTTAAACGGCTTCATCATACAATGCGCCTTGAGAACCAGGCTTTGACCAAAGAGGATTTGCTCACCGAGCGTGAGCGATTGGTCGGTGAACTTCTATCGGGATCCTTGCGCCGCGTCTGGGATGACGAATGAGCGATCCAATTTTTGATGAAGATGATGACGCAAACACGCCGCTCGAAGCCGATGAGCGCGAAGCCCTCATTCCATCCTACATCACCTTACGCCGTGAGTTGAATGAAGCCGAACAGGTCAATATTGCCGCCGCGATGAAATGGATGCGCGGACGACAGCGCGACGTGCTGGATGAAGCGTTCTTGCGTGAACTCCATAAGCGCATGTTTGGCAAAACTTGGCGATGGGCCGGACAATATCGCACTACCGCGCGCAACATCGGCGTAAATGCTTACCGCATTGGCGTTGATCTTGCCCAAGCGATTGACGACACGAAATTCTGGATTGCCAATAGCACCTTCCCCGCCGATGAGATCGCCATTCGCTTCAGTCATCGCCTTGTCTTTATCCACCCATTCCCCAATGGAAATGGACGCTTCTCGCGCCTCGTGGGTGACCTTTTGGCAATGCAGTTAGGCAGACCACCCTTCTCTTGGGGCAGTCAGAACCTCGTCGACGCCACGACAACGCGGCGGGCCTATGTTGAAGCATTGCGAGCCGCCGATGCGCATGATTTGTCGCCCTTGATTGCATTTGCACGATCTTGAGGTCGCAAGGCGTCTCGTTACCTAATTGATCGGCTTTTTAGCATGGCGGTTTCCGGCTTGGATTGGGTCAGCTTTGTTCACATCTTATCGTGTAATGAAATGACGTGCCCCTAGCTTTCCCGCTAGCGGAAGTTGGGCTTTACCGTTCAATAGAATGGACGCTGTTGACGCCCCAGCTCAGCAAATTGGACCAATTGCAATCGACCTCTTCTTCACGCTGCCGCTGATTTTAAATGCGCTGTTAGATTTCATGAGTCCAAGTCGAAACCCGGCGCCGCCGTGAAAGCCATTCCATCACTTCATCTTGGCGATAGCCAACCGTTTGATTGGTCAGTTTGTAGAATGGCGGCCCTTTTCCCGAGCAGCGTAGTTTGGCCAGAGTTGACATGGTCAGGCCCAGGAGCTCTGCCAGTTCCGGGGCGCGCAGCAAGGCTCGCGCGTCTAAATCGCCTAAAGCCCGTCCATGATGCACGATCTCGCGTCTATGAGCGGATGGCCGTCCCGGACGGCGAGGGGGGTTAGGTTCCGGTGGTAAAGTCACGTCATTTGCTGGCACGGCCGGGCTGACGGCTTCCAATTGTACCCCATGATCAGAGTTTGCTGGCTGCAAGCTGATGCTGGGTGGCGGTTCGCTTGTAAGGGTCCTGGTCTGTGTTGATTGTTCCGGCAACTGCCAGTCAGCAAACATGTCCAATTGCCCGGCAAGGGCTGCATCGGGCTTTCGTTTTGCCATGGTCTATCTCCCTTTGCCCGCTCGACATTGGTTTCGATTGCGGATCCCGCGCCCTGCTGTAAGGGCGAGGTAGCAATCTATGCCGTCACGGACATAGTTTTGGGTCTCACTGATATCGGGCACACGGCCCAAACGGGCCACACGATTGGGGCCGGAATTATAGGCAGCCAGTGCCAATCTTATATCGCTGAACCGGCCAATCTGGATCGCAAGATAGCGGGCACCTGCGCGCAGGTTCTCCTCGCTATCAAAGGCATCACGCACGCCAAGCTCGGCGGCCGTTCCAGGCATCAATTGCGTGAGACCTTGAGCGCCGACCGGACTAATGGCCCGGTGATCATAGGCGCTTTCAATGATGACGAGCGCATGCAGGAGTTTCGGATCCAAACCTGTCTCGTTTGCGATCCTAGAGATGAGCTTGTCGAGGGGCTGAATTGACGGTAAAAGCCGCACGTCTCCTAATTCATCTGTAGACGGACTGTTTGGGGTGTTGGTGTCGTTTTGAGGGCGAACCTTGCTTTTGGTCTGATCGCTTTGCGGGCGCAAGAAAGCAGCATCAGGGCTTGCCGGGTCGATCAATGGCTGAGCGCTTCCCAGACCTGAGCTCGCAAAAAGAGTTCCGCCAGATGTCGCCCAATCGACAGGCTCGGCCAGCGCAAAGCTTGGCGTTGACGCCATTAGAGCCAGGCTCCCGGCCAGAATGTATGGAGCGGTGAAACGGACTACCATGTGACAACCGCCCGATAGATGCCGACCAGTTCGTCCTTCGTGACGGGACCGAAGTAGCGGCTGTCAAAGCTTGACGCATGATCGCCCAGAAGGAAGACTTCGTTTGGTAGCAAGACCCGGCATCCGCCCCACGCTGGCAAGGAATTGCCATGTTTGTCCATTCGGGCAGCGACGATGGCTTTACTCCCAATTGTCACGGCAGTCTCCCGCCGACATACAAGATCGCCAGAGATCCCTGCTACCCGCTTGATCAGCATGGTGTCATCTGGATAGCCGAGTTGTTTGACCAGATAATCCCGGGATTGGCCATTTATCGCCATGGCAATGATGTCGCCTCGTTTCAGTCTGGCCACGTCATCCACGCGCACATAGGCACCTTTGGCCATCGAGGGGGTCTCGTTCAGGATCATGGGCGGTTTAGTCTTAAGCTCGGGGAAAGCCGAGTTCGCAATGAACAAGCCTTGAACGAGCGCAATCATCAGGAGAGGGCCGGTATTCATGGTGCGGGCTCCAGAACCAGATCACGGGTTAGAAGCACCTGGACCCTGGATCCTTGGGCAATACGAATGGTCGGTTTGACTTCAAGTTCACGGTCAACGAGGCGACCGCCAACTCGGGCAGCCTCAATCGAGGCGGCATCGCCAGCATCGCCCAGAAGGGAGCCGGACTTGCCATCACCATCACGCCTTGCCGCTTCCCCCAATGTGGTGATCGCACCGGAAAAGAGCGAAGCAATCACCAATTGACCCAAACGCCGATCAACTCGTCCCGTTACACCGCCAGCCCCAGCGCTATCCACACCTGGTTCCTTATTGAGGGTTAGGGAGCGCCCATCGGCGAAGATAATCCGTTCCCAGACTACAAAGGCGCGGCGCTCGCCATAGGTCTGATCACCATCAAACCGGCCCAACAGTCGCGCGCCCTGCGAGATAAGCAAATATTGGCCAGAAACCGTATCAAACACGTTCTCGGTTACGAGGGCGACAACGCGGCCTTCACGCTGGGTATCTAGGGCCGTCAAAAGGGCTGCTGGAATGACCGTCCCAGCCTTCAATTCATAGGGCGATACGGGAGTGAGTATGGCGCGATCGCCATAGACTTCTTGATAATCCGATTTTCGTGCAACGTTTGGCTGATCGGTACGGGCCGACGGTATTGGAGCTGAAGCCGCGCTGATGACGGCGCGAGAAACAGGCTCGCCAAAGAACAGGCCTGACTTTCGCGCGAGGTCAACTTCAGTAGATCCTGAGTTGGACTGCGCGCTTGATCGTGACGGCCCATTTGATGGTCGATATCGGCTTTCAGATGGTGCTCGATCCACAATCACACGCGATGGATGGGCAGGACCTGCATCGACGATCGGATGAATATCTGGCGCTATGTCAGCATCCTCGATTGGCTGCCTGCCATCTGCCTTGGTCAGATCAGCATAAGTGACGGGATGATTGCTCAGGACGTCCGCAGGCTTCATCGAGCCCGTGGGTGTCTGCTTGCTTTCTTCTCGGGCTTTGGCACGCGCATCCACCTTCAAGAAGGGATCCAGAACAAAGACAAAGATAACTGCCCCACACATGATGGTCGCAGCACCGCCTAAAATAGACATCACGGCAGCAAGTCTGATCTTGACGGGCTTTGGCTCGTCAATACGCGTATTGAGTGGCGCTTGACCACCCAGCAGGGGAGGCGTCGCCGCCGCCCGGTCGACGGGGTCAAGTAATGGAAGCTCTAGATTTTCGCTCATGGCAGATCTCCCCTGCGCTCGATCTTCACAATCTGGGGACGCTCGCCTCCAAGGCGCAGCTCGGCCTTTTGAAAGAGGCGGTCGACGACGTAGGAATTGCCTTGCTTGCGCCAATTAGTGAGTTGAGCCTCACCTTGCTCATTCATGACAAACAGAGGCGGTGCTTCGGTGGTGACCAGGGTGTCGGAAAAGGTGATGAAGGTCTGCCGGCCGTCATCATGGACCGAAACCGGCGTCCACCCGGGCCTCCCCCGCCCGACCCGGATCCGGTAGGCTTCAGGGCCATGACCTTTAAGGACCGGGAGAGCGACTTCAGGCTTTGCCTCTGTCAGGGAAGGCCCCGCTGCCACCTGGCTTATGGGGGCCTGTGGCACCGGGTGCGTCCAGGACACTGCCGCATTAAAGGCCTCGCTCTCCCCTGAAGCTTTGAGCGCGAGCAAGTAGACACGCCGGTTCGTCATCACCACCATATTGGTCGCAAGTCCTGCCCGGTATGGCTTGATCAGGAGATGGGTCTGGACAGTCTCTGCCTCGCCCGAAGTGGTGTCCCCGATCATCCAGCGCTCTGTATCACCCGCAGCCTTGCTGATGATCTTCTCGCCAGGCTCCAGACTAAGCGCGGTAACCCGCATGGGGGCAGTCCAGACTTCATAGACACGGCCCGGCTGATAGCCAAACACTTGCGCCGCATGGACAAAACCGTCAGCACGCGAGGACGCCAAAGCCTCCGCATTGGCCGCGCGAATAGCTGCCGGACCTACTTTGGGGGTCGGGGCCCCGACAGGCACGAAGGTGACGATTGTGGGCTGGATCCGAGACTGCCGCTTGGCGCTTTTGGCCTTATGGGCGCTGTGGGACCGCGGCGCACTATGGGCTTCACCCCGGCGCGCTTTAGCCTCGGCAGGGTCCGGCACGGATAGCGCCACGCAGAGAGCCGCAACCAGCCCAAGGCCTGCAAGACAAGCCGTCGCGCGGCCACGGATTATTGAGCGTCGAGTGTCCATGAGATATCCTCGATTTTGATGCCAAGTGGATTTTTCATAAGTTCTGCTTCAGAGCGCGGCGGCTCGAAGCGAACCGTGACGAGCGCGCGCCAACGCTCTGCTCCGCCGCTCATGCCGTTGGTGAATTTCTCTTCGCGCCACTGGATGTCGAAGGTCTTCTCGGATCTCGCCACGACGTTGAGAATACTCACCGCGACCGCCTCGCGACCCGCATTGGCAAAAGGGTCATTTTCCTGGGCCCAAGCATTGAGATAGGCGGCAGACTTGGGAGTCGTAAAATCATAGGCCCGCATGAAGTTCTGACGGATCAGGACCGGATCCACACTTCGACCGCGCACGTCGGCGATCCAGCGCGACAGGGCAAACGAGACTTGAGCTTCATTAGGGCGATAGGTCTGGTCCAGAGCCGTGATCTTCTGGGTCTGGCCCCAGCTGGAGACCTCCACAATGAAAGGCTTGACGACCGAGCGCTGGGCCTGAACCCACCAGCCAGCTCCCAAGAAGCCCGCAAAGATCAGCGTCCCGAACGCCATGAAGCGCCAATTGCGGGCATGGGCGAGTGTCAGACCCATGCGGTCATCCCAGACCTGGCCCGCACGCTGATAGGGTGTGGATAGCGGTGTGGCCGAGAGCGCTTGCGTGCCGGCAGGCTTTGGTTTGAAAAAGGGATGCATGATTAGTCCTCCTCACGGATGGTTGGGCTTAACGAGCCCGAGTTTTCGTTTGCGGGTAACAGCTGGCGCGCGGTATTGGCGGCAAAATAGGCGTTGAGCGCCCCTGACCTTCCGGTCTGGTTTTGCGGGCTGTGCGCCGGAAAACGGTGATAGCGGGACGGGGTAGCACTGGCCGGCTGCGAGCCTGATCCAGCACCCGCATTGCCCGCGTGAGATGGCGAACTTGTCGATTGTTGAGGCGGATACGCCTTGCTGGCGCTTGTCGGGTTGCCGTTGCCGGACCCGGGCGCTTCTTTACCTGAATTCTTACCCCAAAAGGATGAAGTCGACCCGCCAATACCTGAACTGGCAGATGATGAGCTTGCAGAATTACCTGCGCTATTGGCTGCGCCGCCCTTGGGACCAGAGCCGGCAGGACCAGAACCATTTGAGCTACTGCCTGGACTAAAGCCTGGGCCACCGCTTGGACTTTGGGTTGGACGGCCAGCACCCGCGCCAGCTGCCGCCCGCGCCGACGAGGCAATTTGTGATCCTGCGCTACTTGCCGACCCCGCAGCTGCAGTACCAGCACCTGCAACGCCCGCCGCTGCCATACCTGCAGCACCGCCAACAGCGAGTCCGCCCACAGCGAGTGCACCAGCACCAAGGGCAGGACCACCAGACACAAGGGCCGCTGCCAGATTGGGCGCAAAGAGCGATAGCATGGCAAGGATGATTGCTGCCGTGAGGATCGTCATCGCTTCATAAATGTCAGGCTCGGGACTTGGAGTAAGCTGGGCAAACACCGCCTGAGCGCCCGATATGACGATGGCGAGTGCCAGGACTTTAAGGCCCGAAGAAACCACATAGCCAAGTGGCCGCTCGGCCATGAAGGCTGTCTTCGACAAGATACCAAAGGGCAGCAGTATAAAGCCGCCAAGGGTGACAATTTTGAACTCGAGCAGGGTCACGATGATCTGGAGAGCAAGGACCGCAAAGGCGACCATGATCCCCAACATCGAGATACCGATAATGATCGCATCGATCAGATTGCCGATCACATCAAGCGGGTCTTCCGTGGTCGTGGGCGACTCGCCCAAGGCTTTGACTATCTGCCAGCCGGTCTCGATCACAGCACCAGGGTTTAAGAAATCCGCTGAGGATATCGAGCCGCCGCCAGCCGTCAGACCGAGTTGGAGGAAGCCCGCAAAAATCGTCTCGGACAGTCCCTGCCAATCATTGATGATATAGGCGAAGGTGCCGATCAGCAGGATCTTAGAGAAGGCTCCGGCAAGCGCATCGCGATTGGATGATACCGCCCACTGAATACCGGTTAGAGCAACAACCAAAGCAATCATCAGCCCGAAGATGCCATTGACCGGACCGACCAAGGCCGCAAACCCCGTTGTCACCGTGTTTGAGAACACGGCCATCAAATCATTGGCGGTTTCAGACGATACGGCCATGGAAAGCTCCAATCACAAATCTGCTTGTTCCCGCCCGCTAGTTGCGGGCGTTCGGCAAAGGGTTGAATTTGGGTGGGGCGGGTTTGGTGGTGGGCCGCGTCCAGTTCCGGCGATGACCATCAATTGCCTGTTGCCGTTCAGCCGCTCGGGTGGCGGCCTCCTGGGCTGCCAAGCGCGATTGGGCCGCCATCAAGGCCTGCAGGCCTTCCAATTGCTCAGACAAAACCCCAAGCGCTTGGACAGAGGATTGAATGGCCCCGGTTTCGCCTTCAGCGGCACGCGACGCGGAAATTGCGCCAGCCATTCTCTGGCTTCTGGCGCTACGACCTTCTTCCAGCGAGGCAGCCGTGCGCGCTAAGTCTTGGGCGGTTTGGCGCGAGATCTCGATCCGGCGGGATGCAGCTTCCAGTCGCTCCATGGCGGTTCGGGCCGTCAGATTTTTCGGGTATAAATCCTCAAACTGGCGATCAAGCCCGCGCACGGTTGAAGCAAGTCCCCGCGCTTGGGTATTGAGCTCGTTCAAGGCCCGCATGGCGTCACCGATTTCGGCCAAATGATCATAGGGGCTTTTGGCAAGCGAGCGGATCTGGGCGGTCAATTGCTCGGTCTGGACGCGGATTTGTTCGAGCGCGCGGGCAGCGGTCAGAACATTCTGGATATGATTGGTCGGGTCATAGACGATGGCCGCTAGGACGGGGGCTGGAGCCATGAAGGAAGCACCGGTCACGAGCAAGGCAAACGCGGTCGCAGCGCCAAAAAGGCGTGCTTTCAGCTTAGGATGCGGCATGGATTATTCCCTCCGATTGGTTTGCGGCAAAGTCCCTGGATAAGGGCAGGCTCTGGTCATTGGCCGGATGGGCCTCGCCCGAAAGCGCATCAAAAAGCGGATCGACCCCGTTCAGGCCCTTTGCTGCCAGGAAGGCCCGAACAAAGGCGGTCTGGTCTGAAGTTGCGGGCAAGTTCGCAAGGATTTGTTCGATCAGCTTTTGGTCTTCGGGGCTTGAAGCCCCGCAGACTGCCAAAGCGGCTCCCGAGAGTTTGAGATCAAACATGCGCCGGCCACGGGGTTGGCGCACATAATAGGACCGCTTTGGTGCGGCATAGGCCAAGAGTTCGAGCTGGCGCTTGTTAAGGCCGAATAGCCGGTAAAGGTCAGCACTCGCCGGCTCCAAAGCCCGCGGATTGGGCAGGAAGATCTGGGTTGGACAGCTCTCAATCAACGTCGTCGCAATCGGTGAACGCACGATGTCATCGAGACTTTGGGTGGCAAAAACGACCGCGACATTTTTCTTGCGCAACGTCTTGAGCCATTCGCGGATCTTGGTGGCAAAGCCTGTCTCGCCCAGAAATAGCCAGGCTTCATCTAGGACAAGCATGGTTGGGTTTCCGTCAAAGCCGCGCTCGATTTCATGGAAGAGGGCCGTGAGGACTGGACCGACAGCTGAAGGCGTCGCCATCAAATCTTCGGTTTCAAAAGTCTCGAACCCGCTCAATCCTGCGGGTGCCTGATCGGCGTCAAGGAGTGCCCCATGCGGGCCTTTAAGTGTGAAGGGCTCAAGGGCAGCGCTCACATCGCGCATTTGGCAAAGCGCTTGAAAGATCGACAAAGTGCGTTGTGACTTAGGCGACCCGGCCAGCGATCCAAGTGAGGCCCAAATTTCTTCCCGGTGCTTCGGGGTGATCTGAATGCCAGCAGCGGCAACGGTTTCAGCGATCCACTCAGCAGCCCATGCCCGCTCCCCAGTCTCGTCAATGCGGGCAAGCGGATGAAGGGCAAATTGGCTATCGGGGCCAAGGCCATGCCAGCGGCCCCCGGCAGCATGTGTGACAGCGCGCGCAGACCTTCCCTTATCGAAGAAGATGACTTTTGCCTCTGGGTAGCGGAGCCATTGAAGCGCCATGAAGGAAAGGAGCGCCGATTTACCGGCACCGGTTGGGCCAACAATCATCGTATGGCCAACGTCGCCGACATGAAGGCTCAGTCTGAACGGCGTTGCGCCCGAGGTCTCAGCGATCAACAAAGGCGGCGCGGCGAGATGGCTATCTTCTGAAGGTCCTGCCCAAACTGCCGAGATGGGCAAAAGGTCGCAGAGATTGAGCGTCGAGATCATGGGCCGACGCACATCGGCATAAGGTTCGCCGGGCAAGCTCCCCAGCCAGGCTTCAACCGCATTCAAGTCTTCTGTTTTGGCAACAAACCCTTGTGCATTAAGGCTGGCTTCAATCGCGCGTGCCTTATCGATCGCCCGGCTTTCATGGGCATCCATTACGGTTACAGTCAGGGTCAGATAGCCAAAGGCACAGACCTCGGCGCCAAGTGCTTCCAGCGCCCCATCGCATTCGTCCGTCTTGGCAGCCGCGTCACTATCAACCAGCGGCACATCTTCCTTGGTGATAGCCTCGCGCATCAGCGTGCCCATGCCCTTGCGCTTGGCAAACCAGCGCTTGCGCAGTCTTAAGAGCTCGGTCTCGGCGCCGGCCTTATCGAGGGCAATCCAGCGGGCTACCCAGCGATAGGTGAAGGGCAATTGGCCCAGCGCGTCGAGCAGGCCCGGCAAGGTCCTGGCCGGAAAAGAACGTACACTGATGATACGTAAATGCTGGTCGCCGAGCTTGGGCGCAATGCCGCCTTGAAGGGCAGTGTCCGCCAATTGTGCATCCAGAAAGACCGGTGTTTCAGGAACCGAAATAGAATGGTCTTTGGTGGAAATTGTTGAGTGCAGATAGGTGAGGGTCTCTTCATCTGACATGAGACGCGCTTCCGGCAGTGCATCGGCCATCAGATCCACGAGAATACCAATCTCGCGCTCGAATAAAGCCAGCGTCTCCCGCCAATCCCGAGTGGCATTGGTGGTGCGGTTCTCGAACAGAAAACTCTGGGCGCGGCGCGCTTCATCGGGTGGCGGCAGCCAGGTCAAGGTCGCGACGTGATCGGTCTCGAACGAATTGCCCGCTTCATCAAATAGTGCCCGACGCTCCTGATCAACCAGCCAGGCGATCGGTGTGGCAATGTCAGAATGCGGGTAGGGGTCTGCGACCCGTCGCCGGGCTTCCAGATGAAGGCACCAGCCTGTGCCTAAGCGCTTCAACATATTATTGAGGCGCGCTCGAACCGCCATCAATTCTTCTGGCGTCGAGCTTTCAAGATCAGGGCCGCGAAAGCGCACGCAAGCACTAAAGCTGCCATCCTTGTTTAGGATCACGCCCGGAGACACAAGCGCTGCCCATGGCAAATGGTCAGCCAGGCTGATTGGCTTTTTGCGATATTCATCTAGAAAGCGCATGACTTCTCACTCCCGGGTGGCGCGGCCCCCAGTTTTGGTTAGAATCGCAGGTTGGAAATTGGGTTTGAGGGGATTGGGCTTGATGCTGACTAGTCAGGCTCCAAAATACCCTGGCAGGGACAGGTGACGCCTCAAGACATCCAGAAATCTCGGATCGGTCTTCGCGCACCAAAGTCCTATGGCATGCGCGACACCCCACCAGATGAGGCCAAGCCACCAAAGTTTGAGTGCCAGTCCCAAAACCAGAGCCAGTGTTCCCATCAGGATCGCATATTCACGCGGCAGGCCTGCAAGCAGGATCGGCTGGGTTAGGGACCCCGCTAGAGGCAGTTCATAGCCTTCGGGTCGATCAGGATGAAATGCACGCATGGGAACGTCCTTTTAATGCGGGTTTGGGGTCGCTTGATCAGCGATCAGCCAATCACTGCCCCGCCACCAAAACCGAAGAAGCCCATGAAGAAGCTTGCTGCCGCAAAGGCGATCGCCACACCAAAGAGGATCGAGACGCCGCGCCGGAGGCCAGAGCCAGATTCCGAGAAGGCTACACCCAAGCCAAAGATGGTCACAGCAATGACACCACCAGCCTGAGCCACGGGACCCGTAAAGCTTCCGACGACTTGTTGAAGGGGACCTTCCCAGGGCATGCCGGTACCACCGGCAAATGCTGGCGTGGCGAGAGCTGCAGCAAGTGCTGCCAAAGATGCCAGACGGGCGACTTTTCTAATATCATTTTTTGAGGAGTTCATTTTCTTGCTCCAAATCGGGACGGATACTGTCCTATATTTGGCTATGCATAAGTTGTGCCAACTTCACCAATAAACTTCAAATTATATAATGGGTTAGATGGAAAATTTGGGTGGCTCAAATGGCCGTATCGGGCCCATGCATGCACAGGTCCGGTAGGTAAAGTTCAGGCGATCGCGGGCGCGATTTTGGGGCTCGCCAATCAGATTTAATCAACCGATCTGGCGCATTTGATAGATACCGTTCTCCTCTCCTGAAACTTCAAGCAGCCCCTCCACACGTCGCCCCTCACGGGTGCGCGCAATATGGATGACAAGATCAATCGCCTGACCAATCGCGCGGCGCGGAACATTTGTCGCGACTTCGCTCGTAAGGTCTTCAATGCGCGTGAGGGCTTCGACTGCGCTATTGGCATGGATGGTCGAAAGGCCACCTGGATGTCCGGTGTTCCAAGCTTTCAAGGTTTCAAGCGCTGCAGCACCATCGCGCATTTCGCCAACGACAATGCGGTCAGGTCGTAAGCGCAAGCTATCTCGCACCAAATCGACTACGCCAATCAGTTTGGGGGTGCGACGGGTAAGGAGTGCAACCTGATCCCAGGCCGAACATTGAAGTTCGGGCGTGTCCTCGATCAGAATGACGCGGGTATCCCGAAAGGCGGGGAGAGCTAGGATGGCATTTGCAAATGTGGTTTTGCCTGAAGAAGTTCCCCCGGCAATCAGGATGTTTTTGCGCTCGATGGCGGCTCTCTCGATTAAGGCTTGCTGGTCGGTGCTTAGACTGCCATCGGCCACATAATCATCGAGCGTAAAGATACGCGCCGGGCGCTTGCGGATCGAGAAAGCGGGAGCCCGGCTAACTGGCGGCAAAGCCCCCTGAAAGCGTTCGCCAGTTTCTGGTAGGACACCCGATAGTCGCGGATCCTCTGGCAAAACCGGTTCGCCCACATAATCGGCAATCAGGCGAATGACCCGGTCCCGGGCTTCAGGGGCAAGAGTGGTGCCGGTAGCCTCCCGGCCAGTGCCGACTTTATCAAGGATGAGTTGGCCATCTGGATTGGCCAGAATTTCGACGACATCGGGATCAATAAGGGCAGCCAAGGCGACCGGCCCCAAAGCGTGGCGAAGAGCCTCGAGGCGGCGCTCGGCTATGATAGGATGATCACCGAGTTTCGCCATTTTGTTTAAGCCTCACTCGACCAAGCAGGTGGCAGGCCTTCATCGGCAGGATCATTGGCAGGCTCTGGTGCCGTCCTTGTCCCATCTTTTTGGGCTGGCGCGGGTTTGATGGGGCTCGCTCGCCTGACCCGTTCGGCTACCTCACCCATCAAGGCCTGTAGGTTCATCTCGACACTGGCCCGGTAAGGGGCAGAGCGTTCCTCTTCGGCTTCAGGAAAGCGGGACACCAACATCTTCATTGTCACAAACAACATCTCTTCGATAATCACGAAATCCCGGGCACTCATGCGCATGTGTTCGGATAGCCGGCGCTCAAGGACTAGGAGCCGGTCATGGGGGTCGGCGCTAATCCGGCTTTTAAGACCCTTTGCAATCATGAGGGCCGCAGCCTGGCTCAAACTGATCCGGTTGACCTTGGCCTCGCGTTCAAGCGCCGCACTCATAGTCTCGTCACCCAGATAGACCTGTAAGCGCGAGGGCGGGACTTTGGATTTGACCTTGTTGGAAGCGGTTGCGCGTGCAGCCATGTGACTTATCCTTCTCGTAGCCCAGCCAATTGCTCGCTCGCAGACAGGCCGTTGTCATTGTCGGTCATCGTATCGGGAGCTGGCTCAAGATTTTCGGGCCGAGCCGCTTCTTTGGCCTGACGTTCGGCGCGTAGCTTTTCTGCCGCTGCGGCGCGCCACAGCGCCAGATCCTCAGGCCCTCGAGTATCGGGTCGGCGCCTGGCCTTTGACGCCGGTTCAGGGATTTCACGCATTGGAGTAAAGTGTGCGGGCGTTGGTTTGGCCTCTGCCCCAGTTTCAGGGAGGCCGGCTTGTTGACGCTCACGGGCAACATCTTCGCTAAACTTCACCTTCGAGGGATCGCCATAGCCAAATGGTTTATGGCTTGCCCAGGGGTGGGACGGCGTTTCTGGCGTATCCAGTTTCTCGGCCTGATCGTACGCGGGTATCCTTGCGCGCTTCTTCATCCAGCCAATCTGGTCATAGCGAACTTTGGTAAGCCGGTAAGGTCTATGTCCCGCAATGAATACAAGTTCATTCCTGTCAGGCAAAGCGCCAACTTCGCTCGCATCCAATAGCGGCCTTTCGTACTCGGCTACGTTGGTTGATCCGCCACTTTCTGAAAAACTGTGTGGGAGATTGGCGCTCGACCGTGTCGCAGTCGTCATGCCTGTGAGCTTGGAGACTTTCTCCCGGGTCACCGGATCAAGTGCTGCAAAAGCCACATAGATATGGGCATTGTCGATGAAGCCATTATGGGTGCCATAGACGCGGGAAATATCATTCAGACTTTGGGCGATGAACAGGCATTTAATGCCATAACCCGATGCCAAGCGCACAACATCTTCAAAGAAATCAACTTTGCCAAGAAGCGGGAATTCATCGAGCGCCAACAGCAGATTATGCTCTTTAAGCCGTCCGTCGCTATCGGCCTCAATGTGGGTTGTGAAAGCCGTCGCCGCTAACTGAAGAAATATTCGGACAAGGGGCTGAAGGGCTTTAAGGTCGCCCGGCGCGATTTGGACATAAAGGCTCACTGGCGCTGCCGCGCACATCAAATCGCCCAAGCGAAAGTCGCTGGTGGAGACAGCGTTTTCAACGTCTTCACCAACCAGCCAAGTCAAATACGAGCGCACCGTCATCTGCACGCTCTTGCGGCCCTTTTCGTGCGTGAAGGCATAAGCGGTTGCGATATCATGCACGAAGGGATGAACCTCGCCCCAACCGGATCCGCCCTTTACATGCCAAGTTGACAGCATGGCGCGGACGGTCTCGTCGAGATTGGCGGTAAGGCGCTTGACCTCGATGAGCGTTTTGGGTCCGTCACAATGAAGCACATGGACAATGAGTGCCGACAGCATTTCCCCGGCCTGCCTGTCCCAGAAATCCTGGCTTGCTGAATTGCCCTCATGGTTCACAAGGATCTTCACCAAACGCTGGACTTGGGCCAGACAGTCTCGCCCCGTACCGATCTCCGCCAGTGGGTTAAAGCGTGCGGTTGCCGGATTGCGGGGGTTGAAGAAAAGGACTGGCCCCTTCCGGTGACGATAGCCGCTTGTGATGTCCCAAAGCTCGCCTTTGGGATCGAAGACAAGGGCTGAGGCATTCCAATTGAGCAAGGTGGGCACAACAATACCGCGCCCCTTGCCCGACCGCGTGCCACCAGTGACCAAGGCAGGTCGCAAATCAGGGCTCACCAAAAGCCGTGGCCACATGAACCAGTCAGTCGCGAAACTCGGCGGCTCGATCCGCCCTAGGATGACCCCTTCATCTCTGCCAAAGCCAGCCTTGATCAAATCCTTTGGATTGCCCCAGCCTCTGGCGCGTCGTCGGGAGTTTTGAGCGCCGATTAGGCTTGTTCCCGAAGAGCTCGCCGGCGCATCGAATAGGCGGACGAGTAGGCCACCTAATGCAATGCCTAGAATGATTGCAGGGACGCCGAGTTTCAGAACTGATTGATGGGCCGGCCTATCGCCCCACTTCTTCTGCCAGAGAAGGATATTCCATGGCGGGTAGAATTTAGGTGTGGCCTTGGCATGGATAAGCTGGCCAATCGAAATGCCTTTGCCCAAGGCTGGCTGATATTGATAGCGCCAGGCAACAATCTGGGTGGCGGCTGAAAGCCCGACAAGGGCTCCAACTCCAAGACAAGCGATCCGCGTACGAACTCCCATCCCTGTCTCCCCCATTGAGGACACAAAGAAAGGTCTTGCGTCCCATGGTTGACGCGGCTTGGCCGCACAGGCGGTCTCGCCGCAGAAAGGTGTCCCAGCATAGATCGTGCCAGTTCAAATATTGGCTCACATCCTGAGATAGGTGACGAAAGATTAGTATATTTAATGTTTAATTACAATGGGTTAGGATGGCATGCGATTATTCTGACTTTGGGTCGTTGTCCTGAAATGAAGGCCAACAAATCCTGATATGGCACAGCAGCCGTGCATCTCAGATCCGGGCAGAATGACTGATTAACCATGGTGTAGTTGCAGACCATGAGGCCAAGCGCGAGCTAGGGGTGCCAGACGCGGCTTGCCGTCAAGCCGTTAGGACGTTGATGGCTGCACGCCAGGGTCTCGCTGGGAGCGGTCTGCTGGTTCGCCCGCGTAACACGCAGCGATAATGAAAGCGGGAACAACTGTCAGTCATATGATGACCAAGCCAAGGGTGAAGGGTCTACATCGCAGCAACACTCAAGTTCAGTCGGCGGTCTCTCGACAGGCCCATTTAACGTCTTTAACCTGACGACTCTCGTCAAAGTGAATTCAGTAATGAATCAAAAATCCCACATGCATCAAGGTGTTTGCGCTTTCTTTCGTTAAACCCTAGGATGTACGACATTGAAAATTTCTTGATTTCTCAGGGGGCATCGTCATTGTTGTTTTGGGAATCTAAATCAGGCTCCGGGGGTTTGTCGTTATGCTAGGTTTGACCTTACGCGAGGAGTTTCGTGGGAAGCGCTTGAAGGGAACTGCTATTGAGCTCTCGAACGAGTCGCAAACCGGCGCGACTCAAATCCCAGCCAGAGAGTTCCTTGCGATCACCTACCCGACCCATGACCTGTTGAAAGCTATTGAGGCGGTCGGACCCAACCAAGGGCGTCCGGTCGTTGTGATGGGAGAGCGCGGCCTTGGTAAGTCACACTTAATGGCGGCGCTGTTCCACGCGGTTCACGATCCTGTATCCACAGAGGCGTGGCTGAAGAGCTGGGCGGTGACTTTGGGTCAACCCGAAATCGGCGAAATTCCGCTGCGGAGCGGTATGTTAGTGATAGGCGAAAGCCTTCATCGCCAGCGTTACAAGTTCCTCTGGGACTTGCTCTTCGAGCAACACCCGCACGGTGCCTTCATTAAAGGCAAGTGGGAGGGAATGGGCGCAGCGAAAACCGACGTTCCATCTGATGAACTGATCCTCGAGCTCCTTCGCCATACGCCATCGATGTTGCTCCTGGACGAGTTCCAAACCTGGTACGACAGCCTTAAGAATGACAAACAGTCTCCAGCGAAGAATTGGGCTTTCAATTTCATCCAGATCCTGTCGGAAATCGCAAAAGAGCACCCCGAGCTGCTGGCGCTAGTGGTATCTGTGCGTAACGGAGATACCGACGCCTACCAGCAGATCCATCGGGTTAATCCAGTTCAGGTAGACTTCAAGGCTGGCGTCAGCCCTGCGCGTATCCAGCACGATCGCCGGAGGATGCTGTTACACCGTCTGTTCGAAAACCGGCTGCAAATCGCCCAAGCTGAAGTCGAAGCGCGTCTGGACGTGCATATTGCCGAGTACTTCCGCCTCCTCGACGTTCCGGCTTCAGAGCACGATCGAAAGCGCGCCGACTTTATCGAGTCCTGGCCATATGCCCCTCATCTCCTGCAGCTACTCGAGGATCAGGTCCTCGTGGCTACGGACGCTCAAGAAACACGCGACCTTATCCGCATTCTGGCCAATCTATTCAAAAGCCGCGGAGAAGGGGCTTCAGTTCTAACCGCGGCAGACTTCAGGCTGGATGACCAGAGTTCGAGTATCGGCGCGCTGTTAGACTCGGTCGCTAACCAGCAGCACCGGACACTCCGCGAGAAGGCGCTTAGGAATTTGACTTCGGTGACTGAAGCCGTCCCGGAGCATTCAACCAAAGTGCCTCACCTGCAGGAAATCATCGGGGCCTTATGGCTTCGTTCAATTGCGGTCGGCAACCTCGCCGGCGCAGAGCCCTTGATCCTTCAAGCAGATATCACCCAGGACAAGGTCATCGATGATAATGGCTTCCAAGTCGAACTGGCAACGATCATCGAAAACGGTTTCAACATCCACCAAGAAGGCCAAAGGCTCGTCTTCCGAGAGGAGGAGAACCCCCAGGCCAAGTTGATGGCTTCAGCGCGCAATGACAAACTCTTCAGCGATGGAGAAGATCTAAGGCAGCTTGCCAAGGAAGTTCGCTATGTGGTCGGCGGCTCGGAAGAGGTCGCAAAGACCTTCAGGGTTATCGCTCTTCCGCGACAGTGGCTAACCGACCCATGGACTCCGCTGGATGAAACCGAGCATCCCGACCGTTGGGACGAACGCCTACCTATTCTCCTGCTCCCGGAGGAGCCTGACAAGATCAATGAGCGCCTTGGCCGATGGCTCAAAGACCATCTACAGAAGCGCCGCAACACCATTCGCTTCCTGTTGCCTCGCGCCGGCTACTCGAATATGTTTTACGATCGGGACTTACTGGTCCTCGCACGCGCCGCGATGAAGGCTCAAGAATGGAGTGGTCAAAACCCCGAGTACAGGAAACTCCAAACCAAATACCAAAGTGAACTACGCGATATCTTGAAAAAGCGGTTCGACCGGTTTGCTGTCCTGCATCGCTGGAATTTCGCCCAACCTGAAAGGTGCGAGTTCAGCGTTGAGGCGCTGCGGGAGCAGGGGGCGAAGATCCCGGAAGCTTTGGAACAGTCGGTCGTAAATGACCTCTTTGTGCCTGAAGATTTCCAAGCACTTGTTCTAGAGGCGGCGGCCGACAATACCTCTGTCGGCAAACTGCTCAAGGAACTTCAGGAGCCCCGTGCGGGCGGCTTGGACTGCACGCCGTGGCTTGGTGAAACTGCTATGAAGGAGCGGATCGTGCGCCTTTGCGCCAGAGGAAAGATCGCGATCAATCTTCGAGGAATGGAGTATCTCCAGTCTCAACCAGGTGAGGACGAAGACACAGCATGGCGCCGCCTACGCCCGAAACTCTCATTCACGGGACGTCAGCTGGATGAAGTGGTGCTCCTGCCGCCATCTGCCGTGCCGTCGACAGGCGGTGCGACGCCGCCGGGACCCACAGCGCCAGAATCCGTGCACGGGGGCGGTCTTTTCGGTGGACCGCCGGCTAATGATGGCCCAGTTTCGCCAACCGCTACGCCGTCTCCGGCTCCAACCGAGGAGACTCCATCCCCGGGCTCTGACGGCATCTTCGGCGGCGGCGGTTCACACTCTCGCGTGAGATATTCCAACCCGCCGACTTCTGCTCTCAATCTGATCGGCCGGCTTGAGGATTGGGGCATCGGGCCGGCTACGCCGGTCGGCGGGGTCACTCTTGTGGTATCCGCCGCAACCGGAGCTCAACTCAAGGAGCTCATCCGGAAGCTGCCAGACGGCATGACTTTTGAGATCTCCTTGGATAAAGAGGAAGGCTGATGGCCCTGGGTGTTGACGAACTTCGCGAGTTAGCAGGCGCGACATCGAAAGCTGCATGGCAGTCTATAATCAGCCGCTCAGTCGCAACCTGTTCTGCGCCCCTCTCGACGGCCACAGCTCCAAGTGAGGTAACGCGACGCGATCGTGAAATCGGCGTTCTTGACCACTTCCTCGCAGCGGGCGGCTGGGATCTCTGGAAGCAATTTGGCCAGGATGTAGAACGGACGTCAGACCGACTGGCGCGGTGGTGGACCGAACCCTACAGCGCTAAGGCTGTGCTTATCCTCGATGGATTGAGTCTCCGAGAACTGCCTTGGCTCCTCGCGGGAGCGCAGGAACGGGGCTTCACTGTTCACGAGATTACGGCCACTGGCTCTGAGTTGCCTAGTGACACGAATTCCTTTGCAAGAGGGCTTGGCCTCAATAGCAGAAGTCAACTTCAAAATAACGGCGGTGGCTTAGCGCATCGTCTGGCACCGACAAAGACCGAATGCATCGATCTGCCCTGGGCCGACTGCGCAAACCTGATTGACGCTTCGCCAAACTGGCTCTTCTGGCACCAATGGCCAGACAGCAAGATCCATGATGGTTCTGGCGCGGGACAAGGTCTTGAGGTCCTGACCCGCGATGTTGCCGAGCAGCTGAGCAGTGACGACTTTTGGGCATTTGTTGAGCGGTTGGCAATCGGCAGACGGCTGATCATCACTTCTGATCATGGCTACGCGGCCACGGGCTTGTTCTTTGATGCCGCTGAAGAGCAGGCCAGCTTCCTTAAATCAACGCTGAAGAGTGGCCGTAGCATTGCTGGCGAGGTCGACCCCGGCCCATTTATTCCGCCCATAGTAATGCAGACCAATGGCGCAAACGGACCACACCTCTTAGCCCTTGGCCGCTGGAAATGGCGCAGTCAAGGCGGCTACCCCACATTGGCCCATGGCGGCCTTTCTCTGTTCGAAGCGCTCTCGCCTTTCGTTCAGCTTTCCAAGTAAGGACGCGAGACCATGGCTACCAAAAAGGAATTTATCGCGCAGGAAGTCGCACGCGCAGTCGGTGCAGGGAAGGCTGTCGCCATGGAGACCGTCGATTTCAACGATCCGAACCGGCCCAAGACTTGCCTCGAGGTAGATTTTCCGATCCTGCCCGTGAACCAGGTGGCAGTGATAGAGGGCAACGCCGGCAAGCCGATTTATCAGATGTCGAAATGGTGGGCTCGACGGCGGTCCAGCGTGTTTCGCTCGATGCTCATCGCCGCGGCGACCAAAGCACCCGAGGATCCTTCACATGCGGCAAAGCTAGTCTGGGATAACTATTATGCTAACCACCAGAAGAAAGGTGCCTTCAAGCACCTCAAGGTGGCGGACATCTTCATGGGCGGCGGCACAACGCTGGTAGAGGGCTCGCGCCTGGGCATGCAAATGTCGGGCAATGACCTAAACCCCGTCGCTTGGTTCGTGGTCAAACAGGAACTGGCGGATGTCGATATGGACGAAGTCAAACGACTGCTGGCCGATATAGAGGACGAGGTGAAACCTCAGCTCATGCCGTTTTACTATTGTGACGGTCCTAATGGCGAGCGGGGCACCTGGACACATAAATCCTCTGGCAAAATAATGGGTGCTGATTTCGATCCGTTGGCCCTTAAGCCAGATGAGCGGGGTGATTACCGCTACGAAGGGCCAGAAATTATCTACACATTCTGGGCAAAGCATGGCCCATGTCAGGTGACGGGCTGCGGCCATAGAACGCCGATTATGACTAGCCCCGTGATGGCAACCAAAACGATCTCGATAAAAGGGTGGCAGCACAAGTGCCCTGCCTGTGCCACGAAGTTCGACATTGAAGAGGCGGACGCGCGAATGGCACCTGACGTGCCTCTGTTTGTTTCGCCTGACGAACCTTATTACTCTGTTCTTGATCAGAAGGGGCGCGCAACTTGCCCTAATTGCGGACACAATGGATTGGTGAAATTAGGAAAGGGCAAGAGTAAAAAGATTGAACTTTCCTTATTGGTACATCCGGAATGGTTGGCGGGAAGCAGCCAATACAGCTCGAATGGTTTGGAATTTGGTGGTTCTCCTCAAGACGAATCAGTCCCCACCGCAGCTTGGAATATGGAGCGCGCGAGCCACATGCGTTTACTCGAGGTGCGAGGAAGTTTACCTGATGAGGTAACCTGCCCGGCAACCGGAGTTACCTTCGCATCTGGAAGATTGGGTGGCACAGTCCCGAAGCGGTCGACATTTACTTGCGCGTCGTGCGGCACCCAGCAAGGCGTAATGGATGCAACCCGACATTCAAAAAAGGCAGGCCAGGTCGCGGGTTATGCGATTAGGGGGTATGCACCAGTCAGGGCGGCCAGCGGAGCGCCTTATGGGGGGAGCTTCTTCGCGCCTTTTGATGCAAAGCTCGCGAGACAATATAGCGCAGCAATTGACGAATGGGAGCGTCGCAAGAATACCGATTTGTCCAATTTCTGGCCGAAGTCTGAGGTGCCGTATGGTTTCATGACTGCTATCGCAAATAGCGATATCCGAACCAACTACGGATTCACACATTGGTGGACAATGTTCAACCCGAGACAGCTTCTAGTACTATCTCTGCTTCTCAAGTCCATATCAGAAACCGGAAGTTATAGCAGCTCGACCAGAGAATATATTCTTGGCGCTTTCCAGAATTACGTTCGTTATCAGAATATGTTTTGCTTCTGGCATGTTGGAAAAGATCATATCGTTCCCCACATGAGCAATAATAATTTCCATCCAAAAGCCAACGTAGTTGAGAATTCCGTTTTTCCAGCTACGGGTATGGGGAATTTCATCTCATGCGCCGCGTCCCTTTTCGATGCGGCCGATTGGAAGACTTCCCCGTGGGAGATCGTGAGTGTTGACGCGTTAAGCCGCCGATACCCGGAACTCTCCGATCAAATCTCTGCAAAGGGTGCAAAAGTCCTCTGCTCTGATCCGGTAACTAGTTCAGAAATATATTGCGGTTCATCAACAGATCTCCATCAATACGCAACAGGCAGCATCGACCTTGTTATAACGGACCCCCCCTTTGGGGGCCTCTTACACTATTCTGAGCTGGCTGATTTTTTCCATGCTTGGATTCAACCAGCTCTAAAAAATAGTTATCCGTCATATTTCAACGCAGATTACTCGCCGAAAGCTATGGAGGCTGTATCAAATAAAGCGCGGGAACCAGACGATCCTGATGGATTTTATCAAAAACTTCTCACTGCATGCTGGACAGAAGCGCATCGCACTTTGAAGCCTGGTGGAATTCTTGCTTTCACATTTCACCATAGTGACGATGATCCTTGGGTGGCCGTGCTCGAGTCATTGTTTGACGCTGGGTTTTATCTTGAGGCAACTTATCCTATCCGGTCAGACGAGACCAAAGGTGAAGGCGAGTTCGGTTCGAAGACTATCGAATATGACATTATTCATGTTTGTCGGAAACGTACCGAAGAACCTAAAGCCGTAAGCTGGGGCCGAATGCGTCGCGAAGTGCTGGTTGACGTCCGTCAACTACAGGGCATGCTCGAAAATCACGCCCTCGCAGGTTTGCCGGCGGCTGACTTGCAAGTTATCCGTCGCGGCAAGGCGCTTGAATACTTCTCGCGCCACTACGGTAAAGTTTATGTGGACGAGGGGCGTCCGATCTCGGTAAAGGATGCGTTGGTGGGTATCAACCAGCTGATCGACGAAGACGCAAACAAGACCGCTGAGCCGCCGCCAGTGACCGCAGAGCCGATCACTCGCCAGTTCCTGCGCATATTCGACGGAAAGGCGGAGCTTGCCCGCGATCAGATGCAAAAGTTACTCCGCGGCTCCGGCATCGCCCCCGATGAGTTCACCAGTCGTGGCTGGGCCAGCGAAGAAAAAAAGGTCTTTTACTTTGTTGACCCTCTGGCGTTTGCCCGCGATTGGCAGGGCAAGCACCGGAGAAGGCTCACGGCTGACCTCGATCAGGCCTTGGTGCTCGTCGGTGCCTGTTACGATGGCAGTGGGATCAATGCGTCGGATACGCTGAAAAACGAAAACTTCAAGCCCCACTCGGCGTTAAAAGGTCTGTTGGAATGGTTGGGCAAGCGTGCGCCAGACCTGCCTATGCGCAATGCGTCTTCCAGAGCGCTTTCGATCTACAACACCTGGGCGGCCAGCAACAAAGAGGCCGTTGTTCAGATGTCCTTGTTCTTGGAGGACTGGCCATGAAACAATTGCTCGACAGCGTTTGGCAGCGCAGAGGCGTCAGCTGGGTCTGGGACGATGAAGCATTATACACCGTAGCGCGTCCATCCGAAGTCTTCAGTGTGCGGGAGCTAATTCAGGCCAGTAAAGACTGGCCAGACGACTTGCCGAGTAATGATGGAAATACCCTTGTTGTCGCCGGCTTAGACGCCTGCATCGACCTGTTGTCTCCGATCGACGCGGAATCATGGCTAGCTGAAGATCTTAAGGCAGCAGTGCTATCGTTTCAGGACGCCTATTCCGGCACAGCGGCCTTGGTCTTCTGGCTACCATCTGGCCAGCGTCGCTTTCACACCGACATGGCCACAGACGCTGTGCGCTGGCGTTGCGCCGCGCCGTACAGTGATCAGCTGATCGAGTTCGGGCGGCTGATCTGGGGAGAGGCTCGGGACTACCCGCAGGAAATTATTCTCGCCGCTGGGGCGAAGCCGTCGGGCTTGTTCCACCTTCGGATCACCTGAGGAGGTCGGATGGCAGATCAGCCTCAGTTCGCTCCCGGCGAGAGAATCGCCCACGCCGAGTTTGGTGCCGGCGTGGTCTTGGATGCCCCTAGGGAAGGCTACATCCGGGCATTCTTCACTGTCGGTGAACGGCGGGTCCCTGTTGCCAGTATTCAAGGAGAGATGTCTCGAACTGAACGGATACTTCTGTCGGTTGAAGGCAGTGAAGATCGCGCTCGCAAGGCTTGGCTTTCCTATGAGGCGCATGTTTTGCCACTGATGGAGAGCGCGTCCGCTTTGACGTCGGCTCGCATAGACCTGCTGCCGCACCAGGTAGTTCTCACACATCGGATTGCGACGGCTTCACCCCGCAGATTTCTAATCGCTGACGAGGTGGGTCTGGGCAAGACGATTGAAACCGCGCTCGTCCTGAGAGAGCTGGCCAGCCGCGGAGAACTAAACCGCGCGCTCATGGTGGTGCCGGCCGGCCTGGTGAATAATTGGCATCGGGAGCTCAACGAGGTCTTCAATCTCGACTTCGAGGTTTTCGGGTCTGAAGGCGACATCACAGACCGCAAGACCAACGCATTTGCGAAACATGACCTGCTGATTGCCAGCATCGACACGCTCAAGCGCCCGAACCGGATCAAGCGCCTTCTGGAAGCCCCGCGGTGGGACCTAGTTGTCTTCGACGAGGCCCACCACCTAACGGCTTATCGAACGGGCGGAAAAGTAAGAAAGACCGAGAACTACAAACTGGCAGAAGCTCTTAAGAGCCAAACACGTGACCTCCTTCTTTTGTCCGCCACCCCACATCAGGGCAATCATTTTCAATTCTGGATGCTGATCCAACTGCTCAATCCGACGCTGTTTGGCGGACCAGAGGAGATGGTCGAGAATAGACATCGATTGAATACTGTAATGTACCGCCGGACCAAGGCAGACGCCTGCAAGCCCGACGGTTTACCTCTATTCGCCAGACGCTGGGTCCACACCGAGTCCTTCCTCATGCAGGAAGAAGAGCGTCGCTTTTACGAGAAGCTGCGTGAGTACCTTGAGGACGGTTTCGATTTAGCCAAGCGTCAGGGAAGCCAAGGTCGGGCCTTGGGCTTCCTGATGGCGATTTTCCAGAAGATCGCCGCTTCGAGCTTCGCCGCTGTCCGACGGACTCTGAAACGGCGGTTGCTTATGTTGACGCTCAAGGAAGCGCTTCTCCGCGACCGTGAGCTTGATATCGAGGGTCGCGAGCGCCTCTACAACGAAGCGCGTGAACTAATACATATTGAGTGGAACTTAGGTCGCGATCCGATCGGTCGCAGCGAGGTCGATCGGGTAATGGCCGATCTCAAGTACCGGCTGGCTAGAAAGCTCGATGCCGACGCCCTAGAAATGGCTTCTGACCCATACAGCAGCGAGTTTGCCGCGTCACACGTCGAGGATATCGCCTCGTCTGTCGTGGACCTTCATCTGCCAGAGGAGCGGCTGCGCATTGGCGACCTGCTCGAAGCTTTCCCGCAACCACGCGAGACCAAGGTCCAGAAGCTGCTGGACGGTTTGGGAACCCTGTGGCGTCAAAATCCAAGTGAGAAAGTCGTGATCTTTGCGACCTATCTCGGTACGGTCGATCTGATTGCACGTGAGATCGAGCAGGTCTATCCAGGCCAAGGCGTCGTCGTGCTTCGCGGCGGCGATCATGGTGCCAAGACAGCCTCTGAGCGCCGCTTCCGCATGAAAGACGGGCCCCGGGTTCTGGTCTGCACTGCGGCAGGGCGTGAAGGGATTAATCTCCAGTTTGCCCGTATCCTGTTCAATTTTGACTTACCCTGGAACCCCATGGATATGGAACAGCGGATTGGACGCATCCATCGCTACGGCCAGGCACATACTGCGCAAGTCTATAATTTGGTCCTTTCCGACACGATCGAGGGGCGGATATTTCTGCTCTTGGACGACAAGCTTACTGAGATCGCTCGGGCATTGGGCAAGGTCGATGATCAGGGCAATGTCGCCGAGGATCTAAGAGCCCAGATTTTGGGGCAATTGTCCGAACGATTGAACTACGATCGAGTCTATCAGGAGGCATTGTCCGATCCCACCCTACAACGGACCACTGTCGAACTCGAGGCAGCGCTATCCAATGCTAAAGAGGCCCGGGAGGTTGTGTTTGACCTGTTCCAGGATCTCGATGGGTTCAGCCTAGACGAGTATCAGCCATTCTCCGATGTCTCAACCGGCATGGGGCGGATTGTCCAGTTTATGTCATCTTCTCTTCTCGACCGACACCAGCGGCTAGTAAAAATCGATGATCAAACTTACGATCTGTCAGCCGCGGAAGGGTCACGCAAAGCGCGCTTCACACTCGATCGCGACGTCGCCACAAGCCAAGACGGTATCGAACTACTCGGATTGGACCACCCGTTGGTTCAGGAAGAGTTAGGCCGTTGGAGAGCTCTGTCGCCAGAACAACTGGGTCTTGCTGTATCAGGGGAAGGAACACACGTAACGCTTCTTTCATTTTGGATCATTGAGTCGACTGCAAGCGGCGGCGAGCGTCGAACCACGGTTCAGTCAATTGCTGTCCAATCAGATGGTTCCCGGGTGCCAAATGTAGAAAGGCAAGCTAATCAGTATCTAAATGCACCAATTGCACGGCCATATTTCAGCTCTGAAGAAAGGTCTAAAATCTTCATGAACTTAGTCGAGCCAACTCTGCAACGGGAACTTAAACATAAAGGGTTGGCTACAGGGGAAGGTAGTTATTCAGCGGAGCTAATTCTTTATATTGAGATCGTAGGACGTCATTCCTGATCGAGCTTGTGCCAATTAGCTTGGAACTTTTTTTGTGATTTGCAGGTCTCCTAGATTTTGATGCAGGCGGGTGGGCTTCCAATCGCCTCGGGCTTCTTGTTATGGAGCTAGAAATTGGTCGAATGTTTCAACTGAAACGGCCCTAGGCAAGCTAGCAAAATCGGTGTCGGCTCAAGTATCAGTCTTCAAGCTTCGGGACGAATTAAGAGTCAGTCCATGGTCCCTTTGAAGCATCTCTATGATTCTTACGAGTGCACGATAGACGTTTACCTGGTTTGCGCCGAATTGATATCTTCCTGTGATTAGGGCCTCAGCAGGAAGATCATCTGTTTTGCCCTTCCGTCGTTCATCACTGCCCTGAACTACGAAGTGTACTGGGTATCTATAGGTTCGACCTTCGCCTTCCCAGACTCCGCCAGGACCAAAATTTTGGGTGTTACTGTTATAGCATTCAGAGCTTAGGATAGACTCCATAGCGACGAGAACCTCTCTGTATGGTTCTATCTTTCCACGTATCTCGCGAACCTTTCGATAAGCCTGAATTCCAGACTGAATTTCTTTGAGTTGGAACGAAAAATCGCCGTCTTCTAAATTCACTTTAGCCCGGACCTCCTCGAGAATTTCTAGTGGTATGTCTGGGTAAAACAAGTTCTGCAGCTCGACAAATGCCTCGAGTTCAGTCTTTGCGGCTGACAACCTGTATTCCCAACTGTCGAAAATTTCCGAAGATTCTTCTAAAATCATGTTCTTGAATGGCAGCGCTTCGCCAAAATCTAAACTAAAGAATTCAGCGCAATATTTCTTCTCACTTTCAATCACTTCCATCTGCATTTCATAATCGTCCGGCCAATCTTTGACAGCGGCCTTCTTAATTTCTTCGACAATGTGTGGCGGAATTCTGGTAGTCACCAAACGAAGATCCTCAAAATGGCCGGATTTGGCTGGTACGAAAGTGAGACCGGATCGGCAATCCGTCAATACTTTATACGTTAGGCAAAATGGAAGGGGTTGGAACTTCCATAATCTCAAATTGAAATCAGAAATTCTAACGAGCCGCAATGCGGCTTTGAAAGTTCTCTTCGGTCAATGGGTTTGCACCTATCCAACGCTTTCATTGATGACACTTTCGGTATTCAGCAATTCCTTCGGATTGAATTTCGAAAACCAAGGCAGATTGCATCAATGTCGCGCCTGCCCCTCTGCGCGCCCTTTCCGAATGCCCCCGTCCACCCATGCCGCGCAAGGGACGGCTCGCGCCTCTGCGCCCTTGCTCGACTTGTTTGGCGTGGGCCGATGAGAAGATTGCCGCGCAGGCGGCCCTGGTGATTGATATCCAACACTAGGAACTCCCATAGGGAGATTAGTCTAATGTCTCACGTTCAAATGTTACCCTTGAAGTCGTTGCAGCCCTCCCCTCTCAATGCCCGTCGCATTGATAAGAAAATCGCCATCGATGAATTGGCAGCCTCCATTCAGGCCCATGGCCTGTTGCAAGGCCTAAGTGTCGTCGATGTCGGCTCTGGCAAATATCAAGTCTCCGCTGGTGGTCGCCGCTTGGCAGCTTTGAAGCTCTTGCTTAAGCGCAAAGCCATTACGTCTGATTTTGAAGTACCCTGTCAGATCGTTCCTGCTGACCTCGCCGAGGAAGCTTCCTTGGCTGAAAACATCCAACGTGTTGCCATGCACCCCCTGGACGAGGTCGAAGCCTTTGGTCGCTTAGCTGGCGAAGGCCAAACCGAGGATGCTATCGCTGCCCGCTTTGGTGCAACGGTCCGTCATGTTCGTCAAAGATTGGCCTTAGCGGCCCTATCGCCCAACTTGAAGGAAGCCTTGCGAAAAGGCGAACTTGGCCTAGATGCGGCACGCGCCTTTTGTCTGGTAGCTGACCATGAGCGACAAGATGCTTTGTTCGCCATCATGACCAAACCCGTCAGCAATGCTTATGCGGTGCGGTCCTATCTCACTCAAGGTGCAGTCCGCGTAACCGACCGTCTCGCAAAGTTTGTGGGTGTTGAAGCCTATGAGGCAGCCGGTGGCATTGTCCGTCGTGACTTGTTTGATGATAGCCTTGTGTTCCTTGATAGCCCTGAGCTCTTAAATGAGCTGGCCACAGCTAAGCTGAAAGAATTGCGTGCGCCACTCCTTGCCCAAGGATGGGGTTGGGTGAGCTTCAATCTCGGAAATGGTCGAGCCGATGGTGGCTTCATGCATCGCATTCGCCCCGAATGGCATCAGCCGACAGAAGAACAAAAGGCTGCCGCGCATGTGATACGGGAAAGAGCTTCTGAGATTGAGCAAGCACTTACGTCTGATCCAACAAATAAGGCGCTGATCGCTGAACTCGAAAGTCTCCGTGTCAAAGCCCATGAAATGGCCGACACCTTGTCCTTCTTCGATCCAGAAAAGAAGGCGCTAGCCGGTTGTGTGATCTCCATCGATTTTGAAGGTCATCCAGATACGATCGTCGGCATTGTTGCTAAGGGCGATCAAAAGAAGATTGCCCGGATTGACGCACGACGTGAGGCTGAAAAAGCTAAAGCCGAAGCCGAACGACGCCGTGAGAAAGAACGCCTTGAGGCCGAGGCAATTCCTGCACCTGAGCCTGCGGCCTTCACACCCTCTCCCGATGGTGTGACCGTGCTCGTGATTGATCCAGCCTCTGGCACCGCACGCATTGTGGGTCAAAGCACAGGCGACACTGGCCCTTTAGATGAAGTGGTCACATCGGGTGCTGGGGATTCTGAAGTTATCATCCCAACCACCCTCGAAGAATGCCCCCCTTGGGAAGAGGATGAGCCCGCGCCAGTCAACACTTCAGGCTTTACGCAAAAGACGTTGAATGAGCTGACCAGCGCACGCACACGCGCTATTCGGGCTCATCTTTGTGAAGCACCGGATGTGGCCTTAGCCCTATCCGTCTACACATTGGGCTGTCACTTCTTGGCGCTGACTGGCCCTGTCGGCATGAGCATTCATGCCTTTGTGTGTCACTCTTACTCAGATGCTGAAGCCCTCGCCTCCAAACGTGAGGCCTTGAAGGTATTGGACCTCTACGAGGAGAATTGGTTTCACTGGTGCTTGGCCCAAGGACCGGAGGTTTTGCTTCAAACCCAAGCAATCCTCATCGCCTCTACGCTCGATCTAAGCCTTAGCGGCAACACACCCATTTGTCGTCGCAAGCAAGAAGTTGCCGATGCCCTCGCCACGCGTCTCCAAGTCGACATGACCAAATGGTGGGCACCAACTTCGGACTTCTTCATGGGCCTAAACAAGGCTCAGATCGCAGATGCGATCATGGAAAGTCCTGCAGTTTTGGAA
>VYME01000034.1_pt1 | contig 104420 bp, 114 predicted proteins | sample 5115281 | NCBI WGS metagenome assembly VYME01 (sample SAMN12291780, study PRJNA351875) | freshwater metagenome | isolation source: freshwater lake | place: USA: Michigan, Wintergreen Lake | collected 2013-08-08
CCCGGCGGCTGCGGCGCCTGCATCCGTCGTCGCCGCACCGGCGGCCGCGACGCATGGCGAGCGCACCTTTGCCTCGCCGCTGGCCAAACGCATGGCGGAGCAAGCGGGTCTCGATATCTCCAAGATCGCGGGCTCGGGCCCCGGCGGCCGCGTGGTGAAGCACGATGTCGAAGCCGCCGTCGCGGGCGGCGGTGCGAAGAAATCGGCGGCGCCCGCCGCTGCGGCCGCTTCTTCGTCGGCACCGGCGCCGGCCACCGTGTCCTCGTCGGCGATCGCGGGCATCGGGCCGCATAAGCTCGTTCCGTTGTCGACGATGCGCAAAGTCATCGCGCGTCGTCTGACGGAATCCAAGCAGCAGGTCCCGCATTTCTATCTGACGGTGGATTGCGAGATCGACAAGCTACTCGCCGGCCGTGCCGCGTTGAACGCCAAGGCGCCCGAAAAGGGCCCGGGTGCGTTCAAACTGTCGGTCAACGACTTCATCATCAAGGCGGTGGCCGTGGCGTTGCGCCAGGTGCCTAACGCCAACGCCTCGTTCTCCGACGACGGCATGCTGCTGTGGGACAACGTGGACATCTCGGTCGCCGTCGCGATCCCCGGCGGCTTGATCACGCCGATCATCAAGGACGCCGACAAAAAGGGCCTGGTCGATATCTCGAATACGATGAAGGACCTCGCCGCGCGCGCCAAGGACGGCAAGCTGAAGCCTGAGGAATTCCAGGGCGGCACGTTCTCGATTTCCAATCTCGGCATGTTCGGGATCAAGGATTTCGCGGCCGTGATCAACCCGCCGCAGGGCTGCATCCTGGCGGTGGGGGCGGGCGAACAGCGCCCGGTCGTGAAGAACGGCGCGCTCGCCATCGCCACGGTGATGAGCTGCACGCTGTCGGTCGATCATCGCGTGGTCGACGGCGCGGTCGGGGCCGAGTTCCTGTCTGCGTTCAAGAAGATCGTCGAAGACCCGCTGGCGATGCTGCTGTAATCGCGCGCGCCGTCGAAACATTCAGGAGAAGCGGGACATGCCCGAACAGAATTTCGATCTGATCGTCGTCGGCGGCGGGCCGGGCGGCTACGTCGCCGCGATCCGCGCGGCGCAGTTGAAGATGAACGTGGCGCTGGTCGAGCGCGAGCATCTGGGCGGGATCTGCCTCAATTGGGGCTGCATCCCGACCAAGGCGCTGCTGCGCTCGGCGGAGATTCACCATCTGCTACACCACGTCGATCAGTTCGGTTTCGCGGTCGACAATATCCGCTTCGACGCGAAGAAGGTCGTCGACCGTTCGCGCAAAGTCGCGTCGCAGCTTTCAGGCGGCGTGAAGCATCTCCTGAAGAAGAACAAGGTCACGGTGTTCGACGGCCATGGCGCGTTGAATGGCGTCGGCGCGTCGGGCGCGCGCAAGATCGCCGTCACCAAGGACGGCAAGCCGGTCGCCGACTTGACCGCCAAGAACGTGATCCTGGCGACGGGCGCGCGTGCGCGCGTGGTGCCGGGCATGGAACCCGACGGCAAATTCGTGTGGACCTACAAGGAAGCGATGGTGCCGCAGGGCATTCCGAAGTCGCTTCTGGTCGTGGGCTCGGGCGCCATCGGCATCGAGTTCGCGTCGTTCTATAAGAACATGGGGGCCGACGTGACCGTGGTCGAGATGATGGACCGCGTGTTGCCGGTGGAGGACGAGGAAATCTCCGCCTTCGCGCGCAAGGCGTTCGAGAAGCAGGGGATGAAGATCCTCACCTCCGCGACCGTGAAGGGCCTCAAGAAAAACGCCGACAGCGTGACCGTGACGGTCGAGGCGAACGGCAAAGCGCAGGAAATCACCGTCGAGCGCGTGATCTCCGCCGTCGGCATCGTCGGCAATGTGGAGAAGATCGGTCTCGAAGGCACGAAGGTGAAGGTCGATCGCACGCATGTCGTGATCGACCAGTTCGGCCGCACCGGCGAGCCGGGCGTCTACGCGATCGGCGACATCGCCGGACCGCCGTGGCTCGCGCACAAAGCGAGCCATGAAGGCGTGCTGGTCGTCGAAACGATCGCGGGCCTCAAAGGCGTGCATCCGCTCGACGTCACCAACATCCCGGGCTGCACCTATTGCACGCCGCAGGTCGCGTCGGTCGGCTTGACCGAGAAGAAGGCAAAGGAGCTGGGGCACACCGTCAAGGTCGGCCGCTTCCCCTTCATCGGCAACGGCAAGGCGATCGCGCTGGGCGAGCCCGAAGGCATGGTGAAGACCGTGTTCGATGCCAAGACCGGCGAATTGCTCGGCGCGCATATGGTCGGCGCGGAAGTCACCGAAATGATCCAGGGTTACGGCATCGCCAAGACGCTGGAAACGACCGAGGTCGAGCTGATGCACACGGTCTTCCCGCATCCGACGCTTTCCGAAATGATGCACGAGAGCGTCCTTGACGCTTACGGCCGGGCGATCCATTTCTAAGTGATGGAACAGCGCGTCCGCCATCCCGAGAAGGCGCACCGGCCCGACAACCCGGTGCAGGTGCGCAAACCGGATTGGATTCGTGTCAAAGCGCCGGTCTCCGCCGAGTATGCGGAGACACGCAAGATCGTGCGCGAGCACAATCTGGTCACGGTGTGCGAGGAGGCGGCCTGCCCCAATATCGGCGAGTGCTGGAAGAAGAAGCACGCGACGATGATGTTGCTGGGTGCCATCTGCACGCGCGCCTGCTCGTTCTGCAACGTCGCGACCGGCATGCCCGACAAGCTCGACCCGCACGAGCCCGACAACGTCGCGGCGGCGGTCGAGAAGATGGGGCTCAACCACATCGTCCTGACATCCGTCGATCGCGACGATCTGCCCGATGGCGGGGCGGCGCATTTCGCGCGCACGATCCGCGCGATCCGCGAACGCAATCCGGGCACGACGGTCGAAGTGCTGACACCCGATTTCCTGCGCAAAGACGGCGCGTTGGAGATCGTCGTCGAAGCGCGGCCGGACGTGTTCAACCACAATCTCGAAACCGTCCCGCGCCTCTATCCGACGATCCGGCCGGGCGCGCGCTACTTCCATAGCTTGCGCCTGTTGCAGCAAGTGAAGGAGATCGATCCGTCGATCTTCACCAAGTCGGGCTTGATGGTCGGCTTGGGCGAAACGCGGATCGAGATCATGCAAGTCATGGACGATCTGCGCTCGGCCGATGTGGATTTCCTGACCATCGGCCAGTATCTGCAGCCCACGCCCAAGCATGCGGCGGTGGATCGCTTCGTCACGCCTGACGAATTCGCCGAATACGCCACGCTGGCCAAGGCCAAGGGCTTCCTGCTGGTGGCGTCGACGCCGCTGACGCGCTCGTCCTATCACGCCGACCGCGATTTCGCGGCGTTGCGCGCCGCGCGGGAAGCGAAATTGTCGGCCTCGGCCAAGCCGGCGGCCGAATAGGGCATTGCCCCCGGCACCGCTTCCGCGCTATCGGCGTTGACGATGCCCACGCACGCCGAAAAACGGAAAATGCCGTATTCCTCCGCCCAGCTTTACAAGCTGGTCGCGGAGGTCGATCGCTATCCGGAGTTCTTGCCCTGGTGCATTGCGGCGCGCCTCAAAAACCGCGACGCGAATGTCGATACCTGGGATCTGGTCATCGGCTTCAAGATGATCCGCGAGCGTTTCACGAGCAAGGTGACGCTGACGCCGCCTGATCCAACGGGTCTCGCGCGCGTCGACGTCGCTTATGCCGACGGGCCGTTCCGCTATCTCAACAACCATTGGATCTTCGTGCCCCAGGACGACGGATCTTGCGAGATCGATTTCTACGTCGATTTCGAGTTCCGTTCGCGCATGCTGCAATCGATCATGGGCATGCTTTTCAACGAAGCCGTGCGTCGCATGGTCGCCGCGTTCGAAACCCGCGCCCAGGCGCTTTACGGGGAGAAGCCGACATGAGCGATCCGGTCGAACTGATCCTGACGGGCAAGTCGCACGATATCGGCGCCTTCGTCGTGCGCCGCACGCTGCCGCAGGCCAAGCGCCGCCATCTTGGTCCCTTCGTGTTCTTCGACGAGCTGGGGCCCGCGACGCTCGAACCCGGCGACGGCATGGATGTGCGCCCGCATCCGCATATCGGCCTGTCGACCGTCACTTATCTCTTTGACGGCGAAATTCTGCATCGGGATTCGCTGGGTTTCGTCCAGCCGATCCGCCCCGGCGCGCTCAATTGGATGACCGCCGGCAAGGGCATCGTGCATTCCGAACGCACCGACCCAGCCTTGCGCGGCGGCGGTTTGCGGATGCACGGCATCCAGACCTGGGTGGCGCTGCCGCCGGATCTGGAAGAATGCGAGCCGAGCTTTTCGCATCATCCGGCGCAGACGCTGCCGGAAACCGAGATCGGCGGCGTGGCGCTGAAGCTGATCTTGGGCAACGCTTACGGTCTCGTTTCGCCCGTTCCGTCGGCTTGGCCGATTTTCTATCTTCATGCCGAATTCCCGGCGGGCGCCGCGTTGACGATGACCGACGAACATCCCGAGCGCGGCTTCTACGTCGTATCGGGCAATCTGGAAGTCGCGGGCAAAAGCTACGGCCCCGGCGAACTGGTCGTGCTGCGCGACGGCGAAGCGAATGTCGAGATGCGCGCGGCTGGGCAAACGCGCGCGATGCTGCTCGGCGGCAAGGCATTGCCGGGCACGCGAACCATCTGGTGGAATTTCGTGTCGTCCGACAAAGACCGGCTGGAACGCGCCAAAGCGGCGTGGAAGGCCGGTCAGTTTCCGAAAGTGCCGGGCGAGACGGAATTCATTCCGCTGCCGGACTAGACCGCTTCCAGCACCATCGTCAGCGCTTGCTGAACAGATTGGCGGCGCACCGCGTCGCGATCGCCGGGAAAAATCCGGTGCATCGCGACGGTCGGCTTGTTGGTGCGCGCGAGGCCGAAATGGACGAGTCCGACGGGCTTCTCGACCGTGCCGCCGCCCGGACCCGCGACGCCGGTGATCGACACGGCGACGCCGGCACGACTTTTGGCGAGGGCACCCTCCGCCATCGCGCGCGCGACCGGCTCGCTGACAGCGCCAAAGGCCAGCAGCAGCGCTTCCGGTACGCCCAGCATGTCCATCTTCGCTTCGTTGGAATAGGTCACGAAGCCGCGATCGACCACGTCCGACGAGCCGGGAATGGCGGTGAGGGCGCCCGCGACCAATCCGCCCGTACAGGATTCCGCCGTCGCGACCATCACGCCCGCCCGGCGGCAAGCGTTCAGTACGTCGAAGGCGAGGGCGGCTTCAAAATTCGATTCGGTCGAGGACATCTTGCACCGGTAGATACGTCGAAACGGCCCAGATCGCCACACCCGACCACAAAGCGGCGAGCAGATCGTCGAGCATGACGCCAAGCCCGCCTTTGACGTTGCGGTCGGCCCAGCTCGCGGGGAAGGGCTTCACGATATCGGCCGCACGGAACAGCAGGAAGGCGAGCGCCCAGGCCCAGATCTCGAAGGGCGCGAAGAGCAGCGTGAGCCACATGCCTGCCACTTCGTCGATCACGATAAAGCCGGGGTCCTTCACCGATAGCTTGTCGGTGACGCGCGCGGCGGCCCACACGCCCAGCGCCGAGACGGCGATCGTCGCCAGCAGCAACAGCGTCCAGCCGCCGGCGATCCAGATAACGTAAGCGAAGGGCAGGGCCGCAAGCGTGCCCCAGGTGCCCGACGCGAAGGGAACGAGGCCTGCGCCGAACCACGTGGCGAGCAACGCCGCCGGATCGCGCAGCCGGAATCCGTCCGGCAAACGCCCATAGGTGAATTGCAATTTCACGGCAGCGCCACGCTCGCGGCGGCTTGCGCGGCGATCCCTTCGCGCCGCCCGGTGAAGCCAAGCCCTTCGGTCGTCGTCGCCTTCACCGACACGCGCGAAATATCGATCGCCAGGATTTCGGCGATCCGCGCGCGCATCGCGTCGCGATGGGGCCCCACCTTGGGCCGTTCGCAGATCAGCGTAACGTCGACATGGCGGATTTCGCCGCCGCGCGCACGGATCAGCTTCGCGGCGTGCGCGAGGAAGCGGTCGGACGAAGCGCCCCGCCATTGCGGATCGGAAGGCGGGAAATGCGCGCCGATATCGGCTTCGCAAATGGCGCCGAGCAGCGCGTCGGTCAAAGCGTGCAAGCCGACATCGGCGTCGGAATGCCCGTCGAGACCCGCCTCGTGCGGCACTTTGAGCCCGCACAGCCACACGCCGTCGCCGGGCCCGAACTTATGCACGTCGAAGCCCGTACCCATGCGGATATCGCCGCGTGCGATCTCGCGCGACGCGCGCGCGAGGTCTTCCTCGGTCGTGATCTTGAAATTGCTTTCCGACGCCATGACCAACGATACCTTCATCCCGGCATGCCGCGCGACCGCCGCGTCGTCCGTCAAGGCCAGACCTTCCGTCGCGCGATGGGCGGCGAGAATATCGGCATAGCGGAAGGCTTGCGGCGTTTGCGCACGCCATAGCTTCTCGCGCGGGACGAGCGTGTCGGCCGCCGCATCCGCTTCGCGCCACAACGTGTCGACCACCGGAATGGCGGCGATGGCGGCGGGCCCGTCGTCGAGGGCGGCGAGCATCCGACCGATCAGATCGGCATCCGCGAAAGGCCGCGCGCCGTCGTGGATCAACACGCGTTTTGGCCTCAATTCGGCGAGGCTTTCCAGCCCGCGCCGCACGCTGTCTTGCCGCTCCGCGCCGCCCGCGACGGGCGCGAGCAGCGAGAGGCCTTGCGTCGCGCTCGCGTAGAGTTCCGCGTCGGCGGGGTCGTAGACGACGCGCACGGCAGCCACGCGGCGATGCCCGGCGAAGGCGCGCAGCGTCCGGCGCAAGACAGGCTCGCCGCCGAGATCGCGGTATTGCTTGGGCACCGCGCCGGGAAGGCGCTTGCCCTTACCGGCCGCGAGAACGAGCGCGATGGTGTCGGTCATCATCCGGTCGTATTCTAGCGGAAGGCCCACGGCAAGATTTTCGAGGGGAGGGAGCCATGCCCGCTTACGTTATCGCCGATATCGAGGTCTCCGACCCCGCGAAATACGAAGGCTACAAAGCGCTGTCGCCCGGCGCCATCGCCGCCGCCGGCGGAAAATTCATCGTCCGCGGCGGGGAGACCGAGGTGCTGGAAGGGGATTGGCGTCCGTCGCGGGTGATTGTCGCCGAGTTTCCGGATTTCGTCGCCGCCAAGGCGTTCTACGATTCCACCCTCTACTTGAAGGCCCGAAAGGCGCGCGAGGGGGCGACGGCGAAGTTCAACTTGATCGTGGTGCAAGGGCTCTAACCACGGCATTATTCCGGCCATCATGTCGGTCGCCGGTTTCGTCCTGTCGCTTTCCGCCCTCGTGTCGCTGGTTCCGTTGGGATTGGCGCGCATCGACGCGCATCGAGCGCCCTGGCTGGCGCTGGCTATCGCCATCGCCGGGCCGGCGGTGCTGCTGACCCATTCCTTCGCGGGCGGCTGGCGCACGGGGCTCGCCACCGCCTTGTGGCTCGCGATCCTGGTCAGCATGGCGCTGTTCGCCGGTGTCGTCGCCTTGCGGCGCGGCGCGGAGCGCCTCGCGCCCCTATTGGCGTTCTATCTGGTGATTTTGGCCGCTATCGCGACGGTGTGGCAGCATGCGCCGGAACGCCCTTTGATGGGCCAGGCGCCGGAAGGCTGGCTGATCGCCCATATTCTGGTGGCCCTCGTCGCGTATGGCCTGTTGACCCTCGCGGCGATGGCGGGGCTTGCGGTTTTCCTTCAGGAACGCGCCCTCAAGACCAAGCGCCCGACGGATTTCACCCGCCGCTTGCCGTCGATCGCCGACGGGGAGCGGTTGTTGGCCGAGTTGCTGATGGCTTCGGGCGCCGTTCTGGCCGTGGCGTTGATCTCCGGCGGAGTCTTGTCGTGGCTGACTTTCGCGGCGCCGATGAAGCTCGACCACAAGACCGTGCTGTCGCTTGCGGCCTTCCTGGCGATCGCCGGCCTGCTTTGGGTCCATCACCGGGGCGGAATCTCGGGCCGTCGTGCCGCACGCTATGTCTTGTTCGCTTATTTGCTGCTCACATTGGCCTATCCGGGCGTGAAGTTTGTTTCCGATGTCGTTTTGGGTTAGCGACAGCGTTTTTGCGTTGCGGAAGCGGCTTATTCAAATCCCATAAAATACTGAAAAACCATTTCATTGCAGTGCAATATGACAAGAGCGTAACGCGCGCTTGCCAGATAGCTTGCCCCGGAGTACAACCGATTAAACTCTAATCACCTCGGGCGATCTGCACAAACAATGAGCATTCAAATCGGCCCTATCCAGCTCGACGCGCCGGTGGTCCTCGCGCCGTTGTCGGGAATTTCGGATCTGCCGTTCCGTAAGTTGGTGAAGCGCTTCGGTGCGGGTTTGGTGGTTTCGGAGATGATCGCGAGCCAAGCGATGATCCGCGAGACGCGTCAATCGCTGTTGATGGCGCAGTTCGAGCCCGAAGAATTCCCGATGGCCGTGCAGCTTGCGGGCTGCGAGCCCTCGGTGATGGCGGAAGCCGCGAAACTGAACGAGGATCGCGGCGCGCAAATCATCGATATCAATTTCGGCTGCCCGGTGAAGAAGATCGTCAACGGCCATGCCGGCTCGTCGCTGATGCGCGACGAATTGCTTGCCTCGCGGATTCTGGAGGCGACGGCCAAGGCCGTAAAAGTGCCCGTGACGCTCAAAATGCGCCTGGGCTGGGATCATAGCTCCCTCAACGCGCCAAAACTCGCGCGGATCGCGCAGGAATGCGGAATCAAGTCGCTGGCGATCCACGGCCGCACGCGCCAGCAATTCTATACCGGCAAAGCCGATTGGTCGCTAATCCGCGCGGTTAAGGATGCGGTCTCGATTCCGGTTTTCGCCAACGGCGATATCCAAACCTACGACGACGCGGCCGAGGCGTTGCGCCAGTCCGGTGCCGACGGTGTGATGATCGGGCGCGGCGCATGCGGCCGGCCGTGGTTCCCGTCGAACGTTATCAAGTTCCTGGCGACGGGCGCGCGCGCACGCGACCCGTCGTTGCAGCAACAGATGGACGTGGTGCTCGAGCACTACGACGCGATGCTGTCGCATTACGGTCTGGACGCGGGCAAGCGCGTGGCGCGCAAGCATCTGGGCTGGTACGCGCGCGGTTTTCCCGGCGCGGTCGAGTTCCGTTCGAAGGTCATGACGGTCGCTGAGCCGGCCGAAGTGCGCGAGATGATCCGCGCGGCCTGGGGCCGCGGGATCGAAGCCGGCTGGACGCCGCCCGCGCAATCGGAGCCCGTCGCCGGACTGCAGGAGGCCGCATAATGGCGCTGGTCGTCCCGATGCCCGTGACGCCGCCCGACGTGAAACTCGATTATTCGGCCGTATTGGCCGCGATCCCCGACGCGGTGCTTGTCGTCGATGCGGGCGAAACGATCCTGCTCGCCAATCCCGCCGCCGAAAGCTTTTTCGAAGCGGGGGCGAGCCTGCTGATCGGCAAGCCGCTGACCGAATTCATCCCCGACGACAATCCCGTGTTCGGCGTGCTGCACCAGGCGCGCAAGCACGGCGCGTCGGTTTCCGAGGAAGAAGTCGCGATCGAGACCCCGCGCATCGGTCACCAATTGGTGTCGGTGCGCGCGGGCTATGTCGGCGAAGGCGGGGAAGGGCAGATCGCGCTGGTCCTGCAACGCCGGTCGATCGCGCGGACGATCGGCCGCCAGCTTGTCCATCGCAACACCGCGCGCTCGGTGGGCGCGATGGCCCAGATGCTCGCGCACGAGGTCAAGAATCCGCTGTCCGGCATTCGCGGGGCGGCGCAGTTGCTGGAGCAGACCGCACAGCCGCAGGATCGCGAACTGACGCGACTCATTTGCGACGAATCCGACCGTATCCGCGCCCTCGTCGATCGGATGGAGATTTTCTCCGAAGGTTTGCCCTTCGAGGCGGGCCCGGTGAACATCCATCGCGTGCTGGGCCATGTGCGCATGCTGGCGCAAGCGGGCTTCGGCAAGCATGTTCGTTTCACCGAGAATTACGACCCTTCGCTGCCGCCCGTGCTCGGCAACCGCAACCAGCTGATCCAGATTTTCCTGAATCTGGTGAAGAATGCGGCCGAGGCGGTGCCTCGCCAAGGCGGCGAAATCGTGCTGTCGACCGCGTTCCAGCAAGGCGTGCGATTCGCCGTTCCCGGCACCAATCAGCGCGTCTCGTTGCCGCTGGTCGTCTCGGTGCAGGATAATGGCGAGGGTATCCCGGAGGACGTCCGGGCGCATCTCTTCGAACCCTTTATTACCACAAAGAAACAGGGCACTGGCCTGGGACTTGCTTTGGTTGCCAAAATCGTCGGCGATCATGGCGGCGTCATCGAATTCGACGGCCAGCCCCGCCGGACGATTTTCCGGGTCCGGCTGCCGATCGCCAGCGGCGCGGCGGTCGAGTAGACGAGCGAAGGCGGGACGACAAACGATGGCACAGGCCACCATTCTGGTCGCGGACGACGACAAAGCGATCAGGACCGTTCTCAATCAGGCGCTGGGCCGTTTGGGCTACGAAGTCCGCACGACGGGGCACGCCTCGCAGCTGTGGAAATGGGTCGCCGACGGCGACGGAGATCTGGTCATCACCGACGTCGTGATGCCGGACGAAAACGGTCTCGACCTCGTGCCGCGCATCCGTAAAGTGCGCCCCGAATTGCGCGTGATCGTGATGAGCGCGCAGAACACATTGCTGACCGCCATCAAGGCGACCGAGCGCGGCGCGTTCGAGTATCTGCCGAAGCCCTTCGATTTGAAGGAACTCGTCGCCGTCGTCGAACGGGCGCTGACCGCCCCCAAGGCGCCGGTGTCCCTCGACGGCATGGGCGACGACGAGGCGCCGGACGAAAAGCTGCCGCTAATCGGCCGTTCGCCCGCGATGCAGGAAATCTATCGCGTGCTCGCGCGCCTGATGGGCACGGATCTCACCGTGATGATCACGGGCGAGTCCGGCACCGGCAAGGAATTGGTCGCGCGCGCGCTGCACGATTACGGCAAGCGCCGGAACGGCCCGTTCGTCGCGCTCAACATGGCCGCGATCCCGCGCGAACTGATCGAAAGCGAATTGTTCGGCCACGAAAAGGGCGCCTTCACCGGCGCGACCGCGCGCTACGCCGGCCGTTTCGAGCAGAGCCAGGGCGGCACGCTGTTTCTCGACGAGATCGGCGACATGCCGATAGAGGCGCAGACGCGATTGCTGCGCGTTTTGCAGGAGGGCGAGTACACGACCGTCGGCGGGCGCACGCGCATCCGTGCCGACGTGCGCATCGTCGCGGCCACGCACCGCGATCTGCGCCAGCTCGTGCGCCAAGGGCTCTTCCGCGAGGATCTGTTCTACCGCCTCAACGTCGTGCCGATTCGCTTGCCCCCTTTGCGCGAACGTTCCGACGACGTGCCGCTGCTCGTCCGTCACTTCCTGCAGACCACGGCGACCGAAGGTCTGCCGATGAAGAATCTCGACGCGCCAGCGATGGATCGGCTTCGCCAGCATCGCTGGCCAGGCAACGTCCGCGAGCTCGAGAACTTGATCCGCCGTTTGTCGGCGCTCTACACCCAGGAAGTGATCGGCGTCGACATCATCGAAGCCGAGCTGTCGGATGCCAATCCGGCCCCGGTGACCGAAGCCGCGCCGGCCGACGAATCGCTGGGCGCCTCGGTCGAGCGGCATTTGCGCACCTATTTCGATGCGCATAAGGACGGGCTGCCGCCGGCGGGCGTCTATGACCGTATCCTGCGCGAGATGGAGCGCCCGCTGCTGTCGCTGACCTTGTCGGCGACGCGCGGCAACCAGATCAAGGCCGCGCAACTTTTGGGGCTCAACCGCAACACTTTGCGCAAGAAAATCCGCGAGTTGGACATCCAGGTCGTGCGCGGCCTAAAGTGACCCCGGCGGCGCGGCGCGCCAGGGGAACATGACGGATATTTCGAGCGATCTGGCTCCGGAAGGTCGACCGGCGTTCGCGGCACGGCTGCGCGCCTGGGCCTCGCGCGCGCGATTGGGACGCAAACTCGCGTTCATGCTGACGATCCTCGCGGTCATTGCGGGTATCGTCACCTATCTGTTCGCCACTTCCGAGGAAGGGCCCGACCCCGCCCGCCTCGTGGCGCTGCTGACGGTCAATCTCGTCCTTTTGCTGATGCTCGGCGCAGTCGTCGCGCGCGAGCTCGTCAAGCTTTGGGTGCAGCGCCGGCAGGGGCTTGCGGGCGCGCGACTGCATGTGCGGCTCGTCGCGCTGTTCGCCGTCCTGGCCGGGGCGCCTGCGGTCATCATGGCGGTCGCCTCGGCGCTGTTTTTCAATCTCGGCGTCCAGGCTTGGTTCTCCGATCCGGTGCGCAACGCGCTGCGTGAATCGCTGGCCGCCGCCGAAGCCTATCTCGACGAACACCGCAACAACATCCGCGGCGATATCCAGGCGATGGCGGCCGATCTGGGCCGCGAGGGCCCGATCGCCTTCATGGACAGGAGCTATATCCAGCAGGTCGTCGATACGCAGACGCAGTTGCGCGCGCTGACCGAGGCGATCGTGTTCGACGGGCGCGGCCAGGTGCTGGCGAAGTCGGGCCTGACTTTGTCGTTGCAGTTCGAAGTCGTGCCGTTCTGGGCGCTCGACCGCGCGCGCGCGGGCGAGGTCGTGATCTTCACGCCCGAGCGCACGGAGGAAGGCGGGGCGCTCTCCGACCGTGTGCGCGCGATGACGCGCGTCGATGGCGCGGATCAGATATTTCTCTTGGTCGGGCGCTATGTCGAGCCGCGCGTCGTGCAGCACGTCGACCGCACGCGGCTTGCCGTGCAGACCTACGAAAGCATCGAAGGCAAGCGCTCCGGCTTCCAGATCACCTTCGCGGTGATGTTCGTCGTGGTCGCGCTGCTGCTGCTGCTCGCCGCGATCTGGATCGGGCTTGCCGTCGCCAACCGTTTGGCGCGCCCGGTGGGCGCGCTGATCGCCGCGTCGGAACGCGTGCGCGCCGGCGAGCTCTCGACTCGCGTCGCCGAGTCCGACGACGACGACGAACTTGCCATGCTCTCGCGCGCCTTCAACGGCATGACCGGCGAAATCGAAAGCCAGCGCCGCGAGCTGGTGGAGGCGAACCGCCAGATCGAGAATCGCCGCCGCTTCACCGAAGCCGTGCTGGGCGGCGTATCGGCGGGGGTGGTCGGCCTCGACGAAGGCGGCCATGTCGTCTATCCCAATCTTTCGGCGTCCCATCTGATCGGCGTCGATCTCGACGCGCGCCTCGGACAACGGCTGGGCGAGATCGTGCCGGAATTCGCGCCGCTGGTCGAACAGGCGCGCGCCAGCCCGGAGAAGCCGGCGAGCGGCGAAATCCATATCGTGCGCGACGGGCAGCGGCGCACTTTCTCCGTGCGCGTGGCGCAAGCCCGATTGGACGACGGAACGCTTGGCCTCGTCGCGACGTTCGACGACGTCACGGATCTGGAAGCCGCTCAGCGCAAAGCCGCGTGGTCGGACGTGGCGCGGCGCATCGCGCACGAGATCAAAAACCCGCTGACGCCCATTCAGCTTTCGGCCGAGCGGCTCAAGCGAAAATATCTGCCCGAGATCAAGTCGGATCCCGATACGTTCCGCCTGTGCACCGATACGATCGTGCGCCAAGTCGGCGATATCGGGCGCATGGTCGACGAGTTCTCCGCTTTCGCCCGTATGCCGGCGCCGAAAATGGGCGACGAGAATGTGGTCGATCTCGTGCGCCAGACGGCTTTCCTTCAACAGACGGCGCGCACGAATATCGAATGGATCGTCGATCTGCCGAAGGGGCCGATGCGCTTGCGTCTCGATCCGCGCCAGATCGGTCAGGCCTTGACCAATTTGTTGCAGAACGCCGTCGATGCGATCGATGGCCGGGAGGGAAGCGATCTGCCGCGCGGGCGGGTCGAAGTGCGCTTGGCGCGCGACGAGGCGGGTCGCGCTTTCGTGGCGGTCGGCGACAACGGCAAGGGTTTGCCCAAGGAGAACCGCGACCGATTGACCGAGCCATACGTCACGACACGCGCGAAGGGAACGGGCCTCGGCCTCGCGATCGTCAAGAAGATCATGGAAGATCATGGTGGTGCCGTCATTCTTGCGGATCGCGAGGGCGGCGGCGCGGTCGTGACGCTGCAATTTCCTTCCGACGCTGTCGGGGAATAAGATGGCGCTTCCGCTCGAATCCGGATTCCGGTAAACCCGATTCATGTCCCACGACATTCTGATCGTCGACGACGAGGCCGATATCCGGATGCTGATCGGCGGCATCCTGGAGGACGACGGCCATCAAACTCGCGGCGCGGGCGATTCGACGTCCGCGCTCGAAGCGATCCGCGCGCGCCGGCCCAGCTTGGTCGTGCTCGACGTGTGGCTGCAAGGGTCGCCGATGGACGGGCTCGAAGTGCTCGACGTCATTCGACGCGAACACCCCGACGTCCCGGTCGTTATCATTTCCGGCCACGGCAACGTCGAGATGGCGGTCAACGCCATCCGCCGCGGCGCCTACGATTTCATCGAGAAGCCGTTCAAGGCGGACCGTCTGCTGCTGGTCGTCCAGCGCGCGATCGAAGCCGCGCGCCTGAAGCGCGAGAACGAGGAATTGAAGCTGCGCGCCGGCGGTCCGCCGGAGATCGTCGGCAACTCGGCGGGCATCGTGCAGGTGCGCCAGCAATTGAGCCGGGTGGCGCCGACCGGCAGCCGCGTGCTGCTCGTGGGGCCGGCGGGCTCGGGCAAAGAAGTCGGCGCGCGCCTCATCCATTCGCTGTCCAAGCGCGAAAGCGGGCCTTTCGTCGTGCTGAATTGCGCGAGCTTGCGGCCCAACGCGATGGAAATCGAGATGTTCGGTATCGAGCCGGGCTCGCCCATCGACGATCCCGACGCGCCGTTGCCGAAGATCGGCGTGTTCGAAAAAGCGCATAACGGCACGCTCTATCTCGACGAAGTCGCCGACATGCCGCTGGAGACCCAGGGCAAGATCGTGCGCGTCTTGCAGGAGCAAAGCTTCGAGCGCGTGGGCGGGCGCGTGCGCGTGCAGGTCGACGTGCGCGTGATCGCCTCGACCAACCGCGACCTGCAGCGCGAGATCCAGGAAGGCCGCTTCCGCGAGGATCTGTTCTACCGCCTCAACGTCGTGCCGATCCGCATGCCGCCGCTGAAGGAGCGGCGCGAGGACATTCCCGTTCTCGCCGCGCATTTCATGGAGCGCGCGGCCCAGGCGACCGGCGTTTCGCCGCGCCCGATCGCCGACGACGCGATCGCGACGATGCAAACCCACGACTGGCCCGGCAACGTGCGCCAGCTGCGCAACGTCGTCGAATGGCTTCTGATCATGTCGCCGGGCGAGGCGGGCCAGCCCGTGCGCGCGGAAAACCTGCCGCCCGATCTGGGGGCCGCCGTACCCACCGCGCTGCGCGGCGAGAACGGCGCCGAGATCATGGGGTTGCCGCTGCGCGAGGCGCGCGAATTGTTCGAGCGCCAATACCTCATCGCGCAGGTCACGCGCTTCGGCGGCAACATCTCGCGCACCGCCGCCTTCGTCGGCATGGAGCGTTCGGCGCTCCATCGCAAGCTGAAGGCGCTGGGCGTGCACGGTGCCGACCGCGAGCGCGCCGGCCAGCTCGACGCCTAACCTTCCGAGAGACCTGCCAATGTCCCGTGTCGCCTACGTCAACGGCCGTTATGTCCCGCACCGCGACGCCGCGGTGCATGTCGAAGATCGCGGCTATCAGTTCGCCGACGGCATCTACGAAGTCTGCACCGTGCGCGACGGCGTGCCGATGGAGGAGAAAGGCCATCTCGACCGGCTGGAGCGCAGCTTGCGCGAAATGCGCATCGACATGCCGATGAGCCGCGCGGCGTTCTCCCTCGCCATGCGCGAGACGATCCGGCGCAATCTGGTGACCAACGGCATCGTCTATCTGCAGGTGACGCGCGGCGTCGCCCCGCGCGACCACGCTTTCCCGGCGAAGAAGGTCCGCCCGGCGGTCGTCATGACCGCGCGCAATTCCAAGGCGCACCCCGCCGCCTGGATCGACGACGGCGTCAAGGCGATCACGATGCCAGATATCCGCTGGGGGCGTTGCGATATCAAGACCGTCGGTCTTTTGCCGAATTGCTTCGCCAAGCAGGCGGCGCGCGAAAACGGCGCCTACGAGACCATCCTGTACGACGCGAAGGGCGTTGTCACCGAAGGCTCGTCGTCGAACGCGTGGATCGTCACCGAAGGCGGATCGCTGGTGACACGCGCGCCGTCCAACGAAATCCTCAACGGCGTTACGCGGCTCGAACTCATCAAGCTCGCCGCCGCCGAAGGTCTGAAGTTCGAGGAGCGCAGCTTCACGCTCGATGAGCTTCGCCGCGCGCGCGAAGTGTTCGTGACGTCGGCATCGTCCTTCGTGATGCCGGTCACGCAAGTGGACGACCAGACCGTTGCCAACGGCAAACCGGGCGCCGTCGCGTCGAAATTGCGCGCGGCGTATATGGCGCATATGGAAGCCCAGGTCGCGGCAGCGCGGGCGTGAGACTCGCCAAGCCGCAAGCGGTTCTTTTCGACTGGGACAATACGCTGGTCGACAATTTCGGCGCCATTCGTCAGGCGCTGAACGCAGCATTCCGCGAATTCGGTCTGCCGGAATGGACTCTGGATGAAACGCATGCGCGCGTGCGACGGTCGTTGCGCGAGAGTTTCCCGGAGATTTTCGGCGCGCAGTGGGAGCGCGCCCGCGCGATCTTCTACAAGGCGTTCGAGGACGGGCACCTCGATGCAATGAGAGTCTGCGACGGGGCGGACGAATTGCTCGACGCGATGGACGTGACGCTGGGCGTCGTCTCCAACAAGCAGGGCCGATTGCTGCGCCGCGAAGCCGACCATCTCGGCTGGACGCCGAGATTCCATCGGCTGATCGGGGCGAGCGATGCCGCACGCGACAAGCCCGACCGCGCGCCATTCGAAATGGCCGTGGAGGGGCTTGGAGTATCTCTGGGGCCACAGCTGTGGTACGTGGGTGACACCGGTCTTGATATGCAAGCAGCGCATGCTATATCCGGGGTTCCCATTCTCGTAGGGAATGGGATGGGGGATGACGCGCTTCTAACGCGGTATCCCCCTGCCTTGCAGGTGCCCGATCTTCGGGCGTTGCGGGCGGTCTGGCGGGAACTCGGGCTGTAAGTCGCCCTCGTTCAGCCTAGATTAACGGCTAGATGTTCATTTTAAGGGGGGTGCGGCCTTCGCATCCCGTGTTGCAGCAATGGCCCGTCGCAAACCCCCGGATGAAACGCCGGCAAGCGCGGGTCCAACCAAGAAAGGCAATGACGATATGTCTGCCGACAAGTCCCAGAACGTGCAGGATGTGTTCCTCAACCACATCCGCAAGAACAAGACCCCCGTGACGATCTTCCTGGTGAACGGCGTGAAGCTGCAGGGCATCGTTACCTGGTTCGACAATTTCTCCGTGCTGCTGCGCCGCGATGGCCACAGCCAGCTCGTCTACAAACACGCGATCTCCACCGTGATGCCCACGGGTCCGATCGCCTTGTTCGAAGGCGACAAGGAAGGGGCCGAAGGCTGAGCCGCGGTCCCAAGAAGAAGTCCGACGCTCCCGACGAAACGGTCGAGGACGGCGCGCCCGAAGATTTCGCGGCGCGCAAGGTGGAAGGGCTTGCCCTCGTCGTTCACCCCGCGCTCAAAAAGCGCGGGGCCGACGCGCAGGCGGAGCCCCGCACGCCCGAAGACAAGCTGGAAGAAGCTTGCGGCCTCGCGCGCGCGATCGATCTCAAGATCGCGCATGCCGAAGTCGTGCGCTTGCCCGCATTCCGGCCCTCGACCTTGATGGGCGAGGGCGCCGTCGAGCGTTTGGCGGGCGTCATCAAGGAACTCGGTATTGCGGTCGCGATCGTCGATTGCCAGCTCGGCCCCGTGCAGCAGCGCAACCTCGAAAAGGAATGGCGCTGCAAGGTCATCGACCGCACCGGTTTGATTCTGGAGATTTTCGGCACGCGCGCGCGCACCGCCGAAGGCCGCTTGCAGGTCGAACTCGCCCAGCTCACCTATCAGCGTTCGCGCTTGGTGCGGACCTGGAGCCACTTGGAACGCCAGCGCGGCGGCTTCGGCTTCCTGGCCGGTCCCGGCGAAAGCCAGCTCGAAAGCGATCGCCGCCAGATCGGCGACAAGATCATCCGCTTGAAGAAGGAGCTGGAGGAGGTGAAGCGCACGCGCGCCCTCCACCGCAAGGCGCGCGCCCGCGTGCCTTATCCTGTCGTCGCGTTGGTCGGCTACACCAATGCCGGCAAGTCCACTTTGTTCAACCGCCTCGTCCACGCGCGCGTGCTGGCGGCGGATATGCTGTTCGCGACGCTCGATCCGACGATGCGAGCGCTGGCGCTGCCGTCGGGGCGCAAGATCATCCTTTCCGACACGGTGGGCTTCGTGTCCGATTTGCCGCACGATCTGGTCGCGGCATTCCGCGCGACGCTCGAAGAAGTTCTCGCCGCCGATCTGGTGCTGCATGTGCGCGACGTGTCGCATCCCGAAACGGAAGCGCAAGCCGCCGACGTTCGCACGGTGCTGGCCGAACTCGGCCGCGCCGCGGATGCCGAAGACCGCTTCGTCGAGGTCTACAACAAGCTCGACCGGCTCGACGCCGAAGCGCGCGACGTTTGGCTCGCGCGTGCGGGCCGCGAGGAAGACGCGGTCTGCGTTTCCGCGCTGACGGGCGAGGGGGCTGGAGATCTGCTCGACCATATCGACAAGCGTCTGGCCGCCACGCGCCAGACGGTCGAATACGATCTGCCTTACGCCGACGGCGCCTCGCTCGCCTGGCTGCACGAGCACGGGCATGTGTTCGAGGAACGGCACGAGGAATCGCATCTGCACGTCGTTGTGGCGCTCGATCCCGCAGACCGTCAGCGGTTCGAGCATCGGATGAAAGCCGCGACATGACCGGACGCGAACTGCCGCCGATCGAATTGCGTCCGCGCGATCTTTCGCGCTGGAAGCGCTCCGCGACCGGAGTCGATTACGTCCATGTCTTCAAGGCGCCAGAGCCGGGCCCGACTGTGATGACCGTCGCGTTGACGCATGGCAACGAGTTTTGCGGCGCCGAGGCGCTGCATTGGGCGCTCGATCTGGGCCTGCGCCCGATCCGCGGCACCTGGATCGTCGCCTTCGCCAATGTGAAGGCCTATCAAAGCTTCAAGGCCGAAGCGCCGCTCGACTCGCGCTTCGTCGATCGCGACATGAACCGCGTGTGGCGCGACGATTGGATCGACGGCGAGGGCACGCACGAAGCGATCCGCGCGGGCGAATTGCGCCCCTTCGTGCGCCAAGCCGATTATCTGCTCGATATCCATTCGACGAGCTTCGCGAACCGGCCCTTCTTCGTCGGCCGCAATCTGCCGCGCGTGCGCGCCTTCGCCGAAAAGCTCGGCCATCCGCCGTCGATGCTGCTGCAGAACGGTTCGTTCGACGGCAAGGTGATGGTCGAGTACGGCGCGTTCGGCGAAGCGAATGCCCAACCGACCGCGCTGGTCGTCGAATGCGGCGCGCATTTTTTGAAAGCGACCGTGACGGTCGCCAAACACTCTCTGATCGCGTTCCTCGAAGCGACCGGCTTGATGGAGCCGCAAGTCGCGCGCCGCCTGAAGCCGGACGTCCCGGCGGCCGAGACGGGCGTCTATACGATCGAGAGCGTGCATGTCGCCAAGCACGCGGATCTCAAATTCCTTGCGCCCTATGTCGGGTTCGAGGAGGTGACGGCGGGTACGGTCATCGCCATGGACGGGCCCGACCCGGTCGTGGCGCCGTTCGACCGCTGTACGATTCTGTTCCCCAAGGCACAACCGCGCCAGGGAAGGGAACTGGTCACGCTCGGCAAGCGGATCGATTAGATTATATTTTTCAGGGTGTTAATTTCGCTTTGACAGGGCGGGGTGGTCTCCCCTACAAACCTGGCACTCGTCGGAGGGGACTGCTAACAGACGCGCTCCCGGCGAGCGTCAATCGCGCGATGCGCAGGAGAGACCATATGAAGTTCAAACCTTTGAACGATCGCGTTCTGGTCGAAGCTCTCGACCAAGAGACCAAGACCAAGGGCGGGATCATCATTCCCGACACCGCCAAGGAAAAGCCGCAGCAGGGCAAGGTCATCGCGGCGGGCCCCGGTGCGCGCACCGAAGCCGGGACGTTGCTGCCGATGGGCGTGAAGGCCGGCGACAAGATCCTGTTCGGCAAGTGGTCGGGCACGGAAGTCAAGGTCGACGGCAAGGATCTCCTGATCATGAAGGAATCCGACATCCTGGGCGTGATCGAGTAAGCGCTTCGCGCACTCGTCTCCCTCATTCCACTCAACGAAGGATAAATTCCAATGGCAGCCAAAGACGTTAAATTCGGCGGCGACGCCCGCGCGCGCATGCTGCGCGGCGTCGATATCCTGGCCGACGCGGTCAAGGTGACGCTGGGTCCGAAGGGCCGCAACGTCGTCATCGACAAGGCCTTCGGCGCGCCCCGCATCACCAAGGACGGTGTGACGGTCGCGAAGGAAATCGAACTGGCCGACAAGTTCGAGAACATGGGCGCCCAGATGGTGCGCGAAGTGGCCTCGAAGACCAACGACGCGGCCGGCGACGGCACGACGACGGCGACCGTTCTCGCCCAGGCGATCGTGCGCGAGGGCGCGAAGTCGGTCGCGGCCGGCATGAACCCGATGGACCTGAAGCGCGGCATCGACATCGCCGTCGAGAAGGTCGTCGACGACCTGAAGAAGCGTTCGAAGAAGATCTCGACGTCGGACGAAGTCGCCCAGGTCGGCACGATCTCGGCCAACGGCGAAAAAGAAATCGGCGCGATGATCGCCAAGGCGATGCAGAAGGTCGGCAACGAAGGCGTCATCACGGTGGAAGAGGCCAAGAGCCTCGAGACCGAACTCGACGTCGTCGAAGGCATGCAGTTCGACCGCGGCTACCTGTCGCCGTACTTCGTGACCAACGCCGACAAGATGACGGTCGAACTCGAAAGCCCGTACATCCTGATCCACGAAGCCAAGCTTTCGTCGCTGCAGCCGCTGCTGCCGGTGCTCGAAGCGGTCGTCCAGACGGGCAAGCCGCTGCTGATCATCGCCGAGGAAGTCGAAGGCGAAGCGCTGGCGACGCTGGTCGTCAACAAGCTGCGCGGCGGCCTGAAGGTCGCGGCCGTCAAGGCGCCGGGCTTCGGCGATCGCCGCAAGGCGATGCTCGAGGATATCGCCATCCTCACCTCCGGCCAGGTCATCTCGGCCGATCTGGGCATCAAGCTCGAGTCGGTCACGCTCGACATGCTCGGCCGCGCCAAGAAGGTCTCGATCGACAAGGACAACACCACGATCGTCGACGGCTCGGGCAAGAAGAAGGACATCGAAGCCCGCTGCAACCAGATCAAGGCGCAGGTCGAGGAAACCACCTCGGACTACGACCGCGAGAAGCTGCAGGAGCGTCTGGCGAAGCTGGCGGGCGGCGTTGCCGTCATCCGCGTCGGCGGCGCCACGGAAGTCGAGGTCAAGGAGCGTAAGGATCGCGTCGACGACGCGATGCACGCCACCAAGGCCGCGGTCGAGGAAGGCATCGTGACGGGCGGCGGTTCGGCCCTGCTCTACGCGACGCGCGCGCTCGACGGCCTCAAGGGCGGCAACCACGACCAGCAGGTCGGCATCGACATCGTTCGTAAGGCGCTTCAGGCGCCGGCGCGCCAGATCGCGCTGAACGCCGGTGCGGACGGCTCGCTGATCGTCGGCAAGCTGCTCGAAGGCAAGAACGAGAAGATCGGCTTCAACGCCCAGTCGGGCGAGTACGTCGACATGATCAAGGAAGGCATCATCGACCCGACCAAGGTCGTGCGCTTGGCCCTCCAGGACGCGTCGTCGGTCGCCGGTCTGCTCATCACGACCGAAGCGATGGTCGCCGAGCGTCCGAAGAAGGAAGAGCCGATGCCGGCACCGGGTGGTGCGGGCGGCATGGGCGGCATGGACTTCTAAGAAGCCCAAGCCTCTCCAGGCTTACGAAGGCGCGGGGCGGAAGGGCAACCTTCCGCCCCGTTTCTTTTCGGGAGGGACCATGACGATCCTTTTGCGGGCCGCGACCACGGCCGACGTTCCGCTGCTCGAACGCTGGGACGAAATGCCCGACGTGATCGCGTCCGATCCGGACGACGATTGGAACTGGGCGATCGAACTGGGCGTGGAGCGCGACTGGCGCGAGCAATTGGTGGCGGAACTCGACGGGCGGCCCATCGGGTTCGTTCAAATCATCGATCCCGCGCGGGAGGATTCGCATTACTGGGGCGATTGCGGTCCCGATCTCGCCGCCATAGATGTGTGGATCGGCGAGCCCGATTGTCTCGGCAAGGGTTACGGCACGCAGATCATGCGCCAGGCGATCGCGCGCTGTTTCGCGGACCCGCGCGTCGCCGCGATTCTGATCGATCCGCTCGCATCCAATACGCGCGCGCACCGCTTCTACGAACGCCTCGGCTTCCACCTCGTGGCGCGACGATGGTTCGGTTCGAGCGACTGCTTGGTCATGCGCCTCGACCGCAAGCGTTGGCGCGGCTAGCGCGCGAATTGTCCCGACACATGCGCGAACCACGCGCCCGCTCCCGGGCAGCCATGCGGATCGCGCGCTTGTTCAAATAGACCGGTCTATATAGTAACTGGGAGACCATGGCCCGGCCCCGGATACCCGAAGAGATTTCGCCCCGCGCGGATATGCTGCGTGCCGCCACCAAATTGCTGCGACAAGGCGGGCTTGCGGCCGCGGGCATCAATCAGATCGTCGCCGAGAGCGGAGCGCCCAAGGGCTCGCTCTATCATTTCTTTCCCGACGGCAAGACCCAGATCGCGCGCGAGGCGCTTTCCGCCTATCGCGACGTTGCGGTCGGACGCTACCGCGCGCGCGCCGAAAACTGCCGCACGCCCGAGGCAGCCGTGCGCGCCTTCTTCGAGATGGGTGCGGAAGCCTCGCTCAAAAACGATTACCGGATGAGCTGCCCGGCGGGCGCGGTCACGCTCGATCTCGATCCCGAAAGCGAAGCTTTGCGCGAACCGTGCCAAGACGTGTTCGCCGCGCTGGTCGATACGGTCGAGGATGCGCTCGTCCCGATCCCGAAAGGCAAGCGCCGCGAACTCGCGGGGCTGATCGTCTCGACGATGCAGGGCGCGTATATCCGCGCGCGCGCCGCCCGCGACGTTTCGCCCTTCCGCGAGGCGGGCGAGAATCTCGCCGCCCTTGCCAAGTCGCTGACGCCATCGCCCCGAAATCCGGCCTCCCGCAAAGGAAAATGACGATGTTCGAAGTGCGGAAGTTCTCCTTCAACACCGTCCTGATCTGCGGCGCGCTGATTCTGACGCTGCTGATGGGCCTGCGCCAGTCGATGGGCTTGTTCCTGGCGCCGATGACGATGGAATTGCAGGTCGGGCGCGAGGTCTACGCCTTCGGCCTCGCGGTTTCCAATCTGCTGTGGGGCTTTGCCGGGCCGTTCGCGGGCATGCTGGCCGACAAATACGGCACGGGCCGCATGGCGTTGATCGGCGGTGTTCTCTACGCCGCCGGGTTCTTCGCGCTGGCGGGTGCCCAAGACGGCAACCTCATCATGGTCGGCAACGTGCTGCAGGGCTTCGCGATGGCGGGGGCGGGTTTCTCGATCATTCTGGGGGCGGTGGGCCGCGCGGCGCCGCCGGAGAAGCGCTCCTGGGCGCTGGGCATCGTCTCGGCGGGCGGCTCCTTCGGCCAGTTCGCCTTCGTGCCTTACGCCAGCTACTTCCTGACCAATTACGATTGGCGCTTCGCGTTGTTCGCGCTGGCGTTCACGGCGTTGGCGATCCTGCCGCTGGCGCGCGGCGTGGCGGGTTTCGCCGCACCGCCGGCGTCGCGCGGCGCGCAAACGGCGGGCGAGGCCCTCAAAGAAGCGATGGGCCATTCCGGCTTCTGGCTGCTGACCATCGGTTTCTTCGTTTGCGGCTTCCAGGTCGTGTTCGTCGGCGTGCATTTGCCCGCCTATGTCGCCGATAAGGGGCTCGAATCCTGGTCGGCCGCGTGGGCGCTTGCCCTCGTGGGATTGTTCAACATCGTCGGCACCTATACGGCCGGCGTGATGGGCAACAAGGGGCGCAAGAAGAAGCTGCTGGCGGGCATCTATCTCGCGCGCTCGGCGGTGTTCGTGCTGTTCCTGGTGACGCCGGTCAGCGAAGTGACCGTGCTGATTTTCGGCGCGGCGTTGGGCCTGTTCTGGCTGTCGACCGTGCCGCTGACCTCGGGCCTCGTGGCGCAGATCTTCGGCACGACCTGGATGTCGATGCTCTACGGCATCGTTTTCATGTCGCATCAGGTCGGCAGCTTCCTCGGCGCGTGGCTGGGTGGTAGATTTTTCGACATGTACGGCAGTTACGACATCGTATGGGGCATCTGCGTGGCGCTGGGTTTTGTCGCCGCGGCGTTGCATTGGCCGATCAAGGACGCGCCGATGGCGCGCTTGGCGGCGCCCGCGCGGGCGTGACGGGGATGCCGGGTCCCGCCAAAACCCTCGGTTTTGCCGCGCTCGGGATATTCTTCCTGGGGGCGGCCGGGCTGTGGGTGATGCGCGGCCCCGCGATCGTCGCCGATATATGGACCGTACTCTGCCTTTGACGTGAGCCGCCGCCCGGCTATAGTCCGCCCGGATTTTTGAAATATCAGGGAGAAGAAATGGCTATGGCGAAGCTCGCTTTTTTGGGTATGGGCGTGATGGGTTTCCCGATGGCTGGCCATTTGAAAAAGGCCGGCCATGACGTCGTCGTTTACAATCGCAGCGCAAAAAAGGCCCAGGAATGGGCGGCCAAGCATGGCGGCGGCACAGCCGCCACGCCGGCCGACGCGGCCAAGGGGGCCGACATCGTTCTCGTCTGCGTGGGCAACGACGACGATCTGCGTTCGGTGATCTATGGCGACAAGGGCGCGCTCGCGGCGATGGCCCCGGGCGCGATCCTGGTAGACCACACCACGGCCTCGGCCGAGGTCGCGCGCGAGATCTACGCCGAAGCGAAGAAGAAGGGCATCGGCTTTCTCGACGCGCCGGTGTCGGGCGGCCAAGCGGGTGCTGAAAACGGCCAGCTCGGCATCATGGTCGGCGGCGACGACGACGTCTTCGCCAAGGCCGAGCCCGTGCTCAAGGTCTATGCCAAGGCGCTGTCGCTCATGGGGTCCGTCGGCGCGGGCCAGCTCACCAAGATGGTGAACCAGATCTGCATCGCGGGTCTGGTCCAGGCGCTGTCCGAAGGCATGAACTTCGCCGTAAAGGCGGGGCTCGACACCGAGAAGGTGCTGTCGGTCATCACTGCCGGGGCCGCCGGTTCTTGGCAGATGTCGAACCGCGCCAAGACGATGGTGCAGGGCAAGTTCGACTTCGGGTTCGCGGTCGATTGGATGCGCAAGGATTTGTCGATCTGCCTCGACGAAGCCAAGCGCAACAAGGCGCGTCTGCCGGTGACCGCGCTGGTCGATCAGTTCTACGCGACGGTGCAGGCGCGCGGCGGCGGACGCTGGGACACCTCGTCCCTTATCCACCTGCTCGCGAAGGAATGAGCTAAACGTCCGCGATCATCGCGGGCAATTCGTCCATATGCCGGAAGACTCGCGTGGCCAAAGCGGCCAGCTGTTCTTCCGGCGTGTGCTTCGCCCCGGCATAGGCGAGGGATTTCATCCCCGCCGCCCGCGCGGCTTGGAGCCCCACCAGCGTGTCCTCGATCACCAGGCATTCGCCGGGCGCGGCGCCCAGTCTCTTGGCGGCGAACAGGAACAGGTCCGGGGCGGGTTTGCCGTGCTTGACCATCGTCGCGCTGAAGCAACGCCCTTCGAAATAGCGATCGAGCCCCGCGAGCGTCAGGCTTTTGGCGATGCGCGCGGGATCGCTGGACGACGCCACGCAGCGCGCGAAGGCCAGGGCCGCGATGGCGGCGGCGGCGCCCGCGACGGGTTTCAACTCGGTTTCGTAGGCGGCCAGCGTTTCTTCGCGGCACACGCGTTCGAATTCCGGCGGCAGGACGATCCCGAAATTGTCGCGCACGTCGGCGACCGTGTAGCCCATCTTGCGGCCGATATAGCGGCGCATCGACGTTTCGTAATCGATCGGCACGCCGGCGGCGGCAAGATGCTTGTGCATGATCCGATTGGCGATCGGCTCGGAATCGACGAGCACGCCGTCCATATCGAAGATCAGAAGGGCGGGCTTCATCGCGCGATCTTCGCCGGATCGCGCCAGGTGAAACGCAGGATCGGCGCCGAGGTGCCATCCTTGAAGGCGTAGATTCCGGCGTCGGCTTCGTCGCCGCCCATCCGGCGATAGAACGCCACCGCGTTCTTGTTGTCGCGATAGACCGTCAGATACATGGACGTGCCCGGCGCGCGTTCCGCGGCCCAGCGCCCGGTCGCGGCGATCAACGCGCGGCCGATTCCGCCGCGCTTCAGATCCGGGCGGACGTGCAGATTGTCGAGCAGCACGCCATGCGCATCGCCCGGCTGGATGACCGCGCAGGACATGCCCAACGCCGAACCGTCGCGCGCGCGCGCGATCAGCAGGACGATTTTCGCGGAGTCCCATTCCTTCGCGCGCGCTGCCCAGACGGTTTGACGGTCGTTGGCGCAGTCGTTTTCCAAATACGCATCCGAAACGATGCCGCGATAGGCGGTCTTCCAGCTCAGCGTGTGCAACTCGGCCGCATCACGCCAGCCGGCGGCGCCGGCGTCGGCGATCTCCCAGTCCATGTTTCCCCCTGGATTTTCTTGTCAGTTCCGCGCGCGCTTCAAATCGCGCTCGTGCGCGGCGGCGGCGATCTGCGGCCCTTGCAGATTGCGCCGGTAGACCTGGACGTTTTCCATGATGCGCTGGACGTAGTTGCGCGTTTCCTCGAACGGGATCATCTCGATCCAGTCGATCGCGTCGACATTCGCTTCGCGCGGATCGCCGAAATTGCGCATCCACTCGCGCGCGCGACCGGGCCCGGCGTTGTAGGCGGCCGCGGCCAGCACATAGGACCCGCCGAATTCCTCCACCATCTGATGCAGGAAGGCGCGGCCCAAGCGGATGTTGTAGGCGGGATCGAACAGCCGCGCATCGGTATGCGCGGCCAGCGTGCCTTCGGACTTCGCCACCGCGCGCGCCGTGGCGGGCATCAACTGCATCAAGCCGCGCGCGCCCGCGCGGCTCGTCACGTGGCTTTCGAACTGGCTTTCCTGACGGATGATCGCGTAGGTGAGCGCGCGCTCCGGTTTGTCGCCGGTCAGCGGCACGACCGGCCAGCCGAGATCGGCGAGCTGAACGCCCGCAGCCTGCGCCGAACGCTTGCCCGCCAGCACCGCCCAATCGCTGCGGCCCAATTGGATCGCGAGCTCGGAGACCAGCGCATGCTCGCTGGGGGTTTTGGCGACGCTTGCCATGCGGATCAGCAGCGGGCGGATGCGGTTGTCCTCTTGCGTCTCGCGCAGAATGCGCACGGCGCGCGGCAACTCCGACGCGTCGAAGGCGCGCCGCTCGGCGGCGGTCGGGATGATCGGGGCGGGCCATGCGACGCGTGTGCCCAGCGCGTCGAGCCGCGCCATGGCAAGCTGCCCGTAATAGGCGGTGTGGAACTGCGCCGCTCGGCCGTACCATTCTTTCGCCCCTTCGGACTGCCTCTGCGCCTCCAGCGTGCGGCCCATCCAATAGGCGCCGCGCGCGCGCGACACCGGCGTGCGTGCGGCGTTCGCCAGACGCTCGAAATAGGGCTTCGCCGTCGCTGGTTCGTTCATCTGGCGCAGCGCGATCCAGCCCGCCAGGAATTCCGCCTCTACGTAATTGGCGCCGTGCTCGACGCGCAGTTTGTGGTCGCGCACCGCGTCGAAGGCTTCGCGCGGCTTGCCGGCGACGATCGACCTTCGCGCCAGCACCGCGCGCTCGGGGAACCAAATCTCCGGCCGGCCCAGATCGGCCGGCAGGGCGGCGAGGATGGCGCGCGCGCCCGGCTCGTCGTTGTTGCGGCGGCGGTTGCGCATCGTCTCGTACATCAGTCCCGGATCGTTGCGCAGCTGGGCGGGCACGCGCTCGAGAATGCGGTTCGTGTTGCCGCCCGCGCGCAGGCGCATGCGCGTCTCGGCGATCAGGCGGCGATTGGGATCGACCAGGCGCAGCATGCGCCGGGCTTCGTCGTTGCGGCCTTCCCAGACCAAGCGGTCGAGCCGCGCCCAATGCGCGTCGGCGTTCAGATGCTGGCCGAAACGCTGCAGCCAGCGCTGCTGCTGCTGTTCGGTGAATACGCCGCCGGTCCAATAGTCCCGGAACGCCTTCACGCCGCGCTCCCGCTGGCCTTGGTTCAGCAGCGCCTCGGCGAAACGCTGCGCGCCGTCGGGGGTCAACGGATTGCGGGTGCCGTACCAAGCGAGCACGACGCTGTCGTCGACGCGCCGGTCGAGCAGCGCTTCCTCCGCCCGGCGGGCCAAGGTTTCCTGGTTCGGCCAATCGGGATTGCGTTCGGCGAACTGGACGATGTCCTCGAACGTGGCGCCCGAGCGCGGCGATTGCAGCTCCAGCCAGCGAAAAAGCTTCTGCGCCACGGGATTGCGCCCGCGCGCGAGCAGGTTGCGCGCCGCCTCCCAGCGCCCGGCCTCGACGGCGGCGAAAACCTGGGTGTAGAGCTCGCGTTCTTGTGCGTTCAGCACGGGCGCGCCGAGATTGGGGATCGCGCGCACGCTGGCGGCGCCGGGGGCGAGCGAGCCGCGCAATTCGGCCGGCGCATCCTTCGCGGCGGGCACGGCGGCGACTTGCGCCAGCGTGTCGTCGCCCGATGCGCTGGCCGCGTCGACCGGCGCGGCGCTTTGTATCGCGGCTTCGGCCGGGGTTTCGGCGGCTAGCGAGGCGCCGCCCGGCGCGACGCCAGTGGTGACGCAGCCGGCGGTCAGGATCAGAGCGACAGCGGCCGTGGACGCCGCGAATCGGGACGAAATTGCCATGGCGTGAGTAAAGCGCCGGGCGGTTTTCCAAGCAAGCCGAGGCCGTTGTTGCGCGCGGGCGGGGGCGGGGCTAATTTGCCCGGCCGTCGCGGGTCCATCGGCCCGCCAAAAATCCCGGCTTGCAGGAGAAATGCCCCCATGTTCAAGGGTTCGTTCGTCGCCCTCATCACGCCGTTTCGCAACGGACAGGTGGACGAGCGTGCCTTCAAAAAACTGGTGGAGTGGCAGATCCGGCAGGGCACGCACGGCCTCGTGCCTTGCGGCACGACGGGCGAATCCCCGACGCTGAGCCACGAAGAACATCAGGCCGTGATCGAGATGTGCGTCGCCGCCGCCAAGGGCCGCGTGCCCGTGATGGCGGGGACGGGCTCGAACTCGACCGACGAGGCGATCAGCCTCACCAAGCACGCCGAGCAAGTCGGCTGCGACGCCGCGTTGGTGGTCACGCCCTATTACAACAAGCCCACGCAGGAAGGCCTCTACCGCCATTACGCGGCGATCGCCAAGTCGGTCAAGATCCCGATCTTCATCTACAACATTCCCGGCCGCTGCGCGGTCGACATGTCGGTCGAAACCATGGGCCGCCTCGCGCGCATCAGGAATATCGTCGGCGTCAAGGACGCGACGGGCGATCTCACGCGCCCCGGCTTGCAACGCCTGGCTTGCGGCCCGGATTTCGTCCAGCTCGACGGCGACGACGGTACGGCCTTGGCCTTCAACGCGACCGGCGGTGTGGGCTGTATTTCGGTCACCGGCAACATCGCGCCCAAGCTCGTGTCGAAGATGCAGGTCGCGTCGCTGAAGGGCGACGCCAAAGCCGCGCTGAAGTTGCAGGACAAGCTGATGCCCCTGCATAAGGCGCTGTTCGTCGAGACCTCGCCGGGTCCGGTCAAGTACGCCGCGTCGCTGCTGGGCATTTGCAGCGACGAAGTGCGCCTGCCGCTCGGCCCCATCACCGACGCCACCAAGGAAAAGGTCCGCGCCGCGCTGAAGGGTGCGGGCCTTCTGTAGTTCCGCATGCCCGCGCCCGAGCAAACCCGCAAGGTCGCGGCCACAAATCGGCGCGCGCGCCACGATTACACGATCGAGTCCACGCTCGAAGCGGGCCTCGTTCTCGTGGGTACGGAAGTGAAGTCTTTGCGCGCGGGCGGGGCGTCGCTGATGGACGCGCACGCGGCCACGCGCAACGGCGAGCTCTGGCTGCTCGACGCGCATATTCCTGAATACAAATCCGGCAACCAGTTCAATCACGAGCCCAAGCGGGCGCGCAAATTGCTCGTCGCGAAGAACGAGATGACGAAGCTCGCCGGCGCCATCTCGCGCGACGGCATGACGCTCGTTCCGTTGCAGCTTTACTTCAACGGGCGCGGCATCGCGAAGGTCGAGCTGGGCCTCGCCAAAGGCCGCAAGAAGGCCGACAAGCGCGAGGCGATCGCAACGCGCGATTGGAAGCGCGATCAGGCCCGCCTGCTCGCGCGCCGCGATCGGTAGGAGCCGCCCGGCGATGCGCGCGTATGTACCCGCCGGACTTTACGCGCCCAATACGGCGGTTCTGCAGGATGGCGATCTGACGCTGCGCCCCCTGGTCCCGGAGGACGGGCGCCATTTCGAATCGCTGCTCGCGGACGACGAGGCCGGGGTCGCGATGACCTCGCACTTGCCTTATCCCTTGTCGGCGCAGCAGGCGCGCGAATGGATCGTGCTGCGCACCGGTCCCGGTGGCCATGTCTTCGCCGTCCTCGATGGGCAGGGCCGGTTCCTCGGTTCGATGGGTTTCGGCGGTCCCAAGGACGGCGTGCCGGGCTTCGGCTATTGGATCGGCAAGGCGTTCCGCAATCGCGGAATCGCGACGCGCGCGGGCGGGTTGTGCGTGGCGCATGCGCGCAGCCTGGGCGTCCGGCGCATGGTCGCGGAGACATTTCCGGGCAACGAAGCGTCCTATAAGGTCTTGCGCAAGCTGGGCTTCAGGGATGCCGGTCCCGTGGATCGCTTCTACCCTTTGCGCGGCGGCGCAAGAACGCTAAACTTGCATATACTTGAGATCGTTTAGGTCGATTATAACGACAGAAACAATCGGTTGGATCGCTGGAGGCTCGGCCGGCATTCTTCTTCACCAGGAGAAAGCCCATGTTGAAGACCGCCACTTTCGCAATCGTCCACTTCACCGTCGCCTTCACCGTCGGTTACCTGATCACCGGCAGCTTCGTGCTCGCCTCGGCCGTCGCGTTGATCGAGCCGATGGTGAACACCGTGGCCTATTACTTCCACGAACTCGCGTGGAACCGCTGGGGCGGCAAGGTGCGCGCGGCGGTCAACGTGCAGCCGGAGCGCGCTTTGTCCGGGCGGTGAACGCGGCCAGCAACGGCACGATCAGCGCCAAGGCCGCGATCAGGACGAAAATTTGGCCGTCGATATTCGCGACTGCGATTCCGGCCAGCGCCCAGACCATCGCGCCGACATACCAGACATTCGCGCGGCCGCCGAAGATCGCGGCGAGCGCGATCGCGGCGGCGGGCAGGAGTGTGGCCAGCGCATAGATCTCGGGCGATAGGCCGAACGGCGTCGCGCCGGCGAAATTGCGCAGCCAGCTTGTGGTGTTGAGGCACACGGCGGCACTCAGCCAGCCCGCTTGCAGGCCGAACAGCACGGGCAGGGTTTTGTCGCCATGCGCATCGACATGGCGCCAGCCCAGCAGCGTGCTGACGAACATTCCGAAGATCAGCGGCAATTGCATGAGGCCCGAGCCCATCAATTGCGTCCACAACATCCAGGCCGTGCCGAACGCGAACATCGCACCTGCATAGGGCGCCACGCGCCGATTGGTCTCGTTCGCCGGATCGCGCCAATAGCGCATGGCGTAGACGAGGCCGAGCACGAAAATCGGGAACCAAATCCCGAATGCGTAGCCCGCCGGCGTTTCGGGGGCGGGCAGGCCGGATTCGGTCGCCCGCGCGCCGATCTCGCCGCCGATCCCGGTCAGGCGCGGAAAGAACGGCGCGAAGAATTGCGCGATGGCGAGGGCGAGGACGAAACGGGGCATATTGTTGTTACGGTCCTGCCTCTGGGCCGGATCAGCCGAGTTTCGGCAGTAACGCGGCGAATACCGCTTCGAACATCGGCGTCGTCAGGCGGCCGGTATTCGTGTTGTAGCGCGAGCAATGATAGCTGTCGGCGAGCACAAGGCCGCCGCCCAGATCGTGCTGCGCGCCATGGGCGAATTTCGCCGCCGACGCTTTGCGTCCCAGCGCCGCGAGCGCGGCATCATGCGCCACGCGGCCCAGCGCCACGATGGCGCGCAAGTCTTTCATGTCGGCAAGTTCTGCGACAAGGAAGGGCCGGCACGTCGCGGCTTCCTTCGGCGTGGGTTTGTTTTCCGGCGGCAAGCAGCGTACCGCGTTGGCGATGCGCACGCCGGTCAGTGTCAGGGTGTCGGGAACCCAGGTGCGATCTTCGCGATCGGCGATGAATTCGCCCTTCGCGAGGCCGAATTTCTTCAGCGTCGCGTAAAGCAGATCGCCCGCGTAGTCGCCGGTGAAGGGGCGGCCCGTGCGGTTCGCCCCCTTCAAGCCGGGGGCGAGACCGACGATCAGCAGCTTGGCGCCGATCGGCCCGAAACTAGGCACCGGCGCGTTCGACCAAGCGGGGAACTTCGCGCGAAGCTCGGTTCGCAAGCCCACGAGGCGCGGGCAAAGCGGGCAGTCGCGCGAAGGTTCGGCGAAGCTCACTCGCGGTTGGGATCGGCCGGGGTGGGAATGGGTTGCTGCTGCTGGACGGGCGCGCCGCCGCCATAGCCCGCGCCGGTCTGGGGCTGGTAATTGCCGCCGGCTTCGCGTCCGCCCTGGCCGCCGCCGCCCTGGCGCGCGATATGGGCGCCGAGTTCCTGCAGCTCGATGAAGGTATCGGCCTGGCGGCGCAATTCGTCGGAGATCATCGGCGGCTGCGAGCGGATCGTCGACACGACCGAGACGCGCACGCCCCGGCGCTGGACCGATTCGACCAGGCGGCGGAAATCGCCGTCGCCCGAAAACAGCACGACATGGTCGAGACTTGGGGCGAGGTCCATCATATCGACCGCCAGTTCGATATCCATCGAGCCGCGGAAGCGGCGGCGGCCCATATTGTCGGTGAATTCCTTCATCGGCTTCGTGACCATGGTGAAGCCGTTGTAGTCGAGCCAATCGACCAGCGGACGGATCGGCGAATAATCCTGATCTTCGGCGAGGGCGGTGTAGTAGAAAGCGCGGATCAGGCGGCCTTTGCCCTGGAACAATTGCAGGAGCCGCTTGTAGTCGATGTCGAAGCCCAGCGCTTTCGCCGCGTTGTAGAGATTCGGCCCGTCGATAAACAACGCCAAACGCTCTTGCGGGTAAAACGCCATATCGACTCTCCTTCAAATGAACCGACGCGAAAATGCTCGATGCCGGAATGGGGTCTATCTAGCGTGGCCATCCAGCGAGAACAAGACACAGGATCACGAATGATTCTCGTGGCTATCGGCGCCAATCTGCCGGGCAAATTCGCGTCGCCCGCCGACGCGATCGAAGCGGCGTTCGCCGAACTCGACCGCGCGCCGTTGCGCGTCGTCGCGCGCTCGCGGATCTACGAAAGTCCGCCTTGGCCGCAGCCGTCGACGCAGCCTTGGTATGCCAACGCGGTCGCGCGCCTCGAAACGGCGCTCGGACCCGAGGCGTTGCTGTCGCATCTGCATGCGATCGAGCGGGAATTCGGCCGGGTGCGGGGTGTGCCCAACGCCGCGCGCACACTCGATCTCGATCTGATCGATTACGACGGCATCGTTCGGGACGGCCCGCCGATTTTGCCGCATCCGCGGATGGCGGATCGCGCTTTCGTCCTTTATCCGCTGAGCGAGATCGCCCCGGAATGGCGCCATCCGGTCTTGGACCGCGCCGTTTCCGGACTGATCGCCCAGCTGCCGGCCGACACGGGTTGCCGGCCTATCCCGCCAAACGATTGAACGGGCGGCGAATTTTTGGCTTTTCAGGGATTGTGCTGCGGCGCAGAAACCTCTATATTCCCTAGCCCTTTCCAAGGATTTCTATCCGTTGAGCCGGAGTGCCGAATGGCCCGCGTAACCGTCGAAGATTGCGTCGTCAAAGTCCCCAACCGTTTCGAACTCGTCATGCTCGCGGCCCAGCGCGCGCGCGAAATTTCTGCGGGCTCGCCGCTGACGGTCGAAAAGGACAACGACAAGAACCCGGTGATCGCGCTGCGCGAGATTGCGGACGATTCCCTGGCGCTCGACAATCTCCGCCAGTCGCTGATCCAGGGCCTGCAGCGTCAGGTCGAAAGCGAGGAGCCGGAAGACGACGCAATGGAACTGCTCGCGGCCGATCGCGACGTCGCGGGCGTGCCGGAAGACGCGGCGATGGACGGTATCGAAGACGAGATGGATATCGAAGACGCCGATACGGTGAAGTCCGGCGACGCCGCGGCGGACGACGCGGCGGTCGAAGAGTAACCGGCGGGCGGGGATTTGGGCCCCGACGGCACCACCGAGACCCAAGCGCCGCCGATCAAAGGCGGTAGCGACGCGCGGGGCGCCGCGGACTTGAACGCGGCGGCATCCGCTTCGTCCGTTTCCGCAGCTTCCCCGGAGGCACCGCGCAAGGCGCGGCCGCCGATGATGCGCGCCTTCGAGCTGGTCGAGCGCGTCAAAGCCTACGATCCCGACGCCGACGAAGATCTGATCAATCGCGCCTACGTCTTCTCGATGAAGGTGCATGGCGCGCAGAGACGCGCTTCGGGCGATCCGTATTTTTCGCATCCGCTCGAAGTCGCGGGCATCCTGACGCAGTTCAAGCTCGACACCGCGTCGATCGTGACGGCGCTGCTGCACGACACGGTCGAGGATACGCTGACCTCGATCGACGAGATCGAGCGCGTGTTCGGGCCCGACATCGCGCGCCTCGTCGACGGGGTCACCAAGCTTTCGCGTCTCGAACAGCAGGCGCAATCGGACCGCGCAAAGCAGGCGGAAAATTTCCGCAAGCTGCTGCTGGCGATGTCCGCCGATATCCGCGTGCTGCTGGTGAAGCTCGCCGACCGCCTGCACAACATGCGTACGATCGGCTTCATCCCGAAGCCCGAGAAGCGCCAGCGCATCGCGCGCGAGACCATGGACATTTATGCGCCGCTCGCCGAGCGTATCGGCATGCGCCGCGTGCAGGAAGAGCTCGAGGATCTCGCCTTCTCGCAGATCAATCCGGACGCACGCGAATCCATCGTCACGCGGCTCCAGCACCTGCGCGCGCGCGGCGGCGACGTCGTCAGCCGCGTGGCCGAGCACATCGCGGGCGTGCTGAAATTCGAGGGATTGAACGCCCAAGTCTCGGGCCGCGAGAAGTCGCCCTATTCGATCTGGCGCAAGACCCAACGCAAGAACGTCGCTTTCGAGCAATTGTCCGACATCATGGCCTTCCGCGTGCTGGTCGCCGACGTCGCCGACTGCTACCGGGCGCTGGGTGTCGTGCATTCGCATTGGCGCGTCGTGCCGGGGCGGTTCAAGGACTACATTTCCGTCGCCAAGCCCAACGGCTACCGGTCGCTGCACACCGGCATTTTCGGGCCCGAAGGCCAGCGCGTCGAAATCCAGATCCGCACGCGCGACATGCACGACGTCGCCGAATTCGGCGTGGCGGCGCACTGGTCATACAAGGACGGCCGCCCGATCGTCGAGACGGGCGCGGCGGCCAAGGATGGCGGCCAGTATCGCTGGCTGCGCGAGCTTCTCGACATCCTGGAGCACACCTCGAACCCCGAGGAATTCCTCGAGCACACGAAGCTCGAGATGTACCAGGACCAGGTCTTCTGCTTCACCCCCAAGGGCGATCTGATCGCGCTACCGCGCGGCGCGACGCCGGTCGATTTCGCCTACGCGGTGCACTCGGCCGTCGGCGACCATTGCGTGGGCGCAAAGATCAACGGCCGCATGATGCCGCTGCGCACCGCGTTGTCGAACGGCGACCAGGTGGAGATCGTCACCTCGAAGGCGCAAGTGCCGTCGCCGACCTGGGAACGTTTCGTCGTCACGGGCAAAGCCCGCGCGCGCATCCGCCGCTTCATCCGTTCCCAGCAGCGCCAGCAATTCGTCGAACTCGGCCGCTCGATCCTGCAAAAGGCGTTCAAGGCCGAAGGCTACGACTACGCCGACAAGTCGCTGGAAGGGGCGGTGAAACCGCTGAAGGCGGACGATGTCGAGGATCTGATCGCGGAAGTCGGCGCGGGGCAGATTTCCGATCGCGAAATCCTGAACATCCTATTTCCGGAGACGCGGCCCCAGCCGAAGCCTGCGAATGTCGTGCCGATCCGCAAGGGCAAGGCGGCGACATCGGACGTGCCGCGCAATCGCGTGCCGATCCGCGGTTTGATCCCCGGCATGGCGATCCATTACGCGGGCTGCTGCCATCCGCTGCCGGGCGACCGTATCGTGGGCATCGTCACCACCGGGCGCGGCGTGACGATCCACACGATCGATTGCGACACGCTGGAGCAATTCGCCGATCAGCCCGCGCGCTGGCTCGACGTCGGCTGGGATATCGACAGCGAGGCGCCGGCGGGCGGTGCCTTCGTCGGCCGCATCGCGATGGTCGTTCGCAACGAGCAGGGGAGTCTCGGCGCGCTGTCGACCGTGATCGCCAAGAACGGCGGCAACATCACCAATTTGAAGATCACCAACCGGACAACCGAGTTTTGGGAGATGATCATCGACGTCGAGGTGCGCGACGTGAAGCACCTCACCAACGTCATCGCGGCTCTGCGCGCGACCCCGGTCATCAATTCGGCAGAGCGCGCGCGCGGATGATTCTGGGGCTCGGGTCCGATCTCGTCGATATCCGCCGCGTCGAGGCGACGCTCGCGCGGTTCGGCGAGCGCTTCACCCACCGCATCTTCACCGCCGGCGAGCGCGCCAAGTCCGACCGGCGTGCCGCACGGGCCGAATCCTACGCGCGGCGTTTCGCGGCGAAGGAAGCCTGTTCCAAGGCGCTTGGCACGGGCTTCCGCAAGGCGGTCTATTGGCGCGACATGGAGGTCGTCAATCTGCCCGGCGGTAAGCCGACGATGCGCCTGACCGGCGGGGCGGCGATCCGTCTCGCCGAAATGGTGCCCCGGGGCATGCGGGCCCAGATCGACGTGAGCCTGACCGACGATCCGCCGATCGCCAGCGCCATCGTGATAATCTCGGCCGTCCCGGCCACTTGACTTGACGGGCCGCTCCCGGCCTTATCCCGCCCGCAAAAACACGGTTCTCCGGCATCATGCAGACTCCGCCCGTTCCCCGCAGCCAGACCGCCTCCGGCCTCGTCGAGTTCGTGAAAACGATCGTCTACGCGGTGTTGATCGCGCTCGGCATCCGGACCGTGCTTTACGAACCGTTCAACATCCCGTCGGCGTCGATGGTGCCCACGCTGCTGATCGGCGACTATCTGTTCGTCTCGAAATTCACCTACGGCTATTCCTTCGCCTCGTTGCCCTACGGCATTCGGCTGTTCGACGGCCGCATCGCCGGCTCGGCGCCCGACCGCGGCGACGTCGTCGTGTTCAAACTGCCGCGCGACGGCAAGACCGACTACATCAAGCGCGTGATCGGTTTGCCGGGCGACAAAATCCGGATGACCGGTGGCGTGCTGTATATCAACGACGAAGCCGCTACCTTGCGCCGCCTGCCGGATTTCGTCGACGACGAGCGCGGCTTCGCCGTGCGCTACGCCCAGTTTATGGAAGCGCTGCCCGGCGGGCGCGAGCATCGCATCCTGAAGATGACGAACGAGGGGCCCTACAACAACACGCCCGTCTACACCGTGCCGCCGGGGCATTTTTTCGCGATGGGCGACCATCGCGACAATTCGCAGGACAGCCGCGATCCCGAGGCCGTCGGCTTCGTGCCGTTCGAGAATATCGTCGGCCGCGCGCAGTTCCTGTTCTTCTCGACCGACGGAAACTGGTCGCTGGCGCGTCCTTGGGAAGCGCTGACGGCGATCCGCTATTCCCGCCTGCTGGACGCGATCCGTTGACGGCAAGGAAGGCCCTCGAAGACGCGCTGGGCCATCGCTTTGCCGATCCCGATTTGCTGACCGCGGCACTCGCCCATTCCTCGCTCGGCCGGCGCGGCGACAAGAAGCGCAGCGGCGTCGGCTTCGAGCGGCTGGAGTTCCTTGGGGATCGGGTCGTCGGTTTGGTCGTCGCCGATCTTTTGGAAAAGCGCTACGGCGACGAAAACGAAGGCGATCTTGCCAAGCGCCACGCGCAACTCGTGCGCCGCGAGACGCTCGCCGGTCTCGCCAAGGAGTTGGGAATCGGTCCCGCCCTCGAGTTGTCGAATTCGGAAGAACAAGGCGGCGGGCGCGAAGCGGCCGGCGTGCTGGCCGATGCGTTCGAAGCTTGCGTCGGCGCCGTCTATCGCGACGGCGGCATGGCGCCCGCACTGGCGCTCGTCACGACGCTTTTCGCGCCCCTGCTCGCGAAGGCGGGCGCGCCGCCGCGCGAGCCCAAGACCGCCTTGCAGGAGTGGTCGCAGGGGCGCGGCTTCAAGCTGCCGGTCTACGAAGTGTTGACGCAGACCGGTACGGCGCACGCCCCGCATTTCACCGTGCGCGTAACGGTCGAAAGCCATGCGCCCGAAACGGGATCGGGCCCGAACAAACGCGAAGCCGAACGCGACGCCGCCGCGAAGCTGCTGGCGCGCCTGGAAGGATCGAAGATATGAGTCGCTGCGGGTTCGTCGCATTGCTGGGCGTGCCCAATGCGGGCAAGTCCACGCTGGTCAACCGCCTGGTCGGCGCGAAAGTCGCGATCGTCTCGCCGAAAGTGCAGACGACGCGCAGCCGCGTGACCGGCATTCTGGTCGAGAACGAAACGCAGGCGATTTTCATCGATCTGCCCGGCGTGTTCGCACCCAAGCGCCGCCTTGATCGCGCGATGGTCGACGCGGCGTGGCGCGGCGTGGAAGAAGCGGACACCGTGCTGCTGGTCGTCGATGCGCCCCGCGCTCTGAAGCGCGGCGACGGCGACGAGGAGGAAAAGATCGTCCTCGACGGCCTCGCCAAGCGCGGCTTGAAGGCAGATCTGGCGATCAACAAGATCGACCTGATCGCGCCGCACGAATTGCTTGCTCTGGCCAAACGCTATTCCGAGACGGGCAATATCCGCGACGTGTTCATGGTCTCGGCGCAGACCGGCAACGGTTGCGACGTGCTGAAGTCGAAGCTTCTGGCGAAGCTGCCCGAAGGCCCGTTCCATTACCCCGAGGACGAGATATCCGATCTGCCCGCGCGCTTGCTGGCGGCGGAAGTCACGCGCGAGCAGGTATTCCGCAAGCTGCACAAGGAACTGCCCTACTCCTCGTCGGTCGAAACGGTCAAATTCGAGGAGCGTGAGGACGGTTCCGCGCGCATCGAACAGACGATCCATGTGGCGCGCGAAGGCCAGCGCAAGATCGTGATCGGCGCCAAGGGCGCGATGCTCAAGACGATCGGGCAGGGCGCGCGTTTCGAACTCGCCAAGCTGCTCGACCGGCAAGTGCATCTGTTCCTGCACGTGAAGGTCGATCCCAAATGGGACGAGAAACGCGATTTCTTCCAGGAATGGGGCCTGGAGTTCAATCCCGAGAAGGGTTAGCTCTTTTTGAAGGAATAGGCCGAAGCGCCTTTCACGGCCGGGTCGATGTCCAGCCGGTGTTGCAGCGGCGGATAGGCGCGCTGGCGGCAATTCTCGCGTTCGCACAGGCGGCAGCCGACGCCGATCTCCACCTCGCGCGCCCGGTTGGCGAGGTCGTAGCCGTCGGCATAGACGAGCTCACCTGCGCGCGCGATATCGCAACCGATCGCGATGGCGAGCAGCGACGGCGGCTCGCCGAAACCCGCCGACGGTTTGGTCAGCGTGCGCGCGACGCAGAAGAACGTGGCGCCGTCGGGCAAGCGCGCGATCTGGGTCAGCGTGCGGCCGGGGCTCGCGAAAGCCTCGTGGACGATCAGGCGCGGGCACGAGCCGCCGAAGCGCGAGAAATGGAACCCGGCCGCCGAGATGCGCTTCGAGACGTTGCCGGCGGCGTCCACGCGCATCAGCCAGAAGGGCACCGCTTTGTCGCTGGGCCGCTGCAGCGTCGCCAAGCGATGGCAGGCTTGTTCGGTGCCCACGCCGAAGCGCTGCGCCAGACGCTCGATGTCGTAGCGCAGGCTCCGCGCGGCTTCGAGATAGGGCGCGTAGGGCATCAGCACGGCGCCCGCGAAGTAATTGTGGAGCCCCACGCGTACGAGCGTTTCCGTTTCGGTCGAGGCGAGCTTCGCCGCCGCGACGATCGCGTCGACGGCTTCGCGCGCCTCGATCAGGCCGATCTGATACGCAAGGTGGAAACGGCGCGACGCGCGCGGCAGGATTTCGGACAGGCGCAGCGTGCGCGACTTGGCGTCGAAGCGGCGCACCGCCCCGTCGAGCGTTTCGGGCGCTTCGATCGCCACGTCGATCGCGTGCTTGGCTTTCGCGTAGTCGACCAGCACGCGCCACGGCTCGCCCGCAGGCAGCGACGCGGTGCGGATCAGCTTTTCGGCCGCGCGCTCGATCTCGTCGAAGTAGTTGGTCCGGTCGTGGAAGAAATCGCGCGACTCCTCTGCCGGCAGCACGGTCTTGCGCGTGCGCCCGCGGCCCAGACCCAGGGTCATCGATTGCGCGTCCTCGCGGGCGAGGCGATAGGCGCGGTAGAGTTCGAGGATCGCCTTTGCCGCCGCCGGCGCGGCTTCGGCCAGCGACTTGATTTCCTCCGCGCCCACGTCTCCCGCGTCCAGCGTCGTGTCGGCGAAGACCTCGCGCAGACCGGCGGCGAGTTTGCGGTCGTCGTCGTCCGACAGATCGGTTAGGTCGACATCGAGCGTCTTGCCGAGCTTCAGCAGCAGCGCGACCGTCACCGGCCGCTCGTCGTGCTCGATCAGATTGAGATAGGCGGGCGAGATGCCCAGCAGCTCCGCCATGCGGGCCTGGGTCAGATCGCGCGCCTGCCGCAGGCGGCGGATCTTGTTGCCGAGCAGAACTTTGCGCGCCATTTTCCGTGTCTCCGATATTTACAATATTTACAATAAAGCCTGGCCGCATGAAAAGAAAGCCACGTATTTACGAGATTTATGGTGTTTTCGCATTTGCGCTTCGGCGCTGCATGGTGAAGATATTTACAAGCTCGACGGCACTCCCGCCGCCGCGATCGCCCGAAGGAACTCCGCCATGAAATTCGATTGGGACACGAATCCCCGCTGGAACGGCATCAAGCGCGACTACACCGCCGCCGACGTTCGCAAGCTCGCGGGCTCGGTCACGGTCGAGCACACGCTGGCCCGGCGCGGCGCCGAGCGCCTGTGGAAGCAGCTGCACGAAACGCCCTTCGTGCGTTCGCTGGGCGCGCTCACCGGCAATCAGGCGGTGCAGCAGGTGAAGGCCGGGTTGCAGGCGATCTATCTGTCGGGCTGGCAGGTCGCCGCAGACGCGAACAACGCCGGCCAAATGTATCCCGACCAGTCGCTTTATCCGGCGTCGTCGGTGCCTGACGTCGTGAAGCGCATCAACAACGCGCTGCGCCGCGCCGATCAGATCCAGACGATGGAGGGCAAGGGCGACATCGATTGGTTCGCGCCCATCGTCGCCGACGCCGAGGCCGGGTTCGGCGGGCCGCTCAACGCGTTCGAGCTGATGAAGGCGATGATCGAAGCGGGGGCGGCGGGCGTCCATTTCGAGGATCAGCTCGCTTCGGAAAAGAAGTGCGGCCATCTCGGCGGTAAGGTTCTGGTGCCGATGCAAACGCATGTCCGCACCCTCAACGCCGCGCGCATGGCCGCGGACGTGGAGAACGTGCCGAGCGTGCTGGTCGCGCGCACCGACGCCCATTCCGCGCAACTCATCACCTCCGACGTCGACGAGCGCGACCGTCCGTTCCTGACCGGCGCGCGCACCTCGGAAGGATTCTTCCGCATCAAGGAAGGCAAGGGCGTCGAATACGCCATCGCACGCGGCCTCGCTTATGCCGAGTATTGCGATCTGATCTGGTGGGAGACGTCGGAGCCCGATCTTGGCGAAGCTCGCGAATTTGCGCAGGAGGTCCGCGCGAAATTCCCGGGCAAGCTCTTCGCCTATAACTGCTCGCCGTCGTTCAATTGGCGGCGCAAGCTCGATCTCGCGACGATCGAGACCTATCAGGAGCAGATCGCCGAGATGGGCTACAAGTTCCAGTTCGTCACGCTGGCCGGGTTCCACGCGCTGAACCATTCGATGTTCGAATTGGCGCGCGGCTATCGCAAGCGCGGCATGGGCGCCTATTCGGAACTGCAGCAGGCCGAGTTCGACAGCGAGAAGAACGGCTATACCGCCACGCGCCACCAGCGCGAGGTCGGCACGTCGTATTTCGATGCGGTCGCGGTCGCGATCTCGGCGGGCAAATCGTCGACGACGGCAATGGCGGGCTCGACCGAAGCCGAGCAGTTCCACGGCGCCAAGCCGGCGGCCGTGCCCAACGCGGCGGAGTAAACGCGCCCCGATAAGAAAGATAAGTTTAGGGAGGTCGCGGGACGGGCGGCGCCGAAAGGCGCCGCCCGTTTCGTTTGGGCTTGCTTCGCGCCGAAACCGCGAATTATCCTCGGGCAATTTTGAGGGGAACTTTTCGTTATTTAATCGTGCCGTTTCTGGCGGCGGCACTGCCATTCGCATCGGCATTCGCGCAATACGCGATCCACGAGGGCATGACGGATCTGCCCAATCGCGGCGCGGGGACGGCGCTGGGCGTGCTGATCTGGAATCACGGCGTGTCGGGCAATCGCGAGCAAAGCCATGTGCCCCCGGCTTACGTCGCCACATTGATGCGCGCGGGCTGGGACGTGCGGCGTATCGCGCGCGACGCGCTGAACGAGAGCGTTTGGGCATCGGCGGGGCAGCGCCATGTGGCGCGCACGCTGGAAGAAATCGCGAAGGCGAAAGCCGACGGCTACAAGCGCGTGGTGCTCGCCGGACAAAGCTATGGCGGCGCCATCACGCTGGAGGCGGGCCGCCAAGCGGAAGTCTGGGCGATCATTCCCAGCGCGCCGGGCATCGGCATTTCCCACAGCCATATCGGTACCTTCACCGATCAGAACCAAGGGACCGCACATCTGTTCGCGGCGCTGGCCGCCACGAAAGCGTCGCGCGTGGTCGGAATTCTGCCGTTTCAGGACGAGTTCGCGCTGTCGAGCCCCGAGCGCGGGCGTCGCGCGCGCGAGATCGCGACTGAGAAAGGCATCGCCTATCTGCCGCTCGACGACGATAGCGGCCTGGTCGCGCATGGCGGGGCCAGTCTCGCGCTGATGGATTTCGCCTACGGAAAATGCGTCGCGCGCTTCATCGATCCGGACTTCGCGCCCAAAAACGGCATCAACCTTTGCGGGGCAGACGGCCTGCCCGTGGGGCCGCGACGTTTGGCGGAGGCCGCAGCGCTTGCGCCGGCGAAGATGCCGGTCGACCAGCCATGGGCATTCTATCTGGGTGTTTGGACCGGGGCTTGGAACGATCCGGCCTTGATCGCCGTCGCGCTGGAACGCGAAGGCGACGGCTATGCGCTCGTCTATCTCTACGGCGAACGAGGCTCGGACAAGCTGCGCCGCCGCACGCGCACGCCCGCGACGCTCGACGGGCGCAACGTCGTCAGCCAAGTCAACCAGCAGAAGATCACGCTGATCTACGACATGACGACGCGTCAGGTCCGCCTGCGCTGGGACGACTCCCAAGGCCGTTTCGGGACTGCGGTATTGCGAAAGGATCGCGACGGCTGATCGCCGAAGCATATAACGTTGCGCGATTCGGACCGCGCTTCACGCATTTCAGTCCAAATTACATCTCGTAAGTCCCGGCTGCGTGAATCCGCCGCAGCCGCTTTCCGCGCGCGTCGAAAACGCGGCGGCGTAAGATACAACCACGATCGCAAGCGAGAAGCCGCAACGAGACTTGCAACAAGTGGGGGAAATCATGTCCGGCACAGACAACGAACTGACCCGCCGTCTGGAGTTCATCGCGCTCGATCCCGCTTCGCGCGCGGTTTTGAAGGAATCTAAACCTATGGTCGACGCAGCCGTCCCGGCCGTGATGGATGCGTTCTACGATCATTTGCGGAAATTTCCGGAAATGTCGGCGATGTTCCAGGGCGGCGACGCCGCGATGGCGCGCGGCCGCGCCGCGCAGATCGAGCATTGGCGCAATATCGTCTCGGGCGAGTTTTCGGCCGAGTACATCGCGGCGGTCCGGCGCATCGGCGCGCGGCACAGCCGGATCGGTCTCGATCCGCGCTGGTACATCGGCGGCTACGCCTTCATCGCCGCGCGCCTGATGGAGGCGGTGGTGCGCGCCTATAACAGCCGCTGGAGCCCCGCGCAGGCCAACGCCAAGATCGCGGCGGTCCAATCGGCGCTGCTGAAGGCGACGATGCTCGACATGGATTACGCCATCTCGATCTATCTCGAGGAAAACAAGAAAGCTGCCGACAAGAAGCTCGCGACGCTGGCGGCCGAATTCGACGCGAGCGTGAAGAAGGTCGTCGACGGGGTCGCGCAAGCGGCCGAGTCGATGCGCGCGACGGCGGGGCAGTTGTCGCAAGCGGCGTCGCACACCTCCTCCCAGGCCGAGGCGGTCGCCAGCTCGGCGCAAACCGCGTCGGACAACGTGCAGACCGTCGCCTCGGCGGCCGAGGAGCTTTCCGCTTCGATCCGCGAGATCGGCGCGCGGATGGAGGAGACGGCGCGCATCGTCGCGCGCGCCGCCGAACAGTCGCAACGCTCGGATCAGCTCATCTCCGGTCTCGCGCAATCGACCGATCATATCGGTAGCGTCGTCGGTCTGATCCGCCAGATCGCGGGCCAGACCAATCTTCTGGCGCTCAACGCTACGATCGAGGCCGCGCGCGCGGGCGACGCCGGCAAGGGCTTCACGGTCGTGGCGGGCGAGGTCAAAAGCCTCGCCGGCCAAACCGCGAAGGCGACCGAGGAGATCGGCAAGTCGATCACCGGCGTGCAGGAGGCGACGCAAGCCTCGGTCGGCGCGATCCGCGACGTCGATCGCGTGATTTCCGATCTCGACAAGGTAGCGCAAGGCGTCGCCGCCGCGGTCGAGCAGCAGCGTTCGGCGACGCAGGAAATCGCCCGTTCGGTGCAGCAGGCTGCGAGCGGCACCACGGGCGTCACCGACACGATCAAGACCGTGTCAGACTCGGCGGCGGCGACGGGGCGCATGTCCAATCAGGTCGTCGAAGTCGCCGACGAGCTGGGACGCAACGCCGAACGTCTGACGCAGGAAGTGAACGCGTTCCTCAGCCGGATCCGCGCCGCGTAAGGACGGCCGGCAACGGCGCGCCGGTCGCGAGATAGACGCCCGTCGTGATGGCCGCCAAGCCCAGCCAGTCGGTGCTTGTCGGCCATTCGCCGAGCAGCGGGATGGCGCTGAGCGTGGCGACGACGGGAACGAGCGACGCCAAAGCCGCTCCGCGCGACGGGCCCAGGATCGTCAGCGTCCGATTGAAGGTGTAGAGCGACACCGCGCTGGGCAACACGCCTTGCATCAGGGCTTGGACGAGCAGCGAGCTCCAGCTTTCGCGCAGCAAGCCGGAATCCTGCGACCACGCGACATAGATCGCGTAGGGCGGCAGATACAGGATCGCCGACCAGACGCAGACCACGGCGGCGACCTCGATCGCCGTCAGGCCGCTCTTGCGCATCGCGATCGTGTACGAAGCCCAGAGCATCGCGGAGAAGATGAAGGTCGCCTGGCCGATCCATTCTTGGCCCGCGCCGTGATGGGCGCCGGCAAAGACCAGCGTGACGACGCCCAGCGGGATCAGCGCGAAGCCGATCATGCGCGTTCGCACGATCGTTTCGCCAAGCAGTACGACCGACAACAGCGCCACGAACAGCGGCATCGTGCCCGGCAGCAGGACCGAGCCGTGGCTGATGGGCGCGTAGCGAAAGCCGATCGCCGAGACGATCGCGTAGACGATGCCCGCCCCGCACAGCAACGTCGTCCAGACGCCCCAGCCGATGCGCGCAGGCTGGAAGCGGCGCATGCGCAGCGCCACGGGCAGCAGTACCAGCCCCGCTGAGGCGAAGCGCAGCGCCGCCAAGTCGAACGTGTCGAGCGTGGTTTTTGCGGCGGAGCGCGTGGCGATCATCCACGACGCCCAGATCGAAATCGTGATCAGCCCCCAGGCGTAACCGGTCAGAGCGGGGGCGGGCGGCCTGGCGAGTTGCGTCATGCGGCGCGAACGCTACGGCGGCAGCGCCCCATAAGTAAATCAAATTGAAATCATGTCCGCCATGACGTAACCTTATGGCGCATCATTGATTCGATACGCCCGCCACAAGACGGGACCTCACGAAATCGCGGCACTTCCAGGGAAGTCGGGAATGAGTTCGTCGAGCATCAATGTCGGCCAGTTGCGCGCGTTTCTTGCCGTGCTGGAGGAGGGCGGTTTCACCGCCGCGGCGCATAAGCTGGGGTTGACCCAATCGGGCGTCAGTCAGGCGGTCGCCGCACTTGAAGAATCGCTGGGCGTCGTGCTGCTGCTGCGAAATCGCGGCCGCGTGGCGCCGACCGCGGCCGGTGCCGCGATCCAGTCCGACGCGCGCCAGGCGCTGGAAGCGATCGAACGCGTGCGCCACCGCGCCCAGGTGCTGATCGGCCTGCAATCGGGGCGCGTGCGCGTCGGCTCCGTCGCGTCGGCCGCCGCGCGATTGCTGCCGCCGATCGTGAAGAATTTCGGCGCACGCTACCCGGGTATCGAGGTCGTGCTGATCGAAGGCACCGACAACGAAGTCCGCGATTGGGTAACCGGCGGCGCCATCGATATCGGCCTGACCGCCGAAGTGCCCAAGGAGTACGATTCGGTGCCGGTGGCGGAAGACGATTTCCTCGCCATCATGCCGCGCAAGCACCGGCTGGCCGCGCGCCGGTCGATCCGCCCGGCGGATATCGCCGACGAACCCTTCGTCATGTCGAACGCCGGCTGCGAGGACGACGTGCGCGGCATTTTCCAGTCGGAAGGCGTTTCGCCGAAAGTCGCGTTTTCGGTGCGAGATCCGGCGGCGTTGCTCGCCATGGTCCGCGAAGGCGTTGGCGTGTCGATCGTGCCCGAACTCGTCGTGCCGTCGGGCGAGCGGCGCTTGGCCGCGATTCCGCTGGATCCGCCCGCGCGGCGCAAACTCTGCGCGGTCGCGCGCAAGGCGGGCCTCGCCCCGGCGGCGCGCGCGTTCTTGGACTCGCTCGCTGCCGCCGGTCGCCAGCATATGGCGCGGGCTTAGCCCTTCCGTTTTTTCGGCTTCCCGAACACGCGGGCGAACAGCGTATCGACGTGCTTGGTGTGGTAGCCCAGATCGAACAGCGCGTCGATCTGCGCGGGCTTCATCTTCTTCGCAACGATCGGATCGGCCTTCAGGCGTTGCTGGAACGAGCCGCCCGCCGACCACGCGGCCATCGCGTTCGACTGCACGATGCGATAGGCGTCTTCGCGGCTGACGCCGGCTTGGGTCAACGCCAGCAGCACGCGCTGCGAATGGACGAGGCCCCCGAGCAGATCGAGGTTGGCCTGCACCCGATCCTTGTAGATCACCATCTTCTCGATCATGCCGGCGAGGCGATGGAGCGCGAAATCCAGCGTGATCGTCGCGTCGGGGCCGAACACGCGCTCGACGGCGGAGTGCGAAATATCGCGCTCGTGCCACAGCGCCACGTTCTCCAGTGCCGGCGTCACCGCCGCGCGCACGATACGCGCGAGGCCGGTCAGGTTTTCCGACAGAACCGGATTGCGCTTGTGCGGCATCGCCGACGAGCCCTTCTGCCCGGGGCTGAAGAATTCCTCCGCCTCGCGCATTTCGGTGCGCTGCAAATGGCGCATCTCGACCGCGAAACGCTCGATCGACGAGGCGATGACGCCGAGCGTCGCGAAATACATCGCATGCCGGTCGCGCGGGATGACCTGGGTGGAGATCGTCTCGGGCGTCAGGCCCATCTTCTTGGCGACATGCGCTTCGACGCGCGGATCGATATTGGCGAAGGTGCCCACGGCGCCCGAAATCGCGCAGGTCGCGATTTCCGCGCGCGCGGCTTCCAGCCGTTTGCGGTTGCGTGCGAACTCCGCGTAGAAGCCCGCGAGCTTCAGGCCGAACGTCGTCGGCTCGGCATGGATGCCGTGGCTGCGGCCGATCGTCGGGAGATACTTGGTCTCGTTCGCGCGCTTCTTCAGCGCCGCGAGAACGCGGTCCACGCCTTCGAGCAGCAGATCGCTCGCGCGCGCCAATTGCACCGACAAGGTCGTGTCGAGCACGTCGGAGCTGGTCATGCCCTGGTGCACGAAGCGCGCGTCGGGGCCTACGTATTCGGCGAGATTGGTCAGGAAGGCGATGACGTCGTGCTTGGTTTCGCGCTCGATTTCGTCGATGCGCGCGATCTCCCACTTGCCCTTCTTCCAGATCGTCCGGGCGGCGTTCTTCGGGATCACGCCCAACGCGGCCTGCGCGTCGCAGGCATGGGCTTCGATTTCGAACCAGATACGGAATTTGCTCTCGGGCTCCCAGATCGCGGTCATCTGGGGGCGGCTGTAGCGCGGGATCATCGCAAGTCCTTAGGTCAGGCGGGTTTCATGGCCATAGCGGTGCCGATCATGCTGTCGCGGCCGACCAGGGCGGCGAGGCGGTCTTCGCTCCACCCCTCGGTTCCCTCGGGCCGCATCGGCACGACCAGATAGCGCATATCGGCCGTAGAATCGACGACGCGGATTTCGACGCCGTCAGGCAGAAAAGTCCCGAATTCCGCCAAGACCTTGCGCGGCTCCTTGACCGTGCGCGCGCGATAGGCGCTGGATTTGTACCAAGCGGGCGGCACGCCGAGAATCGCCTTGGGATAGCAGGAGCACAGCGTGCACACGACCACGTGATGGCGTTCGGGCGTATTTTCCAGCGCCACGACGGTCGCCGAGTTGGACGTGTCCACGCCCATCTCGTCGGCGGCGGCCTTCGCATCCTTCATCAGCCGCGCCTTGAATGCCGGATCGACCCAGGCGCGCGCGACGATCTTCGCCCCCATCGCCGGCGTGCGGCTATCCATCAATTCGATCTGCTTGCGGATATCTTCGGCCGTCAACACGCCCTTGGCGATCAGCAATTCGCGGACCGCACGTTCCAGGCGCGCATATTCGGGGCGCGGCTCGGTCGCGCCCACGGGGGCGTGATCGTCATGCGTGTGCAGATGGTCGTGATGATCGCCGCTCATGGCGCAGGCTCCAGCCAATTCTCGTAGAGATCGGCGGTCAGGGTTTCGTTGCGTGCTTCCGTGCCGGGAAACAGGTCGGCACGGTCGAACACGACCATATAAAGCGCGCGCTTGGGCGCGTCCTTGCGGCCGACGGCTAGGTATTCGGGATCGCCGAACTCGCCGATCAGCGTTTCGATCCGCCCCGTTTTGCCGCGCACGAAATGCGGCGTGCGGATATGGACCTTCGCGCCCTTCGCCTCGGGCCAATCGTTGCGCACGGCGACGCGCGTGCCGGGGACGAAACTCATGCTTCCTCGCCGTCCTCTTCCTTGAGTTCCGCGAGCTTCAGGACGAGCTCCTCCTCGCCGATCACGTCCTTGGCGACCATGATCTCGGCGACCGCGTGGATCCATTTTTCGTAATAGAGCGCGCGGTCGTACTCGTCGGGGGCCATCGCTTCGATCGAATTGCGCATTTCGTCGACGCGCATCAGCGCGCGCGACGGGTGCGACAGAAGATTGACCAGCGCGTCCACGCGTTTGTCGAATTCCGACAATTCGTGCTCGGCGCGGTCGATCGGTTGCGAGGCGAACGGCTCGATGCCGCCCATGTCGTGGTGGGATCTCATAGCTCAAAGACTATCAGAACAACCCCATCGACTTGAAGCTGGTATGGCCGTGCCGCCCGACGATCACATGGTCGTGGACCGCGACGCCGATCGCCCTCAGCGCCTTGTCGATTTCGCGGGTGATGTCGATATCGGCGCGGCTGGGCGTCGCGTCGCCGGAGGGGTGGTTATGGACAAGAATAACGGCCGACGCCCCGATTTCCAGGCAGCGTTTGGCGACCTCGCGCGGATAGACCGGGGCGTGGTCGACCGTGCCGGTCTGGTGGATTTCGTCGTGGATCAGGCGGTTCTTCTTGTCGAGGAACAGCAGGCGGAAATGCTCCTGCTTGGCGCGGCCCATATCCGCCATCAGATAGTCCATCAGTTTTTCCCAGCCGCCGAGAACCGGCTTGTCCGCCGCGTCGGCGCGGGCGAGCCGCACGGCGGCTTCGCGCACCGCCAGCAGCGTATCGATCGCCACGTCGCCCAAGCCGTCGACGGCGGCCAGTTCCTCGCGGCTCGCGGACAGCGCGCCGGCGTAGGAACCGAACCGCCGGATCAGCGCTTTGGCGAGCGGCTTCACGTCGCGGCGCGGGATCGCGGCGAACAGCAAAAGCTCGATCAGTTCGTAATCTTGGAGCGCGTCGCCGCCCGCCTTGCGGAAGCGCTCGCGCAAACGCTGGCGGTGGCCGTGGTAATGCGGGGCGGCGCCTTCGGCCACGCCGCTCGGATCGTCGGTAGGCGGCTCGGACATCACGCGCGCGATGATACACCCGCGCCGCTGCCGCACAACCTTCGAGAAAGCGACTTATCCGGCGAACGAGTAGGGCGGGCGGTGATGGCCCGCCGGGCTCAACGTGAAAATTTCGTAGCCCGTTTCGGTCACGGCGACCGAGTGTTCGAACTGTGCCGACAAGGAGCGGTCCTTGGTCACGGCGGTCCAGCCGTCGGACAGCACCTTCACGCGCCAATCGCCGGCGTTGATCATCGGCTCGATGGTGAAGAACATGCCCGGCTGCAGGCGCATGCCCGTCCCCGCCTTGCCGTAGTGCAGGATCGACGGGGAATCGTGGAACACGCGGCCCAGACCGTGGCCGCAGAAATCGCGCACGACCGAGAAGCGCTGGCCTTCGGCGACGCGCTGGATGGCGGCCCCGATGTCGCCCAGCGTCGCGCCCGGCCGCACGACCTCGATCCCCGCCATCATCGCTTCGTAGGTCGTGTCGATCAGCTTCTTGGCGCGCACGCCGACGTCGCCCAGCAGGAACATGCGGCTCGTGTCGCCGTACCAGCCGTCGAGGATGACGGTCACGTCGATATTGATGATGTCGCCGTCTTCGAGCTGCTTGTCGCCGGGAATGCCGTGGCACACGACATGGTTCACCGAGGTGCAGACCGATTTGGGATAGCCCTTGTAGCCGAGCGGGGCGGCGCGCGCCCCGTGCTTCACGATGAACTCGTGGCACAGTCGGTCGATCTCGCCGGTCGTGACGCCGACCTTCACCAGCGGACCGATATAATCGAGTGTTTCGGCGGCGAGCTTGCCCGCCGCGCGCATGCCGGCGAAACCTTCGGGGCCGTGGATTTTGACGGGCCGCCCGTCGGAATCGAGGAGCGGCGAGGGAGCGATAACGTCGTTCATTCTGCGGGATGTATAGGCGTTTCGCTCCGATTACGCCAGGGGCGCGGTATCCGCCTGCGGGTCTTCCGGCGCCTGGGCGTCGGCCGGAAAAAATCGGCCTTTCGCGTAGTCGTCGGCGAGATCCGGATCGCGACGCAGGGCGGCGACGGCGTGGGTGAGTTCGCCGGGCGTGGCGTCGAGCCCCGCCGCGATCAGGGCGAGACCCAGACCCTTCAGCACTTGGTCGCCGATCAAGGCGGGCTCCAGCGGAATGGATTTCGCGGGGCCGGTCGCGGGCGAGCGGCCGAATTCATAGCGCGCTTTGCAGAAATCGAGATCGCGCGAATGCGTGGCGCGGCAGCGATTGGGCCGCACCTCGTAGATCGCGCAGGCGCCGTCGATCAGGAAGGCGCAGGCGCGCTTCTCCGCCTTCCGCTGGGTGTTCGACTTGCCCAGAATCGCGGGCGCGAGGCCGTCGAAACGTTCGGCGAGTTTGGTGCCGTCGATCGCGCGCGCGATCGCCACCGCCTCGGCCGGCAAGACCGCGACATGCTGGTGGCAGCACCAGCCGCAGCCGGCCTTGCAGGCGATGGCGCCGACCGCGTCGACCTGCGGAAAGGCGCGCGCCCAGACCCGGTCGAAGACCCGGTGGGCGGCGAGGGCGGCCTCCGCGACCCCCAAAACGCCGTGCCCGCCGGACATTTGGTCGGCGGCGGCATAACGGGCGGCTAGAACTGTATCGGCCATGCGCTATGTATATTAGATGGATTCGACAATGACAGACCAAGCTCCCACCGCCTGCATCCTGGTGATCGGCAACGAGATCCTCTCGGGCCGCACCAAGGATACCAATTCCGGCTGGCTCGCCGAGCGCCTGACCGCCATGGGTATTCGCCTGCGCGAGACGCGGGTGATCCCCGACGACGAAGCGATCATCGTTTCGGTGCTGAACGAGGTGCGGGCGAAGTACACTTACGTCTTCACCTCGGGCGGCATCGGCCCGACGCATGACGACATCACCGCCGAATGCGTTTCCAAGGCGTTCGGCGTGCCCTGGGAAGTGGACGAACGCGCGCGCGCCATCCTGCGCAGCAACTACCAATCCGACGCCGACCTGACGCCCGCGAGGCTGCGCATGGCGACGCTCCCGCGCGGTTCGGAGCTGATTCCCAACCCGATCAGCAAGGCGCCGGGCTTCAAGATCGGCAACGTATATGTGATGGCGGGCGTGCCGCGCATTCTGCAGGCGATGTTCGAAGGGATCGCGTCGTCGCTGAAGGGCGGGCCGATCCTGCTGTCGCATTCCGTCGTGTCGGATGTGGCCGAGGGCAAGATCGGCGACGATCTCGCCGCCTTGCAGAAGGCGAACGCCGACGTCGATATTGGTTCCTATCCCGGCCAGCGGCCGGACGGCACGTTCCGCAACGCGATCGTGATCCGCGGCGCCGACCGCGCGCGTCTCAAGGTCGTGGCCGACGCGGCGGCGGCTTTGATCCGCAAACATGGCGGTACGCCCAAGGACGAACCGCCGTTATAGTCGCGCCGCCAATCCGTGCCCGCTTGATGGAATTGGTAGACATACAAGACTTAAAATCTTGAGCCCTTCCGGGCGTGCCGGTTCGAGTCCGGCAGCGGGCACCATGGCGAATCCGAAATTTTGCGCGCGCAAACGTGCGGCTCGGATGGACTCGGGCGCCGATGGCATAAAAGGGCGCGATGCCTTTCGTCCCGATTCTCAGCGAGATCGCCTATTTCTTCCGTCCGCCCGATGCGGCGATCGTCACCTATGGCGCCGATACGCCGTGGGGTCGGCTGGAAGTGGAAGTCACGGTGACCGACAAAGGCGTCTACGGGCTGGAGGTTTTCCACCAGCCGAACAAGGGCGGGCGCGGGCCCTTCCGCCCGTCGGTCGACGAAGCCTTTCACTGGACGACGCTTGAGCCCGAACAGGCGGCGCTGTTCGCGGCGACGGGCGCCGCGCGGTTCCTCGAACTGCGCAGCGAAGCGGGCGAGGCGACGATCGACGCCGCCGCATTCCAGCGCTTGCTCGCGGAATTGATGGCGAAGCGTTAGATCGCTGTCGCGTGCAGATCGTACGCGTCGGCTTTGTCGACGCGGACCTTCAGGAACTCGCCCGCGCGCGCCGCCTTGGCGTTCTTCACCTTCACCACGCCGTCGATTTCCGGCGCGTCGGCCTTAGAGCGCGCGACCGCCACGCCCTTCTTGACGTCGACGTGATCGACCAGCACGTCGATCTCGCGGCCGGCGAAGCGCTTCAAGCGCGCGGCCGAGATTTTCTGCTGGGCCGCCATCAGGCGATGCCAGCGTTCTTCCTTCACTTCCTCGGGCACGGCGCCGGGAAGGTCATTCGCTTTTGCGCCCTCGACCGGCTCGAACTTGAAGCACCCCACGCGGTCGAGCTGCGCTTCGTCGAGCCAATCCAGCATCAACCGGAAATCCTGCTCGGTCTCGCCGGGGAAGCCGACGATGAAGGTCGAGCGCACGGTCATGTCGGGCACGTCGCGGCGCCATTGGGCGATACGGCCCAAGGTCTTCTCGCCATGCGCCGGGCGCTTCATCGCCTTCAGCACCGTCGGGCTCGCATGCTGGAACGGGATATCGAGATAGGGAAGGATTTTGCCTTCCGCCATCAGCGGGATCACGTCGTCGACATGCGGATAGGGATAGACGTAGTGGAGCCGCACCCACACGCCGAGTTCGCCCAACGCGGCGGCGAGATCGGTCATATGCGCGCGCACTTGGCGCCGGCGCCACGGGCTTTCGGCGTGGCGGATATCCACGCCATAGGCCGACGTGTCCTGGCTGATGACCAGCAGCTCGCGCACGCCGGCGAGCGCCAAGCGTTCGGCCTCGATCATCACTTCGCCCGCGGGCCGCGAGACGAGTTTGCCGCGCATCGACGGGATGATGCAGAAGCTGCAGGAATGGTTGCAGCCTTCGGAGATCTTCAAATAGGCGTAATGGCGCGGCGTCAGGCGCAAACCCTGCGGCGGCACCAGATCGACATACGGATCGTGGACCGGCGGCACGGCCGCGTGCACGGCTTCGACCACGCGCTCGTATTGATGCGGGCCGGAAACCGACAGCACCTTGGGATGGGTTTCCTTGATCAGGCCGCTATCGGCCCCCAGACAGCCGGTGACGATGACCTTGCCGTTCTCGCGCAACGCCTCGCCGATCGCGTCGAGCGATTCCTGGCGGGCGGAGTCGAGGAAGCCGCACGTGTTCACGATCACGGCGTCAGCCCCGGCGTAGTCGGGAGCGATTTCGTACCCCTGGCTGCGCAGCTTCGTCAGGATACGTTCGGAATCCACCAGGGCCTTCGGGCAGCCGAGGCTGACGATGCCGATCTTCGGCGCGGGGCGTGCGGGGGCTGCTTTGGCGGCTTTGGTGCGGGGTGCGGCGGTCATGGGGCGGGACATATAGGCCCTCGCGGCGATTTAGACCAGCCCGGCCCGCGCCGGTTTGCCGCAGTCGGCCGGGTAGGGGCGGCGGGTGTAGGATAGGAAGATGCCGCCCAATCGTATCGGTCCGATCCTGCTGTTCCTCGCCGGCCATATGCTGATCGGCATCGCGGTCGGCTGGTCGATCGTGGGCGCGTTGTTATGGTTCGATATTGGCGGTTTGTGGCGTCTGATCGGCGGGTCCGCCCATACGGGCATCGCGATCGCGATGCTGCTGATCGGCTTCGCGATCACCTTCGGCAGCGTGGCGATGGGCAGCGCGATCATGGCGCTGGAGGAAGACCGCAAAGGTCCCGGCGGCAAAGGCTTCCGCGTGCGTTTGCTGCGCCGCTTGGACGGCCGGACCGTTTCCGAGACGGCGCTTTAGAAAATGAAAGACCCCGGCGCGGGGGTGCCGGGGCCCAAGTCCATAAAATGAAAGACCCCGGCGCGGGGGTGCCGGGGCCCAAGTCCATAAAATGAAAGACCCCGGCGCGGGGGCGCCGGGGTCGGTAGCAATCCGATCGAGGGGGGGGGAGATGATCGGATTACATGCGCTCGCGCGGGGGGATGCACGAGCATGCGGGTCAATATGGGCTGCTATTGCCTCTCGACAAGGGGGTAAATCGGAAAATCGCTGGAATATCAGCGATTTTCACTCTGGATTAGTGTATTTCGAAAATGCCCCAGCCGGCCGAATTCGGGCGCGCTCCCAGCCGCTTCAGATACAGCGGGCGGCCGTAGATTTCCCAGACTTTGACGCATTCCTCGAACGTCATCGAGCCGTCGCCGCCCCACACCATGTAATGCGCGCCGGCGGGAAGCTCGCGCAACGCGGCGTCGACGCGTTTCACCCAAAAGTCACGATGCGATTCCGGCGTGCGCGACAGCGGCAGCCAGCGATTCGCCATCAGCGAATGAACGAGTTGATCGTCGATCGTGTATTCGTCCAGGCCGCGCGTCGGCGGATTGACGGCGGCGAAGCAGGGGATATGCGGCCTCAAGCGCTTGGCGAGATCCTTCATGTCGCCGATATGCAAGGCCGCCCGCTTGGGGCCCAGCACGTCGATCGCGGCGTTGAGTTCGCGGACATGCGCCGCCAGGATCGCCGCCGGCTTCGCGGCGCGCGCGAGATAGGGTTTCCAATCGACGTCTTTGATCGCGCGCAATTGCTTTGGATCGTGGGTGTAGAGAATCTCGAACCCGTCGACCATCGACGGCGCGAAGCCGAGGGCCCAGCGCACGGCGAGATATCGCAAACCGTCGCGCTCGGCGGCGGGCCCGTCGGCGTGATAAAGCCGGTCGAACACGTCGCAGACCGGCTCGATCAGATAGTCGCAGGCGAAATGGAAGGTCGGCACATGCGCCAGAAGCTTCGGGCGCTTGACCGACAACAGCGACGCGACGCGGGCCGGATCGATCGGCCTTGCGCCGAACAAGAAGCGCGCGGCGAGATGCGAACGCGGCGCCGCGTCGTTGATCGTCAGCTTGCGCGCGCCGGCGGCGGCGAAGGCCATCGGCATCAGGCACGAGCCCGAGGTGAAATCGATCATCTCGAGTTTGGACCAGCGCTCCGTCGGCACGATGGCGGCGTAGGCTTTCAGGATCGACGGCACGTAATCGGCGATCGTACCGTCGAGCGGCAGCATCGCCTTGCACAGTATGTCGAAGGGGACCGTCACGCGGATCTGCCGGCGAAGAAACGATAGAGCACGAGGCCGGCGACGAAGCCTCCGATATGCGCGACCCAGGCGACGGATGCGCCCTGCACGAGTTGCTCCGAGAAAAGATCCGGCAAGGTGAAGGCGGCGATCCACAGCCCCGCCATGACGAAGATCGGGCTGCGGCCCATGCGGCCGCTCTCGCGCAGCGCCAGCAGCGCCGCCGACATCAGCCCCGAGATCGCGCCCGACGCGCCGATCACCGGCTCTGCCGAGTTCGCATGGACGGCGAAATGCGCGCCCGCCGCGATCACGCCGCTCATGAAGAACAGCGACACCATATTGAACGCGCCGACCCGCCGTTCGACGCCCGCGCCGAATGCGGCGAGGGTGACGAGATTGATCCCCAAATGCATCCAGTCGCCGTGGATGAAAAGATAGGTGAAGGGCGCGCCAAAAGCCGACCAATCGAGCGGGACCGGGCCTGAATAGCGCAGCGGCACGAAACCAAACTCGTCATAGGCGATCCATCTCGCGTCGTCGCCCAAAAGCGACAACACGGCGTGGGCGGCGAAAACCAGGACGATCAGGACGAGCGTCGCGGGCGGAAGGTTGATTGCGGGTTCGGAACTTCGTGCCATCTGCGCGACCTTATATAAGGAGTCGGCACGCGCGCGCCAGCTCGGGCAATCTGCCGCTGGTTTTGACTCGTCGCTTGGGGCAGAGTCCGACCGAACGAAGGGCGGCACGACGTCCATCCTCGACGAAGTCCGCGAAACGTAGACGCGCATCCCGCGAACGGATTTATGGCCTCGACCAGTTCAGAATCGCCGGAAGGCGACAAACGCCTTTACGCGCTCGCTCTCGGCGCGATCGGCGTGGTATTCGGCGATATCGGCACGTCGCCGCTCTACACGATGCGCGAGGCCTTCACCGGCCCGCATCCGATGGACCCCACGGTCGAACACGTGCTGGGCGTGCTGTCGCTCATCGTGTGGACGCAGGTGATCGTAGTCACGCTCAAATACGTGACCTACATTCTTCGCGCGGATAATCGCGGCGAAGGCGGCATGTTCGCGCTGATGGCGCTTGCCATGCGCAAGGCACCCGAAGGCACGCATCGCGGCGTGCCGATTTTGGCGGCGGGCCTGTTCGGCGCCGCTTTGTTTTTCGGCGACGCGATCATCACGCCCGCGATCTCGGTGCTTTCGGCGGCCGAGGGCATCAAAGTCGCCGCGCCCGAGTTCGCGGGATTCGTCGTGCCGATCGCATGTGTCGTGCTGATCGCCCTGTTCGTTTTCCAGCGCAAGGGCACGGCGAAGGTCGGCGCGTTCTTCAGTCCGATCACGACGCTGTGGTTCGCCGTGCTGGGCGTCTTGGGCGTCGTATCGCTCGTGCAGACGCCCGACGTGTTGCGCGCGCTCAATCCCTATTGGGGCGTTCACTTTCTCTATGCCGACGGTTTGCGCGGCTTTCTCGTGATGGGTGCGGTATTCCTGGCGTTGACCGGGGCCGAAGCGCTCTATGCCGATATCGGCCATTTCGGCAAGAAGCCGATCCGGCTCGCCTGGATATGCTTCGTGCAGCCTTGCCTGGTGCTGAACTACTTCGGCCAGGGCGCTTTGATGATCCGCGAGCCCGAGGCGGCGTCGAACCCGTTCTATCTGATGGTGCCCGACTTCCTGCTGTATCCGACGATCGCGCTCGCAGTCGCGGCGACGGTCATCGCCTCGCAAGCGGTCATCACGGGCGCCTTCAGCCTCGCGCGCCAGGCGGTGCAGCTCGGCTTCCTGCCGCGTCTGGAAGTCCGCCACACCTCGGAGACCGAAATCGGCCAAATCTACGTGCCGCGCGTGAACTGGATCTTGTGCGCTTGCGTGCTGGCGCTGGTAATCGGCTTCCAGGATTCGAGCTCGCTCGCCGCCGCCTATGGCGTGTCGGTGTCCGGCGAAATGTGCGTCGCGACGCTGATCGCCTATGTCGTGGCGCGCCACGTGTGGAACTGGCCGCGCTGGCTCGCCGGCGGCGTCACCGTCGCGCTGCTGACGGTCGACTTGACCTTCTTCTTCGCCAATCTCGTCAAGATCGTCGACGGCGGGTGGGTGCCGCTCGTCATCGGGGCCGGCCTCTACGCGATCTTCACGACCTGGAAGCTCGGAAGGCGGATCTTGAACGAGCGGCTGCACGAAGGGACGGTGCCGCTCGAGCCGTTCATCGCGCGCATCAAGGACGGCAATCCGCCGCGCGTCTCGGGCACGGCGGTCTTCCTCACCGGCACGACCGACGGCGTGCCTTACGCGCTGCTGCACAACATGAAGCACAACAAGGTGCTGCACGAGCGCGTGGTGTTGCTGACGATCGTGACCGAGCAGATCCCCGCCGTTGCCGACAAGGATCGGATCGAGGTCGAGGCGCTCGACAAGAATTTCTGGCGCGTCGTGCTGCATTACGGGTTCATGGAGGGGCCGAACATCCCGCGCGCCTTGCGCTTGGCGATGCCCTACGGCCTCAAATTCGACCTGATGGACACTTCGTTCTTCCTGGGACGCGAAAACCTGGTGCCCAAAAACAAGCCGCTGATGCCGCGCTGGCGCGAGAAGCTGTTCATCGCTTTGTCGCGCAACGCCTACGCGGCCACGCATTTCTTCCGCATTCCGTCGAACCGCGTCGTGGAGCTGGGCACGCAAGTCGAAATCTAGAAAAACGAATCGAAAGGGAGGAAAGCGCGCATGAACGGTCCGGATCCGGCCCAGGTCTTTCCCTTCGGCAAGAACGCCAAGCACACGGCGTTCCTCAAACCGCTTCTCGAAGCGAAGCCGACGCCGAACGTGCGGGTCGGCGAGTATTCCTACTATTCCGATTTCGACGATCCAACGCGCTTCTTCGACCGCAACATCCGCTACAATTTCGGCTTTTCGGGCGCCGAACTCGTCGTCGGCAAGTTCTGTGCGATCGCGCACGGCGCCACTTTCGTGATGGCCGATGCAAACCATCCAAGCGTCGGCCCGTCCACTTTCCCGTTTCCCGTATTCGGCCATGGCTGGGCGGACGCGATGCCGGTCGAGAAAATGCCCGGCTCGGCAAAGGGCGACATCGTGCTGGGGCACGACGTCTGGGTCGGGTACGAGGCGATGATTCTGCCCGGCGTCAAGATCGGTACGGGAGCGATCGTCGGCGCGCGCGCCGTCGTCGCCAAGGATGTGCCGCCCTACACGGTCGTCGTCGGCAATCCGGCGCGCGTCGCCAAGCGCCGGTTCGACGAGGCGACGGTCGAAAAGCTGCTGGCGCTCGCCTGGTGGGATTGGCCGATCGAACGGATTACCCGCGCCATTCCCTCGCTGCTCGCCGGCAAGGCCGAAGACCTGCTGGCGTGCTGAGCGTAAGGCGGTTATTTTCCCGGCGCCGACGATTCGAAAAGGAGAGACGTCGATGACCGGATTGCAGTCGTGGATTCTCGGAATCATCGCCGCCGTGGTGGGAATCCTGTCGCTGTTCTTCGCCTCGGCCAGCAAAGGCACCGAGATGTATCCCGTGGCGCTCGTGGTGTTCGCGCTGGTCGTTTTGTTCGAGTTCTGGCTGATCAAGCGCCATTTCGACGCCCGGGACTCGCACTGAGACCGCAACGCCTCATATCGCCGAAAAAAGCACCAGACCGCTGTTATGGCGCGAAACGAAGCATGCAAGGCTGGCGCAAAAGATTCCGCCCTCTTTGATATCAAAGGGAAAAATCAACCTATTGGTTAATTTAACGAATTCACCGAATTTCTGACTCCCATCCGGCGGAGCCCTGTGTTATCCCCACCGCACTTGCAATAAACCGCAACAAACAGGGGCGGCCGCGTAATGATCGAATTGATCGTCGCTTTGGCGGTGGCGTCGCAAGTCGCGACCGATAACGCGACCGTCGCGATCCCGGTCCCGGCGCAGATCGCCGCCGTTCGCGATGCTTCGTCGGCCGGCGTCGAACGGGACCCGCAAGCCGCCGCGCCGAATGCCGCTCTCGATCCGGCCTATCTTCTCGATCCCAGCCTGCCCGTTACGTTCCTAGCGCCCGAAGCGGCGAAGGAAGAACAGCGTCGTCCGGCCGGGGCGGTCACCCTGGGCCGGGCCATCGCGGGCGTGACCGGCCCTGAGTCCGACGAAGCCTTCAACAAGGCGACATTGGGCGATTTCGGTGACGAGGGCCGCCAAGCCGCACCGGAATGGATGTCCGGGCCGCGCGCCAGCCAGAGTTTCGGCGAGGGCGCGGATTTACGCACGTTGCAGGCGGTGGTGAAGCGCAGCGACACGCGCTATCGCGCGGCGAACCGCCAAGTTCGCCTCGAAATCTACCGTCCGGAAATGGACGGCCCGCGCCCGGCCGTGCTGCTGTTGCACGGGGCTTCGGGTATCGGCGACGGCTCGTTCTATCGCGGGGCGGCGGAAATGTTCGCGAGCCAGGGCTATGTGGTCTATCTGCCGCATTATCTTGGCGATCGGAACCGCAACCGCCCGCGCGGCAGGGCGCTTATTTCGGAGTTCGAACAGCAGCACGACATCGTGCGCGCGGCGCTCGATCAGATGGCGCGCGATCGCGCCATCGATCCCAAGCGCATGGGCGTATTCGGTTTCTCGCTGGGCGGTTTCCAGGCGATGGGCCTGTCGAGCCGCGATCCGCGCATCGCCGCGGTGGTCAATATGGGCGGCGGCATGCCCGGCAACGTCACGCCGCATACCACGCGCTTGGCGCCGACGCTGATCGTCCATGGCCGTCAGGACCGCACCGTGCCCGTCGCCCGCGCGCATATGACGCGCGACGTGCTCAAGCGTCTTTCGGTGCCGTTCGAATTGGCGCTGTTCCACAATCAGGGCCATTTCTTCCGCGGCGACGCCAGCCGCGAGTCGATCGCGCGCTCGGTCGCGTTCTTCGACCGCTATCTGCGCGGGACGGAAGCGGTGGCGACGGGCGATCTGCTCGCCGGCATGTGAATCGGCGGTGCCGGGACCGGCCGTCGCAATAATCCGCAACAAATCGTGTCGCGCGCGCCACAGCGCCGTGCGATCCGGAATCGCCGTTTAACGGGCGTGCTAATCTGCGCGTCGAGATGTTCTTATCCCTCGTCTTCCTGGCGGCGTCGCTCGCGGTCGCGCCGGCTGCCGCGCAATCGGCGACGGCCGATCTGCGCCCCTATTTGCGCGACGGCCTGACCCGCGCATCGCTGCCGGCCGAACCCGCAAGCGACGCGCTGCATGGCCTTTACGAGACCCGCAATTTCGAGCCGCTTTGGTTCGGCCCCGAGGGGCCGACGCCGCGCGCGCTGCGTCTGGCCGAAACGCTGGGACGGGCGGCCGAATACGGGCTGATCGCCGCCGATTACAAAGTCGCCGATCTCGACCGCTTGCGCCGTTCGGGCGCTCCCCAAAGCCTCGCCGAGTTCGAATTGACGCTCACCCGGTCGGCGGCGCGCTTCGCCGGCGATCTGGCGGGCGGGCGCGTCGCCTCGGTCGCCTTGCCCGACGATGTGCGCATCGCGCCCCGCGCGATCGACGCGGCGGCGGTGTTGCGCGAGCTCGCGCGCAGCGACGCGCCCGAAGCCGTTTTCGCCGCGTTGTCGCCGCAGGACGAGGAATATGCGGCGCTGCTCGCGGCGCTCGCCGATCTGCGCGCGCTGAAGGCGAAGGGCGGATGGCGGAGCGTCGATCCGCGCGGCGGCACGCTGGAGCCGGGCGCCGTCGATCCGCGCGTGCCGGCTTTGCGCCGGCGCTTGGCGGCGACCGATGGGGTCGCGCCCGAGCCCGAGGACCAATTCGAACTCGAGTTTTACGGCGACGAGCTCGTCGAGGCGGTGGAGCGGTTCCAGCGCCGCCACGGTCTCGCCGTCGACGGGCGCGTGGGCCCGCGCACCTTCGCGGCGCTGAACAAGACCGTCGATCAGCGCATCGCGCAAATCGCCGCCAATCTCGATCGGATGCGCGCGGCGAGCCCTCGCCCGGCGCGGGGCGCTTACGTCGAAGTCAACGTGCCCGGCTTCGAATTGCGCGCGGTCGAAAACGGCGAGATCAAGCTCGAGATGGGCGTGGTCGTTGGCCGCGAAAAGCGCGCGACGCCGATCTTTTCGACCCGTATCACCGAAGTCATCTTCAACCCGACCTGGACCGTCCCGCTGAAGCTGGTGCGCGAGGACATGCTGCCGCGCCTGCGCGCCAACCCGCAATCGCTGATCGATCAGGGTTTCCGCGTCTACCGTGGCTGGGGCGAGACGCGCGAGGAGGTCGATCCGCGCAAAGTCGACTGGCGCAAAGTCACGCCGCGTTCGATGGGGTACTGGATGCGCCAGGATCCGGGTCCGAAAAACGCCCTGGGGCAGGTGCGCTTCACCATGCCCAACACCTACGACGTCTATCTGCACGACACGCCCGACCGGCATTTCTTCGCTCGCGCCGATCGCGCACTGTCGTCGGGCTGCGTGCGCCTGGAGCGGCCGATCGATCTGGTCGAATGGGTGTTGAGTCGCACGCCGGGCTGGGATCGTGCGGCGATCGAGGCTGCCGACGCCGAGCAAGTCACCCGCAGCGTCGGCGTGCGGGGCGGGGCGATCCCCGTCCACATGGTCTACAAGACCGCGTTCGTGAAGGACGGCGTGCTGAACTGGCGCGACGACATATACGGACTGGATGCGTTGTTCATCGCCGGCGTCGAAAAGCGGCCGGTCGCCTCGCTCGCCCTGCCGCGCGAGGGAGCGATTCCCCCGCCGACCCTTGCGCCGTAGTCGCTATAGCTTTGTAAGTTTCTAAAATAGTTTTTAAAATCAAACAGATAAGTCGATATTTCAAGATGTTTCTTCGGGCTTGCCTCGGTCAGGTCAGATGTGCATTCTGCGCATATCTTGCCGAACGGGGACGCTAGGCCTGTGGATTTCGACCAGCCCGACAATTCTTTTCGACGCCGCCTGTTGATCGGCGGTCTCGCGGCCGGTGTCGTCGGCGTTATCCCCGGTTTCGCAGAGGCCGCCACCGACAAGAAGAAGGCCGCCGCCACGCCCAAGCCTGCGCGTAATCTGGGGCCGCCCTCGGGGCCCGTGCCGCTGCGCCCGGCTGGGCAGCGTGCGCTCAGCCTTCAAGTCGTCAACACGGGCGAGCGTTTCGACGCCGTCTATTGGCGCGACGGGAATTACCTGCCCGAGGCGTTGCAGCGCCTGGACCGGGTGCTGCGCGACCACCGCGCGGGCGTCGTCGCGCGTATGGACCCCAAGCTTTACGACATCATGTGGGAGATGCAGCAGCGTCTTGACGTGTCCGAGCCATGGCGCGTCATTTCCGCCTATCGTTCGCCCAAGACCAACGCGACGGCGCGCAAACAAGGCGGCGTGGCGCGCAACTCCTTCCACCTTCACGCCCGCGCGGTCGATATCGATCTCGCCAGCCGCTCGACGCGCGCCTTGCGCCAAGTTGCGGTCCAGCTTCAGGCGGGCGGGGTAGGGCAGTATCCGCGCTCCGACTTCATCCATATCGATACCGGCCCCGTGCGCGTCTGGGGCTGATCCTGGCGCCCCGCCGCAGTTGCGTCCCGAATGGCGCCGCGCTAAGCCATTCCCTGGAACTCAACATCGAGGACTAGCCCCATGCGTCTTGCCGCGACCACCGCTCCGCTCGTCGATATCCTTTGGCCCGCGCGCGATCGCGGCTTCGTGCGCAAGGCCGCGCTCGTGGTCCTCGGTTCGGCGCTGCTTTGGGCCTCGGCCAAGGCGCAGGTACCGATGTGGCCGGTCCCGATGACGATGCAGTCCCTCGTCGTGCTGGTGATCGGCTTCGCCTATGGCGCGCGCCTGGGCATGGCGACGGTGCTGTTTTATCTGGCCCAGGGCGCCGTGGGGCTCCCGGTCTTCGCCGGTACGCCGGAGAAGGGAATCGGCCTTGCCTATATGGTGGGCACGACCGGCGGTTATCTCGTCGGCTTCGTCCTGTCGGCGGGGCTGTGCGGCTGGCTGGCCGAGCGCGGCTGGGGCTCGAGCCTCGCTTGGCTCGCCGGCGCCATGACGCTGGGCAGCTTGATTCTGTTCGTCCCCGGCGTTCTGTGGCTCGCAACCTTCGTGGGTTTCGACAAGGCGATCGCGCTGGGCTTGATGCCCTTCGTCGCGGGGATGGTCGTGAAGGGCGCGCTGGGTGTGGCGCTCGTCGAAGTCATTCATCGCAAGCTCGTTTCGCGCGCCTAATTCGGCGCCGGAGCCGGACGGCGACGGTCACTCGTATCGTTTACGCGGTCGGCTCTGGCTGTCCGGTCTCCGCCGGTTCAGGACCGGATGGGGTGCTGCCGCGGCTCGATCTTTCGCGACGCCCAGCGGAAGCGAATCGTTCATCAGCGACAAATTAGGTCGTTGTGCGTTGCGCTTTTGCCCGATATGCGGGTACAAGCCTGCTGCGATTTCGTAGCGCCACGGGGCGGAGCAGGGCCGCGCCGAAGGGCCTCATCGTTCGTACTGGGAGGATCAATTGGCATTCCTGGCCGGGATATTGCGCGTCGTCGAACCCATCAACGAATGGCTGGGGCGCGTCGTGATGTGGCTGTCGCTTGGCATCGTGCTCGTGTGCTTCGCCACCGTCTACATGCGCTACGCGCTGGGCACGGGCGAACCCTGGGTGCAGGAACTCTACGTTTGGATGCACGCGATCGTGTTCCTGGCGGGCGCCGGCTACACCTTGCTTCATGGCGGCCATGTGCGCGTGGATCTCATTTACGGCAATATGTCGCTTCGCGGCCGCGCGCTGGTCGACGTTTTCGGAACGTTGATTCTGCTTTGGCCCTTCGCCGCCGTGATCGCGTACGAGTCGATCCCGATGGTCGCGCTTTCCTGGATGAACGACGAAGTGTCCCAGCAACCCGGCGGCATGCCGAATGTCTGGTTCCTGAAATCGATGCTGCACGTGTTTTGCGCGGCAATCTTCCTTCAAGGTCTCGCGATGGTCGCGCGCGGCCTTCTCGTGTTGGGCGGGCGCACCGAATTCGCGCCGAACACTTCGACGCATTGAACGGAAACGGCGAATGGATCCCATCATCATCGGCGAGATTCTCTCGGTACTCCTGTTCGCGGGGATCGTGGCCGCGCTCATGTTCGGCTTCCCGGTCGCGTTCACGCTCGGGGGCACTTCGCTGATATTCGGGTTCATCGGGCATTCCTTCGGCGCGTTCGACTACGCGCTGCTCCGGGGGCTGCCGTCGCGGTTCTTCGGGACGATGATCAACGAGGTGCTGGTCGCGGTGCCGCTGTTCGTCTTCATGGGCATGGTCCTGGAGAAGTCCGGAATCGCCGAGCGCCTGCTGACGACGATGGGCCAGTTGTTCGGGTCGTTGCGCGGCGGCCTCGCGATTTCGGTGGTGATCGTCGGGGCGCTGCTGGCGGCATCGACGGGCGTCGTCGGGGCCACGGTGGTGACGATGGGCTTGCTGTCGCTGCCGGCGATGCTTCGCGCGGGCTACGATCCGCGCTTGGCGACGGGCGTGATTTGCGCCTCCGGCACGCTCGGTCAGATCATTCCGCCGTCCACGGTGCTGATCTTCCTCGCCGACATCCTCCAGGGCGCGAACTCGGCGGCGCAGGCGGCGAAGGGGAATTTCTCGCCGGACACGGTGTCGGTCGGCGATCTGTTCGCGGGCAGCATGCTGCCCGGTATCGGCTTGGCCCTACTCTATATTCTTTGGGTCGTGGTCAAGGCCTTCACCGATCCCAAATCGTGCCCGCCGATCGTCATGTCGGAAGCGGAGAAGGACGGGCTGGGCCGGCGCGTGGTGATCGCGTTGATTCCGCCGATCTTGCTGATCATCGCGGTGCTCGGTTCGATCGTCGCCGGCGTCGCGACGCCGACGGAGTCGGCGTCCGTCGGCTCGCTGGGCGCCATCATGCTGACGCTGAGCAAGGCGATCAGCGAGCGTCTGGGCCGCGAGATGGACGGCGAGGCGCTGGAGCGGCGGCTGTTCTGGTTCTGGATCGGGTTCATCGCGCTGCTCGTGGCCTTCGGCTGGACGATGGGCGCCGTCGGGTTGCTGACGGCACTGGTGGCGGCGGTCGTCGTCGGTTTCGTCTGGTGTATGGCGGTTCCCGAACTGCGGCGCGAGGTTTCCGTCACGATGTTCGGTGCCGTGCGCGGCACCACCTTGATCAGCTCGATGGTGTTCGTGATCCTGCTGGGCGCGTCGATCTTCTCCTTGGTCTTCCGCGGGCTGGGCGGCGACCATATGGTCGAGCGCGGTCTGACCGACATGCCGGGCGGCGCCTACGGCGCTTTGGCCGTCGTGATGTTCGTCATGTTCCTGCTGGGGTTCTTCCTTGACACGTTCGAGATCATCTTCATCACCGTACCGATCGCCGGCCCCGTGCTGCTGAAGATGGATATCGACCCCGTCTGGCTCGGGGTAATGATCGGCGTCAATTTGCAGACCAGCTTCCTCACGCCGCCTTTCGGTTTCGCGTTGTTCTATCTGCGCGGTGTCGCGTCGAAACTAGTGACGACGGCGCAGATCTATCGCGGCATCATTCCCTTCGTGCTGATCCAGATACTCATGCTCTTCGTGCTCGTCGCGGAGCCGCGGATCGCCACGTGGCTGCCGGACATGATCTACCGTTCGGCGCCGCTCGTGCCGGAAGGGGAGCGCAAACCGGACGATTTCGGTCCGGGCGCGGAGACCGAAAGCTACAATACCGAGGAAGAGGAGTAACGTCGGCCGCGCGCGCGTCGGTTGAAGCGACGCGTCGATCCAGCGCAGCGCGCGAACGAAAAAAAGGCCCGGGGATCGCTCCCCGGGCCTTTTGCGTTCGGCGCGTTCGCCGGCCGCCTTCAGGCTATCGGATGTAGTCGAAGGGCAGGCCGCGGGCGTCGAGATAGGCGCCTTCGGCGAAACGCGAGTACTGGACGAGGCTCGCGCGCGCCTTCAGGTAGCTCTCGAAGATTTCCTTGGTCACCGCGTCCGACCTGTCGCGCACCTCGGTGAGGTATTCGCGGGTCGCGTTGCCCAGGGCGATGATGATCTCGCGCGGCGTGCGCAAGAACCGCACCTGATGCTGGTTGCGCAGCACGTTCATCGCTTCGGCGGAGCGCATCGTGTACTCGGCCCACATGTCGTCGTGGGCCCAACCGCAGGCGACCTGGACGGCGGCCTTGAGGTCGTTCGGCAGCGCGTCCCACTTGCCCTTGTTCATCATGAACTGCAGCGACGAACCCGGCTCATGGAAGCCCGGGCCGTAGCAGATCTTGGCGACTTGGTAGAAGCCAAGGGCGAGGTCGTTGTAGGGACCGATCCATTCCGCGCCGTCGACGGCGCCGGACTGGAGAGCGGCGAAGATTTCGCCGCCGGGCAGCACGACTTGCTGAGCGCCGAGCTTGGCGAGAACCGCGCCGCCCCAGCCGGGCATGCGAAGCTTCTTGCCCCTGTAGTCTTCCACGGACCTGATTTCGGTCCGGTACCAGCCGAGCGCCTGCGTGCCCGTATTGCCGGCGATGAAGGCCTTCAAATTATACTGCGCGTAGAGCTTGTCCCACAGCGCTTGGCCGCCGCCGAAATTGATCCAGGCGGATTGCTCGTGCGCCGCGAAGCCGAACGGCACGCAGGTGAAGAACTGGGCGCCTTGATTCTTGCCGATATGGTAGTAGGACGCGTCGTGGTAGCAGTCGAGCGTCCCCGACGACACGGCATCGAAACCTTGAAGCGCCGGCACCACTTCGCCGGCCGAAAAGACGCGGATCGTCAGCTTGCCGTCGGTCATCCGGCCGATATTCGCCGCGAGCCGTTCGGCGCCGGTTTGCACGCCGCCCATGCCCTTCGGCCAGGACGTGCCCATCCGCCACTCGATACGGCCTTGCGCGAGTGCCGGCGCGGCCAAAGGCGCTGCGGCGAGGCCGACGCCGGCCCCGGTCAGAAATTTACGACGCTGCATTGCAGGAGTCTCCTTGGGGTTCCCTGTTTCGTCCGATTCGCGCCGGGATCAACGCCCGATCGCGTTGACCGTGACGATTTATCCGTCATCGGCCAGTACCCGGTTATGGCCTTTGGATTACGGAATATCAAGTGAAGATAGAGGTATTCGGTGCTGCGGAGCGTTGGACTATCAACGCGTCGGCCGGTCGTCGGCGGGGCCCCGCACATCGAGCGCGCGCCAGCCTTCGCGGGTCAGCGCTTCGAGCGGCTGGAAGCGCATTTTGTAGGCCATTTTATCGCTCTCGCCGATCCAATATCCCAAATAGACGTGGGGAAGGCCTTCGGCGCGCGCCGCATCGATCAGCGACAGCACGACGAAGGAGCCCAGCGAGCGCCTGGGCGTCTCCGGCTCGTAGAACGAATAGACCGCCGAAAAGCCGCTCGCCATCCGGTCGACCAGACAGCCGGCCATCAGATTGCCGTGGCGGTCGCGGAATTCGACGACATGCGAGGACGCCGCGCCGACCTCGATCATCGTGCGGTAGTCCTCGAAATCCATTCGCGCCATTTCGCCGTCGCGATGGCGGCCGACCTGGTAGCGCGAGAACAACGCGTATTGTTCCGCCGTGGCGATGGCGGGGCGCATCTGCGCGGTAAGGTCGGCGTTGGTCGCCAGCACGCGGCGCCATTGGCGCGTCGTTTCGAAACGTTCCACCGGGATGCGCACGGCGACGCAGGCGTTGCAGCCGGGGCAGGCCGGCCGATAGGCGAAGCCCAGCGACCGGCGAAACCCGGCCTCCGACAGAAGATCGTAAGACAGCACGGCTTGCGGGCCGGTTAGGTCGACGAAGATACGCCGCTCCATCCTCCCCTCGAGATAAGGGCAGGGCGAGGGCATCGAATAATAGAAGCGCGCGGACGCGCTGCCGGTGACGGTCATGCGCCGCCTCCGTTCCGGCGGCGGACGGTCAGGCCGGTCAACACGTCGTGGAGCAGGCGTTTGCGCGGGTTGAAGAAGCTCCACACCAACACGAGGCCCCAGGTCAGGCCGACGGTGACGTAGAACAAAATCCAATGCGCGCCGGCTTGGATGAAACTCGCCGCCCGGCCGTCGGGTGTTTCGACTTTGACGCCCGTGAAGCGATGGCCGAACGTGCCGCGCTTGCCGCCCGCGACGAGAAGCGCGTGATAGAGCAGCGGCACCAGCGCCAGCAGCAGCGCCAACGGGCCCGCCAGCAGGCCGAAGCTCAACACGCCCAGCAGCGCCGCGGGAATCGCGAGGACCGCGCCGATCAGCAGCACGATCGCCGCGTCGACGATATGCGCGGCGATGCGCCGTCGCCGCAGCCCCGCGACCTCGGCCGGATCGGGCGCGTCGAGCGGACGGATCGTTTCCGTCGCGGTGGAAAGGTTGCTGTCGTTCAATTTCGCGCTTCCTGTCCGCAAGCCTAGGCGACGCGACGCCGAGGGGCAAGATGCGCGCGCTAATTCGCGAGCGGCACGTCGCGCAGCAGAACGATGGAGATGCGCCGGTTGCGCGGATCGGACGGATTGTCGGCGATGAAGGGCTCGGTATCCGCCCTTCCGATCACGCGGGCGATACGCGCTTGCTGCATGCCGCTGTCGATCAACGTACGTCGCGCGGCATTGGCGCGGTCGGCCGACAGTTCCCAGTTCGTGTACTGCGCGCCGCGCGGGAAGGGGGTGCTGTCGGTATGGCCGGTGATGGCGATCGGGTTGGGCAGGTTCTGCACGATCCGCGCGACGGTTTGCAGCAGGCGGCGCGTGCCGTCGGCGGGCGTGGCGGAGCCCGAGGCGAACATCGCGTTGCGTTCCTGGTCGATCAATTGGATGCGCAAGCCTTCGGGGGTGCGATCGACGATCAAATTCTGCTGCAACGGCTTCAGTTCCGGCACGTCCTGGATCGCTTGGCGGATATCGGCTTCGGCGCGCGCGAAGGATTGTTCTTCGCGCCGCGCCATTTCGCGCTGCATCTGCTCGTTGAGCGCGCCCATGCCTTCGTTCTGCTGGCCTTGCGGGCGGGCCCCGGTGAACAATTGGCCGGACGCGGCCATGCCCGGGCTTTGATTGCCGGCGGTCGCTTGGCCCGACGGGCCGGGTCCGATGCCCGAAGCGCCGCGCGTGTTGGGCTGCGGGTTGGGCGTGTCTTCGGCGGCGGCGTTGCGCGTCTGCTCGAATTCGGGGCCTTCGGTATCGGCTTCCTCGCCGGTCGGTGCAAGCGGGACGCCGACGACGATACCGCCCGTCATCTTCGGCAGATCGCCGGGGCCGAGCGTGACGCCGCCCAGCACGCCGCCCGCACCCGAGGTCGAGCGCGACACGGCGTCGAACGCGGTGAAATACTGCGCGATACCCTGGCGCTTTTCCTGGTCGGTGGAATTGAGCAGCCACATCAACAAGAAGAACGCCATCATCGCGGTCACGAAGTCGGCATAGGCGACCTTCCAGCCGCCGCCATGGGCGCCGTCGTGGCCCTTCTTGCCGCGCTTGATGATGATGACTGGGTGGTTTGAGTCGTCCGCCATCGTCGTTCCCGGGGTGTGACGCAGGCTCAATATGCGTCGCCGCACCGGTTGCTTCAATCCGCGCCCGGCTCGGTAAAATTCGTCTTAAATACTAAATCAAGATCGTTAACTTGCGGTGAAAGACCGCCCAAGCCTTTGATTTTTCAAGGTGGTGTCAACCGTAGAACATCTGGGGCGGGGCCCAATTCCGTCCGATTTCGGGCCAATCGAAGATGCCGCCCGCTCGCCCAGATCCCGGCGAGGTCCGACCAATGCGCCGACAACGGATGGCCGGACTGTCCGGGCGCGACGACGAACAGCGACGCATCCAGATCGGCAAGGTCGTAGATCGCGCGATACCCCGCTCCATGAACATGGGCGAAGGGCCGGTCGGGATCGCGCGCCGAATTCGCCCCGCGATTGACGGTGAAGTAGTCGCCGTCGGTCGGGATGTCGACCGACAAAAGCCAGCCGATCAGCGGCAGACGCGACAGGACCAGATTGTCGAACGGCGCCTTGTGTTCCGCCCCCCATCGCCATCGATCCGGCACGCGGCCGTGGCGCGTCTCGATCCACTCGATCGCCGCGACGAGCGAGTCGGCAACGAGCTTCGGACAGTCGCCCGCGCAGTAGGGCGAAACGCGGCGCAGCGCATCGAGCACCATTTTGGGCCGTTCGCGGCCGAAATCGGCGGCGAGATCGCCCAGCGCGTTCTGCGTCAGCCGGCGCGTCATCTCGCGGACCCAGACGTTGAAGATCAAGCCTTCGGGCCGATCGGCGCGCACCGACGCATCCCACGCGCGCAAACGTTCGATCGCCGCATGCGCGCGCGCTTCGACGGGCGACAGCCACGCCGCCGCCGCGATCGCCTCGCGCGCGAAAATGGAAACGGCGTCGGCCAGCATCGCTTCGTGATAGGCCGGCGTTTGGGCGCCTTGCAGATCCAGCATCTCGACGATGCGTCGTTGCCGGAACGGCGCGTCGAAACTCCGGCCCAGATAAAAAGGCCAATCGCCGCCGACGACGCGGTCGTTGCCGTTCGACAAACGCGCATTCGCCGGATCGACCCGCGCGGGCATCCGCTCGAACGGCACGAACCCGCTCCAGCCCGAGGCGCCGGTCCAGCCGCGCCTGGGCAGGGGCGAGTCGCCGCCGTTGCGCAGCGGGATCGCGCCGATCACTCGCATGCCGATTGTGCCGTCGCGATCGGCGACCGCCATGTTCTGAACGGGGGCGAGCCATCCGCGCGTCGCCGCGAAAGCTTCGGCGACATTGGCCGCGCGGTTCAAGCGCACGATCGCATCGGCGGTCGCGTCGGCTGCGGCTATTCCGGGCAGCATCAGCGCCAGCAACTCGCCGTTGGGCGCGGCGGACGCGGCGGCGGCGTCGAAATCCGAAATCACGACGCCGTTGCGCGTGCGGCGCAGCGTGAGCGTCACGGGGGCGGCGCCGCGCGCCTGGAACACTTCCTCGCGCACCTCGAAGGCGCGCGGGCCGTCCGGTGTCAGATACATCGCCGGGCTGGCGGGATCGATGCGCTCGATCGTCAAGTCGGCGGTATCGGCATTCGTGGTCGTGAAGCCCCAGGCGATGCGCCCGTTATGGCCCAGCACCACGGCGGGCGCGCCCGGCGCCGTGGCGCCGGCATAAACGACATCGGTGTCCGTCACCGCAAGACGGGCGAGGTACCATTGTCCCGGCGCGCCCAGACCCAAATGCGGATCGCTCGCCAGGATCGGCTTGCCCGAAGCGGTTTTGGCACCACCGGCGACCCAGGTATTCGACGCTTGATCGGGACCGATGGGGCGGGGCAAGGCCTTGGCGATCGCATTCGCCCATTTGGCGAGTTCGGGATCGGCGCTCCCAAAGGCGCCGGGTGCGGCGATCGCGGAATCGCCCGTTCCCCATTGCGGCCACAGCGCGGCTTCGAGTTCGGCGTTGTAGCGCTCGCCCAAACGCAAGCGGAACAATTCGTCGCGCCAATCGCCGGTCAATTGCAGCGCCATCAACTGGCCCCACAACAAGGTTTGCCAGGGTTCCCAGCGCTCGGGTTTGTGGCCGGTTGCAAGGAATTCCGGCGGCGGCGCCCCGTCGCGCGACGCCAGCGCGGCGTTGACGCCTGCCGCATACGCGTCGGCGCGTTGGCGCAATTCGGGACTGGCGGCGATGTAGGCGTTACGCGCGGCGCGCGACAGGTCGAGCGCGCGGTAGAACCTGTCGAGCGGCAGCGCGCGCGGGCCCACGATCTCCGCGACCCGGCCTTGGCCGAGCAGGCGCACGAGTTCGAGCTGCACGCCGCGATCCTGGGCGTGCAGAAAACCGAGGGCGAGCCACAGATCGCGCTCGCGCCGCGCCCAGACATGCGGCACGCCGAATTCGTCGCGCACGATCTCGACGTCGCCCTCCAGCCCGGCGATGCGGATTTCGCCGCGCGTCTCGGCAAGCCCGGTGCGCAAATACAGCCATGCGCCGCCGCCGGCTATCGCGCCCAAAAGCGCGAACGCCAGAACGCCCGCGCCGATCAATTTCAAAAGCCGCATGCGCCTGTTTTATCCGATTGCGCCATTCGCGCAACCCGAGCCGCGTCAGGGATTTTTGCGGCCGACCAGACGGGGCAGCGCTTCGTTCGCGACGAGGCAGGTCAGCACGATCGCCGCGCCGAACATCGCCCGCGCGCTGGGCGTCTCGCCGAAGGCGAGCCACACCCAGAGCGGTGCCAGCACGATCTCCAGAATCGCGATCAGGCCGATATCGGCCGCGCGCACTTCGCGCGACGCGATCGTCATCAAAAGGCAGCCGCAGCCGAGCTGCACGGCTCCCATCGCCATCAGTATGGCGATGTCGCGACCCGAAGTGGCGTCGGCGAAGATGAAGGGCAGCATCGTCGCGATCGACATGATGCCGGCCAGGAAAACGCTGGGGGCTGGATCCACGCCCGCCTTTAGTTTGCGCAGGAGCAGAATCTGGAAGGCGAACGCGATCGATACGCCGAGCGCCGCCATCGGCCCGACGATGGAGCCGAATTCCAGCGCGTCCCACACCATGATCGCCACACCGGCCGAGCAGAACGCCATCGCGAGCCACGTGCGCGGCGCGATGCTCTCGCCCAGGAACAGCCGCGCGACGATCGCCGCCCAAAAAGGCGACGTGCTCATCAGGAACAACGCCGTCGCGACCGTCGTATTGGCGACGGCGATCAGGAAAAACAGAAACTGCAACGACAGCATGAAGGCGGCGGCGCCGCCGCCGATCCCCAGCGCCTTGATCGATGCGGTCGCGTCGCGTCCGTAACGCCAGACCAGATAGATCCCGACAAGGGCGAGCATGCCCATCGAGCGCCAGAACACCATCGATGGCGCGCCCGTGCCGTCGAGCATGCGCACGAACAGTCCCGACGTGCTCCAGAACAGCGTGGCGCAGAGCATCAGCGCCACGCCGCGCGCGGTGGAGCTGGCGGCGCTCATTTCGCCCCGCCGCGCGCGGTGACGATCGCGTTGCCCGCCAGCGCCGCCAGCAGGATCGCGCCGCCGATTATCGTACCGAGCGAGGGCGTTTCGCCCACGCCGATCCACGTCCAGATCGGACCGAGTACGGGCTCAAGCAGCGCGATAAGCACGACTTGGACGACCGGGAGACGGCGGATCGCGGCGTAAAAGAAGGTCAGCCCCACCGACATCTGCACGAAGCCGAGCAAGAACAGCGCGATCGCCGAGTCCGCAGGGACGGCGAAAGGATTGCCGATCATCCAAGCCAGGGCGACGGCGGCGATCGCGGCGAGGGATGTACCGGAGCGCAGATCGACCGCGCGCTGGCCGCGGATCAGCGTCACGTTGATCGCCGAGAACAGCGCAACCGACAAGGCTGCAAGCTTACCGAGCAATGCGCCTTCGGCGAGCGACGCGCCCATGACCAGCCCCAAGCCGCCCATCGCGATGGCGATCGCCGCCCAGCTCGCCGCCGGCACTTTCTCCTTCAGGAAGAACAGCGCCAGGAACGCGACCATGATCGGCGACGTCGATTGCAACAGCAGCGCGTTGGCCACCGTCGTCGATGTCATGGCGATGACATGCATGGTCAGCGTCACGCAGACGCAGGCGGCCGAGACCAAAACGAGGCGTGTATGGTCGCGGAAAACCGCGAGACCCCAATGCCCGGTCATCGCGCGCAACATCAGCGGGAAGATCAGCGCATGCGCCAGCGCGCGCCAAAACACGATGTCCCACGGTCCCGCCTCGACCAAGCGCATCACCACGCCGCCGACGCTCCAGCACAACGGCGCGGCGACGGCGAAAAGATAGCCTTGGGTGCGTTGCGAAAGCGCGGAAAACAAGATTTTGGGGCGTTCCTAGGGGCAGGCCGCTTTTAGGCGGCATGGCGCGAGTTGTCCATAGGCGGGGCGGCGCGGTACAAATCGTTCATGACTCCGCGCGACCATAAAATGCCCGTACTCGGCCCCGGCGGCTTCTTTCGTCTCGCTTGGACGGAATGGGGCCCCGAACGCGCCCCCGACCGGACCGTGATCTGCGTCCACGGCTTGACGCGCAACGGCCGCGATTTCGACGCGCTGGCGCGCGCGCTCGCGCATGACGGCTGGCGCGTCGTGTGCCCCGACATGCCCGGACGTGGGGCGTCGGATTGGCTGCACCGCGCCGACGATTATTCCTATCCGATCTACACGCAGACCGTCGCTGCGCTCTACGCGCGCCTCGATGTCGCCAAGCTCGACTGGATCGGCACGTCGATGGGCGGGTTGATCGGCATGCTGCTCGCGGCGCAACGCGGGCATTTCATCCGCAAGCTGGTACTGAACGATATCGGGCCGTTCGTGCCGGCCCAGGCGCTCCAGCGCATCGGCGAGTATTGCGGACGCGATCCGCGCTTTCAGGACTTCGAGGAAGTCGAAGCCTATCTGCGCGAAGTCCACAGGCCTTTCGGCGAATTGACCGACGCCGAATGGATGCATCTTGCCTTCCACTCGGCCGAGGAGTCGGGCGAGGGCGATTTGCGCCTGCGCTACGATCCGGCGATCGGCAAACCCTTCGCGGGCCGCGCGGCCGACGACGTGGTGCTGTGGCCGTTCTGGGATCAACTGCGCATTCCCGTGCTGGCGATGCGCGGCGAGACTTCCGATCTGCTGCTGCGCGAAACCCTCTTGCGCATGGTCAAGCGGCCGAATTGCCGCGCGGTCGAAGTCGCCGGTTGCGGCCATGCGCCCGCGTTGATGACGCAGGACCAGATCGGCACGATCGTCGAGTTCCTGGCCGACGCGAATTAAGGCCCGGCATTGCGCGCCGCGAAATTCCGGCCGCGGTTCCCGTGGTTCGGCGCCGATCTGCAGACGCTGCGGAACTTCATGTCGCCCCCGCGCGTCGATCTGCCGCGCGCCGAAGCGATCGCGCTGCCGCTCGAGGATGGCGATGCGCTGACCGGCGAGTTCAATCGAGTTTCGGGCGGCGATTCGAAGCCGCTGGTCCTGCTGATCCACGGCCTGACCGGCAATGCGAACTCGACCTATATGCGCGTCAGCGCCGCGGCCCATCTCGCGGCCGGATCGAACGTGCTGCGTTTGAATTTGCGCGGGGCGGGAGCGCGTCCCGCCAAACTCATGTATCACGCCGGGCGTAGCGAAGACTTGGCGCAAGCCTTGCGTTCGATCGACGCGCCGCACGGCATCCACGCGGTCGGCTATTCGCTGGGTGCGAATATGCTGCTCAAGCATCTTGGCGAAGGGGCGGGGAAAATCGTCAAAGCCGTCGCCGTCTCGGCCCCCATCGATTTGGCGTCGACGAGTATCCGCATGCGCGCGCGGCGCAACCGGCTCTATCACGATCATCTGCTGCGCCAGATGCTGGCGGACGCGCACGAACCGCCGCCGGGCATCCGCAGCATCTGGGAATTCGACGACCGGATCGTCGCCCCGCGCAACGGCTTCAAGGACGCGGCGGATTACTACGCGCGCTGCTCGGCGGCCGGGTTTCTCGACGCGATTGCGGTGCCCGCGCTGATCGTCCACGCGCTCGACGATCCGTGGATCCCGCCCGACGCGTATGCGGCGCGCGATTGGGCGCGCAATCCGCGCGTCATGCCGCTGCTCGCGACCGGCGGCGGCCATGTCGGCTTCCATGAAGCCGGCCACGCTTTGCCGCTGCACGATCGCGCGGCGATGAAGTTCTTCAGCTCCTGAGCGCTTCCGCCGCTTCGAGCGCGAAGTACGTCAAAATTCCATCCGCGCCGGCGCGCTTGAAGCCGAGCAGCGTTTCGATCGCCACTTTCTTGTCGAGCCAGCCACGCTCGACCGCGCCCATCAGCATCGAATACTCGCCCGACACTTGATAGACATAGGTCGGGACTTTGAACGCGTCCTTCACCCGGGCGACGATGTCGAGATAGGGCATGCCGGGCTTGACCATCACCATATCGGCGCCTTCGGCGAGATCGAACGCGACTTCGCGCAAGGCTTCGTCGGTGTTCGCCGGGTCCATCTGATAGGTGCGCTTGTCGCCCTTGCCGAGATTCGACGAAGAGCCGACCGCGTCGCGGAAGGGCCCGTAGAAGGCCGAGGCGTATTTGGCGGCGTAGCTCATCAGCCGCACATGCTCGAACCCCGCCTTGTCGAGCGCGTCGCGCAAACGCCCGATGCGCCCGTCCATCATTTCCGAGGGTGCGATGACGTCGCAGCCGGCATTGGCCTGGACGAGCGTTTGCTTGATCAGCACGTCGATCGTCGCGTCGTTGACGACGTAGTTCTCGCGCACCAGCCCGTCCTGGCCGTGCGTCGTATAGGGATCGAGTGCGACGTCGCAAACGATGCCGATCTCCGGCACGTCCTTCTTGATCGCGCGCACGGCGCGGCAGACCAGATTGTCGGGGTTGAAGCTTTCGTCGCCGTCTTCGGATTTGAGGTTGCCCGGCGTGTTGGGGAACAAAGCGATCGCGGGAATGCCGAGCTTCGCCGCTTTCGCGGCGTCCTTCACGATCTCGTCGACGCTGAGCCGCGCGACACCGGGCATCGAGGGAACCGGCGTGCGTTGGCGCACGCCTTCCTGCACGAACAACGGCCAGATCAAATCGGCGACGGTAAGCTTGTTTTCCGCGACCAATGCGCGCGACCAGGAATCGCGCCGGTTGCGGCGCAAACGGGTTCGCGGATAACTTCCGTGGACTTGCATCTTGCTCCCTCGGCTCCAACGAACGAAAACTAACCGACAAGACGCCGAATTCCAATCGCCGGGAAGATCATGACCGATCGCAGCTTCGACGAAATCGCGTTCAAACGCGCCGGGATCGCCGGCCAAGCGGTATTCACGCGGCCCAAGGCGCTGAACGCGCTGACGCTGGGCATGATCAACGCGCTGGCCCCGACGCTCGCCGATTGGGCGAAGGACAACGCCGTGCGCCAGGTCGTCCAATGGGGCGACGGCGGCAAGGCGTTTTGCGCGGGCGGCGACGTGCGCGCGGTCTGCGAAGCCGGGCTCGCGGCGAAAAAAGGCGGTAAAGCCGATCCGCTGACGCGCGACTTCTTCTTCGCCGAATACCGGCTCAACCGGCAGATCGCGCGGTTTCCGAAGCCCATCGTCTCGATCATCGACGGCATCACGATGGGCGGCGGTGTGGGACTGTCTATTCATGGCCGCTATCGCGTTGCGACGGAACGCACGCTTTTCGCGATGCCCGAAAGCGCCATCGGTTTGTTCCCCGATGTCGGCGGCGGCTATTTTCTGCCGCGCCTGAAAGGCCGCATGGGCGCGTTCCTGGGCTTGACCGGCGAGCGTTTGAAGGCCGCCGATCTGCTGCATCTGGGGATCGCGACGCATTGCGTCGACGGTGCGCGCGTGCCCGACCTGATCAAGGCGCTGGAGACGGAAGCGGCCGACCTCGTGCTAGCGCGATTCCATACCGATCCGGGCGCGGCCCCCATCGTCGCGCGCGAGGCGATCATCGATCGCTGTTTCGCGCCGTCGAGCGTCGAAGGGATGCTCGCCGCGCTCGACAAGGAAGGGCTGGAATGGACGGCGAAGCTTGCCGAGCGTTTGCGCAAGATGAGTCCGACCAGCCTCAAAGTCTCGCTGTTGCAGATCGAGAAGGGAGCGGCCCTGTCGATCGAGGACGTGCTGCGGATGGAGTTCCGCATGGTGCGCCGCGCGATGGAAGGCGACGATTTCTACGAAGGCATTCGCGCCGTGCTGATCGACAAGGATCATGCGCCGAAATGGAAGCCCGCGACGCTGGCGGAGGTCTCCGACGCCGCCGTGCAGCGCTATTTCGCGCCCATGCCGGACGGGGACGAACTCGTCTTCGTCGACTGAGAAAACGAAACCGGGAGGAATACATGGCGGCGATCGCATTCATCGGTCTCGGCAACATGGGCGGGCCGATGGCCGGCAATCTCGCGAAGGCGGGCGAGACGGTGCGCGGCTTCGATCTGGCGAAAGCCAATCTCGACGCGGCCGTGGCCGGCGGCGTTGCGGCCGCCGCGTCGATCGCCGAGGCGGTAAAGGGGGCGCAGACCGTCGTGACGATGCTGCCCGCCGGGCCGCAATCGCGCGCCGTCTACGACGCCGTCATTCCGGCGGCCGAGAAGGGCGCCTTGCTGATCGATTGCTCGACCATCGACGTCGATACCGCGCGGGCCATCGCCACGAAAGCAAGCGCGGCCGGGTTCGAGATGGTCGACGCGCCCGTGTCCGGCGGCACGGTCGGGGCGGCGAACGCCACGCTGACTTTCATGGTCGGCGGCAGCGAAGCGGGGTTCGCGCGCGCGCAGCCGATCCTATCCAAAATGGGCAAGACGATCGTCCATGCCGGCGGGCCCGGCAATGGCCAGGCTGCGAAGATCTGCAACAACATGATCCTCGGCATTTCGATGATCGCGGTGGCGGAGGGATTCAGCCTTGCTGCCAAGCTTGGCCTCGACGCGCAGAAGCTTTTCGATATCTCCTCGAAAAGCTCCGGCCAATGCTGGTCGATGACCAGCTATTGTCCGGTGCCCGGCCCCGTGCCCGCGTCACCCGCCAATCGCGACTATAAACCCGGCTTCACCGCCGACATGATGCTGAAGGATCTGAAGCTCGCCCAGGCTGCGGCCCAAGCGACCGGGCAGGCGACGCCGTTGGGCGCTGCGGCCGAATCTCTGTACGCGCTGATGGCCGCCAAGGGCGATGGCGTGCTCGACTTTTCGGGCATTATCAAGATGTTGCAGGGCAGGTAAGAGGTCCTTAACCATTCGTCCTGTATTTATGTTAAAAGTTTTTCGTATTTTCTCCGGGACCCCACCAGATGTCGGACCTCAAGCGCGACTATCTCGATTCCGTTTCGCTCGTCGAGCGGCTGCATCGCCAGTTCCTCGAAGTCGTGAAACTGGAACTCGACCGGATGAGCGTGCGCGACATCAACAACGTCCAGGCGCTGATCCTCTACAATATCGGCAAGGACGAGCTGACGGTCGGCGAACTCACCCAGCGCGGCTATTACCTGGGCTCGAACGTCTCGTACAATCTCAAGAAACTGATCGACAACGAGTATATCTCGCAGGCGCGCAGCCCGCATGACCGCCGCTCGGTGCGCGTCAAGCTGACCGCGCAGGGCCTGAAGCTGCACGAGCGTCTCGATCACGTCTTCGCGCGCCACGCCGACGAATTGACGCGCACGCTGGTGAAGCCCGGCGATCTCACCCAGCTCGAACAGACTTTGCGCCGGATGGAGCAATTCTGGATCGGCGCGATCGGGCAGGGCGGCTACGCGCCGCAGGTCACGACGACAGCAGCCGAATAATCAGCGGCACCAAGATCGCCGTCGCCAGCGCGTTGAGGCCGAGCGCCAAGCTCGAGAACGCGCCCGCCAATTCGTTCACCTGAAACGCGCGCGCCGTGCCGATGCCGTGCGCGGCCGTTCCCATGCCCAGGCCCCGCGCGCGCCAATCTTTGAGGCGCAGCGCGTTCATCGTCCAGGTGCCGAACATGGCGCCGAGAATGCCGGTGAGGATCACCAGCACGGCGGTCAAGGCAGGGAAGCCGCCGATACTTTCGGAAATCCCCATCGCGACCGGCGTCGTCACCGATTTGGGGGCGAGGCTCAGCAGCGTGCGTTCGGTGGCGCCGAACAGCCACGCCGTGCCGACGGCCGAGACGATGGCGGTGGTCGATCCCGCGACGATCGACACGAAGATCGCGACGGCGTTGCGCTTGATCTCGGCGAAGTGGCGATAGAGCGGCACGGCGAGCGCCACGGTCGCGGGACCCAACAGAAAGTGCACGAACTGCGCGCCTTCGAAATAGCGCCGATAGGGCACGTCCGCGATCCACAGCAGCGCCACCAGCAGGATCACCGCGATCAGCACCGGGTTGGCGATCGGCGTGCGGTTGAAATACTCGTAGATGCGCCTTCCGATCAGATAGGCGACGAGCGTCACCGTCAGCCCGAGCAGCGGCGTGGTCGAGAGATAGACCCACAGCTCGAACAGATCGCCGCCGCCGCTTTTCATTCGCCGTCTTTCGGCAAGGGCGTGGCGAGCTTCTTCATCAGCAGCGCCGTAACCGCGATGGTGGCGAGGGTCGAGACGATCAACGCCGCCAAGATCGCTTTCCATTCCGCGGCGATCAGGTCGGCGTAAAGGATCACGCCCACGCCCGCGGGCACGAACAGCAGCGACAGATTATCGAGCAACGTGCCCGTCGTTTTGGCGAGGTCGCCGGAGACTTTGCCGCGGAACATCAGGAGCACGAACAGCAGCACCATGCCCACGACGGGGCCGGGGACCGGCAATGCGAGGTAGCGGACGATCGCCTCGCCGATCAGTTGGCAGACCAGCAGAATGGTGAGCGTTTCGAGCATTTCTAGAGCGGCACCACGCAGAACGGATCGGCGAAGGCCGCGATCGACGCGCGCAATTCGGCCGGGGCCGATTTCGGGATCAGCGCGCCGATGCCCGACGCGGTGCGCGTCAGCACCACGCCGTCATGCGTGACCATCTCCGCCGCGATGCGTTTGAAGCTCGCCGTCGTCTGGCAGATATAGACGTCGTGGAAAAGATAGACCGTGCCCGGATGGCAATAGGGCGCCACCGCGCGGAAATCGGCGTATTGCGCGATGTCCGTATGGTCCGCGTCGATGAAGACGAGATCGATGCGTCCGCCGAGTTCGCGTTCGACGATCGCGGGCACGTCATCGGGCGAGCGGCCGATCAGCCCTTTGAGATTGAGGCCGTGGCGCAGGGCGATCTGGTTGGTGAGGTCGAGGCCCGGGGCGCTCGTCCCTTCGGCGATGTCGATCGCCACGACCTTCGCGGCGGGATTCGCCAAGGCGAGGGCGACGCTGCTCCAGCCGAAGGAACAGCCGACGCCGAACACGTTCGCGGGCTTGAAGGCGGCGGCGAGGCTATCGATCAGATAGACCTCCGACATCGAAATGCCGCCGCCATGCGCGCCGTAATTGGCGCCGTCCTTGACGATATAGGTGAAAGTCCCGTCCTCGTGCGACACGTTGCTGATCGTCTTCAGCATGAAGGGGCTGATCGAGGAGCGGATCGCGAAACCCGCCTGCTGATAGATATCGACGAGTTTCGCGAACAGCATTTTCCGCTACTCCGATTACGGCCCGAAGGCCTGGATGCCGGTCTGCGCGCGGCCGAGGATCAGCGCGTGCACGTCGTGCGTGCCCTCGTAGGTGTTGACCGTCTCGAGGTTCACCATGTGACGGATGATCGGATATTCGTCCATGATGCCGTTGCCGCCGTGCATGTCGCGCGCCATGCGGGCGACGTCCAGCGCCTTGCCGCAATTGTTGCGCTTGATCAGGCTGATCGTTTCCGGCGACAGCTTGCCTTCATCCATCAGGCGCCCGGCGCGCAACGCGGCGAGCAGGCCGATCGACAATTCGGTCTGCATGTCGGCGAGCTTCTTCTGAATGAGCTGGTTTGCGGCGAGCGGGCGGCCGAACATCTTGCGCTCCAGCGTATAGGTGCGCGCCCCGTGCCAGCAGGCTTCGCCCGCACCGATCACGCCCCAGGCGATGCCGTAGCGCGCGCGGTTGAGGCAGCCGAACGGGCCTTTGAGGCCCTTCACGTTGGGCAGCAGCGCGTCTTCGCCCACGCGCACCTCGTCCATCACGATTTCGCCGGTGATCGAAGCGCGAAGCGAGAACTTGCCCTCGATCTTCGGCGCCGATAGGCCTTTCATGCCCTTTTCGAGCACGAAACCTCGGATATCGCCGGCATCGTCCTTCGCCCACACGACGAAAACGTTGGCGATCGGGGCGTTGGAAATCCACATCTTGGTGCCGGAGATGACGTAGCCGTTTCCGTCCTTGCGCGCGCGCGTCTTCATGCCCGCGGGATCGGAACCGGCGTCGGGCTCTGTCAGGCCGAAGCAGCCGATCCATTCGCCGGTCGCGAGCTTGGGCAGATATTTCTGCTTTTGCGCCTCGGTGCCGTAGGCGTTGATCGGATGCATGACGAGCGAGGACTGCACGCTCATCATCGAGCGATAGCCGCTGTCCACGCGCTCCACTTCGCGCGCGATCAGGCCGTAGGCGACGTAGGACGTGCCCACGCAGCCGTAGCCCTCGATCGTCGAGCCGAGGAAGCCCATCTCGCCCATCTCGCGGAAGATCGCGGGATCGGTCGTCTCGTTACGGAAGGCTTCCTTAACGCGCGGGGCGAGCTTGCCTTGGCAATAGTCGCGCGCCGCGTCGCGGATCATGCGTTCTTCTTCCGACAGCTCCGCGTCGATCAGGAACGGGTCCTCCCACTGGAAATCGAGTTTCGACGTCTTGGGGGAGGGCGAGGCGTTCATGTCGGGCTCCGTTCGGGAAATAACGCAGGCAGGATTATAGGTCAGACGCGGTCGGGGACAACCGCCGTCGCTTCGATCTCGACCTTGGCGCGCGGCTCGAGGAGCGATTTCACTTCGACCAGCGTCATCGCCGGAAAATTGCGGCCCATCACTTCGCGATAGGCGCCGCCGATTTCGCGGAGCTTGCCGGTGTATTCGGTCTTGTCGACGACGAACCAGGTCAGTCGCACGAGATGTTCGGGGGCGCCGCCGCCGGCCTTCAATAGCGCTGCGATGTTGGACAAGGCCTGCCGCACCTGCGCGACGAAGTCGTCGGTCTCGAACGCCGAGGTGGCGGGGTTCCAGCCGATTTGGCCGGCGACGTAGATCTGCGTGCCCTTCGCGGCCACGGCGTTGGCGTAGCCTTTGGGCGTGTCCCAGCCTTCGGGCAGCACGGCGCGGTTCATTCCTGTTTTTCTCCGGGTTTGGGCGGCGGCGCCCAATGCGCGGACGCGGCCTTGTAGGCGTCGAAACGGGCGCGCAAGCCATCCGGAATCGGCGCCGATTTGCGCGTATCGAGGTCCATATGCACCGTCACGAGCTTCGCTTTCAAGCGCAGCACGCCGCCGGCATGGAAATAGATTTCGATCGCGATCGACGAGCGGCCGATATCGCCCAGCAGCACGGTCGCATCGAGCGTGTCGCCCATTTTCGACGGCACGAAGAAATCGCAGCTCGCGTGCACGATCGGCGTTCCGCGCCGCGTCTCGAAGATCAGTTTGGCGTAGTCGACGTCCAGCGCGCGCGTATAGAGATCTTCGACCGCCGCGTTGCAGAAATCGAAGTAGTTCGGGAAATAGACGATCCCCGCCGGATCGGTATGGCTGAAGCGGATCGGCAGTTTCAGGGTGAAAGGCGCATCCATCGGGAAATACTTTAGACTTAAAGCATCTCCCCGGCAAGGCGCCGCCGATCAGCCCGGCGGCTGGGCGACCCAGCGGCGGAACAGATCCTCCGATCCCGCGAAGGCATGAATCGCGCGGGCGAGGCCCGGCTCCACTTCGGCCGGGCGGATCACCGCCATGCCCGACGGCGTGCGCGTGAGGATGTCGAGCGTCATGCCGTGGCGCTGGGCGAATTCGGCCGCCGTGGGGCGCATGTCGAAATTCAGCACGTCGTGGCACAGATAGACGCAATCGGGGGCCGCCACCGCGCGCACCGCTTCGAGGTCGCGGGCCAAGGCGTCGCGGGTATGTTCGCCGTCGATGAAGGCGAATTCGACCGGGCCCTTCAATTCGCGCGCGACGGTCGGCGCGACGCCGCCGGGCGAAGGCGCACCGACGGCGTAGCAATCCAGGGCGTTGCGCTTGGCGATCTTGTTGGTGAGGTGGATGCCCGACACCGATTGCACATCGGCCCCTGTGTCCAGGCCCAAGGTACGCCCGTCCCGGTTTGCGAGTGCGAGCGCGATCGTGCTCCAGCCGTAGGAATTTCCGATCACCAGCGACCGTTTGGGCCGCCAGGTCGCGAACATGCATTCGAGCAGATAGACTTCCTGCATCGCGATGCCTAGGCCCTGGGTCAGCGATTTGCCGCCGCGCATGAACCAGGTGAACGGCGCCTCGGGGCTGTTCTTCAAATGCCAGGAATTGAGCCCGGTCGAAATCTCGATACCCTCGGCTTCGTACATGGCGACGAGATCGGGAATGACGGTCATGCGCGCACCTTGGCGGGATAAAGGGTCAAAGATCGGTCGAGGGCTGCGGCGGCTTCGCCCGACGCGTCGCCCAGCGCGCGCCAGACGATTTCGCCGACATGCAGAAAGTGGCAGCGATTCCAGTGCGCGCGCAACAGGCCCAGCAGGAACGCATCGCCGGTTTCCAACGCGCGCGCGGCGGTTTCGGAATCCATATGCGGCGCTTCGAGCAGCAAGGCCGGATCGAACAGCCAGTTGAAGCGCGGGTTGAGCGCGTTGACGATCCCGGCCTTCAACGCGAAATAGGAAAGCGCGGGTTGTTCGTACCAGCGGTTCTGGCTGTCGCGCGCATAGGCGGCTTCGAATAGCGGGCGATGATGGACGGGCGACAGCGTCAGAACGCCGGTCTGGATCATGTCGGCGGGCGGGTCTGCCAACCCGTCGGCGGCGTAGACCTGCGCTTGGACCGCGCGATGCGCCGCCAGCGCTTGGCCCATCGGGACACGGAACCCGAATTCGCGCTCGATCTGGATTTCGAGATCGGCGTGCGAAACTTGGCCGTAGACGAAGCTTGCCCCTATCGCTTCGACCGGCTGGCCTTCGAACAGATCGGGCGCATCGGCGCGCGGTACGCAATCGGCGTCGATCCACGCCATGCGCTCGTACCCGGCCGACCAAGCCTGCGAAAGGATCAGGCACTTCTGCCACGCGGGCGAGCGCTTCAACGCGCGCCACGACGTGTCGAGATGCGTGCCGATCAGGATCGCATCCATCCCGTGGCGATCGGCGTAGGCGACGAAACGGTCGCGCGCGATGCGTTGCCAGCGGGCAAGATAGTTCGCACCGATCGCCAGCGTGACGATGGCGCGCGGGCGCGCGGGCGCGATCCGGTCGGTCTTCGAGAGAATCTCGAAATACATGCCGAACTCTAACCCGGGCCGCGCCGCACTATCCAGAGATAGGGGCCGGTTGTACGCTAGCGGCCATGGTCGATTCCGTCGTCGTCACCGGGTCCGACGCGAAGTATTTCCGCTACGCGCGCGACACGTTGCGCTCGCTCCAAACCCTACGGCTGGGCGGGGTGGGGCTCGCCATTCTCGATTTCGGCCTCGACGGCGAACAATGCGAATGGCTGGCGGCAGAGAAGATCGTCCGTGTGCCCGTCGGCTGGGACATCGAGCCGCGCAACAAGGACGCGGACGTCGCGAAAATGGGCGATGGCTATCGCGCGATGACGTCGCGGCCTTTCTTGCCGCGTTACTTTCCGCAGGCGAGCGTGATCCAATGGATCGACGCCGACGCTTGGGTGCAGTCGGCCGAAGGCGTCACCGTGCCGATCGAAGCCGCGCGTCGCTACGGCTTCGCCATCGTGCCGGAACTGCATCGCGCCTATGCGCATCTTTATTCGGGCGGGGCGGCGACCCAAACCATGCATCGCAACGCGGCTTCCGCCTCGTTCGGCGAGGGCATCGCCAATGTGCTCGCGGCCAACCCGATCTTGAATTCCGGTCTGTTCGCCGGGCGGCGCGACAGTCCGGTCTGGGCGAAATGGCAGGAATTCGCGACCGCCGGGATTTCCAACGCCGCGAACAAATACACGGAGCAGATCGCCCTCAACCTTGCCTGCTATTCGGTTCTCGGACGGTCCGACGCCGACAGCGTCCAATTCCTGCCGCCGGAGTACAATTTCTGCTGCGGCTTGGCGCTGCCGATGATCGACCGCGAGGCGAAGCTCGTGCTCGATCCCAAATATCCGCACGACCCCGTCCATGTCGTGCATCTTGTCGGCATGAACCAGTGCCGCGAATTCGCGACCCCCGACGGCGGCAAGATCGAAACCTCGCTTTTGTACTCGGAGTTGCGCGGATGAGCCGCGAGGTCTTCTTCGAATTCCATCAGGTCGGGAATTTCGTGAAGGTCTCGGCGATCGACGCGGAAAGCGGTCTCGAAGTTTCGATCATGGGTCCGGCGAATGCGGCGCCGGTGACGCTGCGGGCCAACGCGTTGCGCAAACTAGAGGCGCAATTGCGCAAGCAAGGCCTGAAGAGCTAAAAATCGCGTATCCCCAATGGCTTGGGGGCCGATTGTGGCGCCTAAACGACATATGGTAGGTTCCCCCCGATTTTGTGGTTCCGGGACCTGCCATGACAGAGACGATCGCGATCGCCGCCGACCACGGCGGATTCGAAATGAAATCCTTGTTGGTCAAGGATTTGGAGGCGGCCGGCTACAAGCTCCTCGACCTCGGCACCAATTCCGCCGACAGCGTTGATTACCCCGATTTCGCGCATGCGCTGGCCGTTGCGCTGAAGGAAGGGCGCGCCGCGCGCGGGGTATTGCTGTGCGGCACGGGGATCGGCATCTCGATCGCCGCGAACCGCCACCGTCATGTCCGCGCTGCGCTCGTCCACGACGAGACGGGGGCCCGGCTTTGCCGCGAGCACAACGACGCAAATGTCGTCGTCTTCGGCGCGCGGGTGATCGGGATCGAAGTCGCACGCGCAGCGCTCAAGGTTTTTCTCGCCACGTCTTTCGAAGGCGGCCGTCACGAACGGCGCGTCGCCAAGCTGGGTTGAAAGGGTTTCCGCACGATGTCTGCCGCTTCCTACGCCGAATTCGCCAAGGATTTCTTCGGGACGCCGCTCGCCAAGGCGGATCCCGAACTTAAAGGCGCCGTCGATCGCGAGATGGGCCGTCAACAGGGCCAGATCGAACTGATCGCGTCGGAAAATATCGTCAGCCGCGCCGTTCTCGAAGCGCAAGGTTCGGTACTGACCAACAAATACGCCGAGGGCTATCCGGGTCGCCGCTACTACGGCGGGTGCGAATTCGTCGACGAGGCCGAAACGCTGGCGATCGCCCGCGCCAAAAAGCTGTTCGGCTGCAACTTCGCCAATGTGCAGCCGCATTCGGGCGCGCAAGCCAATCAAGCGGTGTTTTTCGCCCTGCTGCAGCCGGGCGACACGTTCATGGGAATGTCGCTGGCCGAAGGCGGCCATCTGACGCACGGGTCGCCCGCCAACCAGTCGGGCAAGTGGTTCAAGCCCGTATCCTATGGCGTCACGCGCGATACGCAGCTGATCGACTACGATCAGATGGAGAAGAACGCGCTTGAGCACAAACCGAAATTGATCGTCGCGGGCGGCTCGGCCTATTCGCGGCAGATCGATTTCGCGCGTTTCCGCGCGGTCGCCGACAAGATCGGCGCGACCTTGATGGTCGATATGGCGCATTACGCCGGCTTGATTGCGGGCGGCGCCTATCCCAACCCGTTGCCGCACGCCCATGTCGTGACGACGACGACGCACAAGACGCTGCGCGGGCCCCGCGGCGGCATGATCCTGTCGATGGACGAAGACCTCGGCAAGAAGATCAACTCCGCCGTTTTCCCCGGCCTGCAAGGCGGCCCGCTGATGCATGTCATCGCCGCCAAGGCTGTGGCATTCGGCGAAGCGCTGCGGCCCGAGTTCAAGGTCTACGCCCAGCGCGTGATCGACAATGCGCGCGCCTTGGCGGCGCGTCTGGTGAAGCACGGTTTCGCGATCGTGTCGGGGGGCACGGATTCCCATCTGATGCTGGTCGATCTGCGCCCGAAGAAGCTGACCGGCACGAACGCCGAAAAATGCCTCGAGCGCGCGGGCCTGACCTGCAACAAGAACGGCATTCCGTTCGATCCGGAAAAGCCGATGGTCACGTCGGGCGTGCGTTTGGGCACGCCAGCGGGCACCACGCGCGGCTTCGGCACGGCGGAGTTCGAGCAGGTCGGCGATCTGATCGCCGAAACGCTCGACGGCCTGTCGAACTCCAATTCCGGCGACAACGCCGCGATCGAAGCGCGCGTGCGCGACAAGGTCGCCAAGCTGGTCGAACGTTTCCCGGTCTACACGAACGCCTGACAACGAATTAACAAGGAACAGGGTCCAATGCGCTGTCCGTTCTGCGGCCACGACGATACCCAGGTGAAGGATTCGCGTCCGACCGAAGACGGCGGCGCCATTCGCCGGCGGCGCTTCTGCCCGTCCTGCGGGTCGCGATTCACGACCTTCGAACGCGTGCAACTTCGCGAACTCGTGATCGTCAAGAAGAACGGCGTGAAGGAGCCTTTCGAGCGCGACAAGCTTTCGCGCTCGTTGATGCACGCGGTGCGCAAGCGCCCGGTCGAGCCCGATCGCGTCGAGCGCATCGTTTCGGGCATCCAGCGGCGCCTGGAAAGCCTCGGCGAGAACGAAATCCCCTCGACGGTCGTCGGCGAAATGGTGATGGATGCGCTGCGCACCCTCGACCACGTCGCCTATATCCGCTTCGCGTCGGTCTACAAGAATTTCCGCGAAGCGAAGGATTTCGAGGATTTTGTCGGCAAGCTCGGTGGCGACGACGACAACGACGCCTGACGCCGCCGATCGCGTCCATATGGACGCGGCGTTGGCGTTGGCGCGGCGGGGCCTCGGCAATACCTGGCCGAACCCGGCGGTCGGCTGCGTGATCGTCAGAGATGGCTTGGTCGTCGCCCGGGGCTGGACGCAGCCGGGCGGACGACCGCATGCCGAAGCCGAAGCGCTCGCGCGCGCAGGTTCGGCCGCCGAGGGCGCGACCGTCTATGTCACGCTCGAGCCCTGTTCGCATCACGGCAAAACGCCGCCATGCGCCGCCGCGTTGATCGCCGCGCGCGTGGCGCGCGTCGTCGTCGCGACCCGCGATCCGGATGCCCGCGTCGACGGGCGCGGGATCGCGATGCTGCGCGATGCCGGCATCGCGGTGGAACTGGGGCTGTGCAAGGGCGAGGCGGACGCGATCAACGCCGGCTTCTTCAAGCGCGTTCGCGAAGGCAAGCCGTTGGTCACGTTGAAGCTTGCGGGCTCGCTCGATATGCGCATCGCCACCAAGACCGGCGAGAGCAAATGGATCACCGGCGACGCGGCGCGTTCGTACGCGCATCTTATCCGCGCGCAGCACGACGCGGTGATGATTGGCTCGGGCACCGTGCTCGCCGACGATCCGTCGCTCGATGCGCGCTTGGCTGGGATCGACAATGCGCGCCGCGCGCGCGTGGTCGTCGACGGGCGCTTGCGCACGCCGTTGACCGCCAAGCTCGTGCGCACGGCCCGATCGCAGCCGAGCTGGATCGTCCATCGGCCCGACGCCGAAGGATTGCGCCGTGCGGCTTTGGCGGACAGCGGCGTCGAGATGCTGGCCGTCGAACCGGGGCCGGACGGCCATGCGACGCCCGACGCGCTCCTGAAGGCGCTCGCCGCCAAGGGCGTCACACGAGTTATGATCGAAGGCGGAGCGCAATTGGCGGGCGCTTTTCTGCGCGCGCGCGAAGTCGATCGCATGGCGATTTTCCGCGCCGGACGCGTGATCGGCGGCGACGGCGTGCCCGCGATCGCCGCTTTCGGCTTGGCCGAGTTGGCGCAGGCGCCCGGTTTCCGCTTGGAAGCCCTTGAAAAGATTGGCGACGATACGCTGGAAACTTGGACGAAGGATCACTAGTTTCCCGCCATGTTCACCGGAATCATCGTCGACAAAGGCACCGTCAAGGCGCTGGAGCCCGCCGCGAAGGCGAGCGACACGCGCCTCGTCATTTCCACGGGCCTCGATCTCGCCGCCACCGAGATCGGGGCGTCGATCGCCTGTTCGGGCTGCTGCCTGACCGCCATCGAGAAGGGCAACGATTGGTTCGCGGCCGAAGCCTCGGCAGAGACCCTGTCCAAGACGACGCTCGGCGCTTGGAAGGCCGGCACGCGGGTCAATCTCGAACCGTCGCTGAAGGTCGGGCAAGAACTCGGCGGGCACATCGTCTCGGGCCATGTCGACGCGACGGCGAAGCTCGTCTCGGCCGAACCCGTCGGCGGCTCGCACAAGCTGGTCTTCGAAGTGCCGCCGGCTTTCGCGCGCTATATCGCGGCCAAGGGCTCGGTGGCGCTGGACGGCGTTTCGCTGACCGTCAACGACGTGACCGACATCGCCGGCGGCGGATGCCGTTTCGCGATCAACGTGATTCCGCATACCTGGTCGGCGACGACGTTGGGCGATCTCGTCCCCGGTGACTTCGTCAACATGGAAGTCGACGCGCTCGCGCGCTATGTTGCGCGCATTCTCGGCAAATAGGACGCATTCCTTGGCCAACCCGATCTCCGGCAAGCAGCGCGAAATTCTGGCCACCGGCCAGGTCGATCTCGCCTTTCTCTCCTCGATCGAGGAGATCGTCGAGGACGCGCGCAACGGGCGCATGTTCATTCTGGTGGACGACGAGAGCCGCGAGAACGAGGGCGACCTTGTGATCCCGGCGCAGTTCGCCACGCCGGAAGCGATCAATTTCATGGCCAAGTATGGCCGCGGCCTGATCTGTCTCGCCATGACGCGCGAGCGCTGCGAGAAGCTCGGCCTGAAGCCGATGAGTCCGGACAACGCCTCGCGCCACCAAACCGCGTTCACCGTGTCGATCGAAGCCCGCGAAGGCATCACCACGGGCATCTCGGCGGCCGACCGCGCGCGCACGGTACAGGTCGCGATCGATCCGTCGAAGGGCAGGGACGATATAGGCTCGCCCGGCCATGTCTTTCCGCTGATGGCGCGCGACGGCGGCACGCTGGTGCGCGCGGGCCATACTGAAGCGGCGGTCGACATCGCGCGCATGGCGGGTTTGATCCCGGCCGGCGTGATCTGCGAAGTGATGAACGACGACGGATCGATGGCCCGTCTGCCGGATCTGTTGAAGTTCGCGCAATTCCACGGATTGCGCGTGGGCACCATCGCCGATCTGATCGCCTATCGCCGCAAGAACGACCGCGTCGTCGAGCGCGTGATCGAAACCGAGTTCGACAGCGAATACGGCGGCGCATGGAAGATGCACGTCTACGTCAACACCGCGTCCTATGCCGAGCATATCGCGCTGGTGAAGGGCGACTTGACCGGCGGCGAGCCCGTGCCCGTTCGCATGCACGCGCTGTCGGTGCTCGACGACGTGCTCGGCGACCGCAGCGCGGGGCGTTCCGACCATTTGCACGCCGCGATGCGCGCGATCGCGCAAGGCGGGCGCGGCGTCGTGGTACTGATCCGCGAGCCGCGCGCGACCAGCCTCAGCGACCGTGTGCGCGCGCGCTTCGGCGACAAGGCCAATCCGGCCCAGCTTTCCAAGCAGGTTGCGCCCGAGGCGGGTCCGCAATTGCGCGATTACGGGATCGGCGCGCAAATCCTGCTCGATCTCGGAGTGAAGGACATGGTTCTGTTGACCAACGCGCGCCGTTCGGTCGTCGGGCTCGAAGGCTACGGGCTCAACATCGTCGGCCATCGGGCGATCTGATGTTCGGACGCGCAGATTTCACGGTGCCGTCGAAAGCCGATTTCGCAGGCGAGAAGCCGGTCATACTGATCGTCGAGGCGCGATTCTATGCCGATCTCGCGGACGAAATGGCGCTTGGCGCCATCGCAGCGATCGAAGCGGTCGGCGGAACGGCCGAGCGGGTCGCCGTGCCGGGCGCTTTCGAAATTCCCGGCGCCATCGCGATGGCCGATCTCGCGGCGCATCAACCGGGCGGCCCGAAGCCTTACGAAGGCTTCGTGGCGTTGGGGGCGGTCATTCGCGGCGAGACGACGCACTACGATTACGTCTGCGGCGAGAGCGCGCGAGGCCTGCAAGACCTCGCCGTGCGCCGGGGGCTCGCCATCGGTTACGGCATCTTGACGGTCGAGAACGAGGAACAGGCCTGGGCGCGCGCCAAGCGCGAGAAGGGCAACAAAGGCCGCGATGCCGCGAACGCCGCTTTGGCGATGGCCGCGTTCAAGCGCCGTCTGCGTCTCGCGCCATGACCCAAGCGTCGCCCGAAACCAACGGCGGCGGCCGCAAGGGCGCCCGCACCACGTCGCGTCTCGCGGCGGTGCAGGCGCTCTACCAGATCGAGTTCCGCGGCGAAGATCCCGCCAAGACGATCGACGAGTTCCGCCGCTATCGTTTGAAGCCGGGTCTCGGCGGGCCCGATTGGGCGGCGGCCGATCCCGAATTCTTCAAATCGATCGTCGAGGGCGCTTGGTCGCGCAAGCCCGAGATCGACGGTCTTATATCGCCCGCACTGGCCAAGAACTGGACGCTCGCCCGCATCGATCCCGTCTTGCGCGCCGCGTTGCGCGCGGGCGTGTTCGAAATCCTGGCGCGTGCCGATATCCCCGCGCGCACCACCATCGGCGAATATGTGGAACTCGCTTACGCCTTCGATGCGGGTGCGGAAGCGGGGTTCCTCAACGGCGTGCTCGACCGGATCGCGCGCGAGCGCCGCCCCTCCGAAATGGCCTGACGCGCATGGCGGCACGGCGCGGCGAATTCGAGACCATCGCCGCGTTGTTCCGGCCGTTGACGCGGGGGAGCCGCGCGGCGCTCGATCTCGTCGACGACGTCGCCGTTCTGTCGCCCAAGCCCGGTATGGATCTGATCGTCACGGCGGATCAGCTCGTCGTCGGCGTGCATACGCTCGGAAACGAGCCATCCGCGACGGTCGCGCGGAAGGCGCTGCGCCGGAATCTTTCCGATCTCGCCGCGAAGGGCGCCGCCCCGCTCGGCTATTTCCTCACCATCGCGCGGCCGAAAGCGATCGCCGACCGCTGGCTCGAAGGTTTCGCCAAGGGTCTGGCGATGGACGGCGAGTTCTATCGTCTTCCCTTGCTGGGCGGGGACACGACATCGACGACCGGGCCGTTCTCGGTCTCGATCACCGCGATCGGCGAAACGCCGAAGGGCAAGATGATCCCGCGAAGCGGCGCCAAGCCCGGCGACGACATTTGGGTGACCGGCACGATCGGCGACGCGGCGATCGGCCTCGACGCGATCCGCACGGGCGAAGCCGACGCCTATCTCAAGCGCCGCTATCGCGTGCCGGATCCGCGCGTCGAGTTCGGGCCGATGCTGCGCGCGATCGCGCATGCGGCGATCGACGTGTCCGACGGGCTGCTTGCCGATCTCGGGCATCTTTGCGCCGCGTCCGGCGTCTCTGCGACGATCGACGCGAACGCGGTGCCGCGGTCGGCGCAAGCGCGCAAACACGGCGATCTCCTCCGCGCGCTGACCGGCGGCGACGACTACGAAATCCTGTTCACAGCGCCCAAAGCGGCGGCGGCGAAGATCTTTCGAGCTTCCCGTACGGCCAATGTCGCGGCGACTTGTATCGGTACGATCGCCAAAGGCAGACCCGGAACGGTGCGGACGATCGGCGTGGAAATTCCGCATGAACGCGCGGGCTTTACGCATTTCTAAGCGCGGTCCATTATCGCGCCCATGATCCGTGCCGCCCGACTCCTGTTCCTATGCGCCGCGTTGGCGTTGGCACCCGCGACCCATGCCGAGGATGCGAAGGGCGACGGCGCGTCCGGGCCGGCAACGGGAAAATTCGTTTTGCCGCGCGTGATCGTCGCGGCGATCCAAGGCGACCGGGTGTTACGCCATTACGCCCTATTGATGCGCCTGGAGCTCGCCACGCCGGCCGACGAGGCGAAGATCAAGGACAATCTGCCCCGCTTGCAGGACGCGTTCATCCTCGACCTCAATGAAGTCGCCTCGAACGGCGACACGTTCGACCAGGAACGCGCGAAGCGGCGTATGATGGCGTCGTCCGCGCGCGTCCTGGGCGACGCGCATATCGTGAAGGACGTCGTGTTCGAGCGCGTCCTCGAACGCAAAGTGCCGGCGAACTGAGCTTACGATGACAACCGAAACGACGATCGACGAAGCGGCGCGCTCGCGCCGGAACGTGACGCTGCTGTCCCTCGCGCAGGCGCTGATGATGATCGGCACCTCGACGATGATCGCGGAGGCGGCGCTCGTGGGACATATGCTGGCGGAGAACAAAGCGCTGGCGACGCTGCCGATGGGCTTCATGCAGCTCGCGGCGATGCTGACCACGTTCCCGGCGTCGTATCTCATGAAGTTGAAAGGGCGGCGCTTCGGCTTCGCCATCGGCACGGCCTGCGGCATCGTCGCGCAGGCGATTTGCGTCGCCGCCGTGCTGATCGGATCGTTCCCGCTGTTCTGCGTGGGCGCCGCATTCAACGGCGTCTATAACGGCTTCGGGCTGTTCTATCGCTTCGCGGCGGCCGACGGTGCAACGGGCGCGTGGAAAGGCAAAGCGATCTCCTATGTGCTCGCGGGCGGCGTGCTCGCCGGCATTTTCGGGCCCGAACTCGCCAAGGCGACGCATGACTTGTTGGACCCCGTGCCGTTCGCGGGCTCGTTCGCGGCGCTAATCCTTGTCGCGATCGTGGCGCAGATCGTCGTGCAGTTCATCGACATTCCCGCCCCCAAGGGCGACGAACGGCACGGCGCCACGCGGCCCATGCTCGAACTTCTCGCCCAGCCCAAAGTGATCGTGGCGCTGATCGCGGGGCTCGTCGCCTATGGCGGCATGTCGCTCGTCATGAACGCCACCCCGCTTGCCATGATCGCCTGCGGCCATGCCTTCGCCGACGCGGCCACGACGATCCAGGCGCATGTGTTGGCGATGTTCGTGCCGTCGTTCTTCACAGGCTCGATCGTCGCGCGCTTTGGCCTCGCGCGCACCATGATGGCGGGGGCGGGGCTGCTGGCTGCGTCGGCGGGGGTGAATCTCGCGGGCGTCAGCTTCGCGCATTTCTACGTCGGCTTGATCCTGCTCGGCGTGGGCTGGAACTTCCTCTATATCGGCGGCACCACGCTGCTGACCGAAACATACCGCCCGGCCGAGAAGGCGAAGATGCAGGCGGCGTACGATTTCATCGTGTTCGGCTCGGTCGCCGCGGCCGCGGCCGGGGCGGGCGCCATGCAGCACGCTTTGGGCTGGGACGCGATCAACCAATTCGTGTTGCCGTTCATCGTGCTCGCCTTCGTCGCAATCGCGTGGCTGAAGGCGGGCGCCGCCGCTAAAACCCGCCCATAAGGGCGGGCAGCCACGTCGCGGTCCAGGGGAACGCGACGACGGCGGCCAGCGTCAGCACTTGGCAGACGACGAACGGAATGACGCCGCGGCAGATATCGCCGTAAGTCATCTCGGGCGGTGCCACGCTTTGCAGGAAGAAAATCGCGGGCGCCATCGGCGGCGTCAGGTAGCTCGTCTGGATGCAGACCAGCATGGCGACGCCGAACCACAAGGGATCGACGCCGGCGACCTTCAGCAAGGGCGCGAATACCGGCACGGCGAGCAGCACGATCGTCACCCATTCCAGCACGAAGCCCATCAGGAACACGATGGCGAGCAGAAGGGGCACGAGCAATCCGGGGCTCGCGGTCGCAAAACCCGCCATCTCGCGCACCATGGCGCCGCCGCCTTGGACGTAGAACATGCTGGAGAACAGCGTTCCGCCATAGACGATCGTCATCAGCATCGCGGTGATGATCGTCGTGCGCTTGGCGGCGTCGATCACCATGGCGAGCGAGAAGCGCCCGTGGATCGCCGCAAGAACGAGCGCTCCGGCCGCGCCCGTCGCCGCCGCTTCGGTGGGCGAGGCGATGCCCATGAAGATCGCGCCCAACACGCAGGCGACGAGCGCGAGCGTGGGAAGCAGCGCCGTCGCCGTCACGCGCAGCTTTTCGGCCAGCGGCACGCCGGTTTCTGCGGCCGGCGGGCCCGCACTTGGGTCGATCAGGCAGCGCAGCACGATCCAGCCCATGAAAAGCGCCGTCATCAACGCGCCGGGAATCAGAATCCCGGCGAGCAGGTCGGAGATCGGCACTTGCGCGACGAGGCCGTAGATCACGGCGGTCAGCGAAGGCGGAATGATCGTGCCGAGCGAGCCGCCCGCGCAAATCGTCCCCGCGATCAGTCTTTTGTCGTAGCGTGCGGCCATCATCGCCGGGATCGCCATCAGGCCGATCGTCACTTCGACCGCGCCGATGATGCCCGTGGCGGCCGAGAAGATCGCCGCCATCGCGATCGTCGCCAGCGCCATGCCGCCGGGCAAGCGGCCGAGCCACAGGCGCATGGCGCCGAACAGGCTTTCGGCGATTCCGGATTTCTCCAGAATGTTGCCCATGAACACGAAGGCCGGAATCGCGGTGAAGGCGAAATTCGACGAGACTTCGATCAAGCGCCCGAACATCTGGCGACCGAGGGCGTCGCCGAAAAACGCATAGCCGAACGCCGCCGAGATCACGATCAGGCCGAGCCCCACGGGGACGCCGAGGAATATCAGCCCGAACAGCGCCGGAAACATCCAGATCGCGAGATCGCCGATCATGCGCGCAACGCCTTGGCGTGGCGCAAACCGGCGAGCAGCACGTCGAGCGCCAAACCGATAACGCCCAAAGTCAGCAGCGCGTAATGCGGCCAGACTTGGCGCCGCCACGGGCTGACGTCGTTCACCTCCGCGTTGATATAGGCGTTGAGCGCGCGGTCGAACCCGGCTTGCGCGATCCACAACAGGACCGGCAAGGCGAAGGCGACGAAGAACAGCGCCTGGATCGCATCGCGCAAACGCGCGGGCATGAAGCGCGATAACGCGTCGACCGACACATGCACGCCGCCGCGTAGCGCCGGGCCCGCGCCGAACACGAAGGCCGCCCCGTTGGCGATCCCGACCATCTCTGGCGTCCACACGGTGGGCGACGCGAAGACGTAGCGCAAGCTCACTTCGAGCAGCATCAGGCCGAGCGCCAACGCGCCCGCCGCCATCGCGACGATCAGCCCCGCGTCGGAAAGCCTAGAGCCGATAGACGGCATTCGCTTCCCACTTGTCCTGGAAGGCGAAGGTCGAATTCATCGCGCGCTCGGGCCAGGGATTGCCTTGCGCGCTGGCGGCCGCGGCCGCCTTGCGCGCCCAATTGCGCGCGGCCGTCTTGATCTGCGCGACGAATTCGGGATCGAGCGTCACGATCTCGGCGCGCCCCTTCCGGAACTCGGCCATCGCGTCGATGTCGAGGCGGCCTTTTTCGAGATAGGAATCGAAGCTCGTCAGACGGCCGGCGAGCAGAATGCGCTCCTGGAGCGGGGCGGGGATCTGATCCCAGCGCTCGCCGCGCATGAAGGCGGTGAAGTAGCCGCCGGGCAAATGCGCGCCGGGTACGACGATGTAGGGCGCGATGCGGTTCAGGCCCATTTGAAGATTGTCGGCCGGGCCCGCCATCTTCGCCGCGTCGATCACGCGCCGTTCGAGCGCCGTCGCGACGTCGGCCGTCGGCGTGGCCACCGGCTCGGCGCCGAATTCGCGCATCACGTCGGCCCATACGCCCAGCGTGCGGAATTTGAGGCCGCGCATATCGGCGGCGGTCCGGATCGGTTTCCACGAATGTGCGAAAACTTCCGTGGTCGCCATGCCGGCGACGATCGGCTGCAGCTTCAAACGATCGCGGTGATGATCGGTCAGCAGCTTCAGGCCGCCTTCCTCGTATAGCCAATGCATCGTCGCTTCGATGCCGAGCCCGCCGGGGAAGGACGTGACCAGCGCCATCGTCGGATCGCGCTGGTAGATAAGCGCCGGCGGGGCGTGGCCCATGTCGGCACGTCCGTCTTCGACCGCGCGATAGACGTCGAAAGGCGGGGCAAGCACGCCCGCCGGAAAGGCTTGAATCTCGACCCGCCCGTCGGTCAGCAGGCGCACGTACTCGACGAAGCGCCTGGTGAAGGCGGTGAAAAGATACGTGCCCTCGGGCACGATCGTGGTCATGCGCAGCCGGATCGGCGCCGTCTGTGCGGTCGCCAGGGCGGGGGCGGCGAGGGCGCCGGCGAGGCCGGCGGTCAAAACGCGGCGGCGATCCATGGTCGGACTCCGTATGGGAAAGGATGGAGAGAGTTTAGCGCCTGTCTTCATGGGGCGTTAACGCCTCTGCGGCATAATCGTGCCAAGTTTAGATAAATTGGGTAGACTTGCCCCATGGCCGACGCCGCAGCGCCCGAAGCCGCCCCCGCCGAAGGCGAAGGCGGAAAGAAGAAATTCTCGGGCAAGAAACTGCTGATCATTTTGGTGCCGGTGCTGCTGCTGACCATCGGCGGCGGCGCCGCGTGGTTCCTCGGCTTTTTCGGGGGCAAGGACGAGCACGCGGCCGAGCAAGCCGATGCGCCGCCGCCCCCGCCGCCGCCCACGATCATCTACGATCTGCCCGATTTGCTGGTGAATCTGAGCCTCGCGCAACGCGGGCGCGGCAATTTCATCAAGCTGACGGCGTCGCTGGAGGTGGTCGAGGCCGACGTGCCGGAGTTCGAGGATGCGATGCCGCGCATCATCGACACCTTCGTTACGTATCTGCGCGAGTTGCGACCGGAGGATTTGCGCGGCTCGGCAGGATTGACTCGCTTGCGCGAGGAAATGCTGCGCCGTGTCCAGGCAGCGGCGCGGCCCGCCAGGGTTCGAGATGTTCTGTTCCGGGAAATCCTTGTCCAGTAACCCTTTGATCCCGATTCATTTTTGAGTCGGAACGGTTTGCTGGATGGAATTAAGTCGAAATCTCGACGACGATAACGGGTTGTTAACCAGGGTTTGGCACATTTATGTGGGAGTTTAGATAAATCTGCCCGAGATTCGTCGGGCGATTAACGTTTCGGAACATTAGGGTTCGATGGCGGACGATCCACCCACTGAGGGCGCCGACGGCGCCCCGCCGGAAGGCGGGGAAGCGCCCAAGAAGAAGTTCCTGTCGGGCAAGATGTTAATCATCGTTGCCGCTGGCGGACTCGTTCTTTTGTTGGGGATCGGCGCCGGCGTGTTCTTCCTGTTCTTCTCGGGCTCGAAGCAAGAGGAACAACAAGCGCATGGCGAAGAAGGTCCGCCCAAGCCGGCGGAGCCCGCGGGCCCGGTCAAGTCGGTCTATTTCAACATGCCCGACCTCTTGGTGAATTTGAACGCCGGGGCCGGGCGGCGGACGTCGTTCCTGAAGCTCACCATGACGGTCGAGTTGCGCTCGATCGAGGACGCGGGCCAGTTCGAAGCGAACCTGCCGCGCATCGTCGACAATTTCCAAGTGTATTTGCGCGAGCTGCGGCCGGAAGATCTGCGCGGTTCGTCGGGTTTCCTCAAACTGCGCGAGGAACTGCTGACCCGCGTCCAGCTCGCCGCCGCGCCCGCCCGCGTCAACGACATCCTGTTCCGCGAAATGCTGGTCCAATAGAGGCCCCGCCATGTCCGATCCGAACAACATGTCCGAAGAAGAGAAGATGGCCGCCGAATGGGCGGCCATGGACTCCGGCGGCGGCGACGCGGGCGGCGGCGGCGGCGACGCCACCGCACGCGTGCTGAACCAGGACGAAATCGATTCGCTGCTCGGTTTCGACGCCGGCGGCGGCGGCGGCGACGGCACGTCGGGCATGCAGGCGATCATCAACAGCGCGCTCGTCTCGTACGAACGCCTGCCGATGCTCGAAATCGTGTTCGACCGTCTGGTTCGAATGCTGACGACCAGCTTGCGTAACTTCACGTCGGATAACGTCGAAGTCTCGCTCGACGTCATCACCTCGACGCGTTTCGGCGACTACGTCAACTCGATCCCGTTGCCCGCGATGCTCGCGGTGTTCAAGGCGGAGCAGTGGGACAATTTCGGTCTGCTCACCGTCGACTCCGCACTCATCTACTCGATCGTCGACGTGCTGCTGGGCGGCCGGCGCGGCACGGCGGCGATGCGCATCGAAGGCCGTCCCTATACGACGATCGAACGCAATCTCGTCGAGCGCCTCGTCGCCGTCGTACTCGGCGACCTGTCCGCGTCGTTCGACCCGATCAGCAAGGTCAATTTCCGTTTCGAGCGGTTGGAAACCAATCCGCGCTTCGCGACCATCGCGCGCCCCGCCAACGCCGCCATCATCGCCAAACTTCGCATCGATATGGAAGATCGCGGCGGGCGTCTGGAACTGCTGCTGCCTTACGCCACGCTCGAACCCGTTCGCGAAATGCTGCTGCAGCAGTTCATGGGCGAGAAGTTCGGCCGCGACTCGATTTGGGAAGGCCACTTGGCCACCGAGTTGTGGTCGACGGAGGTCGACATCAACGCCGTGCTCGACGAGCAAGTGATGACGCTGCAAGACGTGCTCGACTTCAAAGTCGGCACGCGTTTGATGCTCAACGCCACGCCGGAAAGCGAAATCGAAGTGCTGTGCGGCCCCGAACGCCTGTTCAAAGGGCGCATGGGACGGCGCGGCCAGAACGTCGCGGTCATGATCGACCGCAAGATCAACAAGTACGAGGAATCGTGATGGGTCTCGATCTCGCCCTCAATCTCGTCCTGGCGGTTTTGCTCGCTGCGGTGATCGTCTATGCGTGGCGCCTGCACAAGCGTCTGGGGACGTGGCGCGAGGGCAAGGCGGAACTTGATCGCACGATCAAGGAATTCAACGAGGCGGCAAAGCGCGCGGAAGCGGCGGTCGCGGACCTCAAGAACGCGGGCGAGGCGGCGGGCAAGCTGCTGGAAGACCAGACCCGCAAGGCGATCTCGCTCAAAGACGATCTCGAATACATCGTGTCGCGTGCCGAGCCGATCGCCGATCGCGCGGCGGAGAACCTGCGCGATCGCGAACGGCCGCAGGTTTCGCGCCGTGCCGAGCGCAACGAGCGCTACGAGCGCGAGGAGCGCGCCCCTCGCGACGATCGTTACGCGCGCGACGAGCGTTTGGAACGTGCTGCGGGACCGGTCTCGGACGAGGAGGATCGCCTGCTGCGCGATGCGATCCGTTTCGCCGAGCGGGAAAGCGGCGAGCGTCCTGCGGGCGACCGGCCAGCGCCGCCGCGCAGCACTGCCGAGCAGGAATTGCTTAAGGCGATCGCCGATCGCCGTCGCGGCGCGCCGCCCGCGACGCGCGCGGGAGCGCGCTGATGAAGGCGCTCGACAAGATCCGCCTGCTGCCCGTTCTGGTCGCGGTCGCGTTCCTGATGCTCGCGATCCGCGTCGGCACGCTCGGCACGGCGGTCGCCCAGAATACGCCACCGGCTGCGCAACCGCGTACCGCTACTGTGCCCGCTTCGGCGCCTAAACCCGCCCCCCGGCCGGCGGATCAAATCGCCCAGGCGCCGGCCCCTGTGCAACAGGCGCCCGCCCCCGCGAGCGAGCCCGCCGCCGCGCCCGCGGCGGATGCCGATCGGGCGTTCAGCCCCGGCGAACTCGAAGCGTTGGGCGATCTCGTACGCCGGCGCGAGGAACTGGACAAGCGTCAGTCGGAGATCGAAACCCGCGAAGCGCTTCTTCAAGCCGCCGAAAAGCGCGTCCAGCAGCAAATCGAGGAGTTGAAGGCGCTTCAGGCCAAGATCGATACCGCGATCAAGAGTTACGACGAGACCGAGCAGGCGCGCCGCGCCTCGCTGGTCCGGATGTTCCAGAACATGAAGCCGACCGAGGCTGCGCGCATCTTCGAGCAGATGGAATTGCCCGTCCTGCTCGAAATCGTCGAGGCCATGAACGAGCGCCGCGCCGCCCCGATCCTGGCCCAGATGAATCCGGTTCGCGCTCAGCAGGTGACGTCGGAACTGGCCCGCCGCCGCCAGCCGGACGCGGCCCCCAGCCGGATACCTGCGCCCCGCGAGGGTTGATCCGAAAAATCGGCCGTTCTTAATCTTCCCGTAAGCAGCTTCCGGTTACTTGTTAAGGCGCGCCGGGCAATTCGGCGGGAACGAAGGTAGCGTCGCCGCGCGTATTGGAACCGTGCCGGCCTTGACGGAATGCCGCAGGAGATAGGGATTATGGCTGTCGATCTTAAAATGAACGTGCTCATCGTTGACGACTACAAGACGATGCTGCGGATCGTGAAGAATCTTCTGAACCAGATCGGGTTCACCAATGTCGACGAAGCCAGCGACGGCTCCGAAGCGCTCGCGAAGGCGCAGCAGAAGGATTACGGCCTGATCATTTCGGATTGGAACATGCAGCCGATGACCGGCTTGCAACTGCTGCAGGCCGTGCGCGCCGATGCGCGCCTCAAAGGCGTGCCGTTCATCATGGTCACGGCGGAATCGAAGACCGAGAACGTGGTCGCCGCAAAGCAGGCGGGCGTTAACAACTACATCGTCAAGCCGTTCAACGCGGCCGTCCTCAAAGGCAAGATCGCCACGGTTCTGGGCGACTTCTAAACCCGATCGGCGAGGGGGCGAAAAATGGCGAAGGCAACGTCGCGGGCGAAAGCGAAGCGCAAGGCCAAGTCCAACTCCAAGGCCAAGTCGTCCCCGAAGTCGCGTCGTAAAGTTTCCGCCGCCGGCGTCAAGAAAGCGCCGATCAAAAAGACGTCGGCGAGAAAATCGTCCGCTTCTAAGCCTGCGATTGATCCGGGTTTGCGCGCGGGTATCGCGACGCTCGCCCGCATTATGGAAGACGCGCGCCGCGATCTAGCGGCTTTGCAGGCCAACGACATGCGGTTGCGCGATCTGCCCGGGGCGACCGACGAACTCAGCGCCGTCGTCGCGGCAACCGAAGACGCAACCCACTCGATCCTCGATGCCGTCGAGGGTATCGAGAAAATCGCCGGCGACGTGGCGCCGGCGCACGGCGATGCGATCCGCGCCAATGTCACGCGGATCTACGAGGCCTGCAATTTCCAGGATATTACCGGCCAGCGCATTTCCAAGGTCGTGAGCGTCTTGAAGGACGTCGACAAGACAGTGCTGGGCTTGATGGAAGCGTTCGGCATCGCGCCGGACGCGAAAGCCGCCCCATCGGCGGCCCCCATGAAGACGGGCGAGGCGGCGCTGCTTAACGGGCCGCAACTGGCCGGGGCGGCGCATGATCAAGCCGCGATCGACGCGCTGTTCGGCGACAGCTGATTTCGTCTTGTGGATATCTTTTTCTTCGGTTGAATCTCAATTAGTTAGACGACCCCGGCTCGGTTTTAGGGTACACTAACGGCCTCGAGTCGCAACAGGCCGGGCTGACGATTCAAATGGGCTTTGGCAAGCGGATTCAGGTTTCGACGGCGGCCCTGGCAGCGATCGCGCTGACCGGGGCGTTGGCGTTCGAAGGCGCCGCCCAGACCCGGCCGTGGCAAAGTTTCCCCGCCTCACCGCCGCCGACGCCGGCACCGGAATTCACACCCGCCCAGGCGCCGCCGCAAGCGGCCCCGGCCGCGCCCAACGT